>Ga0207757_100188_pt1 | contig 50215 bp, 49 predicted proteins | sample A23P3SouthBayCA_2_FD_187752 | JGI IMG/M metagenome (GOLD analysis project Ga0207757, IMG submission 187752) | Aerobic enrichment media microbial communities from Eden Landing Ponds, California, USA - A23 P3 (2) (SPAdes) | ecosystem: Environmental > Aquatic > Marine > Unclassified | place... | reverse complement strand
CGACGTTCCACGCGAAAGCGTACTTGAGAACCGAGGAAACGCGCAACCTGAATATCCACTTCGTGGATTCCTGCGTCTTTAGGCGCAGGAGGATGTCAAGCCAGACGGCGACCGACTGCTCTACACCGATCCGGAAGCAGCAACTGAAGAGGTTCTGAGCTACCACGAGTTCGACCGGACTGAGGGAGCGAGCATCACCTGCGACATCTCGCCGAGACAACTCCGGGTGACACTGGACGCGAACGATGGGACGCACCTCGAACTGCAAGCGACTGCTGGCCAAACCTTTGGCACACGGGTGCTGAACACCGTGATCGCGCTCACGCCGGCTGCAGTTCTGCAGAGCCGGCTGGGAACGACCATCAGCACCGTCTCGCTCAACCTGCTGTTGGACGTCAACGGCCTGCAAGTCGCCGGGCGAACGGAAACCGACCGCCGCTTCCGGCTGGATGCCGACCGCCTCCACCAGATTACGGACGCGTCAGCAACCCTGGACGGGAACGACCTCGGGAGTCTCGCACCGCCCACGCGCCCGATCGAGTTCGGAGACGCGAAAACCACCGCCGACGCGTTGTACATCCCCGGCACACTGCAGTTGGAACGATTCAGCTAAGCGGCGCAGTGAGGACAGAGTTGCCTGGCGAGCGTCAAGTGCTGGTGTCTCTGTGTGTCGTCTGCACCACGAGCAGAGCCAAAGTGCAACGAGAGGAGACATCGGTCAATACAGGGTGTGCACGGATCACCACGTCCGCGCGAGCGGAGCAGGCGTGGGTCACCGAGAGCGAGACCGACGGCCGGGCCGTCGACCCTTCGTCTCCGACCGTTTCCAACAAGGGCGAGTTCGAGCAAACGCACTACACCAGCCGGTACGTCGCCACTGAGGTCAGTAGGTCCGCAGTGGCTGCCCGAGAATCTCAAAAGTTTCGCTGGCACGATATTCCAGTGGTGACTTCCTCCCCACCCTACTCGCTCGCTTTCGCTCGCTCCTCGAGGGTGGGGCTTCCTGTTTCCACGACGCACTGTGCAGGCACCGAACTGGTCCCCGTAGGGAGCGCAGTCTCCGCAGGCGTTGATTCGGGACAGCCCGTCCCTACTTCCTTGAGCCCCCGCACCAGAATATTGTAGGCCGCATTCGCATCCCTGTCCGCCGTGAATCCGCAAGCGGGACAGGAGTGTTCGCGTACCCACAACGGCTTGTTCGTCTCGACACCGCATGCCGCACACTCCTTGGTCGTCCCTGCTGGGTCGACCGTGACGAAGTGCGTTCCTTCGCGGTCGCACTTGTATTCGAGCATCGAAAGGAACGTTCCCCACGCTGCTCCGGCCCGGTTGCGGGAGTTACCTGGGAGTTCGACCAAGCCCTTCGCGTCGAGGTTTTCGACGGCCACGAGGTCGTACTCCCGAGCGTAGTACGCCGAGAGCTTGTGCAAGAAGTCGCAGCGCTTCCGTTTCAGGTCGGCGTGACGCCGGGCGACGGTCTTGCGTTGGTCGTCCCAGTTGTTCGACCCGTGTTCTTTCCGCGAGAGGTTGCGCTGGGCGCGTTCCAGTCGCTCGCGTTCGTCGCTGAGGTCCGGCGACTCGACGGCGGTGCCGTCAGTGTCGTGGGCGTACTTCAGGATACCCACGTCGAGACCCACTACGTCGGTGAGTTCGTCGGATTTCTCGGGCCGGTCGTCGGGCGTTTCGACGCCGAGGACGGCGTACCAGTTCCCGGTTGGTTCCTGCTTGACCGTGACGGTCTTGATCGTCGCCTCATCGGGAAGATCACGGTGGAAGGTGAGCGGAATCGTGCCGAGTTTCGAGAGGCGCAATCGCGTCCGACCACTCGTATCCTTGAGTTCGAAGCCGGATTGACTGTATGTGAAACTTCGGTACTCGCCCGGACCCTTCCAATTGAGGGTGCCGACACGGTAGCCGTTGTCTTTGCGACCGCGAAGGGTCGAGAGGTTGTCGTACAACCGCTGAACGACTTTCTGAAGGACTTTCGAATGAACTTGTTTGAGGTCGGTCCACCAGTCCTTCAGCTCCGGCAGACGCTTCTGTTCTGAGTAGGCCGAGGTGTCGTCTACGCGGTTCAGTCGGTGGAGAAAGTGGTTGTAGACCTGCCGGCAGGTGTCGACTGTCCACGCTAACCGTTTTGCAAGGGCGTCGGACGGATTGAGCCGATACCTGTAGTTGTAGTTCATGGGCTACTCGTCTGAGCCACGGTCGGACACACGAACGACCTTTACGTCCTCGCCGAGCCACCGTTTCGGGACGTAGACATGAGCGCCGTTGCCGGTGGGTTTCACGTCGCGGTCCACGACTTCGTGGCCGTCGATTTCGAACTGGCCCATACACCACGTATAGACTGAGTAGGGACATAAGCGTTTACCGCACGTGGCCCTGCGGACCGGCTGTATCGCATGTAATCGAACGAGTCGGCCTCGAACGACAGCTGCTGTGCATCCATCTGTTTCAGTTCGACGGAACGACCCAATTCGGTCGCCACCTCGCGTGCTCTCGCGAGCATATCCGGACTGATGTCGACACCCACGACCGCCGCAGACTCCGGGACGTGTCCGAAGTTCCGCCCGGTGCCACACGCAACGTCGAGCACCCGCCCGTCGACGTCGCCGAACTGCTTCCGACGAGTTCGGTCCGCAAGACGCCGTTTGAGCCAGTGCATCTCTTCGATAGTGTCCGCCTCCTCCTCGTCGTAGGCGTCTCTGATCTCCTCGGGCGATTTCCCCGGCCACCGTTCGAGTTCGCTCGGCTCCCCCGGCATATCCAACCGTCGTCAACCGAGAACGGAGGTTTATTGCTTCGCGAACGGGAGAGGCTCGCCGCAAGAACGCCCGCACGGACTCCTCTGTGTACCATCTGGGTCGATGATCGACAACTGGCCCCCGCTACCCGAACACCCTTCCTCGACCACCGATACGTACCACCCGTGAATCTCGACACGTATCTCGTGACCGACGACGGGCTGTCCGGCAACCGCTCGACGCTCGAGGTCGTCGAGGCCGCCATCGCGAGCGGTATCGACGTCGTCCAGCTCCGCGAGAAGGGGACGAGCGCGCGGTCGCGATACGAACTCGGGCTGGAGCTGCGTGAGACGACCCGGGAGGCCAGCGTGACGCTCATCGTCAACGACCGGGTCGACATCGCCGCAGCCGTCGACGCCGACGGCGTCCACCTCGGCGACGAGGACCTGCCGGTTGCCGCGGCGCGCGAACAGCTCGGTCCCGACGCGATAATCGGCCGGTCGGTGTCGACCATCCAAGCCGCCCGGGCAGCCGAACGGGCAGGTGCCGACTACCTCGGCGTCGGCGCCGTCTTCGCGACCGACTCGAAGGACACCGAGGCGGCACAGTCGGAGCTCGGCGTCGAACGCGTGCGGCGCATCGACGAAGCGGTTGACGTGCCGTTCGTCGCAATCGGTGGCGTGACGCCCGCGAACGCGAGCGACGTCGTCGCGGCCGGCGCGGACGGCGTCGCGGTCATCTCGACCATCGCGGCTGCGGACGACCCCGAAACTGCGACGCGTGAACTACACGAGGCCGTGGCGGCGGGAAAGGAGTCGCGGACCGGCGACCGAACCGACGGCCACAACGGCTAAGCGCTCGCCGGGAGAGCGTCCGCCAATGGCTCCAGCCGATAACCTCGTCGTGCTCGTCGTCAGTCTGCTCGTAGGCGGCGTCGGCATCTACGTCGGTGCGAGCGTGCTCGCGTCCGCTCGCAGCTACACTCACGCCGTCCTGACGGCCGGCATCGGCGCGGTCGTCTGGACGGTCGTCGGCGGGCTGTTCGGCGGCATCCCGCTCCTCGGCCCCGCGCTGACGCTTTTGGCGTATCTGCTCGTCATCAAGTGGCGCTACGGCGTCGGCTGGCTACTCGCGGGTGGTATCGCGCTCGTTGCGTGGGTCGCGGCGCTCGTCGTGCTGTCGCTGCTTGCGAGCGTCGGCGCAACCGATCTCTCCGCGGTCGGCATCCCTCGCGTTTAGAGCTCTTCGCGGACGAGCCGCGACGCCTGTTCGATGGCACCGACCGAGGAGAGGTGGGCGGCGCCGACGGTCGCCTTCGCGACGCGAGCGGCCCGCCCACGGAGAACGGACGGGCCGACCTGCGCGACCGCGCCGTCGCCGACGGTGACGACCCAGCCGAGCGAGTCGAACGTGTAGCGGTCGAGCGACGGCTCGAACCCGTCGCAATCGCCGAAATCGTGGTCGGCGAGCGCCGCGATGTTTGCCGCGGCGACTGTCGCCTCCCGGAGCGCAGTCTGCGCGCTCGCCGGGACGGCCGTTCCCTCACTGTCGACGACGCGGGCTGCGTCGCCGACGAGGAACGTGCCGTTCGACTCGCGGAGCGTCGAGCGGGTCTCCGGCCGGTTGCCGGCGAGCGCGTTCGAACCGCGGATGCCACCGGTCCAGACGAACCCGTCGTACGCGAGCCGCTCGCCCGACTCGAGGTCGATTCCGGCGGCGTCTGCGCCGGCCACGGCCGCTCCGGTTCTGACGTCGACCTCCCGGTCGTCGAGCTCCTCGCGGACGGCGCGCTGGAACGCGTCGTCGAACCCGGGCGCGACGCTGTCGGCCATCTCCAGCAGGAGGACGTCGGCGTCGTACCCCTCCTCGTCGGCGACCGCGGCGAGCTCGCCGGCGACCTGTATCCCCGACAGGCCCGCCCCGCCGACGACGAACCGGCCGCCTTCGCTTGCGTGAAACCGCGACCGGATGCGGTCGGCGTGTTCGAGCCGTTTCAGCGGCACGGCGTGCTCCTCGACGCCCGGCAGGTCGTAGAAGGCCGTCTCGGCGCCGAGACACACTGCCGCGTAGTCGTACGAGAGCGTTTCGCCCGAGGCCAGGTCGGCCGTGCCCGCCTCGCGGTCGATCTCCTCGACGCGGTCCTCGACGAACGTCGCGTGATCCAGAACCTCACGGAGCGGGACGCGGATCGTCTCTTCGATGGCCGGGCGGCGGATCGCCCGGTGGAGCTCGTGTTGGACGAGATGGTACGGCTCGTCGTTGACGAGCGTCAGCTCTGCCGCGTCGGGAAGCGTGCGCTCGAGCTCGCGAACGACGGTCAGGCCGGCGTATCCCGCGCCGAACACGGCGACGTGCATACCAGACGTTTGGCCGCCGGGCGTTTGAGTGTGCTGTAACCGGTCGAGGCAGCCGTGGGACGACCCACGCGGCCGACTCCGGTCTCAGAACAGTGCGGCCGACTCCGGTCTCAGAACAGTGCGACCGACTCGTCGAGGAGTTCGGCCGGGCCACCGACCTCCCAGACGCGAGTGGGGACGAGCTTCGATATCTCGGCTTCGACCCGGTCGACGTGTTCGGCCGTCGTGTTGACGTACGTCGACGCGCCGGTGTCGGTAGAGAAGTAGACCGGAACGCTCTCCTCGCGGAGATCGCGAACGGCCTCGAACACCTCCAGCGTCTCCGGCTGCCAGTACACCCACCCCGCGGGCCCAGTCATCGTGGTGGCGGCGAGCGACAGCGAGTCGTGTTCAGCGAGCTCGAACGCCTCGCCGAAGTCCCCGCGGGCGAGCGCGTCGCGCATGTCCGCGATCTGTCCGTGAATGTGTGCGAGCCGCGCCTCGAACATGTGGGAGTCCGCGGCCTCCTCGTGGGCCTGCTCCGTGTGTTTGAACGCCGGCACCTCGGCTGCGACGACGCGGAGCTCGTCCTCAAGGGGCGTCTCGATGCGGTGGGCTCGACAGTCCGCGTCGTTCATCCCGGCGTCGAGCTGCGAGAAGGCGCCAGTGACCGCGCGCGCCGCGGACGAGGAGCCACGGCGGGCGACCGTGGATATTTCTGGCCGCGTCATATCGAGGCCGGCCGCGTCGACGAGCGCCATCGCAGCGGCGGCGAAGCCGGACGACGAGGAGCCGAAGCCGATGTTCGTCGGGAAGTTGTTCTCCGAGTGGAAGCGGACGGCGTGGTCGACGTCGGCGAGTTCGCGGACGTGGTCGACGACGGCCTCGATTCGCTCGCGACCGCGACCAGTCACCGCTTCTCCGTCGACGACGAGCTCGTCAGCGGCGAGCGACGGGTCGAACTCGGCGGTCGTCTTCGAGTGTGAGGGAGCGGTGCAGACGCTGATGGAGTCGTGGTACGGAAGTCGCAGCTCCTCGTCGCGCATCCCGTGGTACTTCACGAGCCCCTGGATCGGGTGGGCCTTCGCGGTCGCCTTCATGGCCGACACGGCGACCGTAGGCGGCATAAAGTCCCCGACCTCGCCGGCCGGCACACGGACGCGCCTGCCGCCGAGACGGCCACCGACGAGGCTTTGAGGGAGCCGCCCCGAACGCTGGTAATGGCAAACGCGGATGCGGACGTCACGGCGAGCGAGGCGTCGAAGGCCAGCCCGTGGCCGCTGTTCGTCGCACTCGGGCTCGCGGTGGGCGAACTCGGCATCTTCATGGGACTGTACCCGGTCGCCGTCGGCGGGCTGTTGCTGTTCGTCGGGAGCGTCGCCGGCATCGTCCAGGAGGCCGGTTACAGCGAACGGCCGTGGCGACTGCTCGGCGCGCTCGGCGCGCTGCTCGTCGTCGTCGGGCTGTGGGTCGTGACTACCCAGACCGGTGTCGACACGACTGCCGTCGCCGCGGCAGTCGACGGCGCCGACACCATCGTCCTCCGCGGCTTCTCCATCGCCGCAGCGGGCGTCATCGCCCTCACCGGGAGCGCAGCGGGGCGGTTCGTCGTCGATGACGCCCCCGCGGTGTGAGGCTCGCGGCGACGTCCGGACGGAACCCGTAACCTCTTAATCGCGCTGGTGTAACGTCCAACCATGTCATCACGGACGTTCGACCGGGAAACGCTCCTCGACCTGGTCGTCAACGCCATCCCGCTGGCGATGATGGCCTTCTTTATCGTCCTGTTCGCGGCGTTCAATCCGTTCGGCGCCAACTTGGCGAATCAGGCCATCCAGTTCAGCATCGTCATCATCACGTTCGGCGCGCTGTTCGTCCTCACCTACTACTCCGGGCGCGCGATCTCGAACGCCGAGGCCGAACTCGAAGCACGGGAAGCCGGCGCGGCGGGCGAGGCAGAGGAGCCAGCAGTCGAGGCGTCTGCGGACGAGGACGCGTCCGCGCTCCCCGGCGACGACGCGAACTGACGACCATTACCCCGGCGCCCGCCCGGACGGACGCCGGGAACACAACCTTTCTTATGACCCAGTCCTGATGGGTGGATATGGCAGGAGAACAGCTTGCGCTAACCGTTCTCATGGGGGTCTTCCTGGTGGGCGTCGTCGCTCTGCTCTCCCGGATGGAGGACCTGCGCACGTACACGCCGCTGGCGGGCGGAAGCGCCGGCTACGGCGACGAGACGAGCACCGCACACAAGCCGTCGGGGCTGATCCGCTGGCTCACCACGGTCGACCACAAAGACATCGGCATCATGTACGGCCTCTACGCCGTCATCGCGTTCGTCTGGGGCGGACTGGCGGTCATGCTGATGCGGGTCGAGCTCGCGACGCCCGCGATGGACGCGCTCGCCGGCATGGGCGGCGCGAACTTCTACAACGGCCTACTGACGAGCCACGGCATCACGATGCTGTTCCTGTTCGGGACGCCCATCATTGCGGCGTTCTCGAACTACTTCATCCCGCTGCTCATCGGCGCGGACGACATGGCGTTTCCGCGGGTCAACGCCATCGCGTTTTGGCTGCTGCCGCCCGCGGCGCTGCTCATCTGGGCCGGCTTCTTCCTCGCGCCGCTGACCGGCGGTGCGGTCGAGGCCGCCGCGACGTCGTGGACGATGTACACGCCGCTGTCGGTCGAACAGGTGAATCCGGGCGTCGACATGATGCTGCTCGGCCTCCATCTCTCCGGCGTCTCCGCGACGATGGGCGCGATCAACTTCATCGCGACCATCTTCACCGAGCGCGACGGCGACGTGACGTGGGCGAACCTCGACATCTTCTCGTGGACCATTCTCACGCAGTCGGCGCTCATCCTGTTCGCGTTCCCGCTTTTGGGAAGCGCGCTCATCATGCTGCTGCTCGACCGGAACTTCGCGACGACCTTTTTCGCCGTTGAGGGCGGCTCGCCGATCCTCTGGCAACACCTGTTCTGGTTCTTCGGCCATCCCGAGGTGTACATCCTCGTCCTCCCGCCGATGGGGCTCGTCTCGTGGATTCTGCCGAAGTTCTCCGGGCGCAAGCTGTTCGGCTACAAGTTCGTCATCTACTCGACGCTCGCGATCGGCGTGCTCTCCTTTGGCGTCTGGGCACACCACATGTTCTCGACGGGCATCGACCCCCGCGTCCGCGCCAGTTTCATGGCCGTCTCGCTCGCCATCGCCATACCATCGGCAGTGAAGACGTTCAACTGGATTACGACGATGTGGAACGGGAAGCTCCGGCTGACGACGCCGATGCTGTTCTGCATCGGCTTCGTCGCCAACTTCGTCATCGGTGGAATCACGGGCGTCTTCCTCGCCTCCATCCCCGTCGACCTCGTGCTCCACGACACCTACTACGTCGTCGGTCACTTCCACTGGATCGTGATGGGGATGATCACCTTCGCAGGCTTCGGTGCCATCTACTACTGGTACCCTATCGTCACCGGGAAGATGTACCAGAAGACGCTCGCGAAGTGGCACTTCTGGCTCTCGGAGGTCGGCGTCGTGGTGACGTTCTTCGGGATGCTCATCCTCGGCTACCTCGGGATGCCGCGCCGCTACGCCACCTACGAGTTCAACGCCGCCATCGCGCCGCTGGCCGAGGTGACCACCGTCCACCAGATCACGACCGTCGGCGCGTTCATCATCATGTTCGCCCAGATTATCTGGGTGTGGAACATGGTGCAGTCGTACATCGAGGGCCCCGAGGTCGAGGATGGCGACCCGTGGGACCTCAAGGAGACCGGACAGCACTCCCGGGAGTTCCAGTGGTTCGAGGACCAGCTGACGCTCGACGACGGCGACGACGCGCCCGCGCTGGCCGCCGACGGCGGCGAGGGCGACGAGGAGAACCTGCTCACGGACGGCGGCGAACAGCTCGAATCGGCGGTGCGTCGCGTCGACGAGTAGCCGTCCCGACCCGGAGCCGTCCGCACTCTTTCTCCGCAGTTGGTGCCGAGGTCAGTTCACGCCCGTGACGACGAGCACGATTCCGGTGAGAAACATGAGTCCTGCGATACCTGCGAGCACGCCGAACAGCGCCTCCTTCTCTGTCATACGTCTCGTTGGACGCTCGCGGACAAAAGCCTAATCTTCGCACCGACCCGAGTGTGGCCGTGAGCGAAAGCGAGGTTCGAGGCGGACGGCAGCTCGTCGTGACGATCTACGTCGCCATCGTGCTGCTCACGGCAGTGATCGGCTTCGTCCTCGGAGCCATCGCCCCGCAGGGGCTCGACCCGGAGCTGTTCGGCGTGATACAGCTCCCGCCGACCCCTGTCGGAACGGCGGTGTACGGCGCCGTGACGATCGGCGTGCTGCTCGGCGTGTTGCTGCTCGGCGTCGTCTACGTCTCGGAGCGGTACGACGACGCCGAGCCTGGGAGCTAGCCTATCCCTCGCCAACCATCCGGTCTTCGTCTTCCCACTCCTCCTGCCGGAGTTCGAACTTCTGTATCTTCCCGGTCGCCGTCGTCGGGAGTTCGGCGACGAACTCGAAGCGGCTGACGACCTTGTAGCTGGCGAGCTGCTCGCGCGTGAACGCCTGCAGCTCCTCGGCAGTCACGCCAGGGTCGTCGGGGTCGCCGGTCGGAACGACGAACGCCTTCGGCGTCTCGCCCCACTTGTCGCTCGGCGACGGAATGACGGCCACGTCCTCGACGTCGGGGTGGTCGAACAGCGTGTCCTCCAGCTCCAGCGAGGAGATGTTCTCGCCGCCAGAGATGATGATGTCCTTCTTGCGATCCTGGATGGAGATGGCACCGTGTTCGTCCATCGTCGCGAGATCACCCATGTGGTAGTACCCCTCGACGCGGTCGGTGAACGCCTCCTCGGTCGCCTCCGGCTTGTTCCAGTAGCCGTCCATCACCTGGTTGCCCCGGACGACGATCTCGCCGATGGTCTGCCCGTCGCGGGCCACGTCGTTGCCGTCCTCGTCGACGACGCGGACCTCCGTGCCGAGATAGCCGATTCCTTGCTTCTTCTTGAACTCGAACCGACCCTCGTTGTCGGCGTCGAAGAAGCGACGCGCGTCCGAGGTAGTGATGAGCGGCCCGGTCTCCGTCGCGCCGTACACGTGTTTGAGATGCCAGCCGAAGTCGTCTTCGACCCCGCGGATAGTCGCCTCCGGCGGCGCTGCGCCGGCCGTTGCAGCGCGGACGGGACCGTCGCCGCTCGTCGGCCCGCCGTGCTCGTCGTGGTAGTCGAGCAGGGCGTTCAACACGGTCGGGGCGGCACAGAAGTAAGAGACGTCCTCGGTTCGGATCGCCTCCATCGCGGTCTCGGCGTCGAATCCGCGCGTGCAGACGTGTTTCGCCCCCATCCCAGTGATGGCGTAGATGTGGCCCCAGCCGTTGACGTGGAACATCGGCAATGTCCACAGGTAGACGTCGTCGTCGCGAATCTCCTGGTGTGCGGCGACGAGATACGCGTGCAGCGTCTCCGACCGGTGGGTCCGCATCACGCCCTTCGGGTCGCCAGTCGTCCCCGAGGTGTAGTTGATGGTGATAACCTCGTCTTCGGCCATCTCGGGTCGCTCGTGGTCGCCCGCGTCGTGGATGGCTGCCTCGAACGACTCCCACTCCCCTTCGACGGCGTCCGGGTCGTTCGTGATGAACGTCGAGGTGGGCACCTCCTCGCGGATCGCTTCAATTTTCTCCGCGTACTCGTAGTCGGCGTACACCACATCCACCGCCGCGTCCGAGAGGATGTACTCGTAGTCGTCGGGAGTGAGTCGGTAGTTCAGCGGCGTGTGAACGGCACCGATCTGCATGATGCCGTACGCCGCCTCCAGATGGTAGTGCGTGTTCGGGTCGAGCACCGCCACGCGGTCGCCCTTTTCGACGCCGCGCTCCTGGAGTGCTCCCGAAACCCCGTCGACCCGGTCGCCCAACTCGTCGTAGCTGTACCGCGTCCCGTCGGTCCCGACGACCGCCTCCTGGTCGCCGTAGTGGCGTCGGGCACGGTCGAGAAACTCCGTCACCAGCAGTGGCTTTTGCATGTAATCGTAGACAGGCAGTGCCCCCGAATAAGGGGTGAGGCTACTTACAAAATTATCCGTGAACGTTTAGCGGGTGCCGCCCCTCCGGCCGATATGTGGCGTCGGCTCCTCGTCTGTCTTCTCCTCGCGACTGCGGGCTGTAACACGCCTGGCGGCAGCGATGCGGGTGCACAGACGCCGACCGTGACGCCCGTGCCCGTTCCGGCAGAGGAGACGCTGGCGCCCGGAGTCACCCACGAAGGAGTGACGAATCCGCGGGCGCTTGCCGACGCACACGCCGACGTGATCGCTGAGCCCTCGTACCGGCTCACCGTGAACCGGACCGTCCGCGACCCAAACGGAACGGTCCGTGAGCGGCTCACGCTCGACCTTGCGCTCGCGTCTGACCGCGCCTATCTCGTCGACACCGCGACCGCCGGCCAGGATGCGCCCGTGTTCTTGGGCACCCCGCCCGCGAGCGCGACGTTCTGGTCGAACGGCTCGACGTACGTCCGGAAACTGACGCGAGACGATCGGACGACGTACAACCAGTTCACTCCCGTCGAGGGGGCCGGCACGTGGCGGTACTGGGCACAGACGGTGCCGTTCGGCGGCGGACGGGCCACGCCGCAGGCGTTTCTGACGCGGACGTTCCGCGCGGTCGACACGACGGTCGTCGGGCGAGCGGCCGCGAACGGTACGACGGCCTACCGGCTGCGGGGGAACGCGACGACGGAGCGGCTCGAAGAGGGGATAGCCGACCCGCGGAACGTCTCGTTGACCGCGACGGTGACGGACGAAGGACTCGTGCGGTCGCTGTCGTTGCAGTACGTCGGAACGATAGACGGCGAACGGGTAATCGTGACGCGGACGGTTGCGTACCGCAACGTGGGAGCGACGACCGTCGAGCGGCCGTCCTGGTTCGACAGCGCCGTAGACTAATCGGTCGTCTCCGCCTCTCCGAACGCGTTCTCGAACATGTCTGCGAGCTGTGTCGGCGAGCGTCGCCCCTCGATCGCCTCGACGAACGAGCCGTCGGCGAAGGTGAGCGTCGCGGGCGCGGCGTCCACGTCGAACTCCCGTCGGAACTCGGCGACCGACTCGCCGTCGACGCCCGCGAACGCAACGCGGTCGGGCGCGACCGAGCGAATCTCGTCGAGCGCCTCTTTCATGTCGTCGCAGGGGTCACAGTGGAGCTTCCAGACGATGACCACGGCGTCCGGGTTGTCGTCGAGGAACAGCTCGTAGTCGTCGTCCGTCAGCTCCGGCATCGACTCCGGCACCGGCGAGGTCGGCGCCACGTCCGACACCATCGCGGCCATCTGAACGAGCACCGTCGGGGTCGGCGGGTCGTCGAGATACGACCGGAGCGCGAGATACGCGACGAGCTCGTCGCGCGTGACGCCCAGCTCTGCGGCCTGGGCCTCCGCATCCTCGACGGAGAGGTCGAACAGCTCCGCGAGCGTCTCGTAGAAGCGCTCGTCTGACGAGTCGGCGTAGCTGTCCCGGTAGATACCGCGAGTGCCGTCGAACGACTCCGTGACTGCGACGCTCCCGTCGGTCTCCTCGACGAACACGTCGGCGTCGAGCAGATACTCGTAGCGTGCCTCAGAGTCGGTTGCGAGTTCCGACATCTCAGACACCCAGATACCGCTGGCGGGTCTCTTCGTCGTTGCGGAGCGTCTCGGACGCCCCCTCGAAGACGATCTCGCCCTGGTCCACGATGTAACACCGGTCGGCGATGGTTATCGCAGCGGCGGCGTTCTGTTCGACCAGCAGTACCGTCGTCCCCTCCTCGTTGATGCGGTGGATCGCGTCCTCCACGTCGTCGATGATCTGTGGCGCGAGCCCCTCGTACGGCTCGTCGAGCATCAACAGCTTCGGGTTCTGCCGGAGCGTCCGGGCGATGGCGAGCATCTGCTGTTCCCCGCCGGAGAGCGTCCCCGCGAGCTGGTTCTGTCGCTCGTCGAGCCGGGGGAACGCGTCGTACACCTCCGAAAGCGGCCGAGTGTCGGGTATCTCCCCGAGCGAACGGCCGAACAGGTTCGAGCTGTTGCGCGACACCTCCGCCAGGTGGAGGTTCTCCTCGACGGTGAGGTTCGGGAACACCCGCCGTTCCTCGGGAACGAGCCCGATGCCCGCCATCGAGACGTCCTCCGTGTCGCGGCCGGTCATCCGCTCGCCCTGGAACCTGACCTCTCCCTCGCGGACTTCAGGCGGTGTCGCGCTGGCGACGGCACGCAGCGTCGTCGTCTTGCCGGCGCCGTTGCGTCCCAGGAGCGCACACACTTCGCCCTCCTCGACGGACAGCGAGAGGCCACGCAGGATGTGGCTCTCTCCGTAGTAGGCGTCCACGGAGTCGACCTCGAGCAGGCTCACGCGAACCACCCCCGGTGGTGAGCGGGAGTAGACCGGCCGAAGCCCGTGAGGGACCGTCCGGACGAACTCACAGCTCGACACCCCCGAGATACGCCTCTTGGACGTCGACGTCGCCCTGTACCTCCTCGGGCGGGCCGTCGGCGATGATCGATCCGCGGTTGAGGACGGCGATGCTGTCTGCGATGCTGAAGATGATCTCCATGTCGTGTTCCACGAGCACGATCGTCAAGCCGAGTTCGTCCTGGAGCCGTTCGACGAGGTCGACGGTGGCGTTCGTCTCGTCGGGAGACATCCCGGCGGTCGGCTCGTCCATGAACAGCAGTTCTGGCTCCGCAGCCAGCGCGATGGCGATCTCCAGCCGGCGCTTGTCGCCGTACGGGAGACTCGCCGCCTCCGTCTCGGCGACGCCGAGCAGATCGACGGCGTCGAGCATCCGGGTCGCGATCTCGTCGACGCCGGAAAACGAGCCACGGTGTTTGAAGAAGTTGAACTGGAAGGAGCCGTGTTCGGCTGCGAGCGCGGCGATCTGAACGTTCTCGCGGACCGTCATCGACGGGAAGATCGAGGCCGTCTGGAACGACTTGCTGATACCCGTCTGGACGACCTGATGGGGCTCGTACCCCGTGATGTCGTCACCGTCGAAGCTAACCGACCCTTCGGTGGGGTCCAGCAGTCCGGTGACGAGGTTGATGAACGTCGACTTGCCAGCCCCGTTCGGGCCGATGATGGCCTTCGTCTCGCCGCGCTCGACGGCGAGGTCGACGTGGTCGACGGCAGTGAGTCCGGCGAACCGCTTCGTCAGCCCGCTGGTTTCGAGCAGCGACATCAGGGCTCACCTCCGTCGTCGTCGGCCGCACCACGCCGGACCAGTCCGACGAGGTCGCTCAGCGCGCCGTAGATGCCGCGCGGGAACACCCACACGATGAAGACGAACACGGCACCGAGGATCAGCCGCCACAGTGAGCCGACCGAGCCGATGACCGGCAGCGAGAGGCCCGGGATGACGTTCGCGATGTACTCGAACGTGAGCGCGCCGAACACCGGCGCGACGAGCGAACCGGTGCCCCCGAGCACGGTCATGATGACGAAGTCGCCCGATTGAATCCAGTAGTAGCCGGTGTTCGGGTGGATGTACGCCTCGTGCATCACGAACAGTGCGCCTCCGAGGCCGGCGAACGCGCCGGAGATGACGAACGCCATCAGCTTGTACCGGAACACGTTCAGTCCGACGAACTCGACGCGCTGTTCGTTCTCGCCGAGCGCCTCGAAGATGAGACCGTACGGGGAGTTGATGACGCGGTTCGCGACGGCGAGCGCACCGAGGAACAGCACGGCGACGAACACGTACTCGATGCTCTCGAGGAACGGGAGCGACGTACCGAGGTCGGCAACGCCGAACAGGTCGCCGACGTTCACGTCGCTGTACCCGTTGTCCCCGCCGGTGAGCGGCGCTCCCGGCCCGAGCGCGAAGAAGTACAGCATCTGCCCGAACGTCAGCGTCAGCACCGCGAAGTAGACCCCGGACCGCCGGATCGACAGGAAGCCGATCGGCCACGCCAGCAGCGTCGCCAGCACGGTTCCGAACAGCAGCATCAGGATCGGACTTCCGGACACCTGTGCCGAGAAGATGCCGGCGCCGTACGCGGCCGTCCCGAAGAACGCCGCGTGGCCGAACGAGAGCAGGCCGGTGTAACCGAGCAACAGGTTGAACCCGATGACGATGATGCCGTAGATGAGCACCAGCGACGGGAGCCCGGAGTAGCCGCCGATACTGAAGTCGGTGACGAACACGCCGAGAACGCTGCCGACCGCGAGCGCACCAGCGCCGATGACGGCCAGCCGTTCGAGGAGCGCTCGCGGAAACACCTTGTTCAGAACGCTCGCGGCGAGCGTGACGACCAATCCACCGACGAACAGCAACGCGGCCACCGGCTGGAGGAGCGGGATTTCGAGTTCGCCGACGAGACCGAGCACGTCGATGAGCAGGAACGGAAACACGAGTAGCGCGAGCGCGCTCGCGCCCACGACGGCAAACTCGTGTTCCGAGAGCCGGGTCAGCAGCGACGGTGCCGCCGAATCGGCGACCCCGCCGTCGGCTCGTTCGTCACTCATTCTCCCACCCCCGTGCTACCGAACAGTCCCTCGGGCCGGAACAGCAGCACGAGCGCCGCGACCGCGTACAGGACGATCTGTGCCCACTGCGAGGCGAGCACGGTCATCGCGGCGACGGTGATGCCGAGCACGAATCCGCCGAAGATTGCACCGACGACGCTGCCGGCGCCGCCGACGACGAGCACGAGAAACGCCGGAATCAGCGCCTGTTCGGTGCCGATCTGTGGACTCACGGTCTGAAACGAGATGCCGATGAGACCGGCGAACGCTGCGAGTGCCGCGCCGAGCGCGAACACGAGACTGTACGACCGATTGATCTTGATACCGAGCATCCTGACCATCTCGGAGTCCTGCGTCCCCGCCTGCACGACGAGTCCGAAGTCCGTCTTCTCGATGATGAGATACGTCAGCCCGATGACGACGACGGCGATGCCGACGAGGTAGAGCCGCCACTGCGGATACGCGCCCACGATGGGGAGCGTTATCGGACCGCCAACGGAGATGCCGAATATCGTCGATGGCGACGCCGGCTGGAAGGTCGTCCCGCCGACGACGCCCTTGATCAGCTCCTGTACGATGAGCGCAAGGCCAAACGTTACGAGCAGCTGGTCCGTCTCCGGTCGATCGTAGAACGGCTCCGCGACGTACCGCTCCATCAACAGCCCGACGACGAAGCCGAATATCGGGACGAGCACCATCGCCGCTGCGAAGCCCAGACCGAGGCCGATAGTCGTCACGCCGATGCTGTGGAGATAGCCGGTCGACAGCGACGTCTCCCGGATGAAGAACATCCCGGCGTAGCCGCCGATGAGGTACAGCGCCCCGTGCGCGAGGTTCAGAAAGTCCATCGTCCCGAGGATGATGGTCAGTCCGATGCCGAGGAGCGCGAAGATCGCACCCTGCTGGAGCCCGTTGAGTATCACCTCGAGGACGGTCTCCGCTATCGCCATCCGGGGATCACCCCCGCGCGAGCGGGCCCGTCGTCCGTCTCAGCCAATATGTATGTCATTATTATCGTGGTAGTTTTTTCGACCCTCTAAAGAACTGCCGGTGAGGGGAGCGCGTCGTTACTCGTCCCCGTACTCGCCGAGGCTACAGTCGGCGGCCGGTCCGCTGTCACAGGCGTAACCGAGGTCGTCACGGGGAGTCTGGTTGATGATGTTCAGCAGGTCGAACTCGGACTCGCGCTCGCTCTGCGGCTTCCCTTGCACGACCAGCACGTCGCGGAACGCCTGGTGGTCGCAGGCCCGCATGTTCTCCTGGCCGAGCCCCGCGTTGTTGTACTGGTAGTCCTCGAGCTCGCGGATGACCTCGGGCGGGTAGAACGTCTCTGCACGCTCGACGGCCGCGGCGTACTGCATCGTCTGCGTGTACGCGAGTCGCGCGGCGTACGACGGCGGCTGTCCGTACTCGCTCTCGAAGGCGTCGACGAACGAGGAGGTGTACTCCTCGTCGAGCTTCCAGTTCCAGTCGGCGGTGCCGAAGATGCCGTCGATGGAGTCGCTCGCAGCCTGCGCCATCAGGCGGTTGTACAGCGGAACGATGATCTCCAGTTCCTCGTCGAGGCCGGCGTCGATTGCCTGGGGCAGCGAGTTCGCCGCGTCGAGCCCGTAGTGGTTGAGCACGAGCACGTCGGCGTCGTCCGGCACGTCCGAGAGGTACGAGGAGTAGTCCGACGTCCCGAGCGGCGTCGGGACGGAGTCCAGTTGGCTCCACCCGGCGACGTCGGTGAAGAACTGGTTCATCGAGGCCTGCTGCGTCTGTCCCCACGTGTAGTCGGCGTACAGCTGATAGAAGTTCAGGTCCTCACCGTACTCGTCGCGGACGACCGGCGCGAGCGCCTGTCCGGTCATGTACGCGTTGAACATCTCCCGGAAACTGTATCGCACACAGGAGCCCCCGGTCGTGTCGTTCGAGTGGGTCAGACAGCACTGGAACAGCACCTTCTCCTCCTGACACAGCTCCTGGACGGCGATTGCGACCCCGGAGGAGGAGCCGCCAGTGACCATGATCGCGTCGTCACGGCTGATCATCCGCGAGGCAGACTGCCGGGCCGTGTCCGGGTCCGTCGCGGTGTCCCCGTCGACCGAGGTGACGGTCTTGTCGAGCACGCCGTTGCCCGAGAGGTCGTCCCACTCGTCGACCCAGCCGCCGCCGTTGTTCAGGTGCTGCTGTGCCAGCTCGTAGCCGCGCAGTTCGTCTTCACCCTCCTGGGAGTACGAGCCCGACTGCGGGACGTTGAACCCGAAGACGACCTCGTCACCCTCGACGGGGTAGTTGCCGAGTGCGGGATACTCGGAGCCGCCCCCGCCGGTGAGGCTGTCGGTACATCCTGCCAGGCCGGCGATACCCGCCGTCCCGGCGACCTTCAGCACGTCTCGTCGTTCCATGGTTTTCTGACTCACGCCAACCGCTCACAAGTACCAGCGGTACATAAACGACCAATATAATTATCCTAAATCGGGCGGAGCGAAGCGCAGAGGTCGAATTCCACAGCCGGTACAGGAGAAATCGGGGCGACCGACTCAGTCGCCGTGGACCCGTTCGCGAATCTGCTCCGGCACGGAGGGATCCCGCAGCGTCGTCGTGTTGCCGAGCTCGTCGCCGTTGGAGATGTTCTCCAGCAGCCGGCGCATGATCTTCCCCGAGCGGGTCTTCGGCAGGTCGTCGACGAAGATGACGTTCGCCGGGCGGGCGAACTTTCCGATCTCGTCTTCGACGGCCGCGATGATCTCGTCGCGCACGTTGTCGCCCGTCTCGACCCCCTCACGGACGACGACGTACACGTCCGGTACCTCACCCTTCTCGGCGTCCTCGCGGGCCGCGACGGCGGCCTCCGCGACGGACTCGACCTCCGCGACGGCGGATTCGAGCTCCATCGTTCCGAGCCGGTGGCCGGCGACGTTCATCACGTCGTCGAGCCGGCCGAGCACGCGCCAGTAGCCGTCCTGCGCCTGCACGGCCCCGTCGCCGGCCTTGTAGTTCCAGTCGCGCCAGTCGTCGGAGTCGGTGTCGGAGAAGTCCTCCCAGTAGGTGGAGATGAACCGCTCGTCGTTGCCGTACACCGTCTGGAGCATCGACGGCCACGGCTTCTTGATGATCAGGTTGCCAGCCTGTCCGCTCGCCTCTGGAATCTCGTTGCCGTCGTCGTCGACGACCGCAGGTTCGATGCCCGGACACGCCTTTCCGGCGCTGCCCGGTTTCATGTCCTCCAGCGCGGGGAGGTTCGTGATGAGGTGTCCGCCGGTCTCCGTCTGCCACCACGTGTCGACGATGACGGCGTCCTCGTTTCCGATGTGCTTGTAGTACCAGAGCCACGCCTCCGGCTGAATCGGCTCGCCGACCGTCGTCATGTGCCGGAAGTCGAAGTCGTAGCTCTCGGGGTACTCCTCGCCCCACTTCATGAACATCCGCACTGCGGTCGGCGAGGTGTGGAAGATGTCCACGTCGTACTTCTCGGCGATCTCCCAGATGCGCCCCTTGTGCGGGTGGTCGGGCGTGTCCTCGTACATCACCGACGTGGTGCCGAGCGCGAGCGGCCCGTAGACGATGTACGAGTGGCCGGTGATCCAGCCGATGTCGGCGGCACACCAGTAGGTGTCCTCCGGTTTGATGTCGAGGACGTTCTTCGAGGTGGCCGCCGCGTACGCGAGATAGCCGCCGGTGCGGTGTTGACACCCCTTCGGTTTGCCCGTCGTCCCCGAGGTGTACATCAGGAACAGCGGGTCCTCCGCGTCGCGAGACACCGGCTCGACCGTCTCGCCGCGGTGGTCTGCCACCAGGTCGTCCATCGCGACGTAGTCGTCGGAGACCGCCGCCTTCGGCTCGTCGTGGCGGTACCAGGTGAGCACCTCGGGGTCGTTGTCCGCCCCTGCGACGCCCTCGTCGGCCTTCTCGATGTGTTCGAGGAACTCGCCGCGGCGGTAGTAGCCGTCGATGGTGACGACGTAGTCGGAGTCCGCGCTGTCGACCCGCTCGGCGAGCGCCTGGGCGGAGAACCCGGCGAAGACGACGGAGTGGGGTGCCCCGATACGGGCGCACGCCAGCATCGTGATCGGGAGCGCCGGCACCATCGGCAGGTGGATCGTGACGACGTCGTCCTCCTCGACGCCGCGGGCGCGAAGCGCCGCGGCGACCTCGTTCACCCGGCGGTAGAGGTCCTGATAGGTGATGTTCTCCTGTTCACCCTCGGTCCCCTCCCACAGCAGCGCCGTCTGGTTCTTCCGCTCGTCGAGGTGGCGGTCGACGCAGTTGTACGAGGCGTTGAGCTTCCCGCCGACGAACCACTCGAAGAAGGGCGGGTTCGAGCCGTCGAACACCTCGTCCCACCGCTCGTCCCAGTCGAGCAGCTCAGCGTAGCGCTCGAACCCCTCCGGGAAGTCGCCGACCTCGTCGTGGATAGCCGGATCAGTGGCGTTCGCCTGTCCCACGAACTTCGTCGGCGGGCGGAAGTAATCCTGCTCTCGGAGCCGTGCTTCGAGTTGTACGTCCGCTTCCTCTTGCTCAGACATGCTACTCTGTGGCAGGTACACTACGATATTAATCACGCCACCTAACTATGCAAACCACCCGCTGCGAGCCGTCTGCGTCAGCTTTCGCCGTCGAAGAAGGCTGCGAGCAGCTTTCGCTGTGCCCGCCGGAGATGGTTGTGGAGCGTCGGCGAGGAGACGCCGATGGAGTCGGCGAGCTCCTCGGCCGTCGAGCCCCGGGGCCAATCGAAGTACCCCGCGTGGTAGGCCGCCTGCAACACCGAGCGCTGTTTGTCCGTGAGCCGCTCCTCGAGCGCCTGCTGGAACTCGGTCGGGGTCCGAACCGACCGCTCGACCTCGCGTTTCGCGACGAGCCGAACGCCGGGAAACACAGCTGAGACGCCTTCCACGAGTTCGCGGACGTCGGCGTTCGGTGCCAGCTCGCAGGTGAGCCGCGCCGCTCCCTCCTCGGCGGTCAGCTCGGTCACGTGCGCGCCGCGCGCGGTGAGTTCGCCGAGCAAGGAGTCGCCGGGGCCCGTCACCTCCAGGAGCGAGTCGTCGCTCGCAGCGGCGATGAGCCGCGCGGACTCGGCAGCCTCGCCGAAGTGTTCGAGCGCCCGTTCAGTCGGCACGTCGGCGACGGAGACGTAGTAGAGCAGCGAGTCGCCGTCGAGCGGGACGAGCCCCTCGACAGAGAGCGAGCAGCCGAGCGACGCGGAGGCACCGACGAAAAGCGAGTCGCGGTCCGTGCTCCGGAGTTCGAGCTCCAACAGCGCGTCCGCGAGCAGGAGTCGCTTCCACTCGACCGCTCCGAGCGTGCCGGCGACCCGGCGCCCCAGCGCCGCGAGCGCCCGTTGCTCCGCCTCGGTAACCGACCGGTCGGTCGGGGCGGCGACGAGTGCGCCGTTGCTCGTCTCGCCCGTCGTCAGCGGTACCGCGAGCGCCGGGTGGTCGTCGAACTGACCGACCGTGGCACCGTCCGAGACGGCGGCTCCAGCGAGCGCCGTCGCCCCGTCCGGGCACGACGGTTCCCCCGCCGCCTCGACGGGAGTCGACCCCTCCTCGATCGGTGGGTCGAACACCCACGCTCCGCGGTAGAAGGTGCCCTCGACGAGGCGGCGACAGGTCCGCGAGAGAACCCCCTCTCGCGTCGAGGCGGCGGCGACGGCGTCGCCGACCTCGAGCAGGTGAGACTGCACGTCCCCGTACTCCAGGGCGTCTGTACCAGCCGTCGGGGCGTCGGTCGCCGTCGTCGACTCGTCTGCCGGGCTGAGCGTCGCGACGAACCCGTCGGGACGGGACCGATCACCGATGGCAGAGACGGTTAGCTCGGCGTCGACCGTGCCCCCTTCCGACACGGAGCAGGTGACCGGGCCGCGCCACGTCTCGTCCGCGAGTACCGACTCCCACAGTTCCGAGTGCGTCGCGTTTTCGGCCGGCTCGGCGAGCTGGGCGAGTTCGGTCCCGATTACGGACTCTGCGTCGACGCCGGTCAGCGCCTCGAACCGCTCGTTGGCGTGGTCGACGACGCCGCCGGCGTCGAGCAGGAGCGCCGGTCGATCGAGCCGGTCGAACGCGGCGCGGAACCGGTCGTCGCCGTCCTCTCCGGCGCGGTCGAACGCGGCCGCGACGGTTCCGCGACCGACCGACTCGGGGTCGTCCGCGAGCCCGTCGAGGCGGGTCCAGCCGCCGACCGCCATCACCACTGCCGGCGGGACGCCGCGACGGAGCTGTGCGCGCGCGAAATGCCGGCGGAGGTCCGCCGAAGAGACGTCGCCGACGGGGTCGCCGAGCTCCGCCGCGCGGTCCGCGACGGCCCCCACGAGCATCTGGATGCGGCGCGGGCTCACGTCGAACACCGGCTCGTCCGGGGCGATACCGTCGCTCTCGACGTAGCGGTCGAGCTCCCGTTTCACCTCGTCCGGGAGGTACGCCTCGCGGTCGTATCCGCCCGACGCGTCCCGCACCGAAAGGAAGTAGTGGACCGACCCGGCGTGTGCGCGGGCGCTCACGTCTTCGGTCCGGAGCCGAGCGATCTCTGCCGGTCGCAGCCCAACTTCCCCGCAGAGTCGGACGGCGAGCCGCTTGCGATACGTCGGCGCCGCGTTCCGGAGCCGCTCGTAGCCGACCGGGTCCAGCGCTGGCCGCTCACGAGTCTCCCCCATCGCTTCGGAACGATGCCGTAACACGAAATAAAATTACGGGATACGTTCGGCCCTCTCGCGGCTGTAACAACGAAGTCCTGCCGAATTCCGGGTAACTGTCGATTCACCGTTTCGTGAACCTTCGCTCCTCCGAAACCTGAACTCCGGTCCTACTCGTCGCTCGTCACCGTCTCGATCTCGCCGACGGTCTCCGGGTTGCGGAGCGCGGACGTGTCCCCGTACTCCTCGCCGTCCGCGATGGCGCCGAGCAGCCGGCGCATGATTTTCCCGGAGTGCGTCTTCGGTAGGTCGGGGGTGAACACGATGCCGCCGAACCGCGCGGTCGGGCCGAGGCGCTCGGCGACGTGGTCGGTGATGCGCTCCCGGAGCTCGTCGTCGCCGCTTCGCCCCCGCTCCGTACAGACGTACGCGACGGCGGTGCCGCCGCGCTCGCTGGATTCGACGACCGCGGCCTCCGCGACGCCGTCCACCTCGATGATAGCGCTCTCGAGCGTCGCCGGCCCGAACGCCGTGTTACCGACCGTCACCGTGTCGTCCTCGCGGCCGAGAAACGTCACGTATCCGTCGCCGTCGACGACCGCCCGGTCGCTGGTGACGTAGAGCCAGTCGTCGTCGCCGTCCGCGCCGGAGGCTTCCCGAGCCAGCGACCGGGACATCCCTGGCCACGGCGTGGTCACGGCGAGATGGCCCGCCTCGCCGTTCTCGACTGGCGTCCCCTCCCGGTCGACGACGGCCACCTCGACGCCCGGGATGGCCGGCCCGGCGCTGCCGGGCTTCATGTCGTCGACGCCGGGGAGCGTCGAGACGAGGATGCCCCCGGTCTCCGTCTGCCACCACGTGTCCACGACGGGGGTCTCCCCGTCGCCGACGTTGTCGCGGTACCAGTTCCACGCCCGCGGGTCGATGGGTTCGCCGACCATCCCGAGGAGCCGAACCGACGACAGGTCGTGGCCGTCCGGGTGTTCTGTCCCCCACTTCATGAACGCGCGGACCGCCGTCGAGGCGGTGTAGAACGTGTCGACGCGGTGACGCTCGACGAGCCCCCACAGCCGGTCTTTCTCCGGCTGGTCCGGCGCCCCCTCGTAGAGAAGCGTCGTCGCGCCGAGCGCGAGCGGCGCGTATACCATGTACGAGTGGCCGGTGATCCACGCCGCATCCGCAGCACACCAGTGGGTGTCGGTCGGCTTGATGTCGAGCACCGCGTGACCGGTCCACGCGACGTGTGCGAGATAGCCGCCCGTCGTGTGGGTGACCCTGGAGGGCTCGCCGGTCGTTCCGGAGGTGTAGATGACGAACAGCGGGTCCGTCGAGTCGCGGGAGACGGGTTCGACCGTCTCTCCCCGGTGGTCGTCGAGCAGATCTCCGTATCGCAGGTGATCGTCGCTCAGGTAGACGCCGTCGCCCAGGCGGCCGACGACGACCGTCTCCACGTCGTGGGCGACCGCCATCCGCGCGTTGTCGGCGGTCGTCAGCTGCGTGACGGCGTTGCCGCGGCGGTAGTAGCCGTCGCAGGTGACGAGATACCCCGACTCCGTCCGCCGGAGCCGCTCGGCGAGTTCGTCCGCGGAGAAGCCGGCGAACACGACGTTGTGGAGCGCACCGAGGCGGGCACACGCGAGCATCGTAACGACCAGTTCCGGAACGTTCGGGAGATAGCAGGTGACCACGTCACCTGCCTCGACGCCGAGTTCTCGGAGCGCTGACGCGGCTTCGTTCACCTCGCGGTGGAGGTCGAGGTACGTGTACGTGCGCGCGTCCCCGGCAGCCCCCTCCCACCGGAGAGCGACGTGGTTCTTCCGGTCGTCGAGGTGGCGGTCCAGACAGTTGTACGCCGCGTTGAGCCGCCCCTCGGCGAACCACGAGAGCCCATCCTCGTCGGCGAGGACGCGGTCGTAGGGACGGTCCCACTCGAGGAGGTCCGCAGCACGCTTCCACGCCGCTACCCCTTCCTCCGCGAAGCGCTCGCGGAGCGGCTCGGTGACGTTCGCTTCCTCGACGAACGACGGCGGCGGCGACACCGCGTCACCGCGGCCCGGTGTGTGGTCCGTCCTCATTCGGGTACGGGGATCGCTATGGGAAAGTCGAGTATAAGCGTTCTGTCGAATCATTCAGCCGCGGGCGGATTCGACGCGACGGATAGCTGGGTGTCGGGGGCGAGAAAGAACGACAGCCGACCCAGTCAGGGAAACGGAGCGTCTACGCCAGCCCGATCTTCTCGGAGTACTGTCCGTACTGCTCCTCGAACGTCTCCATGATCTCGCCCATCGTCGCGTACGCCTTCACCGCGTCGACGATGTACGGCATCACGTTCTCGTCGCGCTCGATGGCTTCGGCGAGGTCGTCGAGCCGCGCCTCCACTTCCTCGTCGTCGCGCTCGCGCTTCACGCGCGCGAGCCGCTCCAGCTGGCGGTCTTGCGTCTCCTCGTCGACGTGGAGAATGTCGAGGTCCGGGTCGTCGTCGATCTGGTACTGGTTGACGCCGACGACGGTCTCCTCGCCCGCGTCGACGCGCTTCTGGTACTCGTAGCTCGCCTCCTGGATCTCTCGGTGGAAGTACCCCTGCTCGATCCCCTCGAGGACGCCGTCGCGGACGGAGCCGTCGCCGAGTTCGCGGATCTCCTCGACGTACGTCATGATCTCCGACTCCATCTCGTCGGTGAGCGTCTCGATGGCGTAGCTCCCGCCGAGTGGGTCGACGACGTCGCCGACGCCGGACTCCTCGGCGAGAATCTGCTGGGTGCGCAGCGCGACGCGGACGGCTCCCTCGGAAGGGAGCGCGAGCGCCTCGTCGTAGCTGTTCGTGTGCAGCGACTGCGTGCCACCGAGCACGGCTGCCATCGCCTGCACCGTCGTCCGGACGATGTTGTTCAGCGGCTGTTGGGCCGTCAGGGACTGCCCCGCGGTCTGCGTATGGAACTTCAGCCGCTTCGACTCCGGCTTCTCCGCGTCGTACCACTCGTCCATGATCCGGCTGTAGACGCGACGGCTGGCGCGGAACTTCGCCACCTCCTCGAAGATGGAGTTGTGGGAGTTGAAGAAGAAGGAGAGCAGCGGCCCGAACTCGTCGACGTCGAGCCCGCGCTCTAACGCGTCTTCGACGTAGGCGAAGCCGTCCGCGAGCGTGAACGCCGCCTCCTGTGCGGCAGTCGATCCCGCTTCCCGGATGTGGTACCCCGAGATAGAAATCGGGTGCATCTTCGGCGTCTCGTTGACGGCGTACTCGACGGTGTCCGTCACCACGTCGAGGCTCGGCTCCGGCGGGATGACCCACTCCTTCTGTGCGATGAACTCCTTCAGCATGTCGTTCTGGAGGGTGCCGCTGATCTCTTCTCTGGGAACTCCTTGCTGGTCGGCGAGCGCGACGTACATCGCGTAGATGACCGGCGCGGAGGGGTTGATCGTGAACGACGTCGAGACTTCGCCGATGTCGATCCCGTCGAACAGAATCTCCATGTCGGCGAGCGTGTCGACCGCGACCCCCTCCTTGCCGACCTCGCCGTCCGACATCGGATGATCGGAGTCGAGCCCCATCAGCGACGGCATGTCGAACGCGGTCGACAGCCCCGTCTGCCCCTCCCCGATGAGATAGTGGAACCGCTCGTTCGTCTCCTCGGCGGTACCGAAGCCGGCGAACTGCCGCATCGTCCACGTCCGGCCGCGGTACATCGTCGGATACGCGCCGCGGGTGTACGGCTCCTCGCCGGGGAATCCGAGATCCTCCTCGTAGTCGAGGTCCGCGACGTCTTCGGGCGTGTACAGCCGGTCGATCTCGTGGTTCGAGACGGTCGCGAACCGGTCGTACCGCTCGCCGTACTCCAGATACTTCGAGAGGGTCTCCTCTTCCCACTCCTCCCGGCTTTCGCGGATCTCTTCGAGTTCGTCCTCGTCGAACATGGACTCCGGTACGAGGAGCCGGGTAAAGAAGCTTTAGTAGGTCACTCCTGTAGTCGCTTCGTCGTCTCCACGAGCGGGTGGTGGGCGTAGTCGACCTCCTCGATGTCGGCGACCGACTCCAGCCCCTCCTTGCGCGCCGTCTCGGCCATCCCCAGCTCCACGGGTTCGTCGAGCACGATGACGTACGCGTCCATCTCCTCGATACCGAGCCGATGGGCCGCCTTCACCCGGTGGTGGCCGTCGGCGAGCAGGAGCTGTCGATCGTGGCCGTCGCGCGCGACGGGGTTGTCGATGACGACGAGCGGCTCCGCGAGCCCGTTCTCGAGCTCGTAGGCGCGTCCCTCGAGTTCGTCCGTGTACACGCGGCTCTGTGTCGGGGTGAGATCGGCGAGCTCGACCGTCCGGCGCTCGTCGCGCGTCTCCACGTCGTGAATGTTCGTCAGCGTCTGCATCAGCTTCTCCACCTTGTTCGGGGTCGCGCGCTCGATCTGCGAGCGAACCACGTCGGCGTTCGAGATGATGCCGACGAGATTGCCCGTGTCGTCGACGACGGGAAGTCGCTGGATGCCGGAGCGGAGTATCACCCGCGCGGCGTCAGTGATCTGCATCTCCGGGTGAGCGACGATGATGTCGTCGGTCATCACGGTGAAGATGGCGGCCTCGTCGTCGGCGAGCAGGAGGTCACGTGCGGTGACGAACCCTTCCACGCGACGCCCGTCGGTCACCGGGAACCCTGAATGGGTCTCCTCACTCTCCGCGATGCGGCGCGCGACCTCCGCGACGGAGTCGTCGGGAGAAACCGTCGCGACATCCTGTGTCATGTAATCGCGGACCCGGGGTTTCGCGTCCAGCGGTCCCTGCGTCATACGCTCCCGTCGGGCGCCGCGACTCATTAACCCCGCGCCGGCGGAACGGCAGCCGAACCGGCGCACCGCGACCGACCTCGCGACTCACCTCACGGATCGTCGAGCGTTCCGAGATACTCCCCGTCGGCGTACACCGCGGTCGCCGCGGTGTTCCCACCGACACCGAGCGTTTCGAAGAATCGGTCCGTGAGTACCTCGCGGATCACCTCGTCGGTGTCCTCCTCCGGGCCGACGAGTCCGCCGACCGGAATCTGTGCGCCGGCCATGTCGGCGTGTCCCCCCGCGGAGCCGATCTGTCCGAACGCCTCGCGGAGCGCCTCCCCAAGGTCGAGTTCAGCGCCGCGTGCGCGAGCGGAGACGTACACCACGCCGTCGAGGATGCCGAACACGAGCGTCGTCTTGACTCCGTCGAGACCGAGGAGCCGATCTGCAGCCTGTGCGAGCGCGTCACGGTTACTTATCTCGCCGACGTAGGAAGTAACGACATTCTCGCAGACGTCTCGTTCGACGATAGCGCGAGCGAGTATCTCGAACGTCTCGACGCTGACGTTCGGCGATTCGATGCGGTCGAGAAGCGCCGGGTCTGCCCGCTCGACGAGAAACGCCGCGGCCTCGAAGTCCTCCGTCGAGACCTCCCGCGAGAAATCGCGGGTGTCGACCTGGATGCCGAACAGCAGGGCGGTCGCAAGCGCCGGCGACGGGTCAATTCCGAGCGTTTGGAGGTATCCGGTCGCCAGCGTCGACGTCGCGCCCACGTCGGAGCGGAGGTCGACGAACCGCGCCTCCACCGGCGCGCGCGGCGGATGGTGGTCGATGACGATGTCGACCGACGTGTCCGCCGGTAACTGATCGTTGACGCCCGGTCTGGAGTGATCCACGAGTGCGATGGAGCCGAACCGAGACAGGTCCGCCGTCGCCGTGTCGAGTTCGGTGAGTTCGAACTCGAGGAGGTTCACGAGCGCGCGGTTCTCCTGGTGGCTGATGTCGCCGAAGTAACACGCCTCTGCCGGCGTCCCCGCCCGTTCGGCGATGTGAGCGAGCGCGATTGCGCTTGCGATGGCGTCCGGGTCTGGGTTGTCGTGTGCGATGACGGCGAGCGGGCCGTCGAGCTCACGTAGAACGCGCTTGAGTCGCCGGGTCCGAAGCCCCGCATCGCCGACCCGCTCTAAGAGAAAGTCGGTGAGCACCTCGCGCGGGTCGACCACGTCATCGGCAACCGCTTCCAGAGCAGCCATATCCTCGTCGTCCGCGCCGCGCCCGACGTACGCGAACAGCCGTGCCCGGGGGTACGTCTCGCGGGCGAGCGTCGCTGTCGCCCGGTTGCGTGCCGGGTCGTCGCTCCCGACGACGACCGTCTCCGGGTCGATAGAGAGCGACGCGAGCGTCTCCGGGTCGGTCGGGTCGCCGAGCGTCGCCGCGACGGCGTTCGCGCGGAGCGTCTCGACGCGGTGCTCGTCCGTGGTCACCACGTGTGAGGTTGCCCCGTCGTCGACCGCGAGACGACGGCCGACCGACCCGCACCCCAACACGAGCCGGGTGTGCATGGACTCCGGTTGCCCGTCCACGGGGTAAAAGCCACCGTTCACCGTCGCGTCGCCGAGAGAGAACGCGCGCCGTCTCAGAAGAAGACGGCCGCCGCGTCGAAGGCGATGCCCGAGAAGAGGCCGAGTGCTGGCAGCAACACGACCGTCGCGACCGCCGCCGCGATGACCGCGGCGTACAGCGTCGACGGGTACGAGGAGACGTCGACGCCGGAGGCCGGCTCCTCGATCCACATCGCCTTCACCACCCGGCTGTAGTAGAACAGCGACAGCGCGCTGTTCACCGCGCCGACGAGGGCGAGCCACCAGACGCCGGCGTTCACCGCGCCGGCGAACAGGTAGTACTTCGAGACGAAGCCGCCGCCGACCGGCAGCCCCGCGAGCGAGAACATGAACACGGTCATCGCGACGCAGGCCAACGGCGCCCGCTTAGCGAGTCCGTTGTAGTCCTCGAACGTGCGGCCGACGCCCCAGTACTCGGCCAGCGCGATGAACAGGAACGCGCCCGTGTTCATGAAGCCGTAGACGAGCAGGTGGAGCATCCCGGAGCCGAGCACGATCTCGGCGTCGCCGGTCCCGGTGAGCGCCGCGAGGCCGATGAGCACGTATCCCGCGTGGCCGACCGACGAGTAGGCGAGCATCCGCTTGACGTTCTCCTGTGTCGCCGCAGCGAAGTTACCGAGCGTCATCGTGACGACGGCGAGGATCTGCACGGCGAGCACCCAGTCGATGGCGCCGACAACCCCTTCGATGGGGAACGCGACGACCATCACGCGGAACGCGAGCGCGAAGCCGGCCGCCTTCGACGCAGAGGAGAGGAACGCCGACACCGGCGCCGGCGCCCCCTCGTACGCCTCCGGCGCCCAGAAGTGGAACGGAACGCTCGCTGTCTTGAACGCGAACCCGCCGAGCACCATCAGCACGCCGACGCCGAGCACGCCCGGTAACCCCGTTCCGGTCACCGCATCGGCGACGTCGCCGAGCAGCAGCGAGCCGGACACCGCGTACACGAGCGAGATGCCGTAGACGAGCACCGACGAGGAGAGGGCGCCGATGAGGAAGTACTTCATCCCGGCCTCGACGCTGCCGCGGTTCCGCTTGAGGAACGCGACCAAGGCGTAGGAGGGGAGCGAGGCGAGTTCGAGCGCGACGAAGCCGACCGCGAGCGACCCGGCCGAGGCCATCAGGCTCATCCCCACGGCGGCCAGCAGCAGCAGGCTGTAGAACTCCGCCTGGTGGTCGATGTCCTGCAGGTAGTCGTAGCTCGCGAGCGCGACGAGCGCGGTGACGCTGGTGAAGATGAACTGGAAGAACAGCGCCATCCCGTCGACGACGAGCTGGCCGCCGTACAGTTCGACGGCCGGGTCGCCGACGCCGGCGACCAGGTAGACGGCCGAGACGCCCATCGCGGCGAGCGCGCCGACGAAGGCGATACCCGCCAGCACCGGGTTGTTGCTCGAGTCGGGATCGATGCTGTCGTACGCGAAGAGGACGAACGCGGTCGCGACGAGCACGAGCGTCGGCGCGACGGCCGCCCAGTCAGGACTGATAGCCATCAGGGTTCACCTCCGAGAAGCGCAGTGACGTCGCCGGTTCCCAACACCGGCTCCGTCGCGTCGATGATCATGTCGAATGCGAGGTCGTACGGGAACGTCCCCAGCGCGACGATGAAGACGATGAGCACCAGAAGCGGCACCACGTCGTGAACCGCCGCGGGAGCGACTTCGTAGTCCGTCTCCGAGCGGAACGGGCCGAACAGCGTCTGCTGCATCGACCACAGCAGGTAGCCGGCGACGATGACGATGCCGAACATCGCCACCGCCGTGAACAGCGGCGCGCCGGGGAAGTCGGCGCCGAAGGAGCCGACGAACACGAAGAACTCCGCGGCGAAGCCGGCCATCAGCGGCAGCCCCATGTAACCGAACGCGCCGGCGACGAACGCGCCGACGGTGACCGGCATCCGGTCCGCGAGCCCGGACATGTCGCCGATCGTCCGCGTGTGGGTCGTGTTGTAGATGACGCCGACGCAGGCGAACAGGAGCCCCGAGATGAGGCCGTGGCTCACCATCTGGAACGTCGCGCCGCCGACGCCGTACAGCGTGTACGCGACGAGCCCGAGCGTCACGTACCCCATCGACGAGACGGACGAGTACGCGACGATGCGCTTCAGGTCCGATTGGGCCAGCGCGAGCAGCGCGCCGTAGATGATGGAGATGACGCCGAGCGTCGCGATGGGGACGGCGAGCGCCGCGGCCTGCTCGGGCAGCATCGTGAAGTTGAACCGCAACAGCGCGTACGTCCCCATCTTCAACAGGACGCCGGCCAGCATCACCGAGGCCGGCGTCGGCGCCTCGACGTGGGCGTCCGGCAGCCACGTGTGGAACGGGACGATGGGCACCTTCACCGCGAAGCCGAGGAACATCGCGACGAACGCGAGCGTCGCGACCTGGCCCGCGGAGAGCAGCCCGAGCCCGCCGAGCTGGTCCGCGCGCAGCGCCTGTGCAATCGCCGGCAGGTCCAGCGAGGAGATGGAGTCCCCGAGCCCGAACACGAGCCCGAAGAAGCCGATGAACATCACGATGGAGGCGATGTTCGTGTAGACGAAGAACTTGATCGCGGCGTACTTGCGGCGCGCGCCGCCCCAGATGCCGATGAGGAAGTACATCGGGACGAGCACGGCCTCCCAGAAGACGAACCACATGAGGAAGTCCAGCGCACCGAAGACGCCGACCAGGGCCGCCTCCATGAACAGCATCAGTCCGTAGAACTGACTCTGCCGCTCGGTGATGGGCGTCCACGACGCGAGGATCGCGAGCGAGGTGAGCAGCGTGGCGAGCACGACGAGCGGCATCGAGATGCCGTCGAGCCCCATGTGCCACGAGACGTCGTAGCGGCCGAGCGTGAGCCACGCGTACTGCGTCTCGAAGGCGACATCCCCGTCGAGCAGCGCGTTGCCCGCGCCGTCGAAGATCGCGTACATGTACAGCGAGACGGCGAGCGGGACGAGCGAGATGCCGAAGGCGGCCTTCGGCGACCACTCGTCCGGCAGCACGAAGACGACGAACGCGCCGAGCAGACAGAGCCCGACGAGTAGTTCCATCATCATAGGAACCACCCCCCGCGGCGGGCGTCCGCATGGCGACGGACGTCACAGCCCGCGACGCGACGCGAGCGGGAGTGTCGTCCGGGAGTCATAGGAACCACCCCTGGAGGGCGCCGAAGGCGACGAGCAGTATCGTCAGCCCCAGCGTCAACAGCGCGGCGTAGTTGCTCACGATCCCTGTCTGGATGCGGCGCAGGCGGTCGCCGGTGAAGAGGCTCAGGCTGGAGACGAAGTTGACGGCGCCGTCGACGACGCGCACGTCGAAGCCGTCGGCCGCCTTCGCGACCGGCACCGTGAGCCCCTCGGCGAGCCAGACCTGATACTCGTCCTGGTAGTAGTTGTTGAAGAGCACAGTCTTGAGAGAGCCAAGTTTGTCCGTGTGCGCGACCGGATCGGGGCCGCGGTACAGCGCGATAGCGAGCCCGGAGCCGGCGAGCGCGACGGCGAGCGAGACCCCTGCGGAGGCGAACAGCGTGCCGACCTCACCGAGGCCGGGAATGGTGCCGGCCGAGTAGCCGGCGAACTCCGCGGAGGTGACGAGCTCGTGGTAGTGCTCGCCGTTGAGCCCCTCCGGCCCGTGGTAGAGCCAGTCGTGGAGCAGCTCCGGCACGGCGCTCACGAGCGCGTGGATCGGCACGAGGTTGATGACGCCGATGACGGCAGCGAGCACGCCGAGTACCACGAGCGGCACCTTCACGTTCCAGCGGACGCCGTGCGGGTCGCGCGCGGTGTCCGTCCGGGGTTCGCCGTGGAAGGTGAGCAGCACCATCCGGAACGTGTAGAAGCCGGTGAAGAAGACGGCGAGCAGCCCCATCGCGTACGCCGCGAGCAGGAGCGGCGAGCCGCCGAGCCCGTGGACGAGCGTCTCGTACAGCACCTCGTCCTTCGACCAGAAGCCGGAGAACGGGACGATGCCCGCGAGCGCGAGCGAGCCGGAGAGGAACGCGTAGTAGGTGACGGGCATCTTCTCCTTCAGGCCGCCCATGTCCCACATGTCCTCGTTGTGGTGCATCGCGATGATGACCGAGCCGGCACCAAGGAACAGCAGCGCCTTGAACACGGCGTGGGTGGTGAGATGGAAGACGCCGGCGACGTAGCCGCCGCCGCCCAGCGCGAGCATGATGTAGCCGTACTGCGAGATGGTCGAGTAGGCGAGCACCTGCTTGATCTCGCGTTTCACGACGCCCATCGTCGCGGCGAACAGCGCGGTGAAGCCGCCGACGAACGCGATGACCGCGAGCGCGGTCGGCGACAGCGCGTAGAAGCCGTACATCCGCGCGACGAGGTAGACGCCCGCGGCGACCATCGTCGCGGCGTGGATGAGCGCGGAGACGGGCGTCGGACCCTCCATCGCGTCCGGCAGCCACGTGTGGAACGGGAACTGCGCCGACTTCCCCATCACGCCGCCGAGAACGAGCAGGCCGATGACGGTGAACCACGCGGCGGGGTCGAGTCCGAAGAACGTCGTCACGGTCGCCTCGCCGTTCAGCGCCTGTTCGGCCAGCGCCGGGAACGACTCCTCGACGCCAGGGCCGCCGAAGGCGGCCGTGCCGAACGTCGCGAAGACGGCGACGACGCCGATGAGGAAGAAGTAGTCCCCGAACCGGGTCACGAGGAACGCCTTCTTCGCCGCAGAGGGCGGGCCGGCCTCGCGGAACCAGAAGCCGATGAGCAGATACGAGCAGAGCCCGACCAGCTCGAAGAACATGAACGCCATCAGCAGGTTATCGGAGAAGACGAACGCGAGCATGCTCGCGGTGAAGAGCCCGAGTTCGGCGTAGTAGCGCGGGAGTCCTGTCTCGCCCTCGTCGTTCATGTACCCCATCGAGAAGACGTGGACGAGCAGGGCGATGGTGGAGACGATGACCAGCATCAGCGTCGACAGCTGGTCGAGCAGGATGCCGAAGGTGAGCTCGAACGGCACCACGTCGCCGCCGACCCAGGTGTACAGCGTGGCCTGATACGCGTGGCCCGTCGCCACGGTGTACAACATCAGAAGCGACAGGACGAGGGAGCCGCCCGTCGCGAGGCTGCCGGCGATCGCCCCCTTCTTGGGGAGATACTTGCCGGCGAACAGCGCGACGAGGAACGATACGAACGGGAGCACGGCGATGGCGGGTGCGAATGCAGTGAGTTCAGCCATGTTACCACCTCAGAGTCGTCGCTTTCGTCACGTCCACGTCCGCGAAGTTGCGGTACAACACGAGGATGATGCCGATGCCGACCGCCACCTCGGCGGCGGCGAGCGCCATCGTGAACAGGCTGAACACCTGCCCGGTGAGGTTCCCGTGGTAGTAGGAGAACGCGACGAAGTTGATGTTCGCGGCGTTCAACATCAGCTCGACCGACATCAGGAACAGCAGCGCGTTCCTGCGGGTGAGGATGCCGAACAGGCCGACACAGAAGACGAACGCGGACAGGACGAGGTAGTATTCGACGGGGACCGCCATTCAGCGGTCACCCCCCTCGCGGCCGCCGTCGGTCACGGCGGCCTCGTCGACGTCGTCCTCGTCGCGCGTCGCGAGCATCACCGTGGCGTCGAGCGCCGCGTCGAGCACGACGGCGATGACGAGGAAGCTCACGAGAAAGCCCTCGGCCGGGATCGACCCCGCGTCGAGGTCGAACAGCGAGTAGCCGATTGCCGCGGTGATCCCCTCGGCGCCCGCGAACGTCTCGGCGGTACCGAAGTCGGCCGTGAGGAACACGGCGACGAGTACGCCGAACAGCGCGAAGGCGACGAGGCCAACGAGCTGTTTGCCGCTCGTGTGGAGGCGGGGGCGGGACGTCATCCTACCACCTCGAGCTGTTCGTCGTCAGTCTCGCGGACTAACATCACGGCGAACGTGATGAGGATGAGCACCCCGCCCACGTAGACGAGGATCTGCATCGCCGCGAGGAACTCGGCGCGTAACATTACGTAGTGGATCGCGACGGAGACCAACGCCACCCCCAACAGGAGCGCGCTGTGCCACACGTCACGAACCAGCACGACGCCGAGACTGCTCGCTGCTGTCAACAACGCGAACAGGAGAAACGCCGCTAGTTCGACCGGTGCTACAGCCATTACCTGAATCTCTGTCGCGTCCGGTTTGAAGCTTTCTTTGTGCGCCTACGCGCGAGGGCGCGCTGGCACACGTCGCTTAGTTGGACGCAACTGCGCGGCCCACTCGTCTCCGAGCGCCGGAAAGAACAGAATCAGACCCACTCGTCCAGCCAGACGACGGTGTCCCGTATTCCCGATACCCCGTAGTGGCGGTCGATGCGGGCGACGGCCTCGACAGCCTCAAGCGGAGAGTTCCGCAGGAAGTCGATATCCGTGTAGAGGACGATGCCCGCATGCTCGGTGTCGGCATCCAGCCGTACGAAGTCTCGGTCGTTCGTGAGCACAACCAGACCCGTCTCGGTACTGTCGGCGAGTATCGCCTCGTCGTCAGCCCCCTGACCGTATCGCTCGTGAGCCACTTCGGCCTCGAACTCGTTCGAGCGAAGCGTGTTAACGAACACTCGCGGGACGTGCTCGTCCGCGAGAAACCGAAGTTCGCCCATTCAAGCAGTGTTTACCGGAGAATTCGAGCGGTCCCGCAGTTCGTCTTCCAATTCATCGTACGCCGCTCGAATCTCGGCCATCTCGTCCGGGTGGCGGTAGTAGTACGCCATCGCTTCGTGTACCTCCGCGAGCGAGAGCCCAAGCTGGTCAGCTGCCTCTTCCGGGGACGCACCTCCGAGAACGAACTCCGCAACGTGCAGGACCGAGACACGCCGTCCCTCCACCCTCGGGTCGCCAGCGAGCACGTCGTCGGTCTTCACGATGGGCATACCAGGCTGTTGTTCGTCACCACACAAAAGTTCTCGTTGCCAGCATCCGCGCCGAGCGAAGCGAGGCGCGGTTCGCGGCCCGAGCGTCGCGAGGGCCGTAGCGCCCGCGGACCGAGCGTCGCGAGGGCCGTAGCGCCCGCGGACCGACGCGCCGCGGAGCGGCGCGGAGGGAGCAGGTGCGCATATTTTCCCCAAGTTTTTGCCGGGGTGAGCGCCCGCAGGGCGCGAACCCCGCGCAAAAAGTGGGTGTCTATTGGTAATCCACTTCCCCTTCGCCCTCGTCGATCCACGCGCCGCGGTCCGGTTCGCGCGACGCGAGCGGGTCGATGTCCTTGTACCACGGAACGTTCTTCAGCTGCTCCATGTTGTACGCGAGGTCGTCTTTCGTGTCGCCCGTGAACTCGAAGTTCTGGGTGAGCAGGATGGCGTCGACGGGACACACCTCCTCGCAGAGCCGGCAGTAGATGCACTGCCCGATGTGGAGGTTGTACTGCTCGCCGTTGCGCTGGTCGTCCGTCACGATCTGGATCGTGTCGTTCGGACAGACGTTCTCGCATTGGCGACACCAGATACACCGCTCCTGGCTGAACTTGTGGACGCCGCGGAACCGGGGGGAGACCTCCGGCGTCTCCTCCGGATACTCGACGGTGAACGTCTCGCCGTCGAGGGCGTGTTTCATCGTCGTTGCCATCGATTTGAGTAGTCCGATCATTATGCGATCACTCCCACGATGACGGCCGTGAGGACGAGGTTAGCGAACGATAACACCAGCATCCCCTTCCAGCCGATCTCGATGAGCTGGTCGATGCGGACGCGCGGCAGCGCCGAGCGGGCCCACTGCGTGAACAGGAACACCGCCCAGATCTTGATGACGAACCAGAGGAAGCCGGGCAGGATCTCCACGCCGACGAACGGGCTCGTCGGGCCGCCGAGGAACAGCGTCGCGATGATGGCGCCGCCGAGGAAGATGTGGATGAACTCCCCGAGATAGATGAGCACGAAGTACACCGAGGAGTACTCAGTCTGGTAGCCGGCGACGATCTCCGTCGGCGCCTCCGGCGTGTCGAACGGGTTCCGCCCGACCTCGGCGAGGTTCGCCACGAGGAACAGCAGGAACGCGAACGGGTTGACGAACGCATACCAGCTCTTCAGCCCGAAGGCGAACGACTCGGTCTGTGCGGCGACGATCTCGCTCATCTGGAGCGTCCCGGCGAAGATGACCACCGAGGCGCCCGTGATGACGAGCGGAATCTCGTACGCGAGGTTCTGTGCGACCGCACGGAGCCCACCCAGAAGCGAGTACTTGTTGTTCGACGCGTAGCCGGCCATCACCAGGCCGAGCGAGGCGATGGAGGCGACGGCGAACACGTACGCCAGCCCGACTTCCGGGTCGGCGAGCTGGATGCCGTTCCCCATCGGGATGACGGCGAAGCCCAAAAGCGCCGAGGAGGCGATGACGAGCGGCGCGAGGTCCCACGCAGGGCGGTCGACGCCGTCCGGCACGATGAGTTCCTTCGAGAGCAGCCGCACCGCGTCGGCCACGATGATGAGCAGGCCGAACGGGCCGACACGGTTGACGGCGATACGGTCTGTGAACGCGGCGGTGATCTTCCGCTTCGCCCACGGGCCGGCGAGCGCGGTCATCGTCAGCATCAGCGTGCCGATGAGCGCCGCGCCGACGAGCGAGCCGAGCACGTCGCCGAGGAGCGTCCCCTGCAGGCCGACCGCACCGGCGATGGTGTCGGGAAGCATCTGCGGAGCCGCCGAGGCGTTCGTCGCGTTGCCACCGTCCTGTAGCATCACCGATCCACCTCCCCGAGCACGATGTCGAGGCTGCCGAGCGCCGCGATGAGGTCCGGGATGTACTCACCCTCGGACATCTCCGGCAGCGTCTGGAGATTCGAGAAGCACGGCGACCGGATCTTGAACCGGGCCGGCTTGTCCGTCCCGTCCGAGCGGATGTAGATACCGAGTTCGCCCTTCGCGCCCTCGACGGAGCGGTAGATCTCCGTGTCCGGGTCCGGCTTCAGCGTCCGCGGGACGTTCGACTGGATCTCCCGCTCGTCTTCGGGCCAGTCCTCGAGCAGGTCGACGCACTGATCGATGATCTTCGCCGACTCCTCGACCTCCTGCATCCGCACGAGCAGGCGACTGTAGTTGTCACAGCCGTCCTCGGTGACGACGTCCCAGTCGAGCTGGTCGTAGTAGCCGTAGGGGTCGTCCCGGCGGAGGTCGTAGTCGATGCCGGAGCCGCGGGCGACCGGTCCGGTCGCGCCGTAGCTCTTCGCGACCTCCGGCTCGAGAATGCCGGTGTCGACACACCGGAGCTGGAACACCTCGTTCGAGGTGATGAGGTTGTGGTACTCCTCCAGCTTCGCCGGGAGCCCGTCGAGAAAGTCGCGCGTCTTCTCGAAGAACTCCTCGCGCGGCTCGGGGAGATCCCACGCGACGCCGCCCAGCCGCAGGTAGTTGAACATCAGCCGCTGGCCGGTGAGATCCTCCAGCAGGTTCTGCACGACCTCGCGGTCGCGGACGCCGTACTGGAAGATGGCGGTGAAGTCGCCGTACACGTCGAGCGCGAACGTCGACACCGCGAGCATGTGCGACGCGATTCGGCACATCTCCGCGGACATGGTGCGGATGACCTGTGCGTACTCGGGGACGTCGATGTCCGCGAGGTCTTCAGCCGCCCGCGCGTACGCCCACTCGTTGAGGATGCCCGCCGAGATGTAGTCCCAGCGGTCGGGGTACGGCATGATCTGGTGGCGGTAGGTGCCCTGCTGACAGAGCTGCTCCTCACACCGGTGGAGATAGCCGATATCCGACTCCACGTCGGCGACCTGTTCGCCGTCGAGCGTCGTCTTCAGGTGGAGCACGCCGTGGGTCGCCGGGTGGTGTGGACCGATGTTGAGGAACATCGTGTCCGAGTTCTCGCCCGCGCTGTGGTCCTCCTGCAGCGGATTCGCGTGCTCCGTGTACGTGACGACCTGCGGCTGCTCTTGGTCGTAATCCAGCGACAGCGGGTGGCCGTGCCACGACTCCGGAAGCAGGATGCGCCGCATGTCCGGGTGGTCCTCGTACTCGATGCCGACGAGATCGTACGCCTCTCGCTCGTGCCAGTCGGCGGTGCGGTACACCGGTTCCGCCGACTGCGAGACGGGGTCGTCCTTCGAGGTGGGGACGACGACTTCGACCTCCTGTGTCGGGTCGTCGTACTTCGAGAGGTGGTAGATGGACTCGTAGCGGTCCTCGTACTCCTGGGCGGTGACACACGAGCAGTGGTCGAAGCCGGCCTCGTCGCGCAGCAGGAACAGCGCGTCCTGCACCTCGTCGGGACGTACGACGAACGCCTCTGCGTTCACGTGCTCCTCCCGGCCGATAGCGTACTCACCCAGCAGCGATTCGAGGGCGTCGTAGTCGACCCCCTCCTCGGTCTCACCGACGTCGAGCTCCGGACGGGTTGGGTCTTCGAGGCTCATTGTTCAGGCGGGGATTCGGCCCAGTCGTACCGCATGACCAGTTCGTCCTCGTCGATGCGGTCGGCGAGGTGGTCGACGAGCTCGTCGTCGTCGAGGTCGCCGAACTGTTCGAGCTCGTAGGGCTTCACCGTCACCGGCGACGTCTCGCCGTTGGCGACGCGCTCCTGGAGCTTCGCGATGCCGTAGATGAGTGCCTCCGGGCGGGGCGGACAGCCAGGCACGTGGATGTCGACCGGAATGACCTCCTCTGCGCCCTTGATGACGTTGTACCCCTCCTGGAACGGGCCGCCGGAGATGGTACACGAGCCCATGCCGACGACGAACTTCGGCTCGGGCATCTGGTCGTAGACGCGCTTCATCCGCGGGGCGAACTTCGAGACGATAGTCCCCGGAACGATGATGACGTCCGCCTGCCGCGGCGACGCGCGGGGCACACCCGCGCCGAACCGGTCGAGGTCGTGTTTGATGGCGTAGGTGTGCATCATCTCGATGCTGCAGCAGGCGATGCCGAACTGCAGCATGAACATCGAGGAGCCCCGCACCCAGTTCATGAACTTGTCGAACTTCGTGAGGATGAACGGCGACGAGCCGAACGCCTCGCGAAGCTTGGAGTTGAACCGGGCGTCGACGCCCTCGCCCATCCGCGCTTCCTGCGTCGTCTGTAGTGTGTTGTCGCTACTCATGTGTTAATCAGCCGTCCGTCCGCTCTCGCTCGCGCGGGGGGACCGGACCCACCGCACGGCGCCGTTACGCCACGCCCATACGAGCCCGACGAGGAGCGTTCCGACGAACAGCAGCATCGGCACCAGCGCCCGCACCATTCCGAACTGCTGGACGGCGTCGCGGTAGATAACCGTCCACGGGAAGATGAGGACGGTCTCGATGTCGAAGACGACGAACAGCAGCGCGACCATGTAGTACTGAATGTTGAAGCGGATGCGCGTGGTGCCCGTCGGCACTTCGCCGGACTCGTAGACGGCGGTTTTTCCTTGCTCCGGCACGCTCGGTCGGAGGAGCGCCGAGACGACCACCATCGACAGCGGGATGACGATCGAAATCAGCGTGAGCGCGCCGATAGCTATCCACGGATTGCTCATCTGTTCTGTATCAAGCGAGCGTTAGGAAGGCGGGTACATAAGGATTGATTCTCCGCGTTCGAGCGTGTACGCGCCCGGGCGAGGCCCCGGTCCGGCCGTACGCGGCCCGAACCGCCCCGGTCACTCCCCGCGGTCGGCCCGGAACCGCTCCGTGCCCGACTCGTGGAGCGCCCGCGACACCTCGCCGACGCCCTGCTGGAGTGTCTCGTGGTACTCGACGAGCCGCTCCTCGAGTTCGTCGTGTTCGCGCGCGAGCACCTGCACCGCCGACAACGCCGCGTTGAACGACTTCCCCGCGTCGACGGCGGTGAGCGGCGCGCCCCTCGGCATCCCGATAACGGAGTCGACTGACTTCTCCTGAACCGGGACGCCGACGACCGGGAGCGGATACGCGATGCTCGCGGTCATGTTCGGAAGGTCCGCGGATTTCCCGCCGGCGCCCGCGATGATGACGTCGAGCCCGCGCTCCCCCGCGGTCTCGCCGTACGCGTACATCAGCTCCGGCGTCCGGTGGGCCGACACCACGTACGTCTCGAACGTAAATCGCGCCTCGGGCGGGTCGTCGTAGTCGGTCACCTCTTCGAAGCCGAGTTCGGTCAGCGCCTCGTAGGCACCGTACATCACGTCGAGGTCCGAGTCGGACCCCATGACGATCCCGACCTCCGGTGTGTCCTCGGGGTCGCGGTCCCGGTCGGCTTCCGCGCGCAGCGACGCGACGAGCGAGTCGACGGAGTCTGCCATGCTCGAAGCCCGGCCGCGCCGGGGCTTTGGCGTTGCGGTCGAAGGGGCGTCCACGCCCCAGCTCTCACTCAAAGGTGAGCCCGTCCCGGAGCTCCGAGACGGACTCGACGAGTTCGTCGACGTCTCGCGTCCCCGACCCATCGGCGGTGAGCGTGACGTGACCCATCTTCCGGAGCGGACGGACCTCGCGTTTTCCGTACCAGTGAAGGTGTGCGCCGTCCGCCTCGTGGACGGTCTCGACCCCGTCGAGCGTCGCCGTCCCCGGTTCCGTAACGTCCCCGAGCACGTTCGCGATGACCGTCGGACAGCGTCGCTCCGTCGAGCCGAGCGGGTAGCCGAGCACCGCGCGGACGTGCTGTTCGAACTGCGAAGTGACCGCGCCCTCGATCGTCCAGTGGCCGGAGTTGTGTGGGCGCGGTGCGATCTCGTTGACCAGAACCCGCTCGCCCGTGCCCGTCGGCTGTTCGAACAGCTCGATTCCGAAGACGCCGCGGCCGTCGAGGACGTCCAGCACGTCGAGCGCGACCTCCACCGCGCGCTCGCGGACGGCGCCGTCCGTGCGGGCCGGCGAGAGCGTCTCGCGCATGATCTCTTCCTCGTGGACCGTCTCGGTGACGGGAAATGCGTCGGTCTCGCCATCGCCGCGGACGCCGATGACCGCGAGCTCCCGCTCGAAGTCGACGAGCCGCTCGGCGAGCGCGCCGCCCTCACCGGCACCGACAGCTTCGAGCGCGGCGGCGTGGTCGTCGTCGGCCGCGACGGGGACGTTGCCGCGCCCGTCGTAGCCACCGGTTCGCGCCTTCAGCATCACCGGCCAGCCGAGCTCGTCGCCCGCGGCGCGCAGGTCCGCCGCGTCGTCGACGCGCCGGTATTCGGGGATCGGGACGCCGGCCGCCGCGAGCGCGTCGTTCTGCACCAGCTTGTCTTGTATCGTCCGGAGCGTCTCCGGGGTCGGCTGCACTGGAGTCCCCGTCTCCTCGCTAACCGCCTCGAGCGTGTCCGGGTCGGTGAGTTCGATCTCGTAGGTGAGCAGGTCGGCGCGCTCGGCGAGCGTGCGCAGGGTGTCGTACTCGTCGAAGTCGCCGACGAGCTGGTCTGCGACGACGGGGCTTGCGGGACAGTCGGGCGTCGGGTCGGAGACGACGACTTCGACGCCGAGCGGGCCGGCTGCCTCGCCGAGCATCCGCCCGAGCTGTCCACCGCCGACGACGCCGAGCGTCGGACCGGGTGTGGTGAGCTTCATGTCAGAGGCTCCGACGCCGACCGCCTGAACGTTGCGGTCCACGGCGTCGCAGGTCGAGCCACGGCCGAAACTACCTCTCAGGCGTCCGGGTCGACGTAGACGATGACGCCGTCGAAGTCGTTTCCGCCCGTCGTCCGGTGGAGGTACGGGTACCGCTCGTAGCCGTCGAGGCGGTCTGCGATCTCCGCTGGCGGCTCCATTTTCCCGGGCTGACTGCGACAGTCGACCGTGCGGTCGAGCGTGCAGTCCCCCGCGACGACGACGACGGGCGGGAGCTCCTCGGGCACCGTCCCCGGCGTGTCCGAGCAGGTCACGTCGACGTCGTTCGCTTCGAGATACCACGGGAGCGACAGCGCGTTGAACCAGCTGAGACAGGCCGGCGTCCGCGGTGCGTCCGTGTCCATGTCGACGAGGTCACCGGTGGCGTCGTACACGAGCGCGTCGGTTCCCTGGGTCGCGTCGGCAGCCGCGACGAGGCTGTCGACCGCGGGGCGCATCTCCTCGCTCGGTTGGGCGTACTGCACGAGCGCGTTGTCCGGCTCCGTCGCGTTCGTGTACACCCCGCCGACCGCGCCGCCGACGGCGGAGCCGACCACGACGAGCAGCAGGAGCCCGACGATGCCGGCGTTCACCGCGTCGTCGTCGACGAGCGCCTCGCGGCCCACCTCGACGACGAGCGCGAGTGCGACCGCGGCCGGCACCGCGAGCGGGACGAGCGCGTTCACGAGAATCCACGCGTTGTTGACGTCCGTCCCGAGCGCGTAGCCGGGGATGGAGACGAGCCCCCAGTAGGCACAGCCCATGACGAACAGGCGCGGGGAGTCGCTGCCGTACCGCTCGATGGCGGTGCCAGCGAGCGCCAGCCCGACCAGCGGGCCCGCGTACCCGGCAACGGGTCGGAGCAGGTAGCCGAGCGACTCGATGAACGCCGCGAGCGTCTTCTCCCCGCCGCCGCCGAACCAGTAGCCGTAGCCGGTAACGATCTGGTCCGCGGTTGTCGAGAGCATCGACGGGACGAGCAGCGGGTTCGCGAGCGCGTCGTACAGCCCGACCCAGTCGCCGCCGCGCGGTGCGTAGAGGAAGACGACGAGCACCGAAAACAGCAGCCCTGCGCCGACGCCGTGGCCGAGCCAGCCTGCGGCCCACGAGGTCGGATCGACGCCGCGCGCCCGGAACCGCATCCGGACCGCCGCGACGCGGTCCATCGCCCACGACGCACCGGAGCGGTCACCGCGGAGCCGGAACAGCTTCGCGTCGACGAGCAGCGCGGCCGCGCCGAGCCAGCAGAGCACGTAGAGAATCGCGTTCTCCTTCGCGCCGAAGCCGAGCGCCAGACTCGCGGCGCCGAGATACAGGTAGCGGACGCCGAAGCCGTCGTACGCGCGGACGAACGCGGCGAAGGCGACGAAACAGAACGCCGCGACGAGTACCGTCGACCGCATGAACCGGCCGTAGTAGAGCAGCACGGGATTCGCGGCGAGGAAGAAGGCGAGCGCGACGACCTCCGTCGCCGAGAGCCGGTGGCGGAGCCACAGCGCCGACAGCGGGAGCAGGCCGCCGGCGACGGCGACCGGGAGCCGGGTGACGAAGTCGCTCGGGCCGACGAGCGCGAACAGCGCCGCGCCGACGTGCTGGATGAGCGGCCCGTGGATGACGTAGCGGTAGTGGAACTCGCCCGTCTCGAAGTAGTGCAGCGTCCAGAAGGCGACGCGGCCCTCGTCGAAGTGGGAAGGACGCGCGCCAAGGAGAACGAGGCGGGCGAGAAGCGCGACGAGCGTGAGGGCAGCGACGGCCCGAACCAGCCGAGAGGAGTACAGCGGGCGGTCGGTCATCGTCCCGGTCGTCGGGCGACGGGGTACAAAGCCTTCTGGTATCTACGACGCCCGTTTCAGGGCCACGTTCCGGACTCCGCGTGCGCCGAGATGACCCGCTTCAGGGCGACGACGTAGGCGGCGGTGCGGAAGTTCGGCAGGTCGTACGCCTCGTACGCCTCGACGAGCCCGTCGAACGCGTCGACGATGTGGCGTTCGAGCTCGTCGTTGACACGCTCCTCGGACCAGTAGAACCGCTGGCGGTTCTGCACCCACTCGAAGTACGACACCGTCACGCCACCGGCGTTCGCGAGGATGTCCGGAAACACGTGGACGCCGCGCTCGGTGAGCACGTCGTCGGCGTCGGGCGTGAGCGGCCCGTTCGCGGCCTCGACGACGACGTCGGCAGCCACGTCCGCCGCGAGGTCGCCGTCGATGGCGTTCTCCAGCGCCGCGGGGACGAGCAGGTCCACGTCGAGGGTGAGCAGCTCCTCGTTGGTGAGCTCCTCGTCGGCGCCGTCGAAACCGGTGACCGATCCGGTCTCGTTTTTGTACTCCTTGGCGGCGGCCGCGTCGAGGCCGTGTTTGTTGTACGCCGCGCCGGAGGAGTCGGAGACGGCGACGACGTTCGCGCCGAGCTCCGACTCGAGCAGGCGGGCGGCGACGGAGCCGGCGTTGCCGTACCCCTGCACCGCGACCGTCGCGCCCTCGATGTGCTTGCCGAGGTAGTCGAACGCCTCGCGGGCGGTGAGCGCCGTCGACCGACCGGTCGCCTCGACGCGTCCCGCCGAGCCGCCGGAGTCGATGGCCTTCCCGGTGACGACCCCCGGTTCCGTCGTGTTCTCCAGCGTCTCGTAGGTGTCCTTGATCCAGTTCATCTCCCGCTGGCCGGTGTTCACGTCCGGCGCCGGGATGTCTCGGTCCTCGCCGATGATGGGCCGCAGCTCCTCGGCGAACGCGCGGGTGAGCCGTTCGAGCTCGCTCGCCGACAGCTCCCGCGGATCGACGACGATGCCCCCTTTGCCGCCCCCGTACGGGATGTCGACCGTCGCGCACTTGTACACCATCCAGCCCGAGAGCGCCTTCACCTCGTCGCGGCTGACGCCCGGATGGAACCGGATACCGCCCTTGTACGGCCCCCGGTCGCCGTTGAACTGCGACCGGTACGCCCGGAACGTCTCGAGGCGCCCGTCGTCCATCTGTATCGTCAGATTCGTCTCCAACACCCGTTCGGGGTTCCTCAACCGCGTGAGCAGCCCCTCGTCGCAGTCGATGTGTGCCGCCGCGTCGTCGATCTGCTCCTGCAGGCTCTCGAACGGGTTCGTCTCCTCAGTCATGTCCGCCGAGTCGGCGGTTCGGCGCAAAAGGGTGTCGGAGTTATATCACGGGGTATTCCTAGTACAATATTAGCTCCACACCCCCGCGGCGCAGGCCCGCTCGCGGACGGTCTCCGCCTGTGCGACCAGCGGCGCGTCGATCATCTCACCGTCGACGCGGACCACGCCCGCGTCCGACGCCGCCGCCGCGTCGAGCACCCGTCGCGCCCACGCGACCCGCTCTTCGGAGGGCGTGAACGCGTCGTTCACCACGCCGACCTGTCCGGGGTGGATACACATCTTCCCGTCGTAGCCGAGCTCCAGCGCGAACGCCGTCTCCGTCGCGAGCCGGTCGGTGTCCTCGATGTCGGTGAACACGGTGTCGATGGCGTCGACGCCGGCCGCGGCCGCCGCGAGCACGACGTGTTCGCGCGCGTGGAGAACCTCTGTCCCCTCTTCGGTGCGCGTCGCGCCGATGTCCGCCGCGAGGTCTTCCGCCCCGAACGCGACGGCGTCGACCGAGCGCGCCGCGGCGATCTCCTCGGCGTGAAGCACCCCGGCCGCCGACTCACACAGCGCGATGACGGGAGCCTCACGGTCGTGGTCCGCGAGCATCCCTGCGACGGCCTCGACGTCCGTAGCCGTCTCGACTTTCGGCACCATCACCGCATCGAGGCGTGCCGCGTCGGCGATGGCGTCGATGTCCGCGCGTGCCGTCTCTCTGTTGGCGTTTACCCGCACGCACACCTCGCAGTCGGGGGAGAAGCTCTGGTCGGACAGCACCTCCGCAACGATCTCCCGTGCCCGGTCCTTTCGGCTCGGGGCGACCGCATCTTCGAGGTCGAAGACGACCGTGTCGGCGCCCGTTCCCGGCGCCTTCTGCAGCAGCTCCGGCTGGTCTCCGGGAGAGAAGAGCAGCGAGCGACGTGCCATGGCCGGCGTTCCACCGGTTCGGACTTAATTCCCCGGAGAGCGGTCGGCCCGTGGGCTGGACCACCAGCCTCATTTCTGCCGCCCACGGTACCGCCCGTATGGCAGGTCGCTACTACGAGGAGTTCGAGGTCGGCGAGACCATCGAGCACCCGCGACGTCGCACCGTCTCCGAGCGCGACAACCAGGTGTTCTGCGACATGACGATGAACCAGCAGCCGCTCCACCTCGACGCCGACTTCGCTGCGGACACCGACTTCGGCGAGCGACTGGTGAACGGCCTCTACACCATGTCGCTCGCCGTCGGGATGACCATCCCGGAGACGACGGACGGCACCATCGTCGCGAACCTCTCGTACGACGGGGTCGAACATCCGAACCCCGTCTTCCACGGCGACACGCTGTACGCGCAGACGACGGTGACCGACAAGCGCGAGACGAGCGACGGCGAGCGCGGCGTCGTCACGATGCGCGTCGAGACGTTCAAGGTGGACGAGGGCGGTGACGGCCCGGACGGCGACACGCTCGTCTGCGAGTTCGAGCGGACGGCGCTGTCGCTGAAGCGTCCCGACGACTGACCGACGGCGCGGGCCGCGAGTCCCACGGCCGCCGCCTACCTTTATCCGGGCGCCCGTCGTGTCGGCCGGTATGGTCCCCGACACTGCGGAGCCGGCGTTCGACTGGCTCTCCCTCGACGAAGGTGAGGAGTTGGTCTGGCACGGGAAGCCGCACCGGAGCAGCCTCGTCCCGGCGCTCGTCGTCGGCGTTCCGCTGTCCGTCGTCCTCGTCGGCCTCTTCGTCATCGCCGGCGCCTACCTCCACCGCGAGAACACCGAATACGTCGTGACGACGGAGGCGCTGTACCGGAAGAGCGGCGTCCTCTCGCGGAACGTCCAGCGCGTCGACTTCGGGAAGGTACAGAACACGACCTATTCGCAGGGCTTTTTCGGGACGCAGTTCGGCTACGGCAGCGTCGAGATCTCCACCGCCGGCGGCGCCGGCGTGGAGCTCTCCTTCGACTCCGTTCCCGACCCGAAGGCGGTACAGGAGCGCATCAACGCCCGCGTGAAACGTGACGACGGCGGCGCGGGCGACGGGAAGGCCGCCGTGCTCGACGAGATACTCACCGAGCTGCGCACCATCCGAGAGACGATGGAGGAAACCGACACGGTCGCGGCGACCTCGGCGGCCGACCGCGGCACCGACGAGCCGTGACCCGCGGCTGGCTGACGCTCGCCGACGGGGAGACGGTCGCCTGGGAGGGCCGACCGCGGCTCACGACCGCGCTTCCCGGTATCGGGCTCGGCGTCGCGCTCGCGGTCGGTGCGCTCGGCGTCGGCGTCGCGAGAGGTCTCGCCCTGCTCGCCGTTCCCGTCGCGCTCGTCGGCTGTCTCGTCGCGGCGGGTGCATACCTCCGCGTCGTGAACACGGAGTACGTCGTCACCGATCAGGCGCTGTACGCGAAGCGAGGAATCGTCGGCCGCAGCGTCACCGAGGCGTCGCTGTCGAAGGTACAGAACTCCGCGTTCTCGCAAGACGCGCTCGGCACCGCCTTCGACTACGGGACGGTGACCTTCGAGATCGCCGGCGGAAACGACGTCTCGTTTCGCCGCATCGACGACCCCGAGGTGGTCCGCCGGCTCGTCGACCGGACCGCGGGCGACGAGGTACCCGGAAGCGTCGAACAGTGGCGGGCGGTGCTCGACGAGGTCCGCGCGCTCCGGCGAGCGGTCGAGGCTCGTCGTGAAGCTCGTTGACACGGTAGGCTTTCGCCGGTAGAGGTCGAACAGAATCCATGTCCTCACCGCGCCAGCGGATCGCGGCCGCGGCCGACGGCCTCGCCGCCCGTTCCCCCCGGCCCGGAACCATCGCACGGGTCGGGCTCGGCGGGATGGTGCTGCTCGCCGGCGTCCACAAGCTCGCTGACCCGGCCGCGTGGACCGTCTACGTCGTCGACTGGCTCGCGCCGCTACTGGTTGTCTCTCCGACGACGTTCATGCTCGCGAACGGCTGGCTCGAAGTGGCGTTCGGCCTCGCGCTGCTCGTCGATCGCTACACGGCGTTCGCGTCGCTCGTCGCGGCCGTCTCGCTGTCGGCGACGTGTCTCTACCTCGCAGTCGTCTGGGCGACGGTAGGACTGTTCGGCGACGTGCTCGCGCGCGATATCGGCCTCGCAGGGCTGGCGTGGGCGGTCTTCGTCGGGACGTTGCGCCGTTAGAGCACCGTCCCGTGTTTCTTCGCCGGCCGCTCTTTCTCGACGCCCTCGTAGAACTCGAAGCGGGCGGCGAGCTCCGTCCGCAGCTCGGAGGGGGGAACGATTTCGTCGATGACGACCTCGCTCGCCATCCGGTGGACGTCGATGTCGCGCCGGTACTCCTCGCGGAGCTCCCGTTCCATCTCGGCGCGCTCCTCCGGGTCGTCGATGGCGTCGAGTTTGTTCGCGTACACGGCGTTGATGGCCGCCTCCGGTCCCATGATACCGACCTCGCCGGAGGGAAGCGCGAGGGTGGCCTCGGGGTCGTAGGCGGGGCCGGACATCGCGTAGATACCCGCGCCGTACGCCTTCCGCACGATGACGCACTGTTTGGGCACCGTCGCTGCCGAGGTGGCGTAGATCATCTTCTTCCCCATCTCGAGGATGCCCTCCTTCTCGACGGCCGAGCCGGCCATGAAGCCGGGCGTGTCACAGAGATACAGCAGCGGGACGTTGAACGCGTCACATTTCCAGACGAACTGCGCGGCCTTCTCGGCGGCGTCCGGGAAGATGGCGCCGGCGCGCTCAGCCGGCTGGTTCGCGACGATGCCGACCGGCCGCCCGTCGACGCGCGCGAACGCGGTGAGTATCTCCTTCCCGTAGTCGGGCTGGAGCTCGAAGTACGAGCCGTGGTCGACGACCCGCTCGACGAGCCGTTCCATGTCGTACCCCTCGTTGGGCGACTCGGGCACGACGGAGTCGATCCCCTTCGGGTCCTTGCGTGGGGCCTTCGGCTTCGAGCGCGGCGGCTTTTCGTCGCTGTTGTCCGGGAGGTAGCCGACGAGCTGGGCGACCAGGTCGCGGGCGTGCTCCTCGTCGCGCGCCACGAGGTCCGCGCTGGAGGAGTGTTTCGCGTGAATCTCCGGGCCGCCGAGCTCCTGCATCCCGATGTCCTCGCCGGTGACCATCTTCACCATCCGGGGGCTGGCGATGGCCATCGCGCTCATCCCCTCGACCATGACGGTGAAATCCGCGAAGACCGGAGTGTACGCCGCGCCGGCGATGCAGGGGCCGTAGAGGACGCATATCTGCGGGACGCGCCCGGAGAGCCGCGAGTGGTTGAAGTAGTACTTCCCGATGCCCTCTCGGTTCGCGAAGAAGCCCGTTTGCTGGTCGATACGCCCGCCGGAAGAGTCCATCAGATACAACACCGGCTTGCCGGTCTTCAGCGCGCGCTGTTGCATCCGGAGGAACTTTTCGACGCCCCGGCCGGCCATCGACCCCGCCTTCACGGTGAAGTCGTTCGCCATGAAGTGGACGTCCCGTCCCTCGAACTCCGCGGCACCCGTGAGCAGCCCGTCGGCGGGGACGCGGTCGGACTCGTCGTACTCCTCTACGTCCGGTGCGTTCGGGTGCCACGCGTCGAAGTGCGCGAACTTCCCGTCCTCGAAGGCGACGCCGTCGCCGAACCAGAGGTCGAGCCGGTCGCGGACGAACAGCTTCCCCTGCTCGGAGAGTCGCTCCTTGTACTTCGGCGGCCCGCCCGCCTCGATGTCGGCGATCTCCTCGCGGAGCCGCTCTTCGCGCTCCGTCGGCCCGAGGTCGTCTTCGATAGGTGCAGTGAGATCGACGTCCCGGACGAGGATTGGCTCGTCGGCGTCGCCGACGAAGACGCGGATCTCGTCGTCGTCGGTGTGCTCGGCGAGCGCGCTGGCGATGGCGGACGCCTCCTCCTCCGTCGCGTCGGCCCCGATTCTGACGTTCATGCCTCCGACTCCCGGGCCCCGTGACTAATCGGTTTCCGTTCGCAAGTATTGTCGTTAGTCCCGACCGTCGAAACGGCAGAGCGAGTCGTGGCCGTCGAATGGGGAGTCGTGGTACCCCGCCTCTCGGAAGGGTTATCCCCCGCTCGGTGCTCCATCTGGATGTAATGGCAAACGGTAAGGTTGACTTCTTCAACGACACA
>Ga0207757_100187_pt1 | contig 50731 bp, 62 predicted proteins | sample A23P3SouthBayCA_2_FD_187752 | JGI IMG/M metagenome (GOLD analysis project Ga0207757, IMG submission 187752) | Aerobic enrichment media microbial communities from Eden Landing Ponds, California, USA - A23 P3 (2) (SPAdes) | ecosystem: Environmental > Aquatic > Marine > Unclassified | place... | reverse complement strand
GAAGCGGGAAATCTTCGACATTGACCATCGGCGATTTCCCGCTTCATACTCCTAGTTCTAACGGTCGAAGCCGACGCTGTCCAGCGATTCACCAAAGCCAATTCAACGTGACGACATCACAGCAAGATCGCAACTCGATTTCAAAGGATTTGTATGAGGTGCCGTCGGAGAACCGTCTATGACAGGGAGCATAATTATATTAGGAACTAGATATGCTGGAGCGGGGACGATCAAGAGCCTAGAGGACGGACTAGACGGTGAAGCGGATGTCACTTGGATTTCAGACACGGATTACCATCTGGTGCTACATGAGTCCCACCGGTGTATTCGGGACCCATACTACCACTAGTATCTCGACACACGTTAACTACTCATACAGTATTTACGGTAGTGCTTGGTTTGAAGTATAATATCAGCTAGAGAGACTCTACAACCAAATTTCGGCTGGATCCGGTTCGACGTGTCTGAAGCAGTTCGAGAATGACGAGGTTCGTTGTTTTACCCCTCGAAAGATTCGTCCTATAGCGTTCTGATTTCCGTGGCGACATATCTGAAATCAGAGACCAACTCGTTGGAGTGCTATTTGGAGGTGCTAAGCGACATCAAATAGAAAGACGGCAGCTTCGGCATCTTGCTTGTGCTGAAGTTCGCACAAAATAATTTCGGTGAGGCCGGTCGTTGTCGTCGGAAACGACCGAACGTGACGAAGGTCCTTCAACTGTATCCACTCATTTGCTTCCAGCACCTCAAAACACCCCACTTGGATTAATTCCATTTGAGCGTGTCAAAGAATCCATCTCATAATATCTCACAGCCCGGATCGTTTCCTCGCTCGTAGTTGGTGATGGCAACGACGAGTCGTAGACAGAGCGCAACGAACACTTCTGTTCGTGCGTGAACGCGGTCTCGGTTAGTGCAGATCTGGGCGGTGGCTGGGTTTGAGTTGCGGTGGTTATTCTCTCAATCGTCGATAATTGTCACTGTCAGCGTTCTCTTCGACCGTGAAATCTTGGCCTGCTCGTAGGGTTCATCGATCTTCCTATCCTACCCGTCTGCGTCGTCAGCCCATTTCTCGGCCGCATCGACGGTGATCACGTCGTTGGCGATGCCGACTCTATTCTCAGCGAACCCATGTGGGATTGAAGCTATCTATACGAATAGGGCTCACGCCCTGTCCCCTGCCGGGAGCTGTGCCGGCGCCGCGGCAGCTGCTGCCCAGCGGCAGCACCAAGGCCCTCGGTTCAGTGCGTTTTCTCTCGTCTCTCGACAATACCGCTCTTGGAAACCTTGCCTTTCTGGCGATAATCAACACCTGGATTGGTTTCAGGTGTTGCGTTGGTTAGTTTGCTCATCCTAGTTTGAGTGTTCACATACACCACTGTTTCCGGAGTAACATGCCTACGCTGGGCTGACCGGCGCCACGTACTGGCTCTTGACTTTCTCGCCCTCGCGCCACTGGAGGTAGTAGTACTCCCGATCGTCGATTGTTTTCGTCGTTAGCGTCCCCTTCGAGCGCGCGATCTCCGCTGCTTCGTAGGCCTCGTCGATTTTCTCGTCCCATTCCTCTTCGTCGTCTTCCCACTCTTCAGGCGGCTCGACGGCGACCGCGTCGTCCGTCTCGCTCTTCCCGAGCGCAACGGCCAGCTCGTCGACGGCGCCGACCGCTTCTGCGTGGGCATCGCGAGCGTCCTGGTCGAGCGCCTCGACGTCGATCCGCTCCAGCGCCGACAGCGCCTGGTAGGCGTATTCCTCGTCGGTCATACGCTAACCAACACAACCGAGCAAATTAGGCTTTGTGTTGGTTAGCCAGACACCCCGCCATCGATGTGTTTTCACACCCCACTGTTTCAGATGTATTACTAACGACGATTACTAACTATTGTTACTACTGCTAATTACACACGTTACTAACACACGCTAATTATTAGTAGTAGCAACATACAGTAATAACACATGCTGGTATATACGACGTATAGCGAGGCCGGCGGCGTCGGCAAGACAACCACCGCGGCGAATCTCGCACACGCACATGCGCAGAACGGCTTGAAAACACTCGTCATCGACCTCGATCCGCAGGAGGCTTCCATCTCCTATATTTTCGGCGTCGACGACGACCGCGACGACGGCGCCGCAGATAATCTCGTCCGGCACATGGTCGGCCGCGGCAAGGGCCCGTTCGAGGACCTCATCCGCGAGGATACTGGCGTCGAGAACCTCGACGTAATCCCGGCCCACAACATGCTCTCGTCGTTGGATACCACGATGCGGCGAGCCAAGGAAACAGAGGAACAGATGAATCCCGACGCCGAGTGGGTCGAAGAGGAACAACTCTACCAGCTTCTCGGTCGCAACGGCATCCACGAGCAGTACGACGCCATCATCTGTGATCCGCAGGCATCCGAAGGCCAGGGCCTCTACAACGCCGTCATGGTGACTCAGACGGTTCTCATTCCGGTCGAGTTGTCGGGCAAAGGCTCACTCAGTATCGACGGCCTGGAGCAGCTCGTCGACGGTCTGGAGGACAACCTCGGCATCGAAGTAGGCGTGCTGGGGATCGTGCCCGTCGCGTTCGGCGATACGACGGGCCAGCAGCAACACCTCGCAACGCTGAAAGAGGATATCGACTACGATGTCCCGGCCGTGTTCCGGAAACGTGAGTCGCTGATGCAGGAGATGTGGGACGCTCGCGCGACGGCTTATCAGGTGGTTGATGCGGCCTACAAGGACGGCGAGAAGGGCGTCCGCCGTGTCCCCGACCGGGAGCACGAGACGCTGGAAAAGTACGACGACCTCGCAGCGGAGATCGAGGAGGCGTTCGACGCATGAAGTCCGGTGCTGGATCTCCGTTTGAGGACGACTTCGACGACGAAGGGGATGCTGAAGAACATGACCAAGCTGAGGTTGAACCCGAATCTGAATCCATCGCGACGGATACGGAAAAGAACGACACGAGCTCGGAGCCGAGCCAACCAAGCGACTCACTCCCGTACAAATACCGCCGTGATGGTGTCCAAGACGGCCGGAGTCACGCGAATCTCTTCCTCCGAGAGGAAGCCGAGGCGCATGTCGAGGCCGTCGTAGATGCAATGGAGGAAACCTTTGAATCCGAGACGGTCTACAAGATCGATGTGCTAGAAGCCATCATTCTGGCTGGCAACGATCCGTCCAGAACAGTTGCAAACGAGCTGCGGAAGATGGGCTACGGGATGAAATGAACGAGACCAAACGCGGTGTCCTGAACGCGGGGAAGGATACTTATGAAATCTAACAAACATAACGTTGACCCAAAAAACTGGCATTCAAATAATATCAGAGGGCTATGACCTGCCTTGTCCGTGGGCAATGGGGCGGTCTGAAGTCTTAGCCGGTCGGAATATCAATAGGACATTCCGGCTACAAGAACAAATTATAGAATTAGAAGAATCGACGCGTGAGGAGGTTGAAAAATCGCTGGGGGATTCGGTGGCGAAATCTGACCTCAGAGAAGCCGCACTTATTTTGGGTTACTCGCAGCCTGAGAAACTCATCAAATTTTTGAGCGCATGGGTTGGGGAACACGCCTGACAGCGCGTATTTCGTACAGGTTTGATTAGTAATCCAAAGAGGCCCTTAGTTTTCAGTCGGAAGTCAGTTCCTACAATGCAATATTATTTTGTATCGATAAACTCACGAGCACGGCGGGAACCCAACTCTCGCAATTCGTCAATGAAATCGGGGTCCCGATCAACCTTGGTCGAGCAATGGTACTGCTCGCCCATTTGAATCCGGTGGATCTCGGTCTTTACGAACTCGTCAGCCGGGAGTTTTCCGTTCTCGACCCACGTGTTGATCTGGTCGATAAAGCCCAGTTCCTGATTGAGGGAGATGTTGCCTGACAGTTCGTTACGCCGGTCCGCGATGACCTCACTCGTCGTCGGCTCGCCTTCGAACTCCTGAGGGTTAACTTGGACGACCCAGAGTTCCTCGGGCTTGCGATCTGGCGGGAGATCCATCAGGTCGCCCACCGGTGGGTTTTGAGAGAAGAGGCCGTCCCAGTGATAGTGGCCATGAATTTTGACGGCCTCAAACAGGTTGGGAACAGCAGCGGAGGCAAGTACTGCTTCCACTGTTACGTCTTCATTGACGAACGTCTCGAAAACGCCGGCGTTGACGTTGACGGTGCCGACGACCAGTTCCGGCGTGTTCCGCTGGCAGAGGTCAGGAATCTCCTCGAAATCGATGTGCCGTTCAAGGATACTTCGGATGCGCTGTTTGCCGACTTCCGGCATCGGAATCTGAGAAGGGCTGACGCTGGGGATGGCGAAGCCGGCGCTGTCCATTCGAGAGATGTTCGTCACCATCGCGTTCAGCCACCGGTCCTGCGTGCCACTGACAGAGATGTCGTCCCAGATATTGCCCAGTATCTTGACCGCTGTTTCCGGGCCACCGGTCAGGAGACCGTACCAAGTCGCCAGAGCGTTGAACGCGCCGCCAGAGGTGCCGCTGATGCCGACGAGGTCGTAGTTTTCGTCGTCCCACTCCGATAGTATCTCCTGCAGGACACCCGCGGTAAACGCCGTGTGGCTCCCGCCGCCCTGACAGGCGATGGCGACGCGGGTCGGCGCTGTGTCCTCACTCATACGTGTTCACGTACCCACCGTCGAACAGCAGGTCCCCGCCGTTGAGATGCTTGGCGTGGCTGGAGAAGCCGAATATAAAGAGGTTCGCCACCTCCGCCGGTGTCATCATCTCTTTCGTCCGGGCCTGGCCCAACATTACGTCCTCGATGACCTCGCGTTTCGAGAGACCGCGTTCCTCGGCTGTGTCCTCGATTTGATTGATCATAAGCGGCGTGAGTACGTAGCCAACGCTGACCGAGAAGCCCCGAACCGTCCCCTCGCCCTCGGCAGCGATGGCACGGGTCAGTCCCGTCAGGCCGTGTTTCGCCGTAATGTAGGCCGGCTTGTCCTTCGTCGCGTAGTGGCCGTGAACCGAGGACATGTTCGCTATCGCACCGACGCCGTCGTCGGTGTCCTCAATGTGCGGCATGGCTGCCTGGGCCATCTTGAACGGTGATCGGAGCATGATATCCAGCAGGAGGTCGTATTTTTCCATCGGGAACTCAGCGATGCTGGCAATGTGTTGCATCCCCGCGATGTTGGCCACGAACCGCAGCGCCCCTTCGTCTGCCGCTGCCTCGACCACCGCCTCGACATCGTCATCGCTGGTTAGGTCCGTTTCGACACCGTGGAAGGCCCCATCGGCGCCAAACGATTCGATGCGGTCGCCGGTCGCTTCGAGACCGTCCTCATCGATATCGGCCCCGACGACGGTGAGGTCGTTCGCGGCCAGACTCACCGCGGTCGCACGACCGATACCGGAGGCAGCACCCGTGACGATAGCGACGTTGTCCCTCGAAAAATACGGATCGTCGATGTACAGGAAGTCGTCTGGAGTCAGTTCGGGGGCGGTCAGATCCATTTCAGCCTCAGACATTGGCGTTCACGTCATAACTAACGAACCGGGAAACGCATAACTGCATCTCACGTTCAGGTAACGCACTCGCGGCGGTATCGATTCGCTTGCGGGAAGTAGATTACTTGAAGGTTAGCGAGATACTATACGTTAGGCGGTAGTATTTAGAAACGTAACCAAGCGATACCCACGACAGATTCCCTACGACGGGTCCAGCAACCGACGATTACGACCGGTACACGTCCGTGAAGGTCGACGGCGACGTGATACTCTACGACGAAGACCACGAAGACGCTTGGATCCAGTCGTCCACGACGCTCGCCCTGGAAGATTGGCGGTAAGACCCCGTCGAACCGTCCGAGAGACCGTATTTTCCTGCTAACGCGAATGTGACCGCTATGGTTCCGATCTCCGTCCACCAAGCGTGACCTGATACACCCGTTTTCGGGCGTCGTATATACTAGATTGTGCAGTCACGAGCCCCGCGTCCGTCAGCTGATCGAGCGCGCTTCGAACCGTTCGCCGCGGCATCAGTGTCTCGGTCGCCAATTGTTTCTGCGTCAGTGCTCCCTCGTTGGCGAGCGTGATGAAGACGAGTTTCGCGCTGGGCGGACACGCGCGCAGTCGTTCGGCGTGGGTGTCTGAGAGTGTGTCCGGTCGCATTATTAGACGAGGAGTTCGAGTCCGAGGACGATTGCACCGACGATTCCGAAGACGACACCAAGGCCCGTTTCCATCAGATCACTCGGGATGTACTTCCCGACGCGGGTTCCGATAGCGCCGCCGACAAGCACACCGGGAATGGACCACGCGACGACATACCAGACCGGCGTCGCCGTAAGCGCGTGAACGAGCGCCCCGGCAATAGCGGTCACCCCGAGGACGAACACGCTGGTGGCGACGGCGACGCGTGGCGGGACCCGACACCGGACGATGAGCTGGGTCGTCACAATTTCGGGGAGACCGGCGCTGATGAGGCCGGTAATAAACCCGCCGACCGTCGACAATGCCACACCTGGCGTCCGCCAGCAGGTGTCGTAGGTGAACGTCTCGCCGTCCGTGGCCTCGACCGTAGTCGTGCCACGGCCGGTGTTTTTCGCTTTCAGGTACTCCCCCTCACACTCACCGGGTTCGCAGTTTTCGGGGGCCTCGTAGTAGACGAGGAACCCACCGAGCAGGAGCAAGCCTGCGCCGAATATGAGCTTCAGGAGCGTCGGGTCGACGTAGTGGGCTGCGAACGCGCCGACGATGATGGCCGGCACTGAGCCGAGCAGGAGCCACTTCGCCGTCTGGAAGTCCACGACCTGCTGTTTTACATAGGAGCGCAGACCGTTCCCCATTCCGAACACCTCCGTCAGGAGGCCAGCGCCAATGGCCTGTGACGGTGTGAGACCGACAACGAGCATAAAAAACGGGCTGAAAAACAACGCGCCGGAAACACCGGACGACAGGGCCACCGTCGCAAAAACGACTGACGCGGGGAACACCCACCAGTGAGCGAGGAACTGCGCCATCGGAAACCCGCTGACTGGCGGGAACTGCCCGGAGACCACAGCCATCGCTCCGGCCCCAATGATGCCGAGGGCGACGAACCGATTTCCAGAGACTGGCACCTCCATCAATATCAGGCGAACAACTTCGCGAAAATTTCGTCGTCGGGCGTCCAGCCGACGAACGCCCCACCCTCGAACGGGAGTTCCACCGCGGCCACGTAGTTACACAGGCCGACGTAAAAATCCACGATGAGGCCGATGGCAACGATCTCTGCCGGCGTGTATGCTCTTTCGAGTGCCGAGTGAATCTGATCAGTCACGTCGCCGGTTGCGACCGCTTCGGCGTACTGGAGCAGGACGAACTCCTCGTCGGAAAAGCCCGAAAGATCTCCGCCGCCGATGGCCCGCATCTCCTCGGTCGTCACGTCCTTGTCGCGGGCGATGTCGACGTGCTGGTGCCACTCGTACCGGGCCCCGCGTTCGCGGGCGACGGCGAGGATGACTAGTTCCTTCTTGCGGGGGGTCAGCTGGTCGTACAGCGTGTTCAAGTACTCCAGTGTGGCTTCGAGGATTTCGGGGTTGTGCGCCCATACCCGGAAGATGTGTCTGTCCCCGAGGTAGTCGTCCGTGAACAGGTAATGGTACTCGTCGGGGATCTCGTCCAGTTCGAGGAGGTCAAGTCGCGTCATGAGAGGGACAACGAGCGACGGTTCAATAACGGTAGCTCACCCGAGCGTAACGAGGTATGGCGGCCGTGTGAGGCGAGCCACCCGGCGGTGCCGGAACTCAAAACCGGCCCTCCACCGACTCGTCGGGCGCCTGAAGATTCGCCTTGCCCCACTGTTCCATCGCCGAGATTATCGGTTCCAGGTCGGCCCCGCGCTCGGTCAGGGAGTACTCGACGCGGAACGGCTGGTCGTTGATGACCGTCCGCTCGACAAGTCCCTTCTCCTGTAAGTCTTCGAGGCTGTCCGAGAGGACTTTGCTCGACACACCGTCGACATGATCCTCCAGTTCGCTGAACCCTGTCGGCCCGTTGTGCAGCAGTCGGTGGACGATGACGGGATGCCACTTGCGACAGATGAGCGTGGCCGTCGACGTGACCGGACACCAGTCCTCGCCGGCACACCATACCGACATCTGCTCGGGTGAATCGCTCATACATAGTACGTTGGATCCCTGGTTACTAATAGTTACCTGCGGTAATCGGATAACTGAACGTTATCAGAAAGGCAGCGATGGCCCATTCCTCACTTCGGGCTATCGTTCGTCCCCGGAATCCCACGGCCCTCGTAGAACTCGCCGCCCCACTGACCGATCCAGATATCCTGGTTCGCGAGGTACAGCGCGCCCTCGGTATCGAACAACCGGTCGGTGACGGTCCATTCGTCGGCCTCGGTGTCGTACTCGATTTCGGCGTTGTACACCGCGGCCTGGCCGAACTTGCCACCGGCCTCTGCGGGCAGTGGTAGCGTGTGTTCGGCGGACTCACTCCGGGACTGCGGGCGTTCGGCCCGCTGGAGGCGCCCCCGGTTGAACGTCTGATTGAAGTAGCGGGCGTAGATGGACTTGACATCCATACCCAAGACCGCATCGGCGGCGTTGACGCCGCCGGTTACGTCGCCCGCGTCACGGGCCGTGATAGTGTAGGTCGAATCGTCCGGCCCTGACGCGAACGTGCCGGCGTCCTCATCCCAGAGTTCATCGACCATGTATCCAAGCACATCCCCGGCGGTGTCGGTGTAGTCGACACCATTGAGCTCGGAGGCCCAGACGAGGCCCTGGCCCACCACGCCCTGGGTCGCGGCTTGGTTCGCCGCACCGTTCTCCACCATGCCGTTGCCCGCGAGCGAACTCTCGACGGCGTCGCCAAGGTCGGTGGCGTAGGACGCAGCTTGGTCGGCCATTTCGTCGCTCCCAGCGTGGGTACCGTACCAGGCGATCGCTCCGAGCATCTGGCCGAGGTCGCGTGTAGAGCCCATCTCGACGATGTCCGCCGGAGCGAACAGCGACATTGTTGTTTCGGCCAGCCCATCGGTGAGTTGCTGTATCTTTTTCGGGGGAATGAGGGGCTCCGGGTTCTCGTAGCCGAACCAGCCGCCCTTGGCGAGGCTGGTCATGTCCGACATAAACCACAGCATCGCCGAGTGATGGTTTGGGCGGGCAGTGTCGTCGACGACTTCGCCTTTCGCGGGTCGGAACCCGGAAATCAACTCCATGCTCTCGCCTTTCGTCAGCGCGCCGTTGCCCTCCGGCCCGCCGCCGATGAGCGTCGCGTTGATACCAATCTGTGCCAACGTCGACAGCACCTCTGAGCGGAACTCCGCTGCGAGGCTGTCCGGCAAAATATCAAAGTGGTTCTCGAAGTTCTTCGCCCAGGTGACGCCCTTGAGGTGGGTCCAGCCAGCCGAGGACGGGCTGACGACGCCCGATGATTTGGACTTGTCCCAAGCAAGTGTCGCCGCGTCCGGGCGGCCGTCCTCACCTGAGAGGACCGGTTGCTCGGTGAAGGATGGGTCACCCTCGGTGAACGCCGCCATGTTCAGGTTCGGGTTCTTCACCGGTGGTTTGTCCGTGTTCGCAGCCTCCAGCATCGCCGGGAATCGCTCGTCGAACGCCTGCTGTTGCTCCTCGTTGTGGGGGAACAGCACACCGTTCCCGCTCATGGCGATGTTCGTGCTCATGTTGTACAGAGAGTACCAGTAGGAGTCCCACGTCGCGTCGCTCCATTCGTAAGCCGCGGTTTCCTGGCCTTCTGTTTCTGTCTCGCTGTCGCCGCCACCAGACGTGTCAGTGCTATCTGTTTCAGCCGTGTCCGGCGTTTCCGCACCGCCGTCTTCGCCCCCGCTGCAGCCGGCAAGGGCGGTCAGTCCGAGGGTCGCTCCGTAGGTCAGTATCGAACGCCTGTCGTGACTCGTCATACTGGTGTCGAGACGGGACTACTGTCTCAACCCCGTGTTACCTGTGTGTTATTAAGACGCGTGCCCGACAGAATTATATACGAAAACCAGTCATTCATTGAACAGCTCAGTAAGCCCCCGTTGGGGGTTGAAAAATCAGGCCTCTGTCGATGAACTGTCGAATGCCGCCGGGAGGTGCGCATATATTTGGGCCGTCTGGCAGAGCGCCTGGCGGGTGGTTCGCTCATCGACGGCGTGGGCGGTCTCGGTGCCGAGCGCGAACTCCACGGTTGAGAGGCCGTCGTTCCGGAGCGCCTTGGCGTCCCCGCCGCCGGTCGCGCTCCGGGCGAACGTCCGCTCGCCGGTGACCGCCTCACTCACGGTCTGGACAGCCTCGACCAGTGGCCGCCCCGGGGGTTCGTATGTTCCCTCGCTCCAATCGGTGGACTGTATCTCGACGCCCTGTCGCTCGGCCACGAACGCACGGATTCGCTCCAGCACTGACGCCGTCGGGACGCTCGCCGTGAGGCGGATGTCGATGTCCGCCGTGGCCGCCGTCGGTACACTGTTTACCGCCTCCCCACCGTGCATTGTCCCCAGATTCACGGTGGGGTGCTGGAACATGGTCCAGGCCGCATCCTCGCCCACGGTCGGCGCGTAGTAGGCGACCGACTCGGTGAGTATCCGTTCGACGGCAGGGTGCAAGTCGAACTCGACGGCCTGGAGCTCCGATCGGAGGCTGTCAACGGTGTCGTACAGCCGGTCGATAGCGTTCGCGCCGAGCATCGGCCGCGACCCGTGTGCACCCTCGCCCGTCGCAGCGAGCGTGAGCCAGATGCTTCCCTCGTCGGCGACGGCGACCGACGGCCGGGCGGACGTGCCAGTCATCTCGCCGATGAGACACGCCGACGGTGACGACGGAAACGTGTCGAGACCATCCCGGAGTGTCTCGCCGCCACTCGTCTCCTCGTCGCTGCTGAATACGAACCCGAGCGGCACCGCTGGGGTGGCGTCAGTCTCGGCAACTGCCCGGACGACCGCCAGCATCGCGGCGACCGCCCCCTTCATGTCCGTCGCCCCGCGACCATAGATTTCGCTGCCGTCCCGCTCGCCTAGCGGATCGCGTGTCCAGGCCTCGCGGTCGAACGGGACCGTGTCGATGTGACCGTTGAACACTAGCTCTGGCGCTGGCTGCTCCGGGAACCACGCAACGAGCCCGGGGTCGGCCGACGCCGCGCTGAGTCGTTCTGTTTCGAGCCCGGCCTTTGTCACCACCGTCTCGATGTACTCGATTACCTCCGTCGTCGCTCCAGGGGGATTCTGCGTATCGAACGCGAGCAGGTCCAGCGTCGTCTCGACGACGCGCTCGCAGTTGGCCTCGACCTGGGCTGGGAGCGATGGCTGTGACCTAAAAAAGCTCGACTGTGATTGTCGGTGTTACAGCGGGATGTACGTGACACTTGTCCCCAGCACGACACCGTAGACAAGGTGGAAGAACGCAAACACTCCGACCATCTTCGGCTCTGGCTCCATCGCGAGGACGATGCGCATCCAGAATATCGCACCAACCACGGTCAGTGCCAGCCCATAGATGACGGCCCACAGCAGGCTAGTGGCCAGTGCCCCGGCCCCAACGCCGAGACCCAGCGCCGTCACGCCGACAGCGAATGCGCCGCCAGCACCAATGCCGTACAGCATGTGTAACATCATCCCCTGCATCATGTACGACTCGGGCCCCTCGTCACCCACGTATTTCGCCCACAGCGCCGCCGTGGGCGGTGGAGAGTCGTCTCCGAGCCCCATCATGAACATCGTCATGACAATCGTAGCAACCAGTCCGCCGACCAATCCGCTGAGTATGCTTACCATATGTATCGTGTTGTTCCGCAACGGCCTTCGGGTTACGTCTAGTAACTCTGTTTCTGTTGGTGAGTAATAAACCGGTTGTAACCGGACCGACAGTCGGTTTCGGTGAGGTAACCCGCTATTGCCAGACAAACCACTGAGTCTGCTCGTAGCCAAGCGGTTATTGGACTACTCCCGCTAATCGAGGTATGGATATTCAGGACGTGCTGCCGCGGGACGCGATTCCGGGAATCGACGATCCCGCCTTCGACACTAGCTACTTCGGCGACCCGGACGACGAGGTCATCGTTGTCGAGGCCGATCCGCCGCGGGCGTATCCGGTCAGAGTGCTCAGCTACCACGAAATCGTCAACGACGTGCTCGAAGCGACTGAGAGGTTGGACAATGACGAGCGCCCAGTCGCGGTAACATGGTGTCCCATCTGTGCCAGCGCCGTCGTCTACGAACGGACCGTAGACGGACAGATGCTCACGTTCGGTACCTCGGGCAAACTGGCCGACGACGCGCTGGTGATGTACGACCGCGAGACGGAATCGGAGTGGAAGCAACCGCTTGGCAGGGCCATCAGCGGCCCGCTCGACGGCCGGGAACTGTCCATGGTGCCGTCGTCGATACTGACCTGGACGCAGTTCCGGACGGCGTACCCCGATGGAGTCGTCCTGCAACCAGTTCACGGCGGCCCGGACGATGCCCGCGGGAACTCGCCGCGCGAGGCCTACGACATGACGCCGTATGACCGGTACGACGCCGACCCCGAGTTCGGCCTCCGCGCGATGCGCGGGAAGGGACCACAGCGCACCTGGGACCGTACAGACATAGACGCGAAGACGACAGTCATCGGCGTTGTCCACGAGGATGACGCCGTTGCATACCCGGTCCCGCAGATTCGGGCGGCCGAGGGCGTAATAACAGATACCGTCGGCGGCCTAGAGATCGTGGTCGTCGCCAGTTCGGACACGGCGATGCACGCCTTTGAGAACCCGGGCTACGAGTTCGAACTGCGTGACGGGACACTGTACGGCGACGGAGTAACCTGGGACCTCCCGACAGGACAGAGCAACGATGGCCGCCACCTGGATCGGGTTCCCTCGCGACGGCTGTACGCGTTCGCCTGGCAAGACGACCACGGCGCGGATAGCTTCTATGGCCTCAACTGAACTGATCACCTGCTACCGGCTGAGAGGGTAGTTCAACCCTGTGCGGTCGCGACCAATGACACGTATCTGACATCGCCGGCCTCGACAGCGGCTTCCAGGGCCTCGATTGCCGATAGTGCCCGCTGGCCGCGTTCGCCCATCACGCCGAGCAGCCCTTCGTAGTCCACACGGTCGGTCACCCGGTCCCGCATCGCGAGGAGGTCGTCGTGGTGGTTCGCTGTGTCCGCGACTGTGAACCCCGCGGCTTCAACGCGGCCAGTCAGCCGGTCGCGGCTTCGTGCGCCGGTGAGACAGAGCGCATCGGCGGCGGCATCGGGTACGTCCGGTCTGTCGCCATCGACGACGACATCCGAAAGAGCGAGACGGCCGCCGTCCGCGAGTACGCGGTTGGCCTCCGCCAGTGCCGCGTCAAGGTCGGTGAGACAGAGGACACATTCGGCCAGCAGGACATCGACACTGCCACCTTTGATGGGGAGGGCCATCGCGTCACCCTGTACGGCTCGGTCGGTACTCGGTTCCGGGTCGATGCCGAGGGCGTCTGCGCCGCGGTCCCGAGCCACCGAGAGCGCGTCGCCAGCGCCACAGCCGACGTCCAGCAGTCGTGTGCTCGGACCCACGCCTGCCCGGTCGAGCAACGCTGCCGTCGCCTCGGTCCCGCCCGGGTGGAGCGGCCCCGCAAGCATGGTGTCGAGCATCCCCCACGGGTTCGAGAGCGCGGCGTCCAGCAGCCCCGCCATCATTCGCCTCCGCAGTCGTCCGGCCTGCAGCCGCCGTCCGTGGCTGTGCCGTCGCCCTGATAGCCCGCGGTCGAGTCGGCAACGGGGCGGTCTCCGTCGACGGTGTTCCGGCCGCCCCAGTCGTTGCGGTTCCGGAGCGCGTACTCGCCGTCCTCGGTCGTCATGTTGTAGCCACAGAAGGGCACCAGGTCGCCGTCGGGCGTCGGAACCGAGATGCAGCAGTTACTCAGCCGATTCACGTCGGCCGCGTCGGCGTCCATGAATCCCGTGAACGAGACGGGCACGACTTCGTCAAACAGGCCTTCGACGCCGCCGGGCACGTCGACGCCACAACAGCCGGCGGTCTTGCAGGCCCACTCCTCGCCGGCGGCGGTGCCGGCCAGTAGCTCCATATAATCCCCCTCGTCGACCATCCCCGAGAGCATGTCCCAGAGCTGGTCGTCGACGTACTGGGTGAGCGGGACGAACGATTCGGCCTCCGTGCTGGAGTCGCCACAGCCACAGTCAGCCGTACCGTCCAAGTCGTCGGCACCGCAGCCCGCTGCAGCCGTCGCATCCGTGTCTTCCGGGATGAACGCCGTCCCGACCTGGCAGTACGCCGAACAGCACGGCGCGGGCAGCATGTCCCGCGGGTCGAGGTCGTCCATCTGCTCAGCCAGCAGCCGCGTGGCGTCGTCAATGGCGAAGCGGCCGTCATTCGAGGCGTAGCGGCCGAAGTGGGCGACCGGCTGGAAGTTCACCGACCTAATCACGTCTCTGTTGTCGAGCGCGAACCGGACGATGTCACCCATCTCGTGGTCGTTCACGTCTGGAACCACTGTCGGGACGAGCACGACGGGCAGATCCGCCTCGCGGCAGGCGTCAATGGCTGCGTACTTTTCGTCGACGAGGTCGACCTCGCGTATCTGCTCGTAGGTCTCGCTCGTCAGGCCGTCGAACTGGAGATAGACAGCGGTGACGCCGGCGTCGGCGAGTCGCTGGGCGTAGCCCTCCTCCGTCGCCAACCGAATCCCGTTGGTGTTCACCTCGACGTGGTCGATATCCCTTTGCCTGGCGCGTTCGACCAGTTCGGGGAGGTCGTCACGGACAGTCGGTTCGCCGCCCGAGAACTGTATCGGCCGGCCGCCAGCGTCCTCGACGGTGTCCAGCAGCGCCCTGATTTCCTCCGTCGAGCGGTGTGCGCCGCCGGGTCCCGAACTCGCGAAGCAGTACGAACACGAGAGGTTGCAGTCGTCGGTGACCTCCACAACGGCCAGACAGGCGTGGTCGTCGTCGACCGCCAGGTCGCCGCCGTCGTACTCCGGGTCCGGGCCGAAGTCGGCGGCCCAGTCCCAGTGGTCGTAGGAGCCCCAGACTTTCCGGCTGGCCGTCCCGTGGTCTGCGCACTCCCGGGTCAGGAACACGCCGCCGTCGCGCTCCTCGTACTGGCCGGGGACCTGTTCGAGGCACTCGGGACAGAGACTCGTCGTCGCCGCGAGGGCGTCACCATCGTTCATACCCAGGGGGAGGAGTGAATTTCAATAAGCGTACCGGGGTTGTGCATCGGAGCGACAGAGCGGTGTGTCGTCGTGGCCCGTCAATTTTCGCTGATACACATCCGGCCTGCAAACCCGCGCAACCCTTTTTCGAGGTGCCCCCCGAGCCACTGTATGGCAGGCCAGACTGCGGCGAACGACCTCGACGCATCGCCGACCACCCTCGCCCAGGACCTGCTTGTCGCCTGCAAGCGCGGCGACCCGACGCAGAAATTTCGGGCGGCTCTCGCCGCCCTCGACGACAGCGACCTCCGGCCACTCCGCCGCGACCGCCGGACTGCGCTCGCGTTCTGGCTCAACTGCTACAACGCCGGGACGCAACTGCTCCTCGACAAACGGCCGGAACTGTACGAGAACCCGGTACGCTTCGTCCGGTTCTTTTGGGCCCCTGCGATTACAATCGCAGACACGTCGTTGAGCCTCAATCGCATCGAGAACGGCCTCCTGCGCGGCGGCCGGTCGCAGTACGGCCTCGGCTACCTGCCGAAACTGCTCGTCACGACCTTCGAGCACCGCCATCGGCTGCCCGACTGTGACCCGCGGATTCATTTCGCGCTGAACTGCGGCGCGGAGAGTTGCCCCGCTATCCGGGCGTACGAGCCTGAACAAATCGACGAGCAACTGGACCTGGCGACACGGAGCTACCTAGATGCGACGGTGGCGTACGACGCCACCGAGAACGTCGTCCGCGTCCCCCGCGTGTTCCGCTGGTTCCGCGGCGATTTCGGAGGGAGTGAAGGCATCCGGGCGTTCCTGCGGGCGTACGACGTGATTCCCGAGGGCGCGTCGCCGGCGATTCGACACCTGGCCTGGGACTGGTCGAAAGCGACCGGGAAGTTCGTTGAGTAGCGGGCCGTGCAGTTTAGGCCGTAGAGCGGCTACCCACTCGTATGCCAGAGCCAGTCCCGGACTTCTCGCTCACGAACGTCGCCGCCGGCCCGGACCCGTTCTCGCTCGCCGCCCTCCCGGCGGATGTCGAGTTTGCCGTCCTGTTCTTCCAGCGGGATCACTACTGCACGAACTGCCGGAAGCAGGTCCAGCAACTCGCCGAGCGTATCGACGACTTCCACGAGCGCGACGCCGAAGTCGTCTCCATCGTCCCGGAACCGGTCGAGCGCGTCGAGTCCTGGCAGGAGTCTTACGACCTCCCGTTCCCGCTGCTCGCGGACCCCGACATCGAGGCGGGCGAGGCCTACGACCAACCCGTCCGCTTTGGCATCCTCGGCCGCTTCTCGGACTTCTTCGGCCGGATGCCCGAAATCGTCGTCGTCGACAGGCGCGGAGCGGAACCGGAGATCGCGTGGGTTCACAAGGGGTCATCGACGTTCGACCGGCCTGATATCGACGAGATTCTGGCGGAGCTCGATGAGCTTCGTGCGGACTCGTAGCCGAGTGCGTTCGGTCACAGATTTTCCGATCGTCGGTGTTTGACTCTAGAGGGACATTTCCGCGGGCCTTTCTTATTGCTGGGTGCTGACAAGGACCGTATGGAGGAGGTTGATTTTCTGGTCATCGGCTCGGGTTCGGGATTAGATGTCGCAAACGCAGCCGCGAACCGGGGACAGTCTGTCGCGGTCGTGGAGAAAGGCCCCCTCGGCGGGACGTGTCTCAACCGCGGGTGTATCCCCTCGAAGATGCTGCTGTACCACGCCGACGTGCTGGAAACCGTCGAGCGGGCCGACGAATTCGATATCAACGCCGAGGTCACCGGCGTCGACTTTGCCGACATCGTCCGCAAAGTCAACGAGGACGTGGAGTCGGACTCGGAGTCGATTCGGGAGGGGCTTCGCTCCTCCTCGCGCCACGACCTCTACGAGGGCGAGGGCCAGTTCGTCGACGACCGAACCGTCGAGGTCGTCAGCGGCGCGGACGAGGGCGCACAGATCCGGGCCGAGACAGTGCTTATTGCCGCCGGCACACGCCCCTCGGTTCCGAACATCGACGGCATCGAGGACGTTGATTACCTGACGAGCACGGAGGCCCTCCAACTGGAGACGCCGCCGGATCACCTCGTCGTCGTCGGCGGCGGGTACATCGCGGCCGAACTCGGCCACTTCTTCGGGACGTTCGGGAGCGACGTGACCATCATCGGTCGGCGGCCGAACCTCCTGCCCGAGGCAGACGAGGAGATAGCCGAGGCCTTCACCGATCGGTATGCCGACCGCTTCACCGTCCACACCGGCCACGCGGCCACCGCTGTCTCGGAGAGCGACGGCACGGTCACCGTTGAGGCGAAGCCGTACGAGTACGGCGAGGACGCCGGGGTCCAAGACGAGGATGGCGTGACAGTGACGGGTGACGAACTGCTCGTCGCCGCCGGACGGACACCAAACACGGACCTCCTGAACCTCGACGCGACGGGCGTCGAGACTGACGACCGCGGGTTCGTCGACACCGACGAGTACCTGCGGACGACCGCCGACGACATCTGGGCGCTGGGCGACATCGTCGGCGAGTACCTGCTGAAACACAGCGCGAACCACGAGGCACAGGCCGTCGCCCGCAACCTCTTCGGCGACGACCTCGAACCGGTGGACTACTCGGCGATGCCCTTTGCCGTGTTCGCCTCCCCCGAGGTGGCCGGCGTCGGGGTACGCGAAGAAGAGCTCAGAGCGGCGGGACGCGAGTACGCCACCCGTACGTACCAGTTCAACGAGACGGCCCGCGGCAGCGCGATGAAAGCCGACGGGTTCCTCAAAGCCATCATCGACCTCGACGGTGAAATACTCGGCTGTCATATCATGGGGCCGGAAGCGTCCGACCTCATCCAAGAAGTCGTCGTGGCGATGACCGCCGGGTCGGGAACCGTTCAGGACATCCGCGAGTCCGTCCACATCCACCCCGCGCTCTCGGAGGTCGTCCAGCGGGGGTTCTCCGGGCAGTTCAGCCGCGGTGACAGCGGGCATTCGCACTGAGTCGTTTCGCTCACACTGATGCCACTGCGCGCACCCGGTACACGTCCACAGTGCCTATTTATGTGATTCACGCGTCGGAGGCGATGTAATGCTCGTAGTTCACGCGGAGTTCCCCATTGACCCCGAAAAGCGCGACGAAGCACTCGACCTGATCCGAGAACTGGCCGAACAGTCGCGGGCGGAAGACGGCGTCATCGACTATCAGGTCGCGACAGATATCGACGACCCGAACCTGTTCCGATTCACCGAACAATACGAAGACGAGGCGGCGTTCGGTGCCCACGCCGAAACCGACCACTTCGGGACCTTCGAGTCCGCGCTGCCGGACCTGCTCGCCGGCGAACCGGACGTTACCCGGTTCGAGGTCGACTCGGCGTCCGAAGTCGAACTGTAACGCCGGCCCGATGAGATAGTCAGGCGAGACCGCTCGCCCTGTCTGACTCAGGGTTCGTCCGGTCGTCGTTTATAAATACTTGGGGCGAATCCAGCCTCGCTGCACGCACCCCCTGGTAATATATCGTTGGGGGTAGTATTACGTTACGTAATGACGAAAGCAGCCATCATCATCCTCGCAGGCACAGAAGGACACGAGAACCTCGGTCGACTCGCGAACGGCCTCGAAGCGGCAAAGGAGTTCGCAGAGAACGATGAGGACGACCTCCAGCTCATCTTCGACGGGGCCGGGACGCAGTGGATTCCGGAACTCGAAGACGAGGACAGCGACTACCACGAACTGTACCAGACCGTCCGAGACGACACGGCGGTCTGTGACTACTGTTCCGGTGCGTTCGGCGTCGAGGACGCTGTCGCCGACTCCGGGCTCGTCACGCTGGACGACCACGACGGCCACCCCAGCATCCGCTCGCTCGTCGACGACGACTACGAAGTCATCACGTTCTAGAGCCGGCCACCGCTACCGTTTTTCACCCGACCGGCCTCACTGCGGAGCCATCGCCTGACGAGCAGGGATGCTAACATCCGACCCAGCATCGGACGAGAAATCGTCGCAGTCGGGACGGACCGGCTCCGGTCGCGGTCCGACGTGCCGTTCCAGGACTACTACGAGCGGATGCCCGAGCTCGTCCAGTCGTGCTTACCCGTCTGACGCAGCCCACTCAAGCAGTGGTTCGAGCCGGGTTCGGACCGCGTCACCGTCTTCGGTCAGTGCGTACTCGACGCGCGGCGGGATCTCGTCGTATTGCGTTCGAGAGACCAGCCCGGCCGATTCGAACTCGTCTAGTCGCTTCGAGATAGTCGACGTGCTCGCGCCCGAGAGGTGCGCCTCGATTTCGCTGAACCGTAGCGAGTCGTGGGCCCCGATAATGCTTATCAGTTGCATCGCGTACTTCCGGCTAAGCGTGTTAATAACGCCCGTCAGCGGGCAGTAGCACGTCCCATCGATGTCACAGGTCGGCTCGTCGTTAGTAGTGGTATCCGCCATAGCTTCGTGGCCTCGAACCTACTCTATGGCTTTGGACTCCACAGTATAATTACTTCAGGAACAAAATCTATGTCAATGCAGGACTCTCACTCCTACGACCTCGTGATTCTCGGCGGCGGCGCGGCGGCCTTCGCCGCGATAACCGAAGCGAGTCGCCGCGGTCTGACGACGGCGATGGTCAACACCGGCCTCCCCCTCGGTGGGACCTGCGTGAACGTCGGCTGTGTCCCCAGCAAACACCTCCTCGCTGTCGGCGAGAGCACCCAGGCACCGCGAGAAAACCCGTTCGACGCCGTCCAGTACAGCAAAGGTGAGCCGACCGTCGACTGGGCGACCGCTCTCGACGGCACCGACGCCCTCGTCGAGCGATTCCGACGGGAGAACTACGTCGACGTGGCCAAGCACTACGAAACCGATGTCTTCGAAGGGTACGGGAAACTGATCGGAGATACGACTATCGAAGTCGTTGACGGAGCCGACGAGGGAACGCGTCTCTCCGGCGAGCGGGCGCTCATCGCAACCGGGAGTTCACCGTGGACGCCACCCATCGACGGAATCGGTGATGTCGACTACTACACCAGCGAAATGATTCTGGAAGAGCGAGACCTCCCGGGGAGTATCGTCATCGTCGGCGGCGGCTACATCGCGCTCGAATGGGGCCAGATACTCCACCACGTCGGCGTCGAGGTGACCATTCTCCAGCGCTCCGAACGCGTGCTCTCAGACATGGAGGACCAACTGGGCCGGGAGATGCAGCGGGCATTCCGGTCGGAGGGTATCGATATTGTCGTCGATAACGAGTTCCAGCGCGTTCGCCCGGCCACAGCGGCTGACGGTGATGCCTCGACACAGTCCGGCGTCACCGTCGTGACAAATGTCGACGGGACTGATCGAACAGTAACCGCCGACGCGCTGTTCGTCGCCACCGGCGTCCAGCCAAACAGCGATGACATTGGGCTTGACGCCGTCGGCGTAGAGACTGACGCCGACGGGACGGTCCGCGTGGACGACCAGTTCCGGACGACGAACCCAGACGTGTACGCGGCCGGCGACGTTATCGGCGAACCCGAACTCGAAACGGTCGCCGCCAAGGAGGGGAACCACGTCATCAAGAACGCCTTTGGGAACGAGGGCGCGACCATCGACTACGACGCTGTCCCGGCCGTCGTCTTCACCAGCCCCGAGGTCGCCGCCGTCGGGACGACAGAGACCGAGTACATGGCCGAACACGGGACCTGCTCGTGTCGTACCGTCCAGATGGCGGACGTTCCGCGGGCGAAGGCAGTCGGGAACACCGACGGCCTCGTGCAAGTGGTCAAACACCACGAGACCGACGAGATCGTGGGTGCTCACATGGTCGGCCCCCGGGCCGCCGACATGATCATGGAAGCGACGCTGGCCGTTCAGTTCGGCCTCACCGTCGACGACATCATCGACACCGTCCACCCGTTCCCCACGTTCAGCGAGGCGTTCAAACACGCCTGCCAGGCCTTCCGCCGAGACACGTCGACGATGAGTTGCTGCGTCGAGTGAAACGGGGATGGTGTCCCAATTTCTGGTTGAAGCGGGAGTAGCTCCAAACCGGGCGGCTGCGTAGGTCCGCCCACAAGCTATGGACTCGACACTGTACCACACAGCCGACGGAGAGCCGGTTCCCGCTGTGACGGCCGCAGAGATGCGCGCGGTCGACAGGGTTGCCGTCGAGACATTCGGCCTGGGCCTGCTCCAGATGATGGAGAACGCGGGCCGGAATCTGGCCTCAGCGGTCCGCGAGGTCCGGTCTGGCCCGGTAACAGTTCTCGCTGGTAGCGGCGGCAACGGCGGTGGCGGCCTCTGCTGTGCCCGACACCTCGCAAACCGCGAGCTGTCGGTGTCGGTCGTTCTCGACCGCGACCCAGCAGAGTTGGAAGGCGCGGCCAGGACCCAGTACGAGACGCTCTCTGCGATGGACGTGCCAATCGATGTCGGCACAGCGGCACTCGAAAGCGCTGACCCCGCGGCACTCGTCGACGCGCTCGTCGGGTACGGTCTCGACGGCGCGCTGCGCGGTCAGGCTGCGGACCTCGCTCGTGCGACTGCGAAGCGTGACTGCCCGGTAGTGTCGCTGGACATCCCCTCCGGCATGAACGCGACGACCGGCGCGGTAGTAGGGCCGGCCGTCGACCCCGACCAAGTGGTCACGCTCGCGCTTCCCAAAACTGGCCTCACCGAGACGGGGGCGGCGCTTCGCCTCGCCGACATCTCGATTCCGGCTGGCGTGTACGAGCAGTTGGATAGCCCCTATACGTCGCCGTTCGACGACTCGTACACGGTGGAGATACGACGGCAGTGACACAGCGGTCCGGGCTCCTCGGGTGTTACAGCCATCGACAGTGATTCTTGCCAGTGGACCGAAACAGCAGCCATGACCGACCCGATGCTGTTTCCGAACGCGGACGAGTCCGCCCAGCCGTCGGACGGAGTCTCCCGACGACGACTGATGACCGGAACCGCAACCGCGGGGATGGTCGCGGCCGCCGGTTGCGTGGGGAGCGACGAATCAACGGCCCAGCCGACGGTGTTCATATTCAACACCGGCGACGGGACGGTCAGCCTCATCGACCCGGCGGCAGACGAGGTCATCGAGACGCGGGCTATCGGACTCTCCTCGTCGTTTCCCTCAAACCAGTACACGCCTGGCCTGACTGACGATATTTCGGACTCGCTGTGGCTCAACGTCGGCCAGGGGGTCCGCGGTCTCTCGCTCGACGGGTTTTCCGAGACGGCAACAGTCGAAACGGAGTCCGGCGCGAACTGGCTCGAACAGACGCCTAACGGCCAGCACATCGTCGTCAGCGCGCGCGAACCCGCACACAAGCAGTTTCGCATCGAGGCGGACCCGTCCTCAGACACCTTCGGCGAGGTGAACGGCGAGATCGACCGGACGCCAGAGGGTGGCCGCGGGGACAATGCCGGACCGGGTCCCTGTGACATCACGGTCCACCCCGATGGGCAGTACGCGTACGTGCCGGACCTCTATGGCGATACGCTGACCGTCCTCTCCATCGATCCCTTCGAGATTGAGACCCAGATTACAGTCGACCCCGTCGACGACGGCCCGTCGGCCCCGTGGATGGGGACCGTTTCGTGGGATGGCGATACGCTGCTGGTCGAACACAACGAAGGCGAGACCGGAACCGAAAGCATCTGGGACGTGAACGACCCCGCAAATCCGACGCTGTCCGCCCGACTGACCGCAGACGATGGCCTCGGCGAGCGACCGCTGACGAGTGAAATTGGCCCGGACTCGGCGACTGGCTACGTGTTCACGCCTGGAACGGAGGATGTGACCGTCGTTGATCTGGAAAGTGGAACGGTCACCGATCACCTTGACCTCGGCGGGTCGGCCTTCGTCGGTACGTGGAACCCGGCGCGGACGAAACTCTATGTCCCGGTACAAACGAACAACGAGGTCGCCGTCATCGACCACGAGACGGGGGCGGTCGTCGACCAGCTTTCGGTGGGACCGAGTCCCTACGGTGCGACGGCGGCGACGGTCCGTCCACCCTCTGATTCGCTGGCAGCACTGGGCACGGCGATGGCCCAACTGGGAATCTGGTCGGAGTCGACCGAGACGACATACTGCATCGGCAAGTGTGCCTGTGGGCACGAGCTGTGACTGGTCGAACCCGCTAACAAGGTGGGGTAGCCGCCGAGCCACGCAGTTACCTTGACCTCATGCAATCATTAGTACGTCGGCGACGCGAGAGCGTGTATGTCGGACCCGTTCGTAATTGTCGGTGGCGACGCCGCTGGGCTGAGCGCCGCAAGCAAGTTCACACGCGAGACATCCGAGCGTGACGTGATTGTCTTCGAGAAGGGTGAGTGGGTGTCTTACGCCCATTGCGGGACGCCCTACTACGTGAAGGGAACCGTTGACCAGCTGACTGACCTCCTTTCGCTCTCGCCCGAGAAAGCGGCCGAGCGGGGCATCGACCTCCGCCGAAACCACGAGGTCGTCGGCGTCGACACCGACGCCGAAACGGTTACCGTCGAACACGACGGCGAAACGTTCACACAGCCCTACGGCGACCTCCTCGTCGCAACGGGGGCACACGCGCTGACCGGGCCGATACCGGGGGCGACGCTCGACGGCGCGTTTACGATGCACGGGCTTGACTCGGCCGCCGCGGTCCGCGCAGCGCTGTCCGACCCGGGCGAGTCCGCCGTCGATACGAGTATCGAATACGTCGATACGGCACTCGTCGAGAAATACACCGACTGGGAGCCCCCGGAGCGGGTTGCCATCGTCGGCGGCGGGTACGTTGGCGTCGAGATGGCGGAGGCCTTTCGCGCCCACGATGTCGAAACCCACCTCTTCCAGCGGTCGGGCACCCTCGTGCCGCCCTTCGGCGAGGCGGTGGGCGAGCGCGTCACCGACCACCTGCGCGAGCAGGGCGTGAAACTGCACCTCAACACCGCGGTCGAGGAACTGGTGGGCGACGAGCAGGGGCGTGTTACAGCGGTTGCCCACGACGGTGGCAAAACCGACCTGGACCTCGCGCTGGTGGGTATCGGCATCCGGCCGAACACGGCCCTCGTCGAGGACACGCCGGTCGAACTGGGCGACTCCGGCGCGATAGCAGTCGACGAGTACGGGGCGACGAACGTCGACGGCGTCTACGCTGCTGGGGACTGTGCCGAGGCCAGCCACGCTGTGACCGGCAAGTCCGACTGGGTGCCGCTCGGGCTGACCGCGAACCGAGCCGGTCGCGCCATCGGCCAGACCGTCGCTGGCGATCCCTCTCCTGTCGGCGATATCGCCGGGACGGCTGTCGTGAAGGCGTTCGACCTCGAATGCGGTCGTGTCGGTCTCCTCGACCACGAACAGGCCCGGGAGGCCGGCTTCGACCCTATTTCGAAGACCGTCACAGCCGGCTCCCGGTCGGGGTACTACCCCGGCGGCGACGACACCGATGTGACACTGGTCGCCGACAGAGAGAGCGGTCGTGTACTCGGCGGGTCAATCGTCGGCGAGGACCGGGCCGCGATCCGCATCGACACGCTCGCGACGGCTATCGAGGCGGACATGACCGTAGACGAACTCGAACGGCTGGACCTGGCCTACGCGCCGCCGTTCAGTCCCGTCTGGGACCCGGTGCTGGTGGCTGCTAAGGTCGTCAACGGCAAACTGGACTGAACGTGATAGCGGCCGAACAACGATGGCGACAGTCACTCACTGCTGAACCATGGTCTGTTCGATTTCGTCCTGTGCGTCGGCAACGGTCGTCTCCGTTCCGTTCCGGATTGCGGGTGCGACGAATCGGAGCCGTTCGTCGACGAACATGGCCAGCGTCAACCGCGGGAACTGGATGCCGGTGACAGTCTCCCCAGTCAGTGACGAATCGACACAGCGGTCCCTAAAGCCGACGAGTTCGACGCCGTTCTCGTCGGCCCACTCCTCGAACGCCTCGTACCGGTCTAGCAGGAAGCGGCCGGTCTCGGTTTCCGCGGCTACCGTCGACGGACAGATGCAATCGCCGGTCACGTAGAGTTCGGTGTCGGCGATCTCGTCGGCGTCGTTGAGGTCTCGGAGCCGTTCGATGACCGCCTCCTGCTGTGGTCTGGCCGTCTCTGGAGCTAGTGACCGCACGAACAGTTCGAGACGCAGGTCTGCTGTCGTCGCGTTTAGAACTGTCTCTGGGACCTGCATCGTCATCCACCATCAGTACGAGCCACTCTTTCTCGTCGTCGACTCATGTGTGAGTGAATCCCACCCCTGCTAATAATCGTGCGGTTAACCCGACGTAACAGGGTGTAAACGGGGTAAGCTACCTATTTGGTGGTGTATTCAGAAACAGTTGGTATTCACGTAGGTACTCTCCCCTCTCATGTCCCCCTTACCACACACCGTTCTTGTCACCCTCCAGGATCACTACGACGCCACGGAGGAACCGGTCACTGCCGACACGGTCGCGGAGCTGTGTGGCGAGTCACCGGCGGACGTGATACCGGTGCTTCGGTCGCTCTGTGAGACCGAGTTCGTCGTCGAAACTACCGACGGCTACCGGTCTACGGTTACTGCGAGAGAGTTTCTCCGGCTCGATGTTGAGCTGGGAGACGTGGTGGCTGTCGACGTGGTCGACGGGTGAATGCCTCCAAGTTTCAAGACTCAGGCTCCTGTAGGGCCTGTACCTACCGTGCTGACGTGGGCCTGATCAATACATGACCGAAAACGATACGTCGACGACGGAGTTCGATACCACAGCGGAAGACCGGACGCGTCGGGAGATCGACCTCGGAGAGCGGGAGTATTCGATCTACAAGTGCCAGAACTGTGCCAACGTCGTGCTCTCGATGCAGGATTGTGACGGCGGGATGACCTGCCACGGCGACGAGATGCAGCGCGTGACGGAGTCGAACCTGGAGATTCGACCGCCGGACATCCGCCAGGTCCTGCTGGACGCCTTCGGCCTGCCGAAGCCAGGGCTTGATATCTGCCTCTGTGTCATCGGCGAGGGGCCGCTCTCGTCGAAGGAATTAGCTGACCAACTCGATTACGAAGAGGGGACCATCAGGAAGTACCTCAACGAACTGGTCGAGTTCGGATTGCTGGAAAAATCCCAACTCAACCGCGAGTCCGGCGGGTTCGTGAACGTTTACCACTCCATCGACCTCGACGAGATGCGCACGGAGACGCTGATCGGCTTCTACGTCTGGGCCGGTGAGGCGGCCTCGCTCATCGAGGAGGCAAACCTCACGAAGGAGGACTACCTGGATGCCGACTACGACAACGGCCTCGACCAGATCTTCTGGGAGCGATTTCGCAGTCGCGGTGGGAGCGAGTGAGCGGCCGCCAGTTCTGATATATATAGCTACCGGTGATTGGGTTCCCGGTCGCGGGTCCGAGATGTCTTAAGGAGGGTATCGGGCCACAGTCAGGATACAGCATGAGCTCCGAATCACGCGCTGTCAGCTGGGATGAGTCAGGTACCGTCTCGCGGCCGTACTTCGCCGATATCGACGCCGCCTTCGGCAATATCCACGAGCTGCTGGGTCGGAAGTGGCATCTTCGAATCGTCTATCACCTGTTGGAAGACGGCCCGCTGGGGTTCAGTGATCTCAAGGACCGCCTCGACGGCGTCTCCTCGAAGATGCTCTCGGAGAGCCTCTCTTCGCTCGAAGAAGAATCGCTCGTGACCCGGAAGATCGTCAGCGACCGGCCCGTCCGGGTGCAGTACTCGCTGACCGAGCGCGGCGCAGCGCTGGAGCGTGTCGTCGAAGAACTCCTTCGGTGGGACGCCGAGCACTCGCTTCCGGAGGTAGAGCGATGACGCACTACGACGTGCTCGTCATCGGTGGTGGCACGGGGAACAACGTGGCCGCGGCAGCCGCCGATGCGGGCCTCGAAACGGCACTCGTCGAACCCGGCCCCCTCGGCGGGACGTGCCTCAATCGGGGCTGTAACCCCTCGAAGATGCTCATCCAGGCGGCGACCGCGGCGAACCGCGTCCGCGAGGCCGACCGGTTCTTCATCGACGCCTCGCTGGACGACATCGACTACGCCGCTGTCATCGACGACATGGACGAGACGCTGTCCCCGCTTGCGGAAGGCATGGAAGAGCGCTACGCAGAGAAAGACCACCTGACGCTGTACAAGCACGAAGCGGTGTTCGTCGACGAGCGAACCGTCGAGGTCGACGGCGAGCGCCTCAGCGCGGACAGGGTCGTGGTCGCCGCCGGTAGCCGACCGTTCGTCCCGCCCATCGACGGCCTGGACTCGGTTGACTACATGACCAGCGCCGACGCCCTGTATCGGCGCGACCAGCCCGACTCGCTCGTTATTATGGGCGGTGGCTACATCGCCGTCGAACTAGGCTACTTTTTCGAGTCGATGGGGACCGAGGTGACGCTGGTCGAGATGATGGACACGCTCGTCCCCCGGGAAGACCAGACGCTCTCGGACGCCTACACCGACATCGCCCGTGACCGCCACGAGGTGTACACCGGCCACCGCGTGACAGCCGTCGAGGAAGCCGACGGAAGCGTGCGGGTCCACGCTGAGACGGAGGACGGCGGCGAAGTAGCGGTCACCGGCGACGACGTGCTGGTGGCGCTGGGTCGCCGCCCGAACACAGACACGCTCAATGTGGACGCCGCCGGCATCGAAACCGACGACAACGGCTTCATCGTCACCGACGAGAGGCTCGCTACGTCGGCCGAGGGCGTCTGGGCCCAGGGAGATATCGCCGACAACGCGATGTTCAAACACGCCGGGGACTACGAGACGCAGGTCACAATCGCGAACGTCGTTCACGACGGAAACCGAGAGGCCGACTTCTCCGCGATGCCCCACGCCATTTTTACTGAGCCACAGATGGCCGGCGTCGGAGCGACCGAAACAGAGCTAGAGGAAGCCACCCAGGAGTACGTTATTGGCCGGGCTGAGCTGCCAGACACGCCGATGGGACGGGCGAAAAAACTCGACCAAGGGTTCGTGAAGGTCCTCGCCGCACCTGATGGCGAGATTCTCGGCTGTCACGCGCTGGGCTACGAGGCCTCAACGATGATTCACGAGATCGTTGTCGCAATGCGGCGCGGAACGGGAACTGTCGCCGACATCACCGAAATCATGCACGCACACCCGACGCTCAACAAAGTCGTTGAGTACGCTTTCAGAGACGTCCCAGTGTAGCCACGCCGCTCCTACGTTCTCAATCGAAAGGTTGCTTTACGCGCTCGTGGTGATTTCATCGGACACCAAGTACACTCCCACAGCCTTTGCATCGCCAGACATCGCGTTTTCCAGTTCCGATACGAATCTGTGGTGGGCCGTCTGCAGTCTCCTCAACAGCCATCTCGTCTACTTCTTCGTGTTCGACTTCGTCAGCGGTGTCGAAATGCTTGTTACAGTTCTCACAGTGTGGCATGCCTGAACATGACTGGCTATCGTAATAAATGAATACTAACTTTACCCTCACCAAATCTATGTACTACACTGCATAGCGCTCAATAAACTCCCCAGCGGACAGCGATTTAGCGTGACAAGATTCAAAAAAGAGTCTTCGTGTTGATTCTTCGGATTGTCCTAGTTCGATACTGTACACGTTGCTCTTCTGTATCAAGCACATACGCAATCTGGTGGTTTGTAGAATTCCAAACTGCCAAGCTCTGGAGAAAGAATCTATTCGGATTCCGTATAGCGGTACACACTTTAAAGAAATATTTGCCAGACCGCCGTAGAGCGATAAGTCTGTTCTACGTCTGCTGTCCCAACAGAACTATCAGGACCCAATGTGTTTAGCTCTGTATGCCGAAATCGGCTAATTCAGATTCAAAACCCGGAAAGCACGAGGGTTCCCCCGGGATTGAGCGGACAAAGCCGTGGCACTCCGCCGACGACGTGCCCTGGACGCTTCTCACCGAAGCCCAGCTCGCCGACGCCTACGAGGCCGTCGTCGTTCCGGCGCTGCGCGCGGACGGCCAAGACCCCGAGACTGACCGGCCATCCTACGAGTGGCTCTCGAACAACGGCTTCCGCGGGCTCACTTACGCGCTGAAAGAGTACCACGACACCACGTTCGCCACCTTCTGGTCGGACACACTTGGCTACGACACCGAATCCAGCGGGTACGACTGGGATATCGAACACGACACGACCCGAGAGTCCTTTCAGGAGTATCTCGACGCAAAGCAAGCAGCGGCGGACGACTGGACGGACAGCACGCGGGAAACCATGCGATACCGACTCGCGCGCTACGCCCGATCCTACCGGGAACGCCACGGCACCGACGATCTTCTCTCGCCCGTCGACGACGAAAGCGACATCACCGAAACGGAAGCCGTTGACCGCTGTCGAGAGACCTTCGCCTACATGTCGAATGAGTACGCTGAGTCCACCATCGCACGCGTGCACGATGCAATCCGCACGTGGTATGGCTGGCTCGTGGAACGCCGTGTAGCGACAGTTAACCCCACGAACGGCGCTGAGGACTGGTTCTCGTGGACTCGCTCCTCGGACACCGACCCGGTCGCTCTGGACGCCGAGCACGTCCGGGCGATGTTCGACGCCGCTATCACCAGCCGCGACCGGATGCTCATCGTTGCCCTCGCGGGTTGGGGACTCCGAGCCGGCGAAGTCGCGGCGCTACACCAAGACCAGCTCCATCTCGACGCCGACGACCCGTACATTCAATTTGACGAGCGAAAGAACGGCCCCGGGACTGTCGCAATCGTCTTCGGGGAAGACGTGGCTCGCCGGCACATCTCTCGGGTGGATGGCTATCTGTTCCCTTCGGAGCGCTCGAAAACGGGCCATGTCGACGGAACAACAATCGCCGGTTGGTTTCATGATCTCGCCGACAAGGCTGACGTTCCCGAGGAGATTGACGGCGTCGCCCGGAAGCCCCACATGGGCCGACGGTTCTGGTACGACGCCTACTCACAGACGACAGAGGATCTGCTGGAACACGTCCAAGATATCGCCGACGAACAGGGTAGCGCGAGCGCGAAAGTGGTTTTTGAGGATTACCTGACTGACGAGCGGAAACGAGAACTCCGACGGGAGTTCATGCGAGAAAAACTAAATGCGGCCTTCGACACGAGTACTCAGAGGGTGTAGCGGAGCATTCCATAACTTTCCAGTAAATCCACTCAAAAAGTGCCAGAACGCTCTTCGGAAGCAGGTTATTGGTCACGTAGAGCTGACGCTCTAGAGTAGCGGGCAAAATGACGCGAGAATCGTCCTCGCCTGGCCTCTCGAAACCGTGGTCGAGGAAGCTATGCCGAGGACAAGCTACCGGTGTTTACACTCGTAGTAGTGATCGACAATATGGTGCGCCAGCGAAATCTGCTGCCGAATCGACTCTTTGGAGACATACACATCAACACTTCCGAGAGCCACGTGTCACTAGTTCGGGGGTAGCTCTCGCCGAACCGAAGCGTCTCAACAGTCACAGTTGGAGGGTCGCGCCAAAACGCATAAGTCATTATCGTAGTAATCATTATTCAAAGTATGACTTTCTATGACCGGAGAGAGGAGCTTGATGCGCTTTCAGCGGCGTTTGAGTCGCCTGGCTCGGACGTATTCGTCATCTACGGGCGTCGGCGTGTCGGCAAGACGGAGTTGCTGAAGGAGTTCTGTACTGATCGGCCGCATATTTACTTTCTCGCGGCGCAGGAAGCCGAGCATCGGCAGCGTGAGAAGTTCATCGACCAGGTTGCAGCGTTCTTCGACGACCGTACTCCACGGATTGACGGGTGGGACGAGGCCTTCGACTACCTCGGAAAGAAACTCCGGTCTGAGGAGGTAGTGGTTGTAATCGACGAGTTCCCGTATCTTGTCTCGGAGAACGACTCGGTCCCATCCTACGTACAGGGATTTGTCGACGAACAACTCCAAGAGACCGATTCGATGCTGGTTCTCTGTGGGTCTAGTGTGAGTACGATGGAATCTGAGGTACTCGGCCACGAGAGCCCATTGTACGGTCGTCGTACGGGGCAACTCGACGTGCAGCCGTTCTCATTTCAGCAGGCCCGTGAGGTCATCGACTACGAGATCGCGGACGCGATTCGGTCTTACGCGATTACCGGTGGGACGCCGATGTATCTCACGCTGTTCGATTACGGGCGATCGCTCGCGGAGAACGTCCGGTCACAGGTGCTATCGCAGTCAGCAGTACTGTACAACGAGCCGGAGTTTTTGCTTCGGACGGAGCTCCGGAATCCCGCGCGGTACATGAGTATTCTCGAAGCGGTGGCGCTGGGGCACACGACGCCGAACGAGATCTCAGGAGCGACGGGAATCGATGTCGGTCCGCTATCGAAGTATCTACAGATGTTGCGGCAGCTCCGACTGATCGATCGGGAAGTCCCTGTGACAGCGTCCGGAAAGAAATCGAAGCGGTCGCGGTACCGCGTCGCTGACGAGTTCCTTCGGTTCTGGTTCCGGTACGTTGAGCCGAACCGCTCCAGTATCGAAGAAGCACCGGATATCGTCTACGACGGAACAATCGCCCCTGATCTTCCAATGCACGTCGCCACCGCGTTCGAGGACGTGTGTCAGGAAGCCGTGTGGAAGGGAATTCGACGCGGTGAATTCGAGCCGTACTCGGAGGTCGGGCGGTGGTGGTACAGGGAAGACGAAATCGATATTGTGGGGCTCGCACCGAACGACAACCGAATCCTGTTCGCCGAGTGCAAGTGGACATCGGATCCAGTCGGGACGGCGCTCGTCAATGACCTGCAGGCAAAAGCAGGGACCGTTAGATGGGGGCCAGATGATCGGGAGGAGTGCTTCGCACTGTTCTCAAAGAGCGGGTTCGTTGAAGGACTTGAAGACCAACTCGACGAACACTGGTCGCTATGGAATCTCGCAAAGATGGATGATCTCCTCACACCGTCCTGAAGGGTAGTCAGCGTTGAACGAACGTGTATACGACGGGAAAGAAACAGGTTAAACAGACCCGACTTGCCAAGCAGGAAGTGGACGACTCCGGCATTTCCGAGGAGCTTGAGCACGCTTTGGAAACACTAGAGGACGCCTCGGAGACACTCGAAGACGACGATTGATATAACCGTTGGAGGCGGTGGTTACGCTACCCACCAGCCGAAGAGTCGTGGAATGACCGGCCGGATCGAAATTCGGTCAGTTCAGCGATCCGGTCTTCCAGTTCTTCAATTTCGGTGCGGAGTTCGTCAGCTTCGTCGCCCTCGGTCGCCTCAAGTTGGTCTTTCAGCCCTTGCAGGCGCGTTTCTTTCTCTTGTTCGTCCACATCGGCCTTACGAACATATTCGCTCGATTCGATGTCGTACACGTCGGACTCTGAAAGTTCGGTCACATCGAGTGCGTCGTCCACTTTGCTGGCGTCGACCGTCGTCAACCGCTCGCGTTCGATGCCGGCGGACTCGAACGCGTTCAACACTAACTCGTCGTCTTTGAGCGACCGGTTCCGACGCGTGGTCCGCTGAACGGACCCAAATTGCCCAGAGACTGGCTGGTCGTGGTGAAGTCGGTCAAGCAAGACACTGCGAACGTCTTTCCGGAGGTCGTTTGCATTGCGCTGGACGTCCGATAGCAGGGTGTAGATGTTCACCAGCGCGGGCGTGTCGACGGCTTCGAGCGAAGCTATGTCGTGGCGCTCAAGCGCGTCAATCAGCAGTAATGCGTCTGCATATACATCCAGGTCCGGTTCTTCGCGCTCGGTCTCATTGGGTTCCTCACTCCCGCTTTGGGCTTCTACTAGTGGCGACCCCGTCGACTGATCGCTTTCGGTCAGTGTGCCAGTCCGGTCATCTATCTCAAACCGTGGGTGAAGCGACAACACAGTCGCGTACGGTTCCGCGTCCGGCGGCAGGCGGTCAACATCGAATGTTCCCCGTGCTTCGCTCACGCGCTCGTATAGCGTCTCAAATTGGTCTTTCTGGAGCGGAATCGTCTCGTCGTCGTCCCGATACTGAATCAGCACTCGATGTTCCTGCACATCCTCAATGCCGAAGACTTTGCGTGACAGCGGGGTGACGAGGGTCGCATCAGACTGCAGTGCTTCAATGTTCTCAAGTAGGTTGTTCCATGTCGGCCCAAAGGTCATGATCAAGGATATGTGGTGATCGGTGAAAACCATAGGGCAGAGCGGTTGAATCAGATGACTACCGCTTGGCAATATGGGATGAAGACCAATCTTGACTTCTTAGAGAATCTCCTTCCCGAGTCGCGTGGGATTGTATTTTTGTGTTCCAGGCAGACTGAGGGTCAGGACAGGGGACAACTATCCGCTGGATATTCATATTATCCGAATCCTGTCAGAAACGCCGTGCAGGACTCAGAGGGGCAATGCACCATAGCGGCCACGTCTCTGTTAGTCACTTTCTGTTGATTCACTAGCGCAGTGTCACTGCGGGCGTGCGAGTCAGGTCACCCCTCAGCCGCGTGCGACCGACCGCGTTCACCCTCACCGGTTGAACCCGAATTGGATGCCGACCCGCAGTCAGTCCACGTACGACCCACGATGTCGCCATCGGTCAGCGTCTCGCCACCATAGCGTAGCAACAGGATGCCGCCAAGACCGCTCATAGCGACCGCGACTATCCCGAAGTACGGAATCGGGAGGGAAGTGAGGGCTTCCTCACCACCGACTACACGCAGTGGGAGGTTCAGGAACGTGTTGACACTGCCGTGAAACAGTATCGCACCAAGAATCCACCCATCGGTTGTATTGTAGTACCACGTGAGAGCGACCGAGAGCGCCAGAACGCTCACCGCGTACACTGCTGGAGGCATAGTGTAGAGGCCGTAGACGAACAACGGTGCGTGCCACACCGTCCAGAGGCCGCCTACGAGCAGGCCCGAAACGAGTGCGCTGTACTGCTCTTGGAGATGTGGGAGTGCAAATCCTCGCCAGCCAAACTCTTCGTTTCCCCCTGTCCAGAGTGTCGTCATCACGAAGCTCGCCACGAGCTGTGGAGCCAGTTGGCCGAGGGGCACTCGGTTGGGGACCCCCACGAAAGCGAAGACAGCCGCGGCAACACCGACGGTGATAACCGCGGGGACACCGATCGCGAGGGCCATCGACCGGATCACGCTGTGTGTTCTGAAGCTATCCGAGAGCCATGATCGCACGGAGTCTCCACGGAGGTGAAGAACGACGATACCTGCAATCCCAGGCCCCCAAGCTCCGACGCCGGCGCCGAGCAACCACGCTGGCGACCACGCCGGTGTCGCCGAGAAGACGCCGACCCAAACGCCCCAGGAGAGTACCAACGCTAACGGAGCGAACAGAGCGACCGGGTAATCGTTCGCGAGTCGTGCCAGAGTCGGTTTGAGTCCATTCATCCCGGTAGTTGCTTGAGGGTGCATGAGTAAGTCCGGACGTGCCTAGCTTCATTTGCTGAAGCCAACCGCTACATTCGGGTCTGGTCGTGGTATCATAGGACCAATCGGCGGCGTTCCTCACGGCAATGAAAAGTAGAACGGCAGTGAGTAGTGTACGGGCGAGACCGTCACGACCCGTCGCGGCCACCGACCTTTTTCCGGTTCACTGTCCAGAAACGAGAGCTACCGTTATGAACGATACCAACCGGGATTCAACCGTTTCAAAATACCGGTCACAGCCGTTGCAAAGGCAATACTCACGAGGAAAGCGATAGCTGTATTCGTCCACTGTTGTATTCCGGTCATACCAGTCCGATACCAAGCGAACACGGCGACAGTAATTCCGATAACTACGACACTCGCAGTCTCGTCTTTGGATAATCCGGTCATCGTTCCTGACCCTTGTCTGAAAATACGCGACTATACAGTGTCCACCCGATTGCCGAAACTGCGACGAGAAGGCCGATAACCGTAGGGAAAGCGGTTTCAGAGCCGCTGAAAGACCACCCGAAGAACAGGTAGCCGACAATGGCAACCAGTGCAACAGTAGCGCCGACGGCTCTAACCGCCGCTGACTCCGAGCGACCTGCGCCGGGCATACGTGTGTCTACCACCCCGATGAACTGTTAAGTTCGGGGAGAGTTGTGAAGTCTGAAACTGTCCCACTCGCTTTTTATGAAGAGTCAAGGAGAAACCCTTCGTTTCAGGGCGGGGAGGATGTCAACCTCAGTCTCGACGGGGTACCCACAGCCCGTAGAGAATCAGTCCCAGGCCGGCAAACTCAGGAATCTGAAGGAGGCTATTGAGGACCGGGGTGGGCAGTTCCAGAATGTGAATAAATATCAGGGCCAGCGGAGCCTGCACGAACAGTACAAGCATGAATCCGATCGCAATGTACAACATCGGGCGGCTCCGGTTTTGCCGGTACGCCGTGTAGGCGAGGTAACTGATTGCCAGTCCGAGAATCATCGGCACTATCTCGCTGACCTGGCGGACTGTTCGTAACGTTTCGAGGTCGAGTTGGAGTATGGCGAGCATATCAGCTACCCTCTACGAACTGTGTGAAGCGGTCGACCATCCGGTCCCGACGTGAGACCGTAATCTCGAAGCCGTCCTCATTGAGGTCGAGTTCGATGCCATCGAGCTCTGTCCGATAGAGCTTGTAGTTCTTCCCATCGGTAACTGGCTGGATATCTTCCGTAACAAGGTCGTACTCACTTAGGCGCTCCAGCCGCCGGTAGACCGTCGGCTCCGAGACCCCAGCGCAGTCGCTGAGTTCTGCCGCCGAGCGAGGCTCTTTTTTCGCCTCGACGAGAATCGTGCGCGCACACTCGTCACCGAGCAGGTCGGCGAGTGCTTCAGGATCCCGCACGTCGGACACTGTAAGTGGGCCATCTCTTGATTCATCAATATAGGTTGTGCCGTTCTGGGCTTTCTCCCTGGTTTCAGTCAGAGAAGCCATCAGAAACTGCCATCCACATCCACGCTCACGTTTCGAGTACGGATGTCGAACAGACAGACACGTACGCCAACAAGCGTACTCCTCCCAACGGTGTCTTGGACTGATGCCTGTGACGAGGTCGCTGCACAGTTAGAACCTGAAGACGAACTACTCATTATCCACGATGGCAGAGACGATCCGGTCTCAAACCGAGAGCGGTTCCCCGAGAACGTTCGGTTGATCCGTGCTGGTGACCCGGTCGGGTGTTCCGGGAAAGCGAATGCCATTGCTGCTGGGATGGAGGCCGCCAATCACGACCGTCTCGTCTGGACTGACGACGATTTTCACCATCCGCCCGACTGGCTCGACCAACTCCACTGTGACTACGCTGACTACGGTCCGACGACGGAGCTGCCAGCGTTTGTGGGTCAGGATCCACTTGCGATTCTGTTGGAACCTATTTACGCTCTCGGTGGCACGCTCGGGACGTACGTGGGTGATCACGCCTGGGGCGGAGCTGTCATCTTTGATCGAAGCGATCTTGACGAGGCTGCGTTTCTCTCGGAACTCCGCCAGACTATCAGCGACGACGGCCTTCTCGGGGAGCACACCGACGTGACATCCGTTCGGCGTGCACGCGAAGTACCAATGGGTGGGAGTCTTCGACAGACGCTCGAGCGACACGTTCGGTTCAACAAAATTTTCGCAACCCACGATCCCGGAGTCGCGAAACTCTCCTTCGGAGCGTTGACTGCCGTTCTCGTCGGGTGTCTACTCTTTCCGCTCCTCGCAGTAGTGCTAACACTACTGACAGCCGGTGTCGGTGCTAGCTTCGGAGTTCGGCGAGGCTCGCTACTGCTAACGGTGCCAGCACTTGCAGTCGCTGTTCCGCTTGGGCTGTATGCTTTCGCTCGGGACACCTTTGTATGGGGAGGGCGACGGTATCGTTGGCACTCGAAATTTAGTGTTGAGGTGTTGAACGAGTAACGTTCCTTGAGCCAGCTTGATAGGTACAAATCGGTATCTGTCAACTATACTTAATTCTATGACTGGTCGATAGATAACGATATGCTACCGTCAGAACGTGCAACACACGTGCGCTGTGTTACCTGAATATTTGTGCTCGTTTCTCTTGCGCTAACTCGTGGTAGCAGCTCTCTCCAAGAAACTGGTCGTGCTTCTCGACGAATACGCGACCAAATTCTCTAATCATTAGTACTGGGCGCCTATCTCTCACAGAGGCACACCTTCCTTTCAGCCGGAGGCAGTGCTCGGTAGGGGTGGAACAGGTGTAAACAAAAAATATACGACCATCTCGGTTCATGGTGCGATTGTCCTGAAAAGGACCTATCCGAGCCCCAGTATCTGGTTGCTCGGTATAGTGCCGGGCTCGCATCCCGATATCACTGCTTTCCTCAGAAGCGCCATGTCGCGTTATTCAGAGGCCCAACCGTGTTCAATACAGACGACTCCAGTATCGGTTAATGAGAAGAGTAACTACACAAAACATTTGTCTCCAAGATTGGAAATACTGAAAGAAGATGGATTCCGACTTCTCAGTCACTACGTACGCCCTCAGTGGTGGTCTCGGACTCCTCATAATGGGGTACGTGACACAAACATACCTCTGGTACGGTTACATGCAGGCAAATCCGGAAATTGGGGGAGTCTCCACGTCGCCCGGATTTATTCTGGTACATGCAATCATCTTCCTTCTCGGGACCGTTATTGCGTTCTCAGGCTTCTCGAAAGGACTTGCACATGTCTTCAACGAGGACGCTACTGCTGACCCGGTAACTGACTAATTCCCAGACCCACTGAGCAGCTGGTTCGTCCCAACAGGTCTGAAATCAACTCTATAAGAACTATTTATTGGTTCCGTATCTGCGTATTCGATCTCCAATTGTGCCTATCACACGAATCAAAGGTGGGAGCAAATTCTAGCAAACTGGTCGTGCTTCTCGACACAATCGGAGACGCCCTCCAACCTGCATCTGTCCACGAAGTTATTTAATATGGTCTCCGAGAATTGTCCGATAGCAAGATGGGGCACGTCTACTACCACCACCCTGCAGACAAGCAGTTCTCACTCGATTTCGTCAATCCCGACCCCGAGAATCTTGTGTCGCAAATAGTTGGCTACGACAGGGATGTAGCTGTGAAAGTCATGGAATACGAGTTGGACACGGAATTCTACGGTGTCTACACATCTCGGGTCGGCGGCGGTGCAGTGAGCGGGATCGAACTCGATATCAGTGACGCTCTTGCGGACATGTCTGAGGACAACGGGACGATTGTCGCACGTCTTCTAGAGATATATCGGGCGCTCCTCTCGCAGAATGAGGAAGAAGAGGGAACCCCTGTGGAGGCCTACAAGAAGATCGACATTGACGCCCTCCCCGAAGCGTTTGATGAGACATCGTGGGAGGGGACGGCAACAGATGTCGCTGGGCGCCTCGCGTCGAATCTGATTCTCAAGCACGCTCTTCCCAACGCCAATCATCGGACTGCTGTGGCACTGATACAGTTCTACCTGCGCCGTATCAATGCCGACTTTTCGATGCCCGAAACAAAGACCGAGGTCGAGCCGGAGACCTACGACTGGCGTGAGTGGGTAAACGAGTACATTAATGAATCAAAGCGCCTGCTGACTGTTCGGCGAAAGAACGTCTTATTCAAACATTTGCGTGGGTTCGGAGCCACGACGCTTGAGCGGAAACACGAGGTCATGATCGACTTGTCAGAGTATGAGCTCGATATGTATCCGCATGAAGCGAAGGTATTCTATGCCGAAAGGCACGAAGACCTCTGGGTAGAATTTGTCGAGCAAGCAGTCGAACGAGCCGGCTTTCCAGACTTGGCCGATACTACAGGGATATCTAAGGCGGAGTTCGCAGAGAAAATCCGGCAACTCGAATAGCGGACTGCCTCAGTCTTGGAGGGTAGCGACTAATCGGCCCGTTTCCTCGGCCTCCTCGCTACGCGACATGCCGTATGTCGCAAGCGCCTCATCAACCGCCTCGTCGAGACTCATTGCTTGTTTCAAACTTAGCTGTGTGGTTGTATAAACTCTTGCATCACCCTGCGTGCGTGCCGTACAGAACTGAGATATGCTCCTGATTATCCAGTCATGCTCGTCCGAGCAGATCAATAATTACTTCGAGATGATCTACCACTCGAACAGATTCAGTGAGTTGCGGCATTAATCACGTCTGTTTTCCACCGCCCAGGAGGATATAGTCTGGAGGACGTTTCCAGTTGAGCTTCTCTCACGGGACTCTCGTAGTGATGATGAGAATACTTCTATTATCTATATCCTCAACTTTCTAGGCTGCGTGTTAAGCCGGGAGAAATCGATCCATTGCGCAAATAGAACCACCCCGTCACGAACACGTAGCCACAGAGGAAGACTGGAATAATCACGAGCGGGTCAAGTGATTGGAATTGAATCGACTCTCCTGAAATAGTGTGTCTGACACGCAATACCGCTGGTACGACGGCATCAATTGGGCCGAAAAAGAGATTGTGTTCTGCAAAATTGATCCCAGTATGAAGACCGATCGGAAATGCCAATTCATCAAATAACGCGTAAGCCAAACCGAACAGTCCCCCCATAACCGATGTCATGATGAGGGCATACACGAGTCCGACGGACTCCGGATTAGAACCAAAGGGCCCATGAAGAAACCCGTATACCAGTGAACTAGCCACCCACGCGCCAAGGATGGCTACTGGTTTCGACAACCCCCGTGCAGCTAGACCTTCTGTCGCGTTCTTAAAAAAGAGGCTTCGAAACAACGTCTCCTCCCAGAAGGCGACCAAAATCCACCCGAGGACAAGAATACTCATACCGACCGCGAATGACCGAGCAGACCCCGGTGAGAAGATTTCAACGATAGTCACTTTGCCCCACTCGTAACTCCCAATAAACGCGAGACACACCAAAGCAATTCCAGTGAGAGTCCCAACGAGTACATCAATAATCCACGCGTAGGACTTTGTAAACCCGTATGCCGGTATCGGTCGATGGTCAACGTAGCGCGCCAGTATGAAGAGGGCAGTCAGGACACCACCGACAGCGAATGTGTGTCCAACCAATGGCTGGAGTAACTCTGTCAGTGCTATTCGTCGGAGGACCACCCCACCGATAGCCGCACCCGAAAATGTGACAAGAATCGCTATGCAAATCCGCCACGTAGCGCGCACACGGGTGTCATCCGTTCCACGAACAATTCGTCTGAGGCTAGTTGCGAGTTCCGTTTTCATGCTTCATCAGAGGGGTGGTGAGCGCGGGCTATGAGTCGATATGCAGAGCTTCAGTCTCAGAAGCTCTCAAGTGGTTCCACCCGCCGGCATGCCCTGCCGGCCGATACTGTGTAGGACTAATTGACAACTGGAACACGCGTTACAGTCGTTAGAGACCGTAACGCGCGAGGAATGCCATCGAAACCGCCTTACAGGGAAAGAGTGTCCCCTACCGATTAGTATAGATTGTGAGGTGATTGCTGAGTTCGAGAGTTCCATCACGCCAGCGGATATATGCAATCAAGAATAGCCCACCGATGATAGCGAAGATGACGAATACGAGCCCTTCCTCGCCAACCCAGTACGACGGGCCAATGATGTCCACGACAAGCAGTTCGGGCGTTTGCTGTGAGTGGCCAAGCCCGAATATCGCGCTCTGGGTGAAGTTATAGAACGCGTGAAACCCGACAGCGAGGGCCAGTTCCCCGGTAAGCACGTATACCGCACTCAGTACCAAGCCAGCGATGAGGTAGTAGCCGTACTGACTCGGCTGTGTCACCTTTGCTCCGTGGAGGAACGCGAAAATAAGCGTGCTGATGAGAACAGCAACGCCGATCGCGGCCCACTGTGGCAGGAAGTCAGCGGTACCTTCAGTGAGGTTCTTCACCATCGCAGCGCGCATCGTGAACTCTTCCCACGCCGCTGCGAGAGCGATATACCCGAAGACGACACACATCGCGGGGAGGAAGGATAGGTCACCAGACCCCTGTGTAACGCCGGTTACCGTTGCCCAATCAGCCGCAAGTGCAACAGCGAGTGCACCGCCGTTGATGAGTGTCGCGACGGCGCCGCCCACGACGAAGGACTGCCACCATTGTCGGTCGAACGACAGGCCAAATGCGCTGATGTGACGGCGGTCGAGGACGTACGCACTGAGAAGGATCGCACTTCCCAGTACAACGGTCAGCCCAGTTATTTCGAGCAGCTCGCGTACTGGATGGGTGTATCTGGCTCGAATTGCACTCTGAATAACGGAGAGTGCAATAAACGTCAGCACGGTTGGTAAGACGGCGCGCAGGGGTGCACGCAGTCGTCGTTGTTCGTTGTTCCACACTGGCCAGACTACTTGCAAAGCCCGCTTGTGGAGGGTGGCCAGTACCGTTCGGTCGGATGTCGATTGTAACGACATAGACGAGACAAACGAGGGGATATAGGTAGGACCGTAGCCACGGCTTCTCCGCCAGAAGTTGAGCAGTCTTTTTTACGCCCTCCACGTGCTTGTGGAGATATGGACGAAGACGAGGACGAACTCCTCGCGCTACTCGATGACGAGTACGCCCGAGACATCCTCGTCGAACTCACTAAAGAACCGATGTCAGTATCCGAACTCTGTACGGCCTGCGAGATGTCAGACCCGACGGCCTACCGGCGCCTCGACCGACTCCAAGACGCCGAGCTCGTGACCGAACAGCAGGAACTCGACCCGGACGGCCACCACTACAAGTGCTACGTCGCCACCGTCGAAGACGTCACTGTCACGTTCGTCGACGGGACCTACGAGGTGACTGTCACTCGACAGTCCTCGGACCCGGCCGACCGGTTTACCGACCTGTTCGAGGGGCTCTCCTGAGATGAGACACGCACTCTTGCAGTTCGGTGCGACCGGAACCAGACCGGCAATAGCTGTCGCCGTCATCGGGCTGTTAGTACTCTCTGTGGTACTTTCGATCGCAATCGCGGCAATACTTATTCGGGGGTACCGTCGTGGACCACGGCAGACGGGCATGCTTTGGCTCGCCGTGGGACTCGTATTACTCACGACAGTTCCCGAACTCCTGCGAATCGGGCTGCCGACGTTCACCACTGTCGGGACTGTCGCCCGGTCGCTAATCGTGAGTGGATTTGAATTGGCAGGTCTGGGGGCAATCTTGTGGACTGTGTACGGTGATAGCACATGATACTACAGCTCACGCCCACTGGTATTGCGTTGCTGGCGCGAGGAGTGACAGCTGCCGTCGGGCTCTTCGTTTCAGTCCAGGCATACCGGGGGTTCAGACGAAACGATTCACCAAAGATGCGCGCGTTGGCTATCGGGATTGCCCTGTTGACCACTGGTGCCTTCCTCGCTACCACGGCCGCCGATGCAGTCGGGGCTGGGGACGGGGTTGTTCTGTTGATTCGTGGCCTTGTGTCTGTTGGGGGTCTCGGTGCCGTGTTCCACGCTCTCATACGCTGATACATAAATACGCAATTGTTATTTGATCCGGTCGGCAGAAATTATCGCATCGGTTGGAGCAGTGGATATTCGACAGTTCCGGGTTGTTCGGAGTTTTCGACACCCCCATTACAATCGGTCGATACAACGACATATGGGACTCGTCGCCGAGTTCGATATCGATTGCGAGGCGTTACCGCTCGCTGGAGTGGCGACAGCCGTTCCCGACGCGACACTGGTCCTCGACATGCAGTTCAACCACGGGAATCGGCCCCTGTTTCTCATCACGGTCCAGGGCGGGTCACAGACGGCCGTCGAGAAGGCCCTCACGGATGCGTACGACGTGGGAGAATGGACACTCATCGGTCAGGCCGGGGACACCAGCCGGTATCAGGTGCTCCCGGCACTCAGTCTGGAGGAACAACTCGGTGACCACCTTGATGACCTCGACGGCCTCGAAGCCCTGGCTACGGCCGACGCTATCATCGAACGGATAGCCGTCGTCCCGGGCGGATGGCGACAGACCGGCTGGTTCGTCGACCGGGACGCGTTCAATGCATTCTCCTCGTTCTGGCAGCAGAACGCTGCGTTCCGGTTACATCGACTCACTCGGGACGGTGAGTCAGAACCCCCGGGCGACGGACTGACTGACCGGCAAGACGAGGCACTCCGCATCGCGTACGAGCGAGGCTATTTCGATATCCCGCGTCAGGCCTCCTTGGAAGATGTGGCCGAGGAACTGAAGATCACCCCCTCATCGGTCTCTGAACGACTGCGACGAGCGCAGACCCAGCTCATCGAGGAAACGGTCGCGACGACGTGGCCGCCCCTCCCAAACTGACGGGAGCGACTCGGCTTTGAGGGAGGGTTACTTAAATGGCCCCACTAATTGGAGTATCGCCTACCGGACTCCGTCGTGGTGTATTAGGTGCCTATGGCATTGCAACAGGCACCACACCAATCCGATACCGCGACGGACTCCATGAAGCGTCACACTGCTATCGGCGCCGAGGATGTCCACGTAACGTACGACGATGGAACCGAAGCCGTACAGGGCGTCTCGCTCGACGTCAAAGACGGCGAGTTCTTCGGCTTTTTGGGCCCGAACGGGGCCGGCAAGACGACTACGATTAAGACACTCGTCACGCTGCTGCACCCGACCGAGGGATCAGTCCGAATCAACGGCTACGACACGAAGACGGAGCCACAGGCTGTGCGCGAGTCCATCGGGTACATGGCCCAAGAGACGAGTATCGACTTCGAACTCACACCGCGAGAGAACCTGCGCGTCGCCTGCCGGATGTACGGCGTTCCCAGAGAGGACCGTGAGGAACGAATCGAGGAATTACTCGATCTCGTCGACTTGCAGGATGTCGCGGACAAGCGAGCAGAGACGTTTTCGGGCGGTATGCAAAAGCGCCTCGACACCGCGACTGTGCTCGTCCATCGCCCACCCGTTGTCTTTCTCGACGAGCCAACGACCGGTCTCGACCCCGAAGCACGACTTCGGGTCTGGAACTACTTCGAGAAGATCAACGACCGCGGCACGACGGTGTTTCTGACAACGCAGTATCTCGAAGAGGCGAACGAACTGTGTGACCGCCTCGCTATCCTTCAGGATGGCCAAATCACTCATACGGGGACCCCAAACGAACTCAAATCAGCCATCGGAACCGAGACGGTCACGCTAACACTGCAAGACCCCTCCGAGGCAAACCAACGCCGTGCGATGGATACCGTCCGTCGTCTCAGCGTGCTCGACGCCGTGGCTATCGAACGGACCGCCGACGGCCTGACCATCGAAGCCGACAACGCTCGCTCGGCCACGAGCGACCTGTTCACCGAGCTGGCCGCGGCGAACATCACCATCACTGATTTCGACATCCAATCGCCGACGCTCGACGATGTCTTTCTCACGCTGGCTGGAGAGGAAGATGTCGGGGCGAACGGCGGCACATCTGACACGGCGCGTGTCCAGGAGGTGAGTCGATGAGTTCCGTCACTGACGGCCCGGACGCCGTCGAGAGTGACTCGGCACAGCGAGCGTCGAGGAACAGCGCTGTGACCGACGCACGGATCAGCTTCAAGCGCTGGCTTCTCAAGACGTCCCGCAATCCCTACGTGACCTTCTCTTCGCTTGTCCAGCCGATTATTTTCTTCGTCCTGATGGCCGAAGTCCTCGGTGCAATCGCCGGTGGCGCCGTGAGTCAGTCGGTACAGAGCAGCGTTTCGTACGTGACGTATCTCACGCCGGCGATAATCATCCAGTCGGCGCTGGCTGCCGCTGCTGTCTCCGGTATCGGACTGGTCGACGACATGGAGACAGGGATGTTCGATAAGACGCTGCTTTCGCCGATGCATCGGAGCTCAATGTTTCTCGGGAAAGTACTGTCTGAAGTCGTCCGAATCACCGTTCAAACAGGAGTCATCCTCGGTCTCGGATATCTGCTGCTGGTTCTCAAACCAGGTGCATCTCCGGATCAGTATCTTCAAACGGGACCGCTCGGTATCCTCGGGATACTCGTCGTGACGGTGATATTCGGAGGCGTCTTCATGGCCTACTCGAACATCGTCGCGCTCGTTACGCGCGATAGGGAAGCCACCGTGATGATTGCGAACCTCCTGACGTTCCCGCTGTTGTTCATTTCGAGTGCGTTTGTCCCACTCGAACTGCTCCCGGACTGGATTCAGGCTGTCGCCGTCGCCAATCCTATCACCTACGGCGTCGACGGCATCCGAGCGCTCATGTTCGGCCAGGACGTGCTGTCGGTCTTCGAGGTGACGGTGTTTACTGGACTGTGGAATACGGTCGTTCCTGCTGTTGCTGTGCTTCTGGGGTTCAACGTCGTTCTGGGCGCCATTGCCGTTTCCCTCCTCAAGCAAGCCTCGAAATCCGAGGTTCAGTAAGAGTTGTTTCTCTTCGTCTTCGGTTTCGGTTGGCCCCGTCTTCGATTCGGAACGACTGGCTGTCGACAATCCCGTTCAGGTACAGTAACTCTACTCAGCTTTGCACGTTGAAGTAGGAGCGTGACGTAGGCGGTAGCAAAGACGGATGATGCCGATTACAGATTTCTTGTCGTGCACGCATGCGTTCGATGAGTTTGACTCGCTGTCACCGGCACAACGCCGTCATGCGAAAACCTACGCCACCGGTCTTGTTGCGGCCAGCAACAAGACCGTGGCGGGTATCGCACGTGAAGTTATTCCAGCCAGCGGAAAACGAGCTCTCAACAAGTTCCTCACCGAGTACGACTGGGACGAACAGCAGTTCAACCACGAACGCCTCGAAGAACTCCAGAAACACGGTGAAACGCGCTGGTCAACAGACGGCTACATCATCCTCGACGACACGATCACCGAGAAAGCCGGAAACGAAGTCCCCGGCGTCGGCCGATTCTACGATCACGCCGAAAATGACACTGTCTGGGGCCAAGACCTCATCTACGCCTTCTACGCTGACGACAAAACAGCCTATCCACTCACTTTCCGCCTCTACGAACAGCAAGATGACGAGGACGACGGCCACGACACGAAATACGATCTGGCCAGAGAGATTGTTACGGAACTCGAAGAAGAGGTAGGTGTGCCTGCGGACACCTACCTCTTCGACTCGTGGTTCGCTCACGATTCTGACCTTCCTAAACAAATCGAATCTTACGGCAAGGACTGGATCGGCCCGCTCCGCAGCAATCGACAAGTGACCTACGCGGGCGAAAAACTCCGCGTCGATGCGCTGGCAGAGCGCATCGACACGGTTGAGCGCAACATCGAGGACGACACCTATCACATCTGAACGAAGAAGCTTCCCGTCTCCCAACTGGGAGACGTGAAGCTGGTCATCGCCGAGAAAGAAACAGATGAAGACGAAGAGAACTCGGTCAAGTACCTCGCTACCAACAAAATTGACGCACCGACCCAGCACGTGATTCGCTCCTACGGGATGCGGTGGCGCATCGAGACGTTCTTCGAGGACTCGAAGCAGAATCTCGGCCTAGGAGACTGCGAGATGCAGACTGACGAAGGTGCCAGTCGCCACCGGCACCTTCTCATGGCTGCCTACAGTCTCGTTCGTCTTGATCCTGAGTCGAGCGCCTTGGGGACGGTTCGCTCGAAGCGATGACGCCTTCGAGCGAACCTCGAGCATTCTCTGAAGGAAGCCGTCTACAACCTTCTCTCGTGGGTTCGGGACAACGATGAGCGTGGCGTCGAAGACCTCATGCAAGAAATCGACCACCTCTTCGTTCACTCAACCGCCGACGCTAACGTGCAAAGCTGAGTAACTCTAGTAGATGTTAGAAGTAATTACCCACTTTGGGAAGAGATAGCTGATCGAGAGCAGTGTCAATTGCCGAGGTTAGTTCATCGAGCGAGTCAAAGAATCGGTTGCTAAGAGCGTCTTGGAGTTGTCGCCAGCACTCCTCGACAGGATTCAGTTCCGGCGAATACGACGGTAACGTCACGAAGGCGACGTCGTCACGGGCCGCTAGGTCCGTGACGGCCGACGCCTGGAAATATGGCGCTCCATCTAGGACGACAATCAAGTTATCTTCGAAATCGTTGCATAATACCAAAATGAAATGTTTCGCGTGTTCGGCGGTGACGTACTCGGTGAATCGGGAGAAAAAGCGATCACCGTTTTCGGTGATCGCGCCCAGTAGACACGTCCAGTCGCGTTGGCCAGACAATTCGACGGAGGGCCGCGTGCCACGCGGAAACCACGCGGCACGCGGCTCGACTTACACGGATTTCTTGGTCTGGTCGATACAGACTACGGTAGCGTCCATCTCCCGCCGCTTTTTTTGAGTTCGTCGTTAGAATTCCTCTTGCTTGTCTTCGTCGGCTTCGGCGGCTTTCCGACGCGGTTTCTGATAACTCAATCCCGCTTCTTTCAGCAACCGCCGACAACTTGGGATTGAAAACTCGACACCGTATGTTTCTTCAAGATAGTCTTGGGCGAGCGCCGGCGTCCACGCCGGCGCGTCGATACCGACCTCACCGGTTGGTTCGTGAACGGTTTCTTCAAATTCTTCTTGCTGTGTTTCTGAAAGTTTTCGTTTTCTCCCAGTTCGCTTATTATCAGGCACGGCCTGCTCAAGCGACTCGTCGGTGTCGAGTCGCTTGAGCCAACTGTAGATTGTCCGCCGCTGAACGTCGTACCACTCGGCTAACTCAGTCTGCGAAACACCGTTTTTGTACGCGATTGCCGCTAAAAGCCGCTGTGTCGGCTTCTTCCCGTCCACGTTGTCGAGGGCGTCTTGCAATTCCTCGACAGAGATCTCGTCGAGATGATTCACTATCTATTACAAGAGAGTTAGAGTGAAAAGTTCTAACGGCTACTTTAGCTGGCAATCTTGGTTTGAATGTTGTAGGCTTTCTGTCCCTGAAACCGACTCGGTAGATTCTCGGCCTGATTTACCAGCTATATCACCATAGCTCTGGAACGATACGTGCGGTATTCGTTAGTTCCTCATTTTCACGAAGTCAGAAATAGTGGAAGAGTGCCTGTTGCGGTTATGTTTTGTAATTTCGAAGCGCGTATTTCATATTAGAGGTGACTGCTGATTTTGACTGTTCTGTCATTTATGTGGTTCCAGAGCGATATTTCCAGAAAGAGGCTCACCATATGAGTGACACTGTTGAGGGAGAGTGCATCGGCTGGATGGAGCTACGGGCTGATAACGAGATTCAATCCGTTGGTATTGCTGGAATCGCTACTGATGACGACGACACTATATTGCCGATACCGGGCCCTGCATTCGCTGAAGAGGCGAGATATGTTTTAGTCAAACAAGACTTACCAGAAGAGAAATCCGGTGACGACTAATCCGCCATTTCAGCCTGCTTCGTGTTGCTCCATATCGCATCACGCGCCGTGGTGATGGTCCGAGAGGCGAGAGACTCGACACTTCGGCGGCGCATGCCGAACAGTACGGCCCCAAGAAGAACGTAGACAGCGGTATAGGCATATAAAATGAACATACTGATTTCGGTCGCAGCAGGCTCCGAATATGTCTGAATGACGTAGAACTCCGCGAGTACTTGGGTGGTAAATAGTACGAGCAACGCGACGGCTTCACGAATGCTGATTTCGAAGTTCGTTAGAATAGCGATGGCAAAGAAGCTTTGAGCCGCTGTAATCCATATTTCAGCCGCCTGTTTTGAATCGAATGGCAGCGTGCCAACCTGTCCAGCGGAGATAGAGTAAACTACGGCGAGCGTCCCGATGAGAAGTGTCCACTGGTTGAGCTTCGACGAGATGAGTGCATTGAACCCTGCTGTCGTACGGGCCTTGTTTACAAGATAGGCGACAACGATGAGTTCTGGACTTTCAGAAGCCAGTGGGGCAAGCCATTGAATCATAAAGAATTCGGGAACCCCGTATTGCAATCCGAGTTGCTCAAGCCCCTCTGCGAACGGATGAACTGCGGTAAAAATGATTGCACCCGAGAACGCGAATCCAATCAGCACAGCAGCAATACGGGGGAGTTGTGATAACGACTGGAAGTACGCAGGGACGCCTACGTGTTGTTCAGTCTCATCAACGTCACCACGGATGATGATGAGGAGGTACAACAGGTATAGTCCGACAAGAAAGAGCGTATCAACCGGGCCGATACCTCCGCTGAGTGGAATAAAGAACGCGAACACCGTCGCAGCGAGGAGGAACATGATTTCCAACGCAATACCTCGATCAAGCGTGACAACGTCGGCAAAGAACCCGTCGCGGTCTTCAACGGCAGGGTCAGAACTGTGCGTTGCACGATAGATACTGAATAAGGCAATCCCTGACCAGCCAAGGCCGATGAGGATGCGGTTCGCACCGGTCATATTTGCGACGGCTAGATTTGCCGCCTCATTAGAACCGGCACCCGCTTGCCATGCATACAGCGCGTCGACGGCGTACTCGGGTGCCACTGCAAGAACTGCGAGGACGGCAATAGCAAACGCCCGAGGCACGTCTTTTTCGGCGGTTTCGGCCGCCCAGGCCAAAAGGAACGCTGCCCCAAGAATGGCTGCACCACCGACAAGGACGGCCGTTCCGGCTGTGATGTTCTCACCCGGATGGACCGTCCCGTATCCACCATATGAGAGGAACACTCCAATCCAGGGAATGGTCAAAACCAAGGCCACGCCGACAGCAACCAGGGGGTGACGTAGTCGTGAACTCATCGTCGTTATTGGCGTGAAATTGAGGATAGCATATAATTCACAGGACATAGCTCATCCGGTCCAGATGCCCTGAATATATGTTCCAAGTCACAAGCAACGGTTTGATCGGCATTCGACAGTTCTGATGCCCAAAATCCGAATTAATTGACAACACAGAGCACGTGTTGAAGACTCTCGTTCACCACGACTACACAGAGGTCAATCTATGAACGTGGTACTGACCGTTCTCAGGTGTGTGCTTCGATCAAAGACTTGAGTTGATCGCGGATGGTTGCAACGTCGGTACTCTTGATCGTTGTACTTGTGGTTCGCTCGTCGGCATCGGTCATCTCTGATAACAATCCACCGTGACGGTCGATTTCGACATAGATGGTGAGAGCCTCAGCAGCGGGCTGAGCGATGAGCTCGATTTCATCTAGGGCAGAGACGAACGGTCCGGACTGTGGGCGGAATTCGAACTCCTGAACGAATGTGTGGCCTGCGGTATAGCGGCCACGTTGGTCAAGTTCACAGTCGGCAGTTCGAAACGAAAAGCCCAGGTTGTCCATCGCGTCGAAGACTGCCTGAAGCCGTGGCGTCGGCTGGACATCGAGATAGTCGGTGTCCTCGGGGTCAACTGCGAGGTCTATGTCGAGTTCCGTCTCAATCCATACCTGCGTGTTGCCGAGTGTTACCGGAGTTTCATACGGGATATCGAACTCAACAATGCGAGTTTCTTCCGTGTCGGGCTCAATAGTGAGTGAATCGGTCAGTGCGAATCGATCAATATCGACATCCGTATGCCCCTCGTCAGTTTTCGCACGGGTTTCTAGTTCGAAACGGATGGCTCCAACATCTTGTGGAGCGTTACCGCCGGTGATATGCACCTCAGCATTGACGGTTTCGCCAGGTGTGACAGTCGTGGAGGGCAGGATGGTATCAACGGTTGCATTACCGATACCGACGCTTGCGAGGATTTTCTTCATGGGTTTGCATCTGAGGTATGTAACTGATTACAACTGAAACTTTTCATCGAATTAACGCAACTCCGATATCTCCAATCGAAGTCAGACTTGTTGGTAGGTTAGCCTATCAAGCCGGTTTGTCAGTGACTTCTGAAACCTGGTTTAGGTAGATATGGGGCAATATCGAGACTGGCCGGTTCAATCACAGTAAATACAAACAAAAGACTATACAGCAGTGCAATGGCTCAGTTCTTGGAAATATGTCTCTGCACGGCACTGTCTAGTTGAGCGAGTTTGAGAAGCGAGGAGGTCGTAGCGAGAAGTGTTCATGCCACTCGCAGACCTCCTCAGAGAAACGTTAGATAAGGAC
>Ga0207757_100185_pt1 | contig 50852 bp, 40 predicted proteins | sample A23P3SouthBayCA_2_FD_187752 | JGI IMG/M metagenome (GOLD analysis project Ga0207757, IMG submission 187752) | Aerobic enrichment media microbial communities from Eden Landing Ponds, California, USA - A23 P3 (2) (SPAdes) | ecosystem: Environmental > Aquatic > Marine > Unclassified | place... | reverse complement strand
CCGGTTCGCCCGCCAGTTCGCGGCGATGACCGCACTCCAGGACGCCGGGGTGGACCCGGCACAGATCACGGCCCTGACCCGCGCCGACCTCGACCTGTCGTTCGCCGAGGACCGCGCAGCGGTGACCGTCCGCGACGGTGCACTGTCAGTGACAGTCCCCCGCGAGCCGCTGGCCGAGTATCTGGAGAAGGCCCGCGCGACGGGCCTCGTAACCGACGGCTCGGACCCACTGTTCGCCGACCGCGGGGGCAGGCCACTGTCGCCCGACGAGTTCGAGGCCGTCCGATGGGACGCACGGGTCGCTCGGTCCAACATCGAGGGACAGGCGGCCATCTGTGCTTCCCTCCACGAGGCACGCAATGGCGTTCAGGTGGACGACCGAGTGGGATCGCCTCGAACCGACTGACCTGCCGGTAACCCGGCGACCTCCAGCTTACTATTGACTATTTGCTCTCGGCGGGATACCTACCGATGTCATGGCAGACTTCGAGATGCTCGTCATCGGTGGCGGTACCGGCAACAACGTGGCGGCGGCAGCAGCGGACGCGGGACTGGAGACGGCACTCGTCGAGCCGGGGAAACTCGGCGGCACCTGCCTCAATCGGGGCTGCAACCCGTCGAAGATGCTCATCCAGGCCGCGAACGCGGCGAACGCCGTCCGAGACGCGGGGAAGTTCCACGTCGACGCGACGCTCGACGGCATCGACCACAGCACCATCACGGGCGAGATGGACGACCTGCTGTCGGGGATCGCCGAGGGGATGGAAGCACGGTACCGCGAGAAGGAGCACCTCACTCTGTTCGACGAGTACACGGAGTTCGTCGACGAGCGCACCGTCCGGCTGGACGGGGCGGACGTGACCGCCGAGCGGGTCGTGGTGGCAACCGGGAGCCGCCCCATCGTCCCGCCCATCGACGGACTCGACGACACGGATTTCCTGACGAGTCAGGAGGCGCTCTACCTGGACGAGGCACCCGATAGCCTCGTCAACCTCGGCGGCGGCTACATCGCGGTCGAACTGGGGTACGCACTCGAGGCGCTCGGGACGGACGTGACCATCGTGGAGATGATGGACTCACTGGTCCCGCGCGAGGACGGCGCGGTCGCCGAGGCGTTCACCGACATCGCCGCCGAGCGCCACGACGTGTACACGGGCCACCGGGTGACCGCGGTCGAGGGCGGCCCGACGAAGACGGTCCACGCCGAGACGGAGGCCGGCGACGAGATCGCCGTCGAGGGCGAGGCGGTGCTGGTCGCGCTGGGCCGCCGACCGAACAGCGACCAGCTCGACCTCGAAGCGGCGGGTATCGAGACCGACGACAACGGCTTCATCGTGACCGACGACTACCTGGGGACCTCCGCCGAGAACGTCTGGGCACAGGGCGACATCGCGGACAACGCGATGTTCAAGCACTCCGGCGACTACGAGACCGACCACGTCGTCGCCAACGCGGTCCACGGCGAGGAGCGGGCGCTGGACCTGTCGGCGATGCCCCACGTCATCTTCACGGAGCCACAGATCGGCGGCGTCGGCGCCACCGAGGAGGAACTAGCGGACGCCGGCACCGAGTACGTCGGCGGCCGGGCGGCGTACGCGGATTCGGCGATGGGCCGGGCGAAGAAGCTGGAGGACGGCTTCGCGAAGGTGCTGACGGCACCAGACGGCGAATTGCTGGGCTGTCACGTCATCGGTTACGAGGCCTCGACGCTGCTGCACGAGGCCGTCGTGGCGATGCGCAACGGCGTCACAGTCCCCGAACTGGCCGACACCATCCACGCTCACCCGACGCTGAACAAGGTGATGCTGTCGGCGTTCCGCGACGTGCCGGTCGAGTAACGGAAGCAGACTGCTGACTCTGTCAGCCTATCCGAGAGGGTATCCGAGTTTCAGGGCGAAAAACTCGCCCTGCGAGGAGAGAGGACGTGAATCCCGTGAGGCGGTGCTCACACGATTCCGAGTCCACTAGTAACCAACCGGACACCGACGACGGTCAACAGCCCGAGGACGACGGCCCGGCGAGCCCCCTCGCTCACGGTCGTCCGGAGCCGCTTGCCGACCGCGACGCCGGCCACCGCCGGGACGGCGGCGACGACCGAGGCCCCGACGACGGCGAGACTGGGGTAGAGCCCGAGCGCGCCCGCGATGCCGACCCGGATTCCGTTCAGGCCGAGGAAGACGAGCGCGACGACGCCGACGAACAGGCCGTGCGAGAGGTCGAAACTCCGGAGGTAGGCGATGAGCTGGACGCCGACATTGGTGCCGCCGAACAGGAGTCCGGAGATAGCGCCGACACCGACCATCCCGACGCTCGACCGTCCGAGCTCGGCCCTACCGACCGCGTCGAGACCCGGTAGCGGAACGACCCGCTGGGCGCTCGCCACGAATCCCAGCGTCAGAACGCCGAGCCCGACCCGGAGCGGCGCCTCCGGCAGGCTGTCGAGTACCGCCATCCCGACGACCGTCCCCACGAGCGCCGCGCCGATGAGCGGCGCGAACCGCTGGCTGCAGGTCCGAAGTTCCTCGCGTGTGAGGTCCCGTACCAGCGAGACGTTCACCGCGAGGATCGGGACGATCATGAACACGACCGCCGTCGCGGGCTCGACGACCGTCGCCAGCACCATCGTCCCGACGACGGCGAAGCCGAACCCGGCGAGGCCGTTGGTCGCGCCGGCAACAAGCACGACCAGCGTCACGATCGCGATCAGCGTCGGCGTGAGTGCCGCGGTCATCGGGCGGGGCCCCGCCCGGGAGAGGGGTCGGCCACCTCGTAGTGCCGGAGTGTCCCGCACATACGCGATTCGTCCGCTCTCCCGGAACATAGGGGTGCCGACGAACTCGCCGCCCTCGAACGGAAGGTCGACGGCGGCGATGTAGTCACTCGCGGGAAAGCCAGAAGTGACCCGCTTCGAGGTCGCCCCGGCTCAAGAGCGGAGTCACCCACGACCGCCAGCCAGTGCAGTTGCCTCGGGAAGCCGTCTGAGCCACAGCATCGCGACCGTCCCGATGAACGGTCCGACAACCAGTGGCGAAAACGCCCACTGCCAGCCGACGATACCGGCGATAATCGGGGTGACCTGGATCGACCCCACCGTGAGGAGAAAGCCGACGGCAGTCTGCAGCGTCAGAGCAGACCCGACGTAACTGTCCTCGGCGAGTTCGGAGACGGCCGCCGAGAACTGCGCGGAATCGGCGACGATGACGAATCCCCAGATCAACAGGAACGGTACGAGGACGAGCAGCGGGCCACCAAACACGAAGCCGGCGCCAATACACGCAGCTCCGCTGATGATCATACTTCCGCTCGTGACGGTTGTCCGTCCGATACGATCAGCGAACCCACCGGCGACGATGGCGCCGATACCTCCTACTGCAATAGTTCCGAATGCGAGCAGCGCAGCGAGTGTCGGTGCCGGGTCACCGGTGGCAGCGAAACTCGCAGTCACATATACGGGAATCCACGCCCAGACGGCGTACAATTCCCACATGTGGCCGAAATATCCGAGATTGGCGAGCATCGTCCCGCGGTCACCGAGCATCCGCCGAACTGCTCCGGGATCGAATGGGGCTGCCGGAGCCTGGTGAGGGCCCGGGCGCACGAAGAGAACGAGCACACCACTGACTGCTGCGAGGCCAGCGGCGCCCAGTAAGACGAGCCGCGGACGGCCGACGCCACCAATCGCCCGAAGCAGATGCGGCATTGCCGATCCGATCGTGAGTGCACCGACAAGCGTGCCGATAGCGAACCCGCGTCCTTCCCGAAACCAGCCAGCCATGATCTTCATGCCTGTCGGGTATACCCCGGCCAGTGCGACACCGGTGAGAAACCGTAACAGGACGGCCGGGAGGAACGACGACACGGAAAGGGCGATAAGTGCAGTTGCTGCCGCACCGATAGCGGCCGAGACGGCAAACAGGTACCGCGGCGGAATCGTATCCGCGAGGGTGAGCGTCGCAGAGAGAACGGCGCCGACGACGAATCCGAGTTGCACCGCGTTCGTCAACCAAGCCGTCTCGGCACTCGTAAGATTCCAGAGCGCCGCGAGTTCCGGCCCGACCGCTGAAGCACTGAACCAGAGCGTCATCGCCAATAGTTCGGCAACAGCAAGAACGAGGAGGACACGGTAGCGACTCGTTTTCGTCTGTTCCTGTTTCATATCTGACCTCGAATTGTCAATTTTATCTGCGACTCCCGATCCATCACACTGGTGTACTCATCAAACTGGGCAAAAACTCACGAGGGGATTCGTGTGTATTGCACACCGCAGCGCGTATTATATATATCAGAACACACCTGCACCCACGCTGAGAAAATGACTGAGGAACGGGACATCCTCGGCGATTAGTATACGATAGGGGATTGCAACAGTATCGAGACTCACTATCGCTCCCCTCTTCTCACATTTTCCAGTCGATACCGGTGTGCTAGACGGTCGTGCGACCACGGGACCGCCGGCCCCTACGGTTGTATGTCCTGGAGCCGAACCAACCCCATGGGCCGCAACATGCTCGTCGACGGGGAGTGGCGAACCGACGTGGAGTCGACGACGGACGAGGACGGTGCGTTCGACCGAGCGGAGACGACGTTCCGCGACCACATCCGCGACGACCCGGACGCCCGGTTCCAGCCCGAGCCCGGCCGATACCATCTCTACATCGCGCGGAACTGTCCCTGGGCGCACGGGGCCGCGCTGACGCGACAACTACTGGGCCTGAGCGACATTATCTCGATGGACATCGTCGACCCCGTCCGCAGGGACGAGGGGTGGCGGTTCACCCCGGAGAAGGACGGCTGTACGCCCGACACGGTACACGGGAGCGACTACCTCCGGGAGGTGTATCTCGCGGCCGACCCCTCGTACACGGGCCGGGTTTCGGTCCCCGTCCTGTGGGACAGACACGAGGAGACCATCGTCAACAACGAGTCCATCGAGATCATGCGGACCCTCGCGACGGCCTTCGGTCCGTCCACCGGGGACGCGGTCGACCTCTACCCCGAGGGACGGCGCGAGGAGATCGACCGGATCGTCGACGCCATCTACGACCCGCTCAACAACGGTGTCTATCGGGCGGGCTTCGCGGAGACACAGGCCGCCTACGACGAGGCCGTGGGCGACGTGTTCGAGGCCCTCGACCACTGGGATGCGGTGCTGGCAGACCAGCGGTATCTGGCCGGCGACCGCCTGACGCTCGCGGACGTGCGACTCTTCCCGACGCTGGTCCGGTTCGACCACTGCTACCACACGGCGTTCAAATGCGACCGGCGCTACCTCCACGAGTACGAGCATCTCTGGCCGTACCTCCGGGACCTGTACCAGACACCCGGCGTCGCCGAGACGGTCCGGATAGACCACATCAAGGACCAGGGCTACTACCAGGACGAGATCACGCCAACCGGCCCGGATATCGATTTCGAGGCTCCTCACGACCGGGCTCGGCTGGACGGTGCGACGGCGACACGGTGACTGTGTCGGCAGTCGCTCCCAGGACCCGTGTGTCCGGGCGGCGCACGAGCACGGAACGGGTATCGGTCGCTCGCTCTCGTTTTCGGCCGTATGTTCCCGTCCGCAGGTGACGAGCTGGCGGTCAAACCCGCCGGGGTAGCCATCGCGGTGAGCGGGTTCGTGGTCACGCGGGGGTTGCTCTCAGGGGTAGGGGGGCCGACCGCCGTCGGTTCGGTCGTTCCACTGGCCCTCGGGCTGGGAGTCGTCGTGTACGGAGCCAGTCTCTCTGTAAGTACGCACAGCCGACGGTACGCTCGGACGGTCGGGCTGTGGTACCTCCTCGGGACGCTCGCCAGCGCGGCCATCGTCGCTGCGGGAAGTGGTATCAGCCCCACCCCGTTTCTCGGACTCGTCACCGACGCGACCGTCGTCAGCGCGGCCGTCGTCGGCGGGGGTGCCGGTATCCTGATCGGAACTCGAAGCGGTCGGAACCAGCGTCAGCACCAGCACCTGGACCAGCAGACCCACCAGGTGACGCTTCTCCAGCGGATGCTTCGGCACGAGGTGCTCAACGGCCTCACCGCGATTCGTGGTCACGCTGGGTTGCTCACGCAAGGGCATGATGCCGGTCGGAGCCTGGAGGCCGTCGAGAGCAACGCCGACCGCATCGAGCGGACGGTCGAGGACGTGGGCTTCCTCGTCCGGACCGTCGACGACACCGCGGCCGCACTGGGAGCCGTGGACCTGGCCGAGGTGGTGACGCGTTGTAAAGAGCGGCTTCCGGCGGACGACGGGCGCGTCGTCGTCACGGAGCCGGTTCCGTCGGTCATGGTCCGCGGCGACGACCACCTCGACACGGTCGTGGCCGAACTGGTCACGATGGCGCTGGACCGCACCGAGGACGGTGCCCTCACACTCGACGTGACGCCCGCTACCCAGACGGTCGACCTCACCCTCACCGGGCCGGGCGACTGGCTCACGGAGGTCGAGCGGACCGTCCTGCTGGAGGGCCCACCCGAGTACGATCGGCCGGACATCGGCTACGGCGTCTCCATCGTTCGGCTGCTCGTCGCTCGTTACGGGGGGACCCTCCGAATCACTGAGGACGGTGACGACCTGTCGGTCACGGCGGAACTGCTGCGGACGACGGAGAACCCGCCACCGGGCGAGAGTCCGGGGGTAGCAGCGGGAGACCTGTGGTACGCGGCCCTCGCAGGCCTCGGGGCGGGAGTCGTGATGGGTGGCCTGTTGCAGGTGTTCACGGGGGGAATCACTGTCATCGGAGCACTGTACGGGGGCCAGTCGCTCGCGGTCGGCTGGGTCGCACATCTCTTCCACAGTGTGCTGTTCTCGGCGGTCCTCATCGGCACGCTGCAGGAGAGTGGGCTCGAACGCATGCTCGGGACGCCACACGAGACGCTCGGCCTCGGCGTCGGATACGGGGCTCTCCTCTGGCTCGTCGGTGCCGGGCTCGTGATGCCGGCGTGGCTCAACGCCGCCGGCATCGCGACGCCGATTCCGAACCTCCAGCTGCCCTCCCTCGCCGTCCACCTGATCTGGGGCGGCGTTCTGAGCGGATTGCTCCACCTGCTACCGATCACCCGCTCCTCGTGAGGAGCCCGTTCCGCCGCCGTTTCCGGGTGCGTGTGTCACTAACACACGCCCGAAGTGGTTACTTGTGGTAACCGCTCGAACCCTGGGGTATGTCGCAGCGAAACGAAACCAGTGGCGGCGCGGGCGACTGCACGACAACAGAATCGTTCGATGACCACGGGATCGAGGACGGTGCGGACCTGATCACCGCTACCTACTACCGGCTGGCGTCGACGGAGGTCGGGTTCGAGCCGAATGAGGCGTTCTTCAATCGCCTGGAGTCGGCGTTCGTCTGGACGTACCTCGGCACCGTCGACGCGACGGGCGTCCCCGACCACGTGATGGCGGCCGTCGAGGATGCACGGGCGCTCACCCGCGAGGAGTTCGTCGACCAACCCGACGCCGACCTCCGGACCGACGTGGTTCCGGCGTTCTACCGGCGGGTGGCCGGCTTCCACTGCGCCTACCGGGACTGAGGCCTCCAGAGCCAGCCTGGCCCATTCACAGCCAGCAGGACCCGGCGATTTCTTTCTTTTGATATTTCGAGAGACCGCAGGGATTGATAACTGATTCCGGGCCCCCATCCCGCCACCGTTCAAGTACTCGCGCCGGCTGTGCGAACGGGTATCATGACCGGACGAGCACACGAGCGCCGCACCCTCAATGCGGGGGCCGGGGAACCCGCAGCCGATGACAGACAGACGCGCACGACGACGCGACCTCCTCCGCTGGGGCGGTATCGCGACCGCAGCCGCACTGGCGGGTTGTTCGGGTTCACAGGACGCTGGCGACGGTGACGACCCCACGGATACGGCGACGGGAACACCGTCACCCGCGGCGAGCAGCGGTGGTCCGCCCGGCGCGGACGTGCTGGGCTCCGAAGGGAGTCTCCAGTCCAGTGCGACCGTCCGGGCCGGCGTCCTCGATAGCGACCAGGGGGCCGGGAAGTTCGTCTTCACCCCGTCGGTAGTCTTCGTCGAGCAGGGCGCGACGGTGACGTGGGAGATCGAGGGTGCATCCCACTCCGTGACGGCGTACGCCGAAGGGAACGACCGGCCACACCGCATCCCCGACGGCGCCGACGCCTGGGACTCCGGACTGAAGGAGGGTGGCACCACCTGGGAGCGGACCTTCGAGACGACCGGCGTGCATAACTACTTCTGCAAACCGCACGAGGGACTCGGGATGGTCGGCATCGTCGTGGTCGGCGAGGTCGGCGACGGCCCGGGGACGACCCAGCCCTCGGAGCTGTCGGGGAAGGCGGCCACCCACCTCTCGATGCAGCTCGAGAACGCCGGCATCGGCGGCGGCGACGGCGGCGAAGGCGGTGGCCAGCAGTACGGCTGGCAGCAGGCCACCAACGACTCGTACTGGTACTCGCTGTACAACATGTCGACCAACATCGCCATGAGCGGGAACGGCGTGCGGTTCCCGCACAACGAGGAGCAGCGCGAGGCGCTCAACAAGCGCCTGCCCGCCATCCTCGAGGCCGCGGGTGCCGACAAGCCACCGGTCAAGAACCCCTGGCTGAACATGGCGCCGTTCACGGAGGGCTCCCCGAAGTTCACCGGGAAGCCGGTGCTCTCCGGCGACGACGGTCGGCCGGACGCGAGCACGCTGCGCTGGGACAAGGCCGAATCCTCGAAGACGGTCTCCCCCTCGTCGGTCGCGTGGACCCACCTCAAGGGCGTGACGTGGGCGAAGAACTTCGAGGAACACCAGGACATCCTGCCGGGGTCGATGAAGCCGCTGGTCCGGGCACAGGTGCTGACCACGCTCGCCCAGATCGGAACGAACGCGACTCTCATCGCTGGCGGCCCGGAGGGCAACGGGGCGCTCACGAAGGGCGACTCGCTCGAGCTCATCTCCGGATTCAAGCCTGGGTCCGGCGAGGTGACCGACGACACCACCCGCATCGAGCACCACACGTCGATGCTGTGGTTCCTCGCGGACCTGCACAGCCTCGCGGCCAACGAGTGGTTCGGCTACGTCAACCCGGAGCCGCTGGTCCCGCTGCAGGGCATCCGCAAGTTGATGAACGGGATGTTCAAGACGACGAGCCAGGCGTTCGACCCGGAGACGGCCGCCCAGGCCGGCAGCCCGCGTGACCTGGGGCTGCTGCTGGGCGGGGTCGGCTGGTTCGGCTCGCAGGCCGAGGGCGAGATGGCGTCGAACGCCGCCACCTATGCCAACGGCATCGCCGCCCAACTGGAGGGTAGCATCGAGGCCAGCGGCCAGGTCAGCGCGGAGATCGACAACCAGGCTGCCGCGCAGGGCGCGGTCGGCCAGGGGCTCGCCTGGGCCTCGCAGCTCGATGGCGTCGACCACCTCGGCACCGCACGCGACACGCTGGGCTACATGCGCGACGAGCTGTTCGACCCCGACATCGGCCTCTACCGAGCCGGCGCCGGCAGCACCCAGACCTACACCGCCCGTGATGTGGGCGACATCACGGGAGGCGTCAACGCCGCGAACGCGGTGCTCGGGCTCGGCAGCGTGAAGGAGCAGTACGCGCAGTTCTTCAACCAGTGCGTCAACCGCGGCCGCCTCCAGCGCGCCGAGCGGCCGCCCTCCCGCAACCAGGACGCTGAGCACACGCTGCCGCTCCCGCCGAAGGCCGGCGGCGAGTTCGGACAGGCCGCCGTCTACAACGGCGAGGTCGAGTACGACGCCGAGAACGACTCGTGGTCGGTGACCGACGAACGGTTCTACACCGCGGAGGCGCTCTACCTCGCCAACCAGGAGATCTGGCTGTCGAACTGGGGCGGCGACTTCTACGGCGGGAGCGGCGTCCCCGGGCAGACCGACGAGCCGCCGAACTGAGACCGACGGTCCCTCCCACGATCACGCCGGCCCGGTCTAACAGTCCGGGGCGGTGACGCGGCCGTACTGATTACCAGCAGATGGACTTTCTTGAAATTCTTTCCTCGAGATAGCCGAGTATGGTTGCCACTATGCAGATTATTTCAATTATAACAAAGATATTTGGGCTCTCCTCCGTCCGGAGTGTACCGGTCGGCGTTAGAACGTGATGACTTCGTAACCGTCCTCGACCAGCGACCTGATGCTGGGGTGGCCGTCGTGGTCGTCGAGCTGGACGACACCGGCGTCCTGAATCGCCTCGTCGACGCCGAACGCGCCGGCACAGAAGTCACAGGCCGAGGCACTCTCCTTCACCGCCGCGTACATTTCGTGGTAGTCGTGGTCCGGGTCCTCCAGCTTCGGGATCCACTGGGTTCCGGCACCGTCGAAGATCAGCTCCACCTCGTCGCCGGCCTCGGCGAACTCGCGGGCCGTCTCGAGTGCGTTCACGATTCGGCCGTTGTCGCTCGGAGCGTTGTCGCCTGCCAGGATGATGACTGCTGCTTTCGTCATTGCATCCCCCGATATGCCGGTCTCGGGTATACCCCCGTGGGCGGTGTGCGAGGGGGGCGTCGACATCACGCGGATTTAAGTACTCGGAACGGTCGTTCTGGACCGCCTCGTCCCGTGTGAGTCGCGTTCTCAGTGCGAGTGCTCGTGGTCGCCGCGGCTGAACTGTCCGGAGAACCCGCGCTGGACGACCTCCGAGAGCGCCGGGTGGATGTGGACCGACTGGCGGATATCCTGAACGCTCCCGGAACCGGCCTTCATCGCCACAACCACCTCCTGGATCAGGTTCGACGCCTCCGGGCCGATGATGTGGCAGCCGAGTATCTCGCCGTCCAGCGAGATGAGCGCCTTCAGGAAGCCGTCGGCCTTCATGGCGCTCCCCCGCGCCGTCTGGTCGTAGTCGTAGGTGCGGGTGGCATACTCCTCGCCGGACGCACGGAGGTCAGCCTCCGTAGCGCCGACGCCGGCCACCTCCGGCGAGGCGAACACCGCCCACGGCATCGCGGTGTAGTCGACTGGCTCCATCTCCGCCCCGTACATGTTGCGGACCACCGCCCCGGCCTCGTGGTTGGCGCTGTGTTTCAGCAGGTACTCGCCGACGATGTCGCCGAGCGCCCACACGCCCTCGGCGTCGGTCCGGAGGTACTCGTCGGTCTCGACGAAGCCCTGCTCGTCCGTTTCGACGCCTGCCGCGTCGAGGTTCAGGGTGTCCGTGTTCGGCCGGCGGCCGGCCGCGACGAGCAGCTCGTCGCCGGTGATGGTGGTCGGTTCCCCCTCGATACCGCCGTCCGCGCCGTACTCGTACGGCTGCGCCTCGACGGTCACTTCGCCGTCGGCCTCGGAGACGGCAGTCGCGGCGTGGCCGGTGTGGACGGTGAACCGGTCGGCGTACCGCTCGGTGAAGGCTTCGGCAACCTCCTCGTCGGCATCCGGCAGCAGGTTCGGCCGCCGGCCGATGATGGTAACCTCGCTCCCGAAGGTGCCGAAGAAGTGACCCAGCTCCGCGGCGATGTAGCCCCCGCCGACGATGATCAGGTGCTCGGGCGGGGTCTCCAGCTGGAGCGCCTCCGTGCTGGTGAGGTAGTCGACGGCCTCGATGCCGTCGATGTCCGGAATGGTCGGCCGCGTCCCGGCCGCGATGAGGATATTCTCCGCGCGGATCCGCGTGCCGTCGTCCTCGCCGCCGACGATCTCGACGGTCCGCTCGTCGACGAACCGGCCCTCGCCCTCGTACAGGTCGTGTTTCGCGGAGGAGCGCAGCCCCCGCTGGATGGAGTCGGCGTCAGCGGCGACCTCCTCGTTCACCTCCTGGACGATGTCCGAGAACGCCACGTCGTTCACCTCGGCGTCGATGTGGAACTCGCCGGCCCGCTCGACCGTCTCCAGCACCTCGGCGTGGTAGAGCAGCATCTTCGAGGGGATGCAGCCCCGGTTGAGACAGGTCCCTCCGAGCGGACCCTTCTCCACGACCGCGACGGAGTCCCCCTGGTTGACCGCCGCGTTCGCCACGTCCAGTCCCGAACCCGAGCCGATGACCAGGAAATCGACTTCCTTCATGGGTCGACCTCGGTGGGGAGCGGCATGAACCCGCGGCCGAACTGCAGTTGACTCGTCGAGCCGTGACCGCGACTCAGCCCAGGCCGTAGAAGCTGTCCGAACCGTGGTCATCCTGCCAGGCGAAGGCGTAGAGCCGCCGCGCAGGCACGAGGGAGAGTCGCCGCCCGTCGTCGCTCCGGCCCGTCGTCGGGTCCCAGGCGGTCCCGTCGCCGTGCAGCACCCCGTCGTGGGCCTCGAACTCGTGGCCCGGGTCCTCGAACGCCTGGATGTCGCCGCCGAGCGTCGTCACCACGAGGTCGCATTCACCGACGCGGTCAGCCACGACGCCGCCGGCCGCCTCGACGGCCGGAACCGGGTATCCCACCGCCTCGTCGCCGTGGACGACCCCGAGAACGACCGTCTTGGCATCGATACCAGCCTGGCTCCAGGTGCGTTCCGGCCCCTCGCCACGCATCTCGCGCAGACCGAACCCCTCGGCGGCGTCGTAGCGGTCGTACGGCGCCATGTCGTACACCTGCTTAAGCGTCGCCCCGCGAGGACCGCCGGGCTCGTGGACTGGCTGCAGCACCGCCCCGTCCGGGTGTGCCTCCCGGAACCGCTTCCAAGTAGTCATCGTCGCTGGAACGACCGCGAGTTCGGTCCCCGCCAGCGGCCCCACGATGGCCCGGCCCAGCGGCTGCTTCCACTCGCTCTCGGTCTCGCGGTCGTACATCACCAGCGCGTCGTCGGCGAGCTTTCCCGAAGTGCCGAACGTCAGCGTCCGCCCGTCGACTCGGCGGTCGTAGACCACGGCGCTCGCACAGATGGGACACCAGGTCACCGCGATGGGGCGGACGGTTCCACCCTCGCCGGGCAGCGTATCGTTGACGATCTCGTGATAACTGAGGATTCGGACGGGATAGGCTCGGGGCGGGTCATCGACGACAATCACCCGGTCGTTCGAGTCGCCGAAGTACTCGGCACCGAACGACGGATCGTCGATGCCCGGGATGGCATCCCGTGGAAGGACATCGTTGACGTGCATACCCCGCGTTAGGTGGCATCGGCCGATAAACCCGCCCGCGTATGCGTTTCTCCTGCACGAGAGCGGTTACTTATAGTAATTCTCGTGCCACCTCACGGACAGGTGAGTATCGACGACTGATGGACGCGGATACGCTGCACGAGCGCACACTCCGGCCCCGGACGCTGGGTCGGAACCTCCGGGACGCGGTTGCGGACCTGTTCTCCCAGGAGTTCTCCTTCTCGACGGGACATCTGACGGCGCTGCTGGGCGGCTGTCTGTTCGCCCCGTCGCTGTTGACCTTCTGGTTCATCAACGGGCTGCTCGACTTCTCCACCGCGGTCGCGCTGGGGACGGTCGCATCGGCGGCGGGCCTGCAGATCCGCCTGCTCGCCTACCTGCTGCTCGTCCCGACCTTCCTCCTGCTGCGGATTGGGGTCCATCTCGCGCACCCGGAACACCGGAAGCAGGTGCTGGCGGGCTCGTGCCCCCGGACCGATGTACTGAGCCTGGACTGGTTCAGCGTCGGTATCCTCGCGACTGGCCTGCCGCTGTCGCTGCAGGCGCTCGGTCCCTGGATCACGATGAACGTGGTCCTGCTTGCCGGCGTGTTGCTCGTCCCGCAGTTCGTGACCGGTCGTGCCGCGGTCGCCAGCAAGGTCGCCGCCATCGTCGTCGGGCCGGCGCTGTTCTTCTACGCGAAGTACGGGACAGTCGTGCCGGGGCTCCCGGAGCCGAGAGCCGTCCTCGGTCCGGTCGCTACGGTCACGCTCTCGGACGGCACCACGGCGCTGTTGATGAAGCTGGCGAACAGCCTGCTCGTGGGGCCGCTCCTGGTCGCGGGCTTCGCCGTGCTGATGAACTACCTCCTCACCCATCCGGAGGTCCGTGACATCCCCGTGGTCCAGCACAGCCTGCCGAATCGGGACTCCATCCGTGTCGTGGGCCTGAGCGCCGCGCTGGGGACGGTGTTCTACCTCCTCGTCGTCGCCGGCGCCTCCGGCGCGCTCGTAGTCGTCCCCTGAGTACGGCACCTCGGGGGACAGGAACGGAGCTACCGGCTGCCATCTACCGCTACGGGAAACCATCGCGTACCGGATAACCGACGCACACCCGACCCGGATTTATTACCGAACCACTCGCCGGGACGGGTATGAGTACGTTCGTGGTGGTCGGCGGTGACGCCGCCGGCATGTCCGCAGCGAGCAAAGCCAAGCGCGACGACCCTAACCTCGATGTGGTGGTGTTCGAGAAGGGGGAGTGGGTCTCCTACGGGGCCTGCGGGCTCCCCTACTACATCAAGGGGGAAATCCAGTCGCTGGAGAGCCTGGTGTCGGTCACGCCGGAGGAGTTCCGCGAGGAGCGGGACATCGACCTGCGGACGGGCCACGAGGTCGTCGAGGTCGACCCCGAAGAGCAAACCGTGACCGCCCGCGGCCCGGACGGCGAGATCGTCCAGCCGTACGATTCCCTCTTGCTGGCGACCGGCGCCGCGGCCGTCACGCCACCCATCGACGGCCTCGACCGCGAGGGCGTCTTCACACTCGGCTCGATGTCCGACGGCGCGGACCTCCGGGAGTACGTCTCCCGAGCCCGCTTGGAGGACGAACTCATGCAGCCCGACCGGGGGCCGGCCTGCCAGTTTCTCGAGACCTGCCGCGGCCCGGTGGGCGTAGTCGGCGGCGGCTACATCGGCGTGGAGATGGCCGAGGCGCTTGCGGCCAACGACTTCGAGGTCCACCTGTTCCAGCGCGGCGACCGCATCCTCAAGTCGTTCAGCGAGGCGACGAGCCAGTCCGTCCTCGACCACCTCGGGGAGCAGGACATTGCCGTCCACCTCGGCGCCTCGGTCAAGGAACTCGCTGGCGGCGACCGAGTGGAGGCGGTCGTCACCACGGACGAGCGAGTCCCCGTGGATATGGTGCTGGTCGGGACCGGCGTCGACCCGCGGACGGACCTCGCCGAGGATGCCGGCGTCGAACTCGGGGAGACCGGCGCCATCGCGACCGACGCGTACCGGGAGACGAACGTCCCGGACGTGTATGCGGCCGGCGACTGCGCGGAGGCGACCCACGTCGTCACGGGCGAGCCGGCGTACGTCCCACTGGCGCTGACCGCTAACCGCCACGGTCGGGCCATCGGGAAGACGGTCGCCGGCTTGCCGACGGAGGGCGGCGGCGTCGCGGGGACGGCCGCTATCAAGGCATTCGAGGTGGAGGCCGCACGGACGGGCGTGCTCAACCACGCGGAAGCCCGCGAGGCCGGCTTCGAGCCGCTCACCGAGACCATCACGGCGAAATCACGGGCCGGCTACTACCCGGAGGGTGGCACCGTGCAGGTGACGCTGACGATCGACGAACCGTCCGGTCGCATCCTCGGCGGTAGTCTTGTCTCCGAGTACGGTGAGGGTGCGGTCCACCGGAGCCACGCTCTAGTCGGCGCGGTCACGGAGGGGGTCGCTGTCGACGAGTTGTCGAACTACGACCTCGCGTACGCGCCTCCATTCAACACCACCTGGGATCCTGTACTCACAGCGGCGAAGGTCGTCGACGGACAACGGTAAGTCGGATGCGCCGACGGGGGGCGGAGGGCACTAGCTGCCGAGGGGGCAGGGTTGCCCAGTGTCTCCGATGAAACGGACGAGAACCGACCTCCGAAAGAGGAGGGCACCGAGTCCGAAAGTGTGGTCCTATCGACGATCTTGCCGAAGCCCGAGAGATTCGAGGACACACCATACGGCTCCTCACTATGTTGTATCGGCAGAAACCCTAATAAATATATCTTTATAGTCAACATGATTTCTCTGATGGCCCCTCCTCCGATAGATCAACCCCAAAGTCGGAAAGCTGCTTCTGCCTGCCCAACTCAGCAGTAATTCTCTCTTCGCATTCTTTCCTGAGGTCATCTTTCATATCCTCTATTCGCCATTCAACCCACTTATCCTCGAGAACTTGCTCCAAATCGTCTTTAGTCGTATAGTTCGATACCACCTTCAAATCAGCACGTTCGCCGTCCCACTCAGAGAGGAAACTAATGCGTTTACCTGCCTCAATCAGGTTATCCACAATACCCGTCACCCTTTCCTCAGGGTAGTTCAGTGAACTGTTCGAGACGTATGATTCGATATCTGCACGATCAACACAAGGATGTCGTCCTTCGACTCGACGTGCCTGGACTACGACTCGCAGTTGATCGACAATAATTGCGGTTGGTAAAACATCTGCCTGGCCAAAGCTCGTGGTAACTCGGTCTAGCTCTCCGTTCAACGCTGACACATCGTGCGTATGCCGGCGGTCTAGTTCCTGAAGCATCGCATCCGGATCGTCAGCCTCCAAGTTATCCGGGAACGAGGTTGGGCGGGCTTGGCGAATCCACAGCTCGTCGTGGTGGGCGTCCACGACCCAAGTAATGAACTCAGCCCCCTCCTCAATAATGGCCTTCGCGATATTGTCGCCGTGATTGACGTACGTAGAAACAACGAACTCCATATGGTCGATCTCGCTTCCAAGGTACTCCTCTTCGATGTGCTCTTTGTGGTCTTCTGCAATCTCTTTGCGCTCCTCAAGTTGATTCACCACAGTATCGGCGCTCGCCGGGACCGAGGACTTGGCCTCACCGAAAATCACCTTCCCATCCAAGTTCCACAATAGGAAATCAAAGTTTGGAACGCCAAGTTCCTCTAGCGGTTCAGCGGTGAAGAACTTGTAGCCAGCCGGTCGCCCCTGTACGAACGGGAAAATGGAGTAACTGATGAGCTTTCGATGTTGTCGTTGGACATTTATTTCCTCACGCAGGGTTTCACTCTTGGACTGCTCAGGGAACCCTTCGAGCTTATGTTCGATACACTTGCCGTAGAGCCCGCGATACTTTGTTTCTTGACCCTCAGGCACCGATTCAGGAGGGTCAACATTCGTCATGCGTTAGGCTGCTGATTGGGACTCGTATAGTCGCATTTCGGCGCCACCATCTAACAGCTGTATTACAGCTAGATAGAATTCGACGAGAGACGGGAACGAGCAGTCGTGCTTCGGCACGATACGCATCGACCCTTCGGTGGCACTCACATTGAATAGGGAGCCTCGGTTCTCGTCAGTAACCTGGGCAGAGAAGTCGAGCGATCCAGCCTGCTTGGTGACATCAGTAAAGCTGAAATTCAGGTCATCACTGTTTTTTGTTCCCTTAATAAAATTCTCAGCCTGCATCAACGACACTTGCTGATCAAAATCTATCTCACCAGAACTCACCTCCGGCACTTGTACTTTCAAGTTTCCCGGCACCACCTCCCGCTTCTCAAACTTAATCTGATTTGCTACATCCAGCAGCTCAAGCACATTCACCACGACCTCGCTCAGCAGGTCAAACAGGATATTGAAGCTCTCTTTGTTGACGCTTTCGAGCGTGAATTTACCGGACGTATCGATTCGAATCGAGACATTCTCGTGCTCGTACTGAATTCGGGTCGGAACAACGCCATACTCGTCACGGAATTCATCCAATCGATCCCGACCATCAGCGCCCTTGTATTCGATTTCCCGGTCTACGTCCGGTCGCGTCCGAGCGTCAGCAAGGCTTGGCACTCGCTTTGATTTAAATTCGGAAATCCTCATATCGTCGTAAGTACTGAGGACTATTTCGTTCATCGTCTGGAAGTCCTCAGTCATAATCGGCATCGGCGACAAGCTATCGCTGTGCTCCGAAACCGGACGGAGCGCTTGCCGAATCGCTTCCTCAGTTTCGGCAGTCAACACCATCTGAAGGTCGTCTTTGTACTGGCCAACGTAGAATTTGGCCGGTTGCTCCGCCCCCTTTCTGTTCCTATATTCTCCGACGAACTTTGTGATACCGCCGAGTTCCCTAGTCTCGTAGTGGTCGTCAAGGTAGTCGCGCCAGCCGTCGTCAGAGAGGTAGAGGAAAGATTTGATGCGCTGACCGTGGTACCCGTCAAGGACACGCTCTGGCGAGTCGAATATCACTCGACAGAATTCCTTGAGATTATATTGTCCTTCTGGGATATGCATTAGGTACCTCCGCCAGCGTTGCTTGTAGGTTGTCGTACACCAGACCGTATATTAGTTCCCCATTCACATTGAAAGTGGAATTATTGGTGTATAGTGGTCGATCATAGAATACTCACTCAGATCTCATTCAAATTCTTCTTCGGTGGTAGGGTTGATGTCCGACTTCCTGAAGCATACGAGACAATTCAGAGTGTCATACCGACATCCGCGGCGATATGAGATTAGCCAACGAGTGGTGACCGTCGTAAATCAAGGCAGGCTAGGGACTAAGATCGGGTAACGTTGTACAGACAGTTTAAGTATTAGTACCTCCTCAGCTGGCGTTCGTCCGTCGAGCGATTGATGCGGTCATTGCTCGTCGTAGTATTGCACGAAATGGGAAATATATCGGCGGACGCTTCGCCGACTGCCCACCAACGAGTGATGGAAGCGGTCGATACGCTGTTTGAGCGTGTGAAACCATTTCTCGATGAGATTTCGGTCGGTGTAGTCCACTCGACCGCGAACACCTAATCGAGCGAAGGCAGTCCGATAGCTGTAGGAATCGGTCAGAAATGTGGCGTTCGAGCAGTCGTGGTTTTCTGTGAGTCGGTAGAAGAACGCAGCTGCTGGATCGGTGCCGTGACGCTTGAAAATTTACGCATCGAGAATCAGCTTAGTATCGAGGTCGATTGCAGCGTACACCCAACACAAGCCACCGTTTACCCGGACAGCAGTTTCATCGACCGCGACCCGTGACGGCTGCGTCGTCGGCGGTTCAGGACTGCTGTCAGTCAGCCGATGTACCCACTAAAAGATCGGTTGAAGCGAGCGTTCCACGCCGAGAGACGCAAGAATCACTTCTGTTTCTCTGAGCGAACATCCGGTCGCGTGGAGCCGGACGGCGAACGCCCTGACGGGCGTCGCCGTCCGCTCACGCTCCCAATATTCATCTAACTCCCCGCCATACTCCTCGCTGAGCAGGTCTGCGAGCATCATAGTCAGAGGACTCAATGACCTGCTCGCTTTTCAAACTGGCCTAACTACAGTGCCAGTAACGTATAATCAGTAGACTCCGCCGAATTAGATGGCCTACGAAAACAGGTCTGCTACGTGTTTTCTGAGGGAATCGAATGCCTCATCCGCGGCTGGGATACTCTTAGCACCCGTTATGATGACCTTCCCTGAACCGAATACAAGTAACACGCAGTCCTGGTCAGGCGGTCGATAAACTAAGCCGGGGAATTGCTCTGGCTCGTACTCCGTGACTTCCAAACCCAACCCAATTGCGAGAGCAGAGAGATTCAGATTCTCGCCGACTTCTGACATGCATACGTAATTCTGCACTCGGAACCATTCATCCTTAGCAGAAGTCAGGATCCCGTGGTCAGTAAGGGTGTTTAGGAAATCCTCTCGGGTCGTGTGAGCCTCTTCCTCCGAGTTCGCACCAGTAACGATGTACTTGCCAGTACGATAGAGCGTAATGAGCGGTGCTGAATCCCCGAAGCGAAAATACGCACCGGAGTATTTGTCCGGGTTGTAGTCTACGATATCGTCTAAGTCGCCAGCAATAGCTTCAAGATCAAGTTCTACACCGAGAGAGCCAGAAGCGACGACATTGACGATCTCTACCATCTTACAATCTCTCTGCCACACACTATGTTAATACCTTCAATTAAACCCTGTAATGTCTCTCGCTAGTCTCAGTAGAGGGAACAGGAACATATATTCGGCTCTGGTAAATCGCAATAGGCGTCGGGATACAACCGTTGAGTGTTCGTTGTGCCCCCCTTCGACAAGGGCTAGTTGAGGAGTTTGAGGAAATCGCCAACACTGAGAACTAACACAGGGGGTTTCTCCCCGCGATTGCCCGTCTCTCTAGACACCAATCCCCACGCCGTCTTGGTGATTCACCAGGGCCATATATTCGATAGCGTGGACGATGTGTTAGTAACAACTTGGCACACAGCATGAAGATTGTCAGTACGATGGGGGAGTGGCTCTCTGGGGCGGGAAATCAACTTGGAACCCTCGTATCCGAGTTGGAGAACCACCTCGGTGAGATTATTGACACGAATTTTCGCAACACTGCGATGGCTACTGTCCGTCTGGAAGAGAACGGACCGGCCTACACTATTTATCGTACAGGTACGTTGCAGATCCGTGGCGGTGAGACTGAAGAACTGCTAATAGAATCCTTCCGTCGATTCGAGGAAGTCCTCGATGAGATCAGCGTCGATGCCTCCTAGACCCAATTCAGGCAAGTGACCTCTGTGTTTATGGAGGATCTCGGCTGTGAGGTTAACTTGGAAGCCCTCGCCATCGCGCTTGGGCTTGAACATACAGAATACGAGCCCGAGCAGTTCCCTGGGCTCAACTATCGTCCATCCCCGTACGAAGTCACCTTCTTGATTTTCGCTAGCGGGAAGATCAATATCGGCAGTACGACTGACCAAAAGCACGCTAAGTCTGCAATTCAGCACCTCCAAGAATAGATATCGTTGTTTGACAGTACCTGATTGCAGTGGTGAGCAGAATATTGAGAAGAGGAACAGATACATCTGCGCAACTGCGTGGGACAAATGCGTCTTCTCAGGCCCGCACAGGGAGTGGAGGATTTATAATACGGAGGGGTAATGCAACTACTATGTCTGACTTTAACGAGATTTCGAACTTCGTCTGGGGCACTGCTGATCTAATTCGTGACAAATTCAGGCGAGGCGATTATGAGGAGGTAATTCTCCCATTTGTTGTCCTGAGGCGGCTTGACTGCGTTCTTGAACCGAATAATGATGACGTTCGGAAGGCTTACGAACAATACGGTGACCAGCTGAACGAGCAGGCGCTCCAGGAAGTCTTGAAAGATGCTGCGGACGCACCGTTCTATAACTACTCCGAGTACACGCTCGAAACCCTGCTCGATGAGCCGAGTGACATCGAACGGAATCTCAAGGAGTATATTCACTCCTTCTCCCCGGCGATGCAGGAAGTGCTCGACAACTTTGGATTCGAATCCACGATTGAGGAGCTCGCCAAGCACGATCTCCTCTATAAGGTCGTGAAGCGGTTCACGCAGCCAGAAGTTGATCTGCATCCCAACCGAGTTGATAACTCCACTATGGGGGACATCTTCGAGGAACTCATTCGCAGGTTCAATGAATCTCTTGATGAGAACCCCGGAGAACACTTCACCCCAAGAGAAGTCGTCCATCTGATGGCAGAGCTGGCAATTGAGCCAGACAGGAATGAATTCGAGGATAACCAGATCCTCCACGTGTACGACCCTTGCTGTGGAACCGGTGGGATGCTGACCGAGACAGAAGACCGGATAAAGCAGTTTAACGACGATGTCGAAGTCTGGTTGTTCGGTCAGGAAGTCAACCCCCAGACGCACGCCATCGCCAAGTCAGATATGTTCATCAAAGGGGAGGATGCCACAGCAGCAAACAACATCTCAGACGGTTCAACCCTCGCTGAAGACGCTTTCCCAGACAAGCAGTTCGACTATATGCTTGCTAATCCCCCATACGGGAAGGATTGGAACAGTGATAAAGAGGCTGTCGAGAAAGAGCACGAACAAGGCTGGGGTGGAAGATTCGGCGCAGGCCTTCCGTCCACAAGCGACGGACAGCTGCTATTCTTGCAGACGATGCTGTCTAAGAGACAGAAAACCGACGACGGAGCAAGTAGAATCGCGTTTATTTCCAACGCCTCACCACTTTTCACCGCTGATCCCAATGTTACCGAGTCCAAGAACGAGTGTAGTATCCGAAGATGGATACTCGAAAACGACTGGCTTGAAGCGCTGATTCGACTTCCTGACGAGCTCTTCTACAACACGAAAATCACCACCTATGTCTGGGTCCTCTCTAACGACAAACCCGAAGAGCGGAAAGGACAAATCCAGATGATAGACGCGTCCGGAGAAGAGTTCTGGACTCTATTGGATGATAATAAAGGCGACAAAAGAAAGGAACTCACAGAAGGCCAAATCCAAGACATCCTCAAAATCTACCGGGAAAACGAGGACTCAAAGAACTCACAAATCCACCCAGTAAGTGAATTTGGATACAGGAAAGTACGGATTGAACGACCGCTACGCAAGAACTTCAAGGCCTCTGAGGATCGGATAGAACAGATCAAGGATGAAAGAGCATTCCAAAACCTCTCCGGCAGTGAAAAAGGCGAGGAGAAACAGAAAGCCATCATCGAAATGCTCTATGGACTCGATGATAGGCTCTACAAAGACAAAGGAAAGTTCGCGGAGAATGTAGATAAAGCGGTTGAGGAAGCAGGTCTGGATCTAAAGAAATCCGTACGAGGGAACATCTTCAAAGCACTCGGTGAGAAAGATCCCGACGCAGAAATCGTCCGCGATAGAAAAGGCCGTCCAGAGCGAGACACGGACCTAACCGACTACGAATACGTCCCACTCGGAGAAGACGTACGAGATTATTTCGAAGAAGAAGTTCGGCCCTACCGGCCTAACGCGTGGATTGATGAAGATATGACCGATCCACAAGATGGCGGACTAGGGAAAATTGGGTACGAAATCAATTTCAACCGTTACTTCTACGAATACGAACCTCCCAGGCCTCTTGACGAGATCGAAAACGATATTGAAGAAGTAGAGGGTCAGATAGTTAACATGATTCAAGAGGTGACCGAGTAATGGACAATACCGAAATTACTACTATCAGACAATGGGAGCAGGCCGAAAATAGTCATAAGTATAGCACATATTCTGACTACAAAGATTCTGGTGAAAAGTGGTTGGGAGATATTCCCCAGGGATGGGAATTGACAAAATTAAGATTCTTAATCAATGGCAAGTTAAAATATGGTGCCAATGAGTCACCCCAAGAATATGACCCAGATAAACCTAGGTATATCCGTATAACTGATATAAATGAGAGGGGCGATCTTCGACCCGATACAAAAAAATCCCTACCGGAGGACCTCGCGGAGGATTATATTCTACAAGAAGGAGATATCTTACTTGCGCGGAGTGGTGCCACTGTAGGCAAAGCGACTCTCTATCAAGGGGTCGGAGAGAATTGTGCCTGCTTTGCAGGATATCTCATTCGGGTTAGGTTGGATGATACGATTTTGCCAAAATATTTTAGATACTTTTCTTCAACCGCTAATTATTGGTCTTGGATTAATACATTCTTGATTCAATCAACTATTGAAAATGTGAGTGCTGAGAAATATAAAGAACTCCAAGTCCCTGTCCCAAATAAAAAAGAGCAGAAATCCATCGTTAGATTCCTCGATGAAGAGACTGCGAATATAAATAATCTCATTGACAAGAAAGAAGAGTTAGTAGACCTTCTTGAAGAAAAACGCACCGCCCTCATTAAGAAGACAGTGAGCAACGGTATTAATACACAAGTAGAAACAAAAGAAAGTGGAGTAGAATGGCTAGGAAAAATTCCCAAACACTGGGAGGTTCGAGATCTGCGATATCTTGCAGACATCGATACTGGTGGGAAAGACACGAAAGATGCAGTTGAGGATGGTGAATATCCCTTCTTTGTCCGCTCACAAACGGAAGAACAAATCGATACATACTCCTTTGACGGTGAAGCCGTTCTCACAGCCGGAGACGGTGTTGGGGTTGGAGACGTTTTCCATTATATTGATGGGAAATTTGACTACCATCAAAGAGTATACAAGATTAGCGACTTTATAGACGAAGTTGACGGAAGATATGTATATTATTACCTCAAAGCGAATCTAAAAATGGAGATATTCAAAAGCAATGCGAAATCGACTGTGGATTCTCTTCGTATGCCGATGTTCAAGAGCTTCCCTGTTGCATTCGGTGATGTTGATGAACAACAAGAAATTATCAATCATATAGAGAGCCAAAGCAATCGAATTGATAATCTGATTAAGAAAGTGATGCAATGTATAGAACACCTCAAAGAGTACAGAACTGCCTTGATCACTGAGGCTGTGACCGGTCAGATTGATGTCCGGGGAGAAGTCTAATGTCTGATAAACTCAGTGAGAGGGCGTTCGAAGAGGTTATTATAGACGACCTAACCTCCGAGGACACGGATTGGGAGGAAGGAGAGTTAGAGCCGTTGTATGAGCAGTTTGATCCCGGCGGTTACCGTGAACGAGAGAACCGACATTACGACAAAGAACTCGCCCTGGTCCCGGAGGATGTCTTGGAGTTCGTCAAGACGACCCAGCCTGACGAGTGGGAAAAATTGTCGGATTTCCACGGTGAGGGTGCCGAGAGCAAGTTCCTGAATACGCTCGACAGACAGATCAAGCGGAAAGGCGCTATCCACGTACTCCGAAACGGTCTAAGGCTCAGTGGAGCGAGGTTCCAGCAACTCGCGTACTTCGAACCGGCCACGGACCGCAACAAGCGGGCGGTCGAAAACTACGAGAAGAACATCTTCTCGGTAATAGCCCGGCTCACGTACAAATCGGAATCAAATCTGGAAGTCGATCTCGTTATGTTCCTGAACGGGATTCCGATTTTCACGGCTGAGTTGAAAGGTGAGTACACGGGACAGGACGTTACCGATGCCAAGGATCAGTACCGGACGGACCGAGATCCGAGGGATAAGCTCTTCAGCCCCGGCCGTTGTCTCGCTCATTTCGCCGTCGATCCTGAGGAAGTATACATGGCTACCGAGCTTGATGAGCAGGACACCTACTTCCTGCCGTTCAATAAGGGATACGAGGAAGGTGCCGGCAACCCGCCGAACCCCTCTGGCTACCGGACGAGCTACTTCTGGAAGTACCTGCTGAGCCCGGACAGCGTTCTCGACGTCGTCCAGAATTTTATAACCGAATTTCGTGAGCGAGACGATCAGGGGAATCTGAAAGACTCCGAGTTCCTTGTTTTCCCACGGTACCACCAGCTCCAGGCGGTAAGGCGGAGTGTCGTCGATGCGGAACAGAACGGTGCAGGGCAACGATACCTCATCCAGCACAGCGCGGGCAGTGGGAAGACTTTCACCATCTCCTGGCTCGGGCACCAGCTTGCCGAACTCCACAACAATCATAACGAACCGATATTCGACTCGGTGATCGTAATCTCCGACCGGAGAGTGCTTGATGACCAACTACAGCACCATCTGAAACAGTTCTCGCAGGTCGAAGGTGTCGTAGCCAATGTCGAGGACAACTCCCAGCAACTGAAGGAGGCTCTCGAAAGCGGGGAGAAGATCATCGTTACTACAATCCACAAGTTCGACTACATCGTCGAGGAGATGCAGGACCTCTCCGACAGGAACTTCGCCGTCCTGATCGACGAAGCTCACTCTTCCCAGACGGGGGAACTCAAAGACAGTCAAACCCGAGCCCTCTCCGAGGAATCCTCTATTGAGAACGAAGAAGACGGAGACGAGGTCTCCGTTCAGGACCGACTGACTCAGGACATGGAGGGGAGGGGAGTCCTCTCGAACGTCAGCTCGTTCGCCTTCACTGCCACGCCCAAAGAGAAGACGCTTGAGATGTTCGGCGAGGAGACCGAAGACGGCGGGTACGAGCCGTTCAGCCTGTACAGTATGCGGCAGGCCATCGAGGAAGGATTCATTCTCGACGTTTTGCAGAACTACACGACGTATCAAGACTACTTCAACCTGCTAAAGACTATAGAGGACAACCCGGAGTTCGAGGAGTCAAAAGCGAAGAGACTGCTTAAGTCATTTGTCGACAGTCACGACCTCGTTATTTCGAAGAAGACCGAAATCATTGTCGAGCACTTCGCTGAAGAGGTGATGCACCTCATTGACGGGAAAGCGAAAGCGATGGTCGTCACAGGATCGAGAGAACAGGTTGTCAAGTACAAGAGGGCATTCGACGAGTACCTTTCTGAGAATGGTTATGGCTTCGAGGCTTTGGCTGCCTTTTCTCCTTTCAAATACGAGGGCGAGAAACTCACGGAGAAGAAGGTCAACAAAGACCTCGATACCAAAGTTGAGGACCGATTCGACGACGATGACGCTCGGATCATTATCGTCGCCAACAAATTCCAGACCGGGTTCGATCAGCCCCTTCTGCACACAATGTACGTCGACAAGAAGCTAGGAGGCGTGAGGGCCGTCCAGACCCTCTCTCGGCTTAACAGAACCCATCCGGATAAGGAAGATACGTTGGTGGTCGATTTCAAGAACGATCCGGAAGACATCCAAGCCGCCTTCGAGGACTTTTACACCAAAACGAGGGTCAAGCAAGGAACTAACCCACAACTCGTTTACGATCTTGAAGACGACCTACGCGAATTGAGGCTATTCGATGACAGCGAGGTTGAGGAGTTCACCGAACTTTGGTACGGTGACGATACGACCCAAGATCAGTTGAGTGCTGTCCTTGACCCCGTCAAAGAACGGTACAGAAGTAAGGACGAGGAGACTCAGGAAGAGTTCCGTAAGAAGTTGCGGGACTTCATACAGCTCTACTCGTTCCTGATCAAGGTCGTGAACTTCCGGGATGAAGAACTGCACAAGCTCTATCAGTTTTCGAGGGTTTTGTTCCGGAAACTGGATGTGGAGCGGGGGGAGATGCCGAACGAGGTCAAACAATTCGTTGACCTGGAGCAGTACCGCATCAAAGAAGTTGCTTCTGAGGAGAATCGGTCGCTTGAGAAGTCAAACGGTGATCTGGGACCGACTCACAAGTCGAAAGACGGGACGGCCAGGACTGAGGAGGAGAAGTCTCCGTTGGAGAACATCGTTGAGATGCTGAACCAGCAGTTTGGTTACGAAGTTGATGAACAGGATAAGACCTTCATCAAGCATCTGAAGAAACGCCTGGAAGAGAATGACGCGTTGAAAGAGACTGTGAAGAAGAATAGCACTGAGAAGGCCCAAATGAAGTTCGAGAACGTCACTCGAAAGGAGATGCTGGATATGATCGACCAGAATACGAAATTTTTCAATAAGGCCACAAATGATGACGAGTTCGCAGAGGTGTTCCAGAGCTGGCTATTCAGTCAGTTCGTTAGCTCCTCAAAAGAAGATACTCGCGGGCTGATAGAGAAGGGGCGAAGCAAAACTGTGGAATTCGAAGTGCATCTCCTGACTGATACAGAATCTGACGCCCTCGCAAAAGAGAGAGCCGCCCAACATGTTGCTGCGTTTGCTAATGCTGCAGGGGGCCATCTGATTATTGGCGTTGACAAAGATGGAAACGTTCAGGGGCTCGAAAAGGATTTCAAATCAATTACGAAAGGACAAGAGGGGTTCAAAAAGCAGCTTGAGAACGCTCTGGCGGAGCACTTGGGTGAAACGTTTGCCACACAGAAGACTGACGTTCAATTCGAGACTTTGGGCGAGAAGTCGGTCTGTGTAGTGAAGGTAGAACCCAGTGACGAGCCTATCGAATTCAGCGGAGATGAGTTATTCGTCAGGAAGGATAGCGACACGAAACAGCTCAGCACAAGGGATTCGGAAGAGTACGTCAAGAGGCATTTCAGATAATCTGATTCGGCGTACCTGTATATCTGGTTCACCGATTGTCGTAGAGTGTTCTGTGGCGCTATATTTGTCACTCGTGGCGTAATCTTTCAACAGTAATTGGATCCGGAGGGGGGTAACGACTCAGAGGGGGGAATAGTATGGAAGGTCAGTTGTATTGGCAGATAACAAAGCGAATCTCCAGCTAGCAACCCGATTGCTCAGCAATAGCAAGAAGGTGGCCAATGAGCATGAATGGAGATTAATTCTGGATCGGTATCGGCTACTCGTATGGCAGTTCTCGTAATTGGCACAGGGTACAAAATCCGCAGACTTTTTTATATGTGAATTACTGAGGGAGATTATGACAGAGGGGGTAAACAGGCGGACGGTTCTGAAATCTGGAGCGACGCTTGCGGGAATCGGGGCAGTCGCAGGGTGTACCGAGTCTGGAAATCCGGGGTCGACGGCCACTGGTTCACTCGAAGAACGAGCTAAAGACGAAGGAAAAGTGAAATTAGCAACGTCGATAACCGGGATTGAAGAGTTCAACGAGGACTTCGAAGCAGAGACAGACATAGAGTACAATCAACTCCGAACAGACGCGAAAAAGGTTGCTACCCGTGTTATTCAGGAGTCGAAAGCAGGCAAATTGAGTTTTGATTATCGCCGCGGCAGCGACCCCGATACGACTATCTCGATGTATGAGGCGGACGTATTCGCAGACGTTCCAGACTCTATCGCTGAGCGGTGGCCGGAGCGGGTGAGATTCAATGGGAAGCTAATCGCTGATTGGATGGGATTGAAATTGTCTCTCCTGTACGATGAGAGCAAAATAGACAGTCCTCCATCGACCCTCACGGAGCTAGCAACCGACTTCGGAGGTGAGTACACGATGGACGTCCGTGACGAGTTCATCTGGGTCGCCCTTCGAGAACGGCACGGCGAACAGAAAGCTAAAGAGTTGGTTCGGAAACTCGGGGAGGGCGCTGAGTGGCGAGATAGCCATTATGCCCCCCTCAAAGATATCGCACGAGGTGAGGTTTCGATGGCATTGACGTATAATAAGTTCAAATATTATGATGATTTCTCGGATATCGTTGCCGAGCAACAACTGGAGGACCTACCAAAAATTGTCCGACAGATCTCCAGTGTTATGTTGAAGAATGCAAACCATCCTGCGGCAGCCAAAGTATATATGAGATATAGTCAGGAGAATGTCCAACAATTTCTCCAGAACACGGGTCGGCCTGACGCATATTTTGATCCGAGCAATGTCATTGGAAATGATGAATTCTTTGTTTGGGATAGCGAGGCAGTTTCGAAAATTGATCTCGAAGCTGAGTCGAAAACCTGGAGAGATCTAACCGGGTTGAGTGAGTAAGCCGAATTAGAGAGCTTGAGTGGAATTTCAGCGAATATTAGGTCGATGGTTTACTCAGTGATGCTGTGTCATACGTTCCGGAGGTTGTCTTGTGAGGGTTGAAATCCGTGGACTGACGAAATCGTATGGTGACACCATCGCCGTAGACTCTCTTGATTTGGTCGCAGCGGAAGGGGAGTTGACGACACTACTTGGGCCCAGCGGCTGTGGCAAGACAACGACATTACGGTGTGTGGCTGGCCTCGAACTGCCGGATAGCGGAACGATCACACTCGGGAGTGATACAATCGAAGACCCGGGTTCAGGTGTCTCGACACCAACACAACAGCGCGATGTCGGATTCGTGTTCCAGTCGTTCAACGTGTGGCCACATATGAGCGTATTTGATAATGTCGCCTATCCGCTTCGTGTTCGGGGCTTGTCGAACGGCGAGATTCGCCGTCGAGTTACTGAAATCTTAAACCTAGCCGACATTTCTGAGCTCCAAGAGAAGCAGGCGAGTGTGTTGAGTGGCGGCCAACAGGCCCGGGTTAGCTTGTGCCGGGCGCTCGTGTACAAGCCAAAGGTTCTGCTCTGTGACGAGCCGTTGACCGGTCTGGATCGGAAACTTCGAAAACGACTCCAACAGGAGTTGAAGCGCATTCAATCCGATCTCGGGCTTACGACAATCTACGTTACTCACGACCAACCCGAGGCGATGGCTCTCTCCGATCGTATTGCTCTACTGAACACCGAGGGAAAAATCGAACAGTTCGGCATCCCTGAGTCTATCTATCGGAATCCGGTCAGCGAGTACGCGTTCAAGTTCATCGGTGATACACAGACGATTCCGGGTGTCGCAGTCGATTCGGATACTGTCGATACGGATATAGGACAGATTACGTGTGACATCGGGGAGTATCGTGGGAAGGTACATATCGGGTTCAGGCCCGAGCGTGTCATTCTCAACGAAGGAAACGACGGAGGACCGGCCCAAAATACGTGGACTGGAAGAATCCTAAATGAGTATTATCAGGGGGATGGGTACATACTGGATGTTGAGGTTGCCGACGAACTTCTCCAAGTGCATGTTCGTGCGGAGCAGTACGATTTAATAAGCGACTCTGGCGATGGTGGAGGTGAAATCCAGCTCGCAATCAATCCATCATTCGTTCACGTATTCGATGCTACCGATGGGACGGCTCTCGGCAGGAGCCCTGAAAAGACGGCTACGGAACCAATCCCCTGAATCCTCCTACGAATAAAGCCGTGGGATCCCCATAGGACACTATCCACCTGAGATGCGATAGAAGCATCCAACCCCAGCCGTGGTTACGAGCGTGGATACATCACCAGTTGTCCGTTTCACTCAACCCTAAACGGGAGATTTCGCCTCGCTCCCGCTGTAATCGGGTCTACCCGCTGCCTTCGAGGTGCTGCCCTACCCCTGTAACGTGATGTTCACGTTCTTTAGACGTGTGTGTTCGAGCAGTTCTTCTAGACACTCAGTCTTCCCCAGCCCGCTCTCGCCGAATCCGCCGAATGGGGCACCCAGGTAATGTGTACTATGGTTGTTCACCCAGATATATCCTGCTTCCAGTCGGTCGACTGTCCGGTGGGCCTTATCGAGATCCGAGGTCCAAACGCTCGCGGTCAACCCGTAGTCTACATCGTTCGCGTTGTGAAGCATCGTCTCCCAGTCTTCCCAAGAGAATACCGACAGCACTGGCCCAAAGGTCTCTTCAGTGGCGATACTGGAGCCAAGTGGCGGTTCGAGCACTGTAGGTTGGAAGAAATTCCCGGACTGGGGGAACTCCGGCTTCGCTCCGCCAGTAAGCAGTCTTGCATCACGGTCAACGGCGTCATTTACATACGAAGTAACCTTCTCCAGTTGTCGTCCGGAAACCACTGCTCCGATATCTGTTTCATACTCGAACGGGTCGCCAATTGTCAGTGACTCGAGTCGGGTTACGACTTCGTCGAGCACTGATTCATAGATATCACTGTGGAGGAACAGTCGGGAGGCAGAACCACAGGACTGACCCTGCCACTGCAGATTCATCCCGTCTACGATTCCCTCCGCGGCTGTTTCGGCATCAGTATCCGGAAAAACGACGACTGGATTCTTCCCACCAAGTTCTAACAAGAGATTGGACAGGTTCTGGGCTGCGTTTCGCATCACTGCTTTGCCGGTATGTGGACTACCAACGAGTGAAACCATTTTCACGCCGGGATGGGTAACCACGGCTTCGCCAGTCTCTGGCCCTCCAGGTAGGATGTTCACCAGCCCATCAGGAAACACATCTAACCCATCAAGCAGATGAGCGATGTACAATGCCGAGAGTGGTGTGTACTCTGAGGGTTTAATCACGATGCCATTGCCAGCAAGGACTGCCGGTCCAAGCTTGCGGGCAACAAATGCGGCTGGATGGTTGAACGGGATGATTGCTCCCACGACGCCGTAGGGTTCACGCTTCGTGAAGTCGACGGTCCCTGGCTCGGTCGGTATCGTCTCCCCTTTCAATTCAGGCGCTATCCCAGCAAAGTATCGCAGCGACTTCGAAGCCTTCTGGATGTCATCCGCCAACTTCGAGATACAACTACCGTTGTCAGCGACTTCCAGCCGTGTGAGCTCTTCTGCAGATTGTTCGAGAGAGTTTGCGACCAATTCAACCCGTTCCCTCCGGTCCCAGATGGAGATCTCTCTCCACTCCTCACTGGCCCGTTTCGCCCCTTTGACTGCAGCATCAACGTGTGAATCAGCTGCTGCCGACACGTCGGCGAGTTTGGCACCGGTCGACGGACTATATGTTTCGAAGGTCTCGCTCGATACTTCGAATGCACCGTCTACATAGAGCCGGCTCTCGATTGGGAGACGGATTTCGCGGCCGGACAGTGTTTCGAACTGCCGATATTCCACAACATCGTGCAATGACTGAACGGCAATATAAAACTGCTCTGGCGTTTCGAATTCGAGTCTCAGCACTAATCGCTACCTGGCTCACGGTTGCTGAAGAAACCGTATCAGAAGTATTCAGGTCATGTTACGGCCGGTAGCCAGTCGTGACCTCAATCAAGGAGGGTCCCTCGGCCGCACATGCTGCCTGTAGAACGTCTCTCGCATCCTCTGAATCGTTAATCATGAAGGAATTGACCCCGAGCGCTGCTGCAAGTTGTGTGAAGTTAATTTCGGGGTTTGTAAATCGACCAAGGAACATCTCAGAATCCCAGCTAATCCCGATTTTGTCGTTGTACCCGCCTGCTCTCCATCCTTGGTTGTTCAGGACGATAACAAGCACAGGGAGATCCAACTTGGATGCAGTGTACAGGGCGTTTGGCCCACTGAACATGAATCCTCCATCACCCTCAAAAATCACGACTTCGCGTTCCGGCGCACCGATTTGTGCTCCGATTCCTGCTGGAATGGCCCATCCCTGGACGCTGGATTTCATCGAGATACCGTAGAACTCGTCCGGTGAGTCGAACGATACGAGATCCATGAACGGGATCTCGTCACCCGCATCGTGAAACACGGTAAGGCCATCGCCAACCACCTCTCGAAGGTTTTCGACGATGGCTTCGAGCGGGGTCGGTCGTTCACCGTGCATCCTGTCGGCAAGGAGCTGCCGCTCGCGCTCCACTCTGGTCTGGTACGCCTTACGATGTCGGTTGACGAACTGGTTCGCGTCGTCGAACGATTCTGGACCCTTGGCCGAAACAGTGCTGTTGATTGCTTCGAGGATACGGCCTGGATGACCGACAAGTGCGATGTCGGGGACGACTTGTTTACCGATGTCGTGTGCTGTCGTGGCGATCTGGACGATTGTCTTATCGGTATCGAACAGGTTATACTGATTTCGGACGGTTTCAGTGAGTTCGAATCCCACGAATATCAGCAACTCAGCATCCTCAACAGCAGCCGAAACCGAACTATAGTCGCCACCAGTTGAATGACCGACAAACAGCGGGTGGTCGTTCGGGAAGGGGAGGTACGATCGTTTACCCTCTGCGACCACGGCGGATTGAGTGTACTCCGCAAATTCGATGATTTCGTCGGTCGAATTGTGTTTCCCAGCTTCAGACCCGGCGAGTACGAGCCGGTTCGACGAGTTTGTGAGCACCTCAGCGACACGCTGGATGGCCTCACTGTCCGGCGACGTGTCGCTGTACGTCGTTGTCGTTCCATAGCGGTTGTCGACGTTGTCAAGATTGGCCTGGCTTTCATAGAGGTCCATCGGGAAGGCAAGATGGACCGGCCCCATAGGCGGGGTCGTCGCGATGGTCACGGCTCGATTGACAGCCTCGGGAATCCGGTCAACGGTGGGAACTTCGAATCCCCATTTGGTGTATTGTCCGGTGCTTTCGGTGATACGATCCGGGACGGCAGCGTACTGGTCCCGTCCCTGAAGTTGCCGACTGTTCGTCGTTGTTGACATCACCAGGGGAGTTCTCTCTCCCCAAGCCACCTGTAGCGCCGGGAGCACGAATCCGGTCCCGGTAGACTGGTAGACGTTTACGAAGGCGGGCTGTCGTGTCGCCCGACTGTATCCCTCCGCGATGAACCCTAGTGCCGTCTCGTTGAGGCTAGTCACGTGGCGAAGCGTGTCACTCTGATGGACTGCTTCCACGAACGGGAGTATCCCGAACCCAGGGATGTTGAACACTGCCTCGATACCCTGATCTTCCAGCGATGCGACAAGTAGGTCGGCCCCGGTCACTGATCCCACGGTAGGCTACGCTATACGTCCATCAGCGGTCTGATAAAGATAGGGTTTGCAGGGATAATGAGATATCGAACTCACGTCCTATCGAGCCAATATATCTTCGCTCGTGGCTCATCATCCACTACAATCCAGAGTCGGACGACAACCGCATATATTGCAGAAGCATGTACGGGACAAGCGAAAGGACGCTAATAACCACAGCTAACGAGGATGCGGTTTTGAAATATCCTGCCTGTAGGACGAGTAGCATCTTCACGGACAGAACCTCTGAACCGGTTGCATACAGTAGAATTGCGATTGGGATGTTCCGGACAACGGACACAAAAATGTGCATCCACCCGGCGACAAAGTCATCAGAGACCAGTGGAAGGACAATACGCTTGAACGTTCCCAGGACGTTGTCGCCGGCGACTAGTGAAGCGTTGATGTTATCTGCGCCGATTCGGGTCAACGCGGGAGAGGCATAGCGCATCGCTATTGGGAGAGCCTGCCCGTGTAACCCGAGCAAGAGAATGCCCAAAGTTCCGTAGAGCGGCGTACGGATAAACGCGACCAAGAACCCCAGTCCCTTCGCGATTCCAGGGACTGCGAGCGTTACCGACGCTAAGAACGAAACTGCGCCGCCAGTAGGAAGATCGATGCTCTGGTGTGCATACGCAATGAGGAGTCCGAGTATCATAGCTGTCGTAGGGACGATGATGCCAACGGAGAGCGTGTTGACGAAGACACGGACCATATTCGAGATTCCTTCCGCTTCTCCAGTGATGAGTCCAGTGTAGTGAGTGAGAGTGAACTGTGTGGTTTCGAAGCCGAGCGCGTAGCCGGCATATACTGAATCCCAGACGACTGCGGCAAACGGGAGTACCCCCGCGACACAGACAAACGCAACGAGGGCCAGGTAGGAGAGACCCCGCCTGCCGGTAGTAGTCACGTACTGGGTTCCGGCTCCGGTCTCCTCGCCTGTGATAGTTGAGTATCGCCCGTTCGCGTTCGCTGTAAGGCGCATATAGTAGAGAACCGGAGCTGCCGTTACAACCGTCACGAGGACGGAGAATGAGAGGGCCTTGCTGTAACTGAACGAAGTCCCCGCGAGGAACAGGTTCGGAATCGCCGATCCGAACGTGAAAATCTGCCGTGGGACGCCAAGAACACTCGGTGTGGCTACCGTTGCCAGCGTACGAGCGAAAACAAAGATCGCAGTCGACAGGATGGAGGGGAAGATTAGCGGGAGAATGATTTCGCGGAACGTCCGAAGGCGTGATGCCCCCGCGGTGAACGACGCTTCCTCCATCGCCCCGGGAAGCGATTTAACAGCCGGAAGCACCAGTAGGTAGGCAATCGGGGCGGTATGTAGTCCCTCGACCCAGACCATCCCTGGAATAGAGTAAATGGAGTACGGGGCAGACTCCAGTCCGAGCGCGCTGGTGAGTGCGACCGTGATGAGCCCGCTATCGCCGAGTAGGATAATCCACCCAGTGAGTGCGGCTACACTCGGAATCCCATAGGGAAGGAGAATCAGTAGCTGAATCTTCGAGTCAGGGAAGTACTTCGCCACCGTGACCGCTAGCAGCGTCCCAAGGACGAGCGCAACAATAGTGGTTCCACTCGTGTATAATAGTGTATTTCGGGTGATATCCACTAGAAGATTGGTGTTGGCGAACAGTTCCGTGTAGTGATCTAAAGTAAGCGAGACTGGACCAGTGATTGGGAACTCGGAGACAAACGAGTAGACAACCATCAAGCCCATCGGAGCGACTACGATAATTACTGCCGCTATCCAGAGGATACTCTGGAGAACCCGCTGGGCTCCGGTGTTCGCTATCCATCTCCGGAGTAGCTGTTCACGCATCGGTTGCCCTGTGTAGACCGGATAGCTGTCTCAGTTCGTATACGACAAGGGGACAATCAACGTATGGTCCTATCCTCATCCGTCAATTTCGACCCGTTCGACTCGCATGCCACGCAGAATATATATTGACCGGTACAGCTTTCATTGCCTGATGGGATTGGAATCTCATGAATATAGTACTCGCGTCTGTCGATTGTGCGCGTCCGGATGCGTTTACCCACAGATTCTATGAGTACTCGAAAGCGCGTGGAACCTATTTCGACACCTGCATCCCCCAAGCCGCACTCACGAGTCCCTCTCACACATCGATTCTGAGTGGGCTGACTCCAATTAATCACGGAGTGCGGTATCTCGTGAACTACGAGACAGACGCGACGACACTCCCCGAAATTCTCTCCGAGGCAGGATACAACACCGCAGCATTCGTTGGAGGACTCCCGCTCCCGACCGGGAACCTCGACCAGAAGTTCGACACCTTCGAGTATGTCGATTCGGCTGACGATCAGCGGGAGGGTCGGAAAACGTTCGGCCCCGCGAATCTCCTCGTCAATCGGGCGATTAACTGGCTAGACGAACACGACGATGAGGACAATTTCGTTTTCCTCCACTGTTTTGACCTACATTTCACGCTGCAGGCTGATTTCGGAGGTCGAGATCCACCATCTCTCGACGAACAAAACCGATACGAGAATGTTGAGCAGTACATCGGACGGCAACAGAGACGATATTACGATGAAGCTGATTTCGTTGCCAGGCAGCTCGAACTCCTGCACGAACTCGTCGATATCGATGTGTCGGTATTAACTGGCGATCACGGCTCGAAAATGCCCGGGGAACACGGATACCCGTGGGTGTACAACCACCGAGACGAGCGTGTCGGGACCCAGTTCAGAGCCGTTGAGCTCTATGATACTGTCATCCGGGTTCCCTTGATTTTCGCAGGCGAAGCAGTCCCCGACCGGACTGTCCACGAACAGGTACGCTCAATCGACATCGTCCCGACCCTCCTCGATATTCTTGAGATCCCATGTCCAGACGTAGATGGGGACTCGCTCCTGCAAGGTGACTATCCGGCGTTTGCCTATACTGAGACCTATCATGGCCAATTATGTGCAGCTAACGCCTTCGCCGCTCGGATGGCCGAGCGAACTGAGTTCGGCTGGGACGACCTCGATTCACTCGTCAGTATCCGTTCGAACGAGTGGAAACTCATCTGCACGGCTAACGGTGAATTGGTTCCACGTGAATTGTATCATATCGCTCTGGATCCTGGGGAGGATCGGAACGTGATTGATTCGCATGAAACCATCGTAGACGAGTATCTGGACCGATTGAAGAACGAGATCGAAGACGACACCCAGCGGTTCGCGGCCGCGAACGCTGTGGATGAGGAGACCTACCTCCAACTGGAGGATCTCGGGTACTTCTAGAGAACATCCCCGCCCCAGACCTACAAACAAAATGGCGTCCGGAGAGTGTTACGCGCTGCGCCGGTCGTCATCTGTGAGCAGATTCTCGTCACGAACGTACCGCCGATCATGATATCTGATGAGGTTCACTCCTGTTTCGTAGTCAGGTTTCGCGTCGACTTCTTCACCTATTGCGTCTCGGATCAGCATATCGTACTCGTTCACGCCTGCCTCGGCATTGAGACAAGAGCTACCCGAGAATCGGGGATTAATTTCGATGAGATACGGTTCCTCTGATTCGTCTACCATATGCTGGACGTTCATCGGTCCCGCTGGCTCGAGTGCCTCAAACGCTTCGACGCAGGCCTCTCGCACGTTCGCGTGATTGCGCGTGGCTGCCCATCGTGCGTATCCCCTACGCTCCATCACTTCCTTTATAACGACGGAGAGAAGCCGATTATCGGCTGTCACGGCCAGATTTGTGGTGTAGTCCGTGCCATCAATGTATTCCTGTATGAGTAAGTCCGCGGGCTTGTGCTCGGACTCTGAAAGGTACTCTCGTACCTCGTCTTGTGAATGAACAAGTTCAACGCCACGGGCACGTGACCCCCACCGTGGTTTGATGATACGGGGGTACTGCTCTTCGGGGATTTGTTCATATCCATCTACCGTCCTCGTGTTCGGAATCTTGAGCCCCTTCTGTTCGAACCAGTCGTACGCTTTCTTTTTGTCAAGTGTATTTTTGATCAGCTCGCGACGTGGAAGGACGAGCGGCACCTCCGCAGGGATAGCCGACCGCAGTCTGTCGATCTCCTTCAGGTCTTCGTCATTCAGTGGAAGGACGACATCGACACTGTACTCTTCGACGAGTTCCGTGATTGTGTCTGGCCACGCAGCGTCCTGAACTGGCGGAACGACTGCAGCATAGTCAGCGAGGTAGAGTCCGGCTCCGCGGGGGTCAGCGCTGGTAGCGACAACTTCGTGCGGACTCCGTTCGAGTGCTTCTAGGGCTCCGATTCCGCTGCCCTTCTCTGCAGAGGTCGTAAGTACCCGAGCCATCGCCTTGGTCGAGAATACAACACGCAATAAATCCCTACTCTCACTCAGCCGACACACGGGATGACAACCCTGATGAGGGTGCCGTACTGGCCCGGGGAACTGGCATCGTCCAACAGCGTTGCCCTACAGCCCCGAATAGTTATACACCGCTGGTGGCATGGAACTGTTCGATGGCCGAACAGATTGACGCATACTCGCATATCATGCCGCGTTCGTTCTTCGAGGCAGTGTGTGATATCCATCCAAAACAGGAGTTGACAGCACTGGAGAATGCGCCCCATCTCTGGGATATTGAGCAGCGTCTGGGAGTCATGGATGAATTCGGTATTGATAAACAGGTATTGACCCTCGCGCGCCCACCTCTATGGCAAGGTCTGGATTCGGAAACCGCTCGGCCTCTCATTCGGCAAGCAAACGACGAGATCCGTCAAATTGCTGAACAGCACCCAGACCGTTTTATTGCGGTTGCGACGCTACCGTACGGTGGTGACGCCTCGCTTGCCGAACTCAACCGTTGTCTTGTCGACCACGATATGGCAGGTGTTCAACTGTACTCCAATGTCGACGGACAGCCGATCGATAGTGGCGTCTATCATCCGGTTTTCGAACGGGTAAACGAACTCGGTGTGCCGATTTGGCTCCATCCTCAACTCCACGAGTGGCACCAGTGGACCGACGAATACATGGAACACAAGATGCTGGGTTGGCCGTTCGACACGAGTGTCGCCCTCTCGAGGCTCATCTTCACTGGTGTGTTCGAGCAGTACCAGAACCTCCGGGTGATCGCCCATCACGCGGGAGGGATGCTTCCGTTCTTTGGAGAGCGGATTCGCTCGTTCTACGAGACGCGTAAACAGTATCCAGATGTCTACCCTGGGGTCGACCTCTCGCAGCTCTCCCAGTCCATCGACGACTACTTCGATCGGATTTATGCGGACACTGCGGTCAGTTCGTCAGTTCCTGCGCTCCGCTGTGCACTGGAATTCTTCGGCCCTGACAACCTCCTGTTCGGCGTAGATTATCCGTTTGGCCCGGATGCGGGCCGTTCATGGATGGACGGCGGCATCGAGGCTCTGGACGCCCTGGGACTCGATGTGCAGACTCGACAGAGTATCGGTGGAGCGAACCTCCGTGCCCTGTTAGCTCGGTAATCGACGAGATATTTCAGTAGCCATGATTCATGTTGAGTTCCTCGGGCCATCAGGCGTGGGGAAGACTACACTCCGCACGCAAGTGGGAGAACGGATTCCGAATACAATACATGGGAGAACAGGGGTAAAGGAGTGTCTCTATCGAGCGCACCCACGCGGTCGCCTTATCTCGAAGCTACCCGCACAGGTTGATGATTGGATTCTACGTAGGCACTGGCAGTGCTATCTGAAGGGGCATCACATCCGTCGCTGCCTCGTCAAGCATCCGCAAATCGGAGCGAGGACAACCGAGATACTTCAGGCTTGTAGGAGTGACATGGGGATACTAAAATCAGTCAACGCGGACTCGCTCCAGGAGCACGTCCACGAGGAGATGGCGATTTCGCACCTGTTCTCAACATATACTGATGACCACGAGACGGCGATAATCGATGATGGGCTCTATCAGTTCTTCCTGTTCCTGCTGGTGGGTGAGCAGACATACTCTCCGACCACGCTCATCGAATCGCTCCCACGACCGGATGTCCTCGTCATCGTTGATGCTCCGACCGATGTATGCTTCGAACGGCAAGAGACTCGCACGAGGGGACGAATCGGACCTTTCAGAGGGCTTGATGACCAAGAGGTTATGAGATTCATCGACGCGATGCGAACTGCCGTGGACCGTCTCGCGGAGGTAAGTAGCCAACAAGGGATTCGTACGATTTGTCTCTCAAATACGGAAGGCTTGGAGACGGCAGCAGAGACACTCGTTGACGCACTTTCGACCGATAGACCGGGGTGAATGGGAGTGCCTGCTTGAGTTAATCGCTTAGTCGCTCTCCAGTTGTGCGGTGAACTGTCTCGTATCAGCGACCGTTTTGTAATCTGGGTTCACTGAGAGGATATCTATTCCGAACGAGAGGAGGTCTGCTACGAGGCTTTCGTTAGCAGCTGCCTGTCCAGCGATACAACTCTTGATATCGTATTCGTTCGCGATAGAGATGACACGCTCGAAGAGGCTGAGCAGTGCTGCTGCCGTCTCGTCGTACTTCGATTGGAGTCGGTTATTGTTTCGGTCAATAGCTAGTGTAAACTGAGTGAGATCATTGCTCCCGAACACAACGAACGAAATATCGTCAACGAATGCTTCGAATGTTAGGGCAGCCGCTGGTGTCTCGACCATCACACCAAAGCTTACCGCGTCTAATCCGGCCTCAATCGCCCGAGACTTCCAGTCGTCGTACTCCCCGGGAAAACGAGTCATCGGCGGGAACAGACCGATGTTCTGATGACCTCGGTCACTCAGTCGTCTGATCGCATCAAGTTGTACGTCATACAATGTCGGTTCCGCTATAGATCGTGAGACACCACGCCATCCCAGCATTGGATTCTCCTCTGGTTGCTCGTATTGGCTACCGCCGTCCATCTTCCTTAGCTGCCGGACCGAGAAATCATCTGTCCGAATCCAGACGGAGCTTTCGTACGCCTCCAACACTGGTTCGATACGGGTCGCCAGTTCAGCCACTAGCTGCTCTCGTCCGTGCCGTCTGATGTACGCTTTCGGATGCGTATTGTCTAAAATATCCAGCAGCACGAATTCAAGGCGCATAAATCCGACTCCGTCGGTGATATCAGGCAATGCTTGACGTCTCGCGATGACTTCTGGGAAGCCGAGGTTGATTGCGACGGTAGTGTCGGTTTCTGGATATGATAGATTGCCATGCACCGGTTGGAACGACTCATCAACAAAGCGCTCGCCCAGGTACACTTCATCTGTTCGGAGGGTTAGAATCTCACCTTCAAACTGTTCGATAGATCTGGAGATATCTGAGAGACACGGAATATTGAGTTCCTTGGCAAGGACGATTCCGTGGTCTGTTCGCCCAATGTTTTCACAGAGTAGTGCTTGTGCACCAGATCTGATTATATCATAGAATAGTACGACATTATTCGTTTTATTTGCCCGCCGACCAATATATGCGATATCCCCCTCGCTTATATCTCCTAAATCTTGGTGGTCATTGATACAGACTAGTCTCCCGGAGAGACGTTTTGCAGGCCCCAGGGAAAGCCCTGATTGGATGGGTGTTAGATCGCGGTTCATGCTGCTTTCGAAAGGGAATGAATATGATTTGAATGAATCTTTTGACCTTGTGGGAATCCTTCACCAGTGATGTTCAGTCAGATGAATGGGTAGAAAGTATCTCCCAGATAGATAGAAGTTGGTGCGCGATTTTTCAGTCTCCCGCCGAAGAATACCTCAAGAAGGTCGTGCGGCGGTCCCTGGCCACGGTCATCGTCGTTCGCTGACTCCCAACCGATTCCGCTGACCAGAGCACTGTGACAAGAATTATACCGGAGGACTTCAGGTCGGCAACCCCCAATCAGGCAGTGGAAACCGAAGTACCGATCGCATCGATGATTTCCTCGACGGTACTACTGATACGCGCCAGCCGAGTCCGAACGGCATCGAGATCTTCCCCCGCCCACGCTGCGAGATAGAACGCTGACCCACTGGAATCCAAGCCGTAGTGGCGCCCGACGATGTAGGCGACCGCCTCGGCTTCGAGTTCCCGCTTGGCGCGCTCCGGCTCGTCCTCGACGTCGAAGTGGAGGATGGCGTGGGCGTACTCGTGGACCAGCGTGGTCGCGAGGTCCGCGTCGTTTGCCCGGTCGACCACCTCGACGAGCGGCTGACTTGTCATCGGATCGAGCTGATGGCACACGCCAGACGCCTCTCCGTATGACCACGCCACCTCCGAACGGACCTGCACGGAGACACCCAGCGAGTCAGCCGCCTCAAGCACCCGAGAGACGAGATAACCAGCATCCCCCGTCGTCGCCGTCTCCAGCTCCGGGAGCGGTTCCCCCTCGGTCTGCGAGATGTCGAACACCGGGACGGGCTTGAAGCCGACGAGCCCGCGGTCCCACTCGTCCGGTGGCGTCTCATCGTACTCACAGTCGCTTCGGTCGTGGTACGACTCGCTGTTCTCACACTCGGGACAGCGCTGGGTGATGATCGGCGCCCAGATCCAGATCGCCTGTTCGCCCTCTTGGACCTGCCGGTCGAACTCCTCCTGCCACGTCCCGTACCCGGCGACCCGCGTCGCATCCGGATACTGGCGCTTGATCAGGAGTGTGTTCCGGTAGGAGTAGTCGTGGAAGGCCGCCTGCATGTCGAGCCACGCCTGGAACTGCTCGCTGGTCCTGGCTGATTCGGCCTCGTCGATCAGGTCGTCGATCCAGGTTTCGACGGCCCCAGCCATCGCGTCGTCGCGGTCCTCCCGGTCGTCGAACTGCACCGGCCGCTCCTGGGGCTGTTCTGTCGAGGCCATCAGCACCGCCCCCGGTTGTGGCTCCCTCGTTGTCGTGCATGCGATTCGTCGCCGACGTCGTATGGATCGCTCTGCTGCATTCGGTCTCACGAGGCACGCCTTCCAGCGCCCCTCGCCCGTCAGGGGCACATAAACCAGAAGCGAGGCGAATGGAAGGGACTCTCTGAGCGGCAGGCTGAATCGCTGGCTGGCTACTCGGAGACGGTATGGAACTGTGACAGCACGTCCTCTGGGACCGGGTTTGAGTACTCGAACGCCTCATCTTCACAGAGCGTAGCGAAGTCGCGATCGGTAGTGAGGAGTACATCAGCTTCGGCCTGCCGGGCCAGTGCGATGTAGAAGCAGTCGTACACGTCGTGGTTCTTCTCGGAGCTGATCTCGTAGGCATCGAGAATCGTCTGGGGAGTCACCTCGGGGGATTCCATCGGGTATTGCAGTAGTGAGCTCACCGCATTTCGAGCGTCAACCGTTGAGAACCCGAGATCCTCCAGTACCCACTGAACTCGGAGCGGAAGATAGCCGAACATGAGGAGTGTCTGCTCGCCGCGAAGGGCCGGGACAAGTTCGTTCGCCACGTACTGATGGCCTGGATGATCCTCGACCAATTGGATGGAGACCGCATTCAGGTCAGGGAGAACCCGCATTCAACGACCCCCGAATGTCGCATCACCCGCATCCCGGAATGCGTCGGCATCCTCCCACTCGTCTTGGGACTTCCCGGATGAGAGGGTATGGAGATCGGGAAGCTGACGGACGAGACGGATATCGGAGCCCTCTCGGACAACTTTGAATGTCGTTCCTGCGTCCAGATGGAGCTCATCCCGGAGTGCTTTCGGGATCGTCAACCGACCCCGATGGTTGATTTCTGCCTCCCCGTACTCCTCTTCCTCGGGCGTGCCATCAGTCCGACTCATCTAATCACCATATTTGAATCGGAGTGATTCAATCACCATTAGACTAGGGGTAACCAATACGAACTGATCAGTGGTGCAGGTCGTGGCTGCGCGCACAGCGAGCGCAGCGAGCGAGCACGGAGCGGAGGGTGGGGCGGTGGCTGGCGGGTGGTGGGCACACTCCGAACAACGTCCCAGCACACGACACACCGGAACGACCGGACCGCCCCTACCGCCGGGGGTCCGCGTCGAGCATGTCGTCGTGGAGCGGGAACCACTCGCCCTCGTAGCTCAATTCCTCTCCGGGACGCTCGACACCGCAGGTCTGGCACTCGTACGCGTCCGAAGCGCCGAGGTCGATCACGCGCATCTCGCCACCGCAGACAGGACAATTTCCGTCCATGCGCGACCCGCCGCGTCGGGCCGGGATGATACCGCTCGCGTCCGTCGACGCAACCCGAGTGAGGGCTCGCAACTCGGGTCCGTCGTCGCAACCGACGTGTTTCACCCGGCCCGACGCGAAGCGGATGGATGGAAATGGAGCCGGTCGAAGGTGGCGAGGAGCACGATGCCGAGGCGCGGACAACACCGTGCCAGGCCGAGACTGAGCGTCCCCGGACGACGAGAATACAGGGGGAGTCCGCCCCAGACGGACACGCGCAGCCCGGACCCTCCAGTGGGGACGACCCCCCGACACACGACCCCGGGCCTCAACGGAGCCGAACACACCACGCTACGGTCGTGGCTGCGCGCACAGCGAGCGCAGCGAGCGAGCACGGAGCGGTGGGTGGGGAGGCGGCTGGCGGGTGGTGGCCATCACGAAAGAAAGAGCGGGGCAGCCCCGCTAAGCCCGGTCAGGGAAGACGACCTGACTGTCGGCAGTCAACGCGAGCGACACCCGCCCCTGGTACCAGCTCGTCGCGGCCGCCCGAATCCGAACACGTTCACCCTCATCGATCAACGGCTGGCGACTCTTCTGCCAGACCGTCACCTTCGTTCGACCTGTCTGGTCTTCCAACAACCCGACTTGCTGGATTGCACTGTTCGAGGGCGTCCAATCCTCAATCCACTCACCCTCGACCGAAACCTCCTTCCGGGGCACGTCTTCCAACTCCCCGATGGGCACGACCGTCCCTGCACGCCGGCGCTCCGCGTCCAGCACGTCCAGCGTCGCCTCGGTGACGCCCTGCCCCCGAGCGACCCGTTCAGCCAACTGTCGGCTGATGGCCGCCCGACTGCCGCATTCGCGCACCGTCTCCTGGATTCGCTGCGCCTGCTGGTTGACCTCCGCCAGCGTCGCCGCATCCAGCTTTGCACGCGGGTCCACGCTGTCCGGCCCGGCCAACGGGTCCACGCCCGCTCGTCGCCGGGCGAACGTCTCACGCTCGCGCCGACTGCCATGTGCCGCCGTCACCCGCGCTTCCGCCTCGCGCCGCTCGTTCACGGGACCACTCGTCCGCGCCCGCGTCCGGGCCTTCTCCTGCTCACGCGCCTCCCACTTCTCCTCTGCAACGAGCGTCATCCCGTACGGGTGCTCACGCTCGGCTGTCCCGTCGATCTTCGCGATCGTCTCCGAATCGATCTTCGCCTGCGACCGCAGCTCCACTGTCGCACGCAGTTCGGGCTCCTCTGCCTCGACCGCAACCTGTTCATCCGCCGACTCGACTGAAACCTTTTCACCGATTACGTTGTTACTCGACATTGCGGTATTACCTGAAGGCGCTCACCAGAGCGTCCGACGCCCCGTGTTCCAGCACGGGGCACCTTCCACGACCGACCGAACCAGCACCAGCGCTCTCGCTCGCGCCTCCGAGCGCCCCGCAGGGGCGCGAGCGAGAGCGCAGTCTGCTCGGGCCCCAACCAGTCACGCGCGCCAACCGGGCGGGCGCAAACGTCCAGCGGAGTAAGCGTGGGGGGTGAGCCCCCGGCGAACCCCCCGCGCTTACCCGCTGGCGGCAAAGCAGACGCCCGGCAGGTCGCGCGCAACCCCTTGTGGGTGAGCGCGACCGAAGCCCGCCCGCGACTGCAGGCAGGCAGCCCGGAATGGTCGGTGCCGAGGGCAGCGCCCGCCCGGTTGGCGCGCGTGACGGGCCGTCGACGACCCACCCCAACCACCCAGCAGACGCTCGGCTCGGCAAACCACCCCAGCACCACAAACGGAGCCACCACCACACGAAACCCGAGCTGCGAACCGGCCGCCCGCCGGCCGGCAGTCAGTTATCGCGCAAGTCCTCGACCGGGCACACGACGAACTCGTCGTCCCGATCCACGAACTGACCGATATCCCGATCACGAGCCCGGGAGGTCTCCCGCGAGAGCCACCGCGTCAGCTCCCCCCGAACCTCGGCTCGTGATTTCGAGACGGACTGCCACCCGATGCGGGCATCGTAGAGGCGCTTCTCGAACCACCAGCCGTCCTCCTCAGGTAGATACCGAACCAGCTTCGCCCCCCAGAGGTTACGCGACCGGTACTCGGCAGCGAGCTCACCTTCGGCAACCGCCGCGAGCACCCGGTCGACGAGCGCTGCGATCGCGGCCTCGTCCCAGCCGTTCGGCACCGCGAGGTCGATCTCGTCGAGCGGCTCGAAGCCGGTTGGGAACTCGGTACAACGGGTCGTGCCGTCAGAGTCTGAATCCATGGTCGTTCCGCGGGGATATCCGCCCCGCCACCCGTCCTCGGGGGCGACAACCTCAGGCGGCACACACCGAGCAGGCACGGCTCACGCTCGGCTCACCAGCCGGAGCCGGGGGGACTGAAAGGGACCAGCCGCTCGACCCGGCCCGGACGTAGCAAGCACCGCAGCACCGCGAGGAGCGCAGCAAGGCCCGGCCGGTCAAGCGGCTGGGGGCTTTCAGCACTAACAGCAATCCCCGTCACGAATCAGACCGACCGAGCCTCCCGAATTCAAGAAACCTTCACGATCCGAATCGCCCGCTCCGTACAGACACGCTCGAGAATCGGGTCGTCACCATCTACCAACAGAATCCGCTCGTCGACCGACCAGTCGTAGTCGGCCTCCAGCAGCTCCTGATACGCCTCCAGTTGGCCGAGCGCAGTGAACGACGCCGGACCGGTCTTTGCCTCGACCAGAGCAACCGATGCACCAGCGAGCTGCCCCGAGTCCCGAATCCGGCGAAACACACCGGTCTTCGTGAGATTCGGCTCGGCGGCCATCGCATTGAGATAGAACGCCTCACCGTCAGGGTACGTCTCGGGGAGTGCATCCGGCTGCTCCGTGAGACAGACCGCGTCCACGTGCTTCACCGACGGCGTCGAATCGAGCGTCGCCTGCACGGACAGCCCGACGGGCACCTCCACGAACCACTTCCCGCTCGGGGACGCATCGCTCCGGATGAACTGGCTCACGAGCGCCTGTTCGCTCATCGGTCACACCGGTCGAACACCGGGTAGACATCCTTCCGGTCCCACAACGGGTCGGACACGACCGAGTCGTCCGACGGCGGCCGGTCAACCACCGAAAGTAGTGATTCGGCGCAACAGTCCGTCCCGTCATCCCACGGAATCGCAGCCCGGTCCGGGAGCGAATGCGTCGGCGGCGGGGCCCACCCCGGCAGTGCCGTCTCGAACTCCTTGGGAGAGACACGACGCTCGCCCGGCTCGTACGTCGCCTCGAGTTCGAGCGTGTGGTCCCCGACGGGCAACGGATCGGCGACGGTCCAGTAGTCAATCCCGTAGGCGTCGTTCGTCTCGGTCAGAAGCGGGACCGGCTCCCCATCCACCCGAAGCTGGAGGTCGGCGTTCTCCAGCAAATCCCGCTGGAATTCGACGAGTTCGTGCTCGGTTGCCGCAGGAGACCGATCGACCGGCGGCGCCGGGGTCGGCCGAAGCGAGGACCAGTACATGATGTGTGTCTCACGCGGCACCTCGATCGCCATCAATCGTCCCGGCTCCAGCGGGACGGCGGCCGGAACGACACCCTCCAAATCCATCATATCAGATGCGGTAGCCAGCACGTAATGGGTGTTTGGAGTGACTGACTACCGACCGCCCCGTATCTGGAGGAGCTGCTCACCGAACGGTGACTACACAGAAGGCCCCGAAGAGAGCAGTAGACCAACCTACGGGGAGCGTTCGAGAGCAACGCCGACACTAAGGACAATACTCGTGGGCCAGTCTTAGATACCACCGGAGAGTGACGGCACAACCGTTTCCCCATCGCCAGGGGAGACTATCCCTATGCGTGAGGGCCCTCTGGTGGAGCGAGCCCCATCAAATCGCTCCGAGAACCAATCGGAGGAGCGGGACGCCATCGGATCCCCATCTACCACCCGCCGAACGCTCCTTCGTACCGCCGGCGTCGCGGCTGGAGTCCCGTTCCTTGGACAGGCCTCGGCCACGCCGATCGACAACCCGCTGGACCTAAACGGGAACCCCTGGCCCGACCGTCGCGTCCTCAACATCGGGCACCGGGGCGGCCTGCTCGAAGTGCCGGAGAACACCCTGTTCGGCCTGAAGCAGGCGACCACGACGGGGATCGACATGTTCGAACTCGATCTCAAGCCCACGGCAGAGAAGACGCCGGTCGTCCATCACGACCAGACGGTCGACCGGACGACCGACGGGAGCGGCCGCGTCAACGAGCAGCGACTCGCCGAGCTCAAAGAACGGGATGCCGCCTACTGGTTCGTCGAGGGCGACGGCACGACCCGCGATGCGCCCCCAGGACAGTACGAGTACCGCGGGTACGCGACCGGCGAGACACAACTCCCGCCGGGGCTGGGCACCCGAAACGGAATCGAAATCGAGCCCAACGACTTCCGGATTCCGACGCTGGCGGAGACACTCGAGATCGCGACCCAGCTGCCGACGGAACTGTTCCTCACCATCTCGCTCCCGTCGACGCAGGAGCGGGACCCACCGTACGAAGTCGAGCAGAAAACAGCCGAGCTCCTCCGCGAGTACGACCGCGTCGGGACGGACATCGTCGTCGCGTTCGACGATGCAGCGCTGGAACGGTTCAAGCTTCACGCCCCAGAGGTCCAGACGGCGGTCGGACAGGGCCGGACGGCAGTCCAGTGGGCGAGTTCACAGGGACCGCTCCCCGGGATACGCCAACCCCGACAGGATGTCCTGCAGGTGCCCGTCTCTTACAATGGTATCCAGATCGTCGACGAGGCGTTCGTCCGCAAGGCCCACCAGAACGGTTACGCCGTCCACGTCTGGGTGATCAACGAGCGAAGCGAGATGGAGTGGCTACTGGATATCGGCGTCGACAGCATCATGACTGATCGCCCGACCGTTCTCGGTGGGCTGTTGGCTGACCGAGGGGTCGCCTACAGCTGAAACGGGTCACCGCTTCTCCCCGCCACCACTCACTGGAATCGAGGGCGAACGCTCAGCGCTGACGGAGGTCTCCCATCCGCCTCGGCCTCTCGCTCGATACGTCATTGTTGTTGCTCCCAGTGAGAGTATTGTCCAGGAAGGGACTCCTAGAGCGGCGGTCCCTCGCCGGGAACATCCTCGGGCGGACCCGGGTCCACCGGCCCAGGTTCATCCTCACCACCACACGGCCGCACCGAGACGGAATGCTCCCCGGCCGGAATATCCACCACCCGCGCTCCGGCTGCCGTCGCCAGCCGCACCGTCACCGCCTCGTCGGTCGACACCGAGAGCTCGACCGGCCGCGCAGCATCGAGTCCGGCTTCCTCGACCCACACCGTCAGCCCCGTCACGCCAGCCAGATCAAGTTCCAGTTCGTTCCGGGGTTTCTCCACATCGACCGGCGCCTTCCACCGCGTTCCGCGCTCGATATGCGGATTCGGTTCGGTGCCCGTCCCGGAGAAGGTCTCCCGAACCGGCGCCCCGTAGCCCTCGCCATACGAGATGGCATCCACGAGGCCACCAGCATCGCTCTCGGGCGCCGCGACCTCGATATCGGAGAGCCAGTAGGCACTATCGTACGACTCCGAATACTGGGTCCCGTCTGCCGCGGTGAACTCGTATCCCATCACGGGCTTCGACCGGAAGGTCACGTGCGCCGGCTCCTGCGTCACGGTCACCCCCTTGAGGAAGTCACGGCCCGGTCCCCACTCGTCCAGCTCCGAGAACAGGAAGTGGTCGTATCCGGGGAACACGTTGAACTCGTGGCGATAGCCGTGTCCCCGGAGGTCCTGGGCATAGTTGACCGGACCGGGAAGCGGCACGAGCTCGTCGTTCGCCCCGTGCCACATCAACAGCGGGATGTGCCGTAGGTTGTCGGTCACGTCGAGCGTGTTATGCTCGCTCTCGCGCTGTCCGTCCGTCGGCCCACCGGCGATGTTCTCGTCGGGCGGCCCGACGATCTCGAAGCCACGAGCGAACAGGTCCGGATACAGCGACGCGAGCCGATAGGTCGCGTACCCACCCATCGAGTAGCCGCCAATCGTCACCCGATCCTCGTCGTAGGCGTAACGACTCCGAAAATCGCCCCACGCCTCGAACAGGTCGAACTCGGCTTCGTCGTGCCACCACCCCGCCGGGCCGCGACCCTCGAACATCAGGATGAGCGAATCACGTTGTTCACCCAGCTGACGGAGCAGGTTCGGATTCCGGGTGTACTGGTTGTAGCTCTGGCCGAGCGAGTGGGGCAGCACGTGTAGCGCCCCCGGCTCGGATGGGGTGTACGCCTCGGGTACGAAGACCGAGTACGGCTGGACCCGCCCCGTCAGCACGGCATCCTCGCCATCATCCTCAACGCCTTCCTCGGCATCCGCGTACGAGGTCTGGCCGTCGATACTGAGCCGGGAGGCGAACAGCCGGCAGACATACCCCTGCTGCTGGGCCGGGTCGGCCTGCTCCCGATTCGTCACGCCGTCCCGAAGGTCACCGAAGTCCACGTCGGCACCGAAGGCGGAGATGTCGCGAGCAGCTAACGCGTCGGCCTGGGCCTTGTCCTGCCACTGGTAGCCGCCGACAGGTTCGTCGCGGAAGCCGACGTTGAACACGGGCGGCGCACTCCCGTCGACCGCCCCACCCGGATGACTGGCGTCGGCCTGTCGCTGTACCGGAGCGAAGCCACCGTCGCCATCGTGGATGCCGGTCACGCAGTAATGCGTCCACGCCGCTCGCTCTGGGGCGAGGGGGACATGCACTTCGAGTTGATTCCGGGTGGTGTCGACCGTCGCTGTCGCGGACTCGTCGCCGCCCTTCACGGCAGCCTGTGGTTCGGTTCCATCGTGCCAGACCGTGACGACGCGATCGAGGCCGAGGCTACCGAGCGTCCCGATGCCGCGGCCCCAGTCGTCGAAGCCACCCTCACTCCCGGTGTCGATGCCAATCGCCGCGATCGGCGCATCGGGCTGGTCGTCGACAAGCGTAGTGAGGGTCAGCCGATAGACGACATCAGACCCGTCCGTTCGGCAGCGGAACTCAAGCAGATCGGCCGCATTGTCACGATATCGAGCATCATCGGTCGGGTAGACGATGTCCCCGACAGGGTCGGCGAGGGTCGTACTCGTCGGGGGCGGTGAGGTCGTATCGCTCGGGTCGGTGTTGGCACCGTAATCGTCGTAGACCCAGTCCTGATAGAGGAACTCCCCGCTGTCGTACCCTTTGGCGCCACAGACCAGCAACGGGTCCGCCTCCCAGCCGGTGCCGTTATCGAACTGCGGCGCCGTCGTGGGCGCCTCGTACAGGACATCGGGCCCCGGAGCCGGGGACCCGTCGCCGGCAGTCGAATCACACCCCCGAATCGTCG
>Ga0207757_100184_pt1 | contig 50913 bp, 52 predicted proteins | sample A23P3SouthBayCA_2_FD_187752 | JGI IMG/M metagenome (GOLD analysis project Ga0207757, IMG submission 187752) | Aerobic enrichment media microbial communities from Eden Landing Ponds, California, USA - A23 P3 (2) (SPAdes) | ecosystem: Environmental > Aquatic > Marine > Unclassified | place... | reverse complement strand
CGGCGACGAGCGCATCTTCGTCGAGGACGTGGCCGAGGCCAAGTCCGTGACGCTCGTCCTCCGCGGCGGCACCGAACACGTCGTCGACGAGGTCGAGCGCGCAGTCGAGGACTCGCTCGGCGTCGTCCGCACCACGCTGGAGGACGGCAAGGTCCTGCCCGGCGGCGGTGCCCCCGAGACGGAACTCGCCCTCGGCCTGCGTGACTACGCCGACGACGTCGACGGCCGCGAGGCCCTCGCCGTCGAGGCGTTCGCCGAGGCCGTGGACGTCATCCCGCGCACCCTCGCCGAGAACGCCGGTCTGGACCCCATCGACTCGCTGGTCGAACTCCGTGCCAGCCACAGCGAAGGCAACCTCTCCGATGGCCTCGACGCCTACACCGGCGACGTGGTCGACATGGACGAGGAGGGCGTCGTCGAACCCCTCCGCGTGAAGACCCAAGCCATCGAGAGCGCCACCGAGGCGGCCGTCATGATCCTCCGCATCGACGACGTCATCGCTGCCGGTGACCTCAAGGGCGGCGGCAGCGACGACGGCGGCGACGAAGGCGGCCCCGGCGGCCCCGGCGGCATGGGCGGCGGCATGGGCGGCATGGGCGGTATGGGTGGCATGGGCGGCGCGATGTGACGTAGGCCCACAGCCAACTCACCCCACGCCTGCGAGTCGACTCGGCGTTCGAGCGATCCCGTATTTTTTCGGACCTGTCCGCGAGAGCTACCGCTGTCGACGGCGAGAGCGGCGAGAAATCCCCCTGAGGTTACGCGAACAGGGTGCGGGCGTCGTCGACGGCCTCGATCAGCACGTCGATCTCGTCTCGGGTGTTGTAGATGTAGAAGGAGGCGCGCGCGGAGGCGGCGACGCCGAGTTTGTCGTGGAGCGGCTGCGTGCAGTGGTCGCCGGCGCGGATCGCCACGCCGTGATCGTTGACGATGCTGGAGAGGTCGTGAGCGTGGACGCCGTCGAGGTTGAACGCGACGAGGCCGCCCCGGTCGTCGCCCGGTGGGCCGTAGATGGTCACGTCGTCGAACTCCGTCAGCCGGTCGTAGGCGTACTCCGCGAGGAGTTCCTCGTGCGCTTGGACGTTCGCCATGCCGATGTCCTCCAGATAGTCGACGGCGGCGGCGAAGGCGATGCCCTGCGCGATGGAGGGGGTGCCCGCCTCGAACTTCCACGGGAGGTCCTCCCACGTCGCGTCGTCGTAGGTGACCCGGCGGATCATGTCGCCGCCGTAGAGGTACGGCTCCATCTCCTCTAGCACCTGCTCTTTCCCGTAGAGCGCGCCGATGCCGGTCGGGCCACACATCTTGTGCCCCGAGAACGCGAAGAAGTCGGCGTCCATCGCCTTCACGTCGACGGGCTGAGTTGGCGCGGACTGCGCGCCGTCGACGAAGATGTAGGCGTCGTGATCGTGAGCCAGATCGGCGAGCTCGGCCACCGGATTCACGGTCCCCAGCGTGTTCGAGACGTGGACCACCGACACCATCTGCGTCGAGTCGTCGATCAGGTCGGCGGCGTGGTCCATGTCCAGATATCCCTGCTCGTCCACGCGGATGTAGCGCACCTCGGCGCCGGTCTTCTTCGCGACCTGTTGCCACGTCACCAGCGACGCGTGGTGTTCCATCTCCGTCATGACCACGTTGTCGCCGGGGCCGAGTTCGTTCAGCCCCCACGCGTAGGCGACGAGGTTCTCACTCTCGGTCGTGTTCTTGGTGAACACCACTTCCTCCCGGCCGTCCGCACCGATGAAGTCGGCGACGGTGTCGTGGGCTTCCTCGTAGGCGACCGAGGCCTCCTGACTCAACTGGTGGATGCCTCGGTGGACGTTGGCGTTGTAGCCGCGGTAGTAGTCGCTGATCGTGTCGACCACTTGGTCCGGCGTGTGACTCGTCGCGGCGTTGTCCAGATAGTACAGCGGCGTGTCGTCGTCGGGGCCCTGCCCGGGCGTCTCCACGTCACCCCCGACCTTCCGGTCGAGGATGGGGAAATCGGCCCGGATGGCCTCCACGTCGATTGGATACGATTCCTGGACTCCCATTGGGGCCGCGTACGGCCCGAAGGGATAACACCCCTTCGGTGTCGCGACCCGGGCTGAACTGAATCCGGTTACCCCCCGGCGTCCCGGCCGCATAGACGACAACTTCTTTACGCGTACTCGCCCGTAAGGTGCCTATGGAACGTCGGAGGGTCCTAACAGCTTGTGGAACAGTTATCACGGGGATGCTCGCCGGTTGTGGCGGCGGTGGCGGTGGCGGTGACGAAGCGACGCCGACGGGGACGGCGGAGCCGACGGCGACGGAGACGGCGACACCCACCGCCACGGCGACGGAGACGGCGGAGCCGACGGCGACGGAGACGGCGGAGTCGACGCCCACCGAGACGGCGACGCCCACGCCGGGACCGGACGGCCCGACACACGACCTCGGGGAGTCGTTCACCGTCGGGTCCGGAAACGAGGCCATCGGCTACCGGCTCATCGACTTCTACCGCGCCGACGAGATCGGCAGCGAGGGTAACAGCGACACCGCCGACGGCACGTTCCTGATCGTCGTCCTCGAACTCTCGAACCCGCGGAGCAACGCTATTTCGTTCCCGAACACCAACTTCCTCGCTTGGAACGAGCAACAGATCCTGTACCTCGACGACACCGCGACGCCGAAGATCGGCGACGATTCGCGGATCGACGTCCAGCCGCTCGGTACCGCGACGGTCCTCGCCGGAAGTTCGAAGACGGGGGCTGTGGTGTTCGACGTCGACCCCGACCAGACCTACTGGATTCGCATCAACCCCACTGGCGACTCGGGCGAGACACACTACGTGCGCGTCGGGCCGATGTCCGACGTGCAGCGCCTCCAGAGCTCGATCACCTAGAGCCAGAGCAACTGTGCGTGGAGCGCGCCGCCAAGGTCGAGGACGCGGTCCTCGTCGACTAGTCCCGCCTCGATAGCGACGGTCACACAGCGCTCGCCGACGAGGTTGGCGACCGAGGCGCGCGTCAGCGAGTCCACCACCTCCTCGGCGCCGCGCTCCTCGCCGCCGTAGAACTCCTCGGTCACCGTCAGCGACACCTCGCCGTCGTCGTAGGTTTCGCCGAGGCACTCCTCGTCGCAGACGGCGACCAGCAGTCCCTCGGGCGTGTCGCGTTCGCGGACTAACATCTACCGGTCCTCGACCAGTTCGCGCTCGGCCTCTTCGCGCAACTCCTCGGCCTGTTCCTGCACGCGTTCGGCTTCCTCGGTCTGGCCCGTCTCCTCCAGCGCGATGGCCTTCTCTTCCAGCACGCCGGCGGTGCGCATCCCGAGGCGGATGGCGTTGTCGAAGCAGTCGATGGCGTCCTCGTGGAGGCCGCGCTCGGAGAGGAAGAAGCCGCGGTTGTACCACGCCTGTGCGAATCGGGGGTCGACCTCGACGGCGCGCTCGGCGTGTTCGAGCGCCTGCTCCGTGCGACCCCACTCCCAGAGCGCGTACGCGAGGTTCGTGTGCGCCGAGGCGGCGTGTTCGGAGTCCTCGTCGATAGCGAGGGCCTCCTCGTAGGCGCCGACTGCCTCGTCGTACTCCTCTAGCTGGGCGTGGGCGGCGCCCTTGTTCACCCACGCCTCCTGTGCGGTCAGGTCGTCGTCGGCGAACTGTGCCGCTCGCTCGAACGTCTCGGTCGCCTCCTCGAAGCGGTTGATACCCATGTAGGAGAGGCCCACGTCGACGAGGCCTTCGGCGTCGACTTGATCGCTGGCGACGTTGCGTTCGTCGAGCATGTCGGTCAACACCCGCGAGTCGACGGGGTCGACCTGCGACGGGTCGACCGAGAGTTCGGGGGGATCGAGCGAGAACTCCTCGTAGTCCTCGTCGAACCCCTGCCCTTCCGAGAATCGGTGGGGGCGGTCGTCGTCCATACCGTCGCTTCGGCGCCGGATCGGTTAAGGCCTGCGTCAGCGGGTCGTGCCCGGCGCAGGGCTTACGACCGCGCGCCGCCCACCTCCACCCATGCGACTGTTCGTCAGCGTCGACCTCGACGGACTCGCCGAGGGGGTCGCGGACGCGCAGGCCCACCTACCCGAGACGGGGAGCCTCCGACTCGTCGACCCCACGGACGCCCACGTGACGCTCAAATTCCTCGGCGAGGTCGCCCCCGACCGCGTCGACGAGGTGCAGGAGGCACTGGCCACCGCCGTCACCGACGCCGGCGTCGATCCCTTCGAGATGGCCGTCGGCGGCTTCGGCGTCTTCCCCTCGCTCGACTACATCAGCGTCGTCTGGGTCGGGGTCCGCGAGGGTGGCCCGGAACTCACCCGCCTCCACGAGGCGGTCGAACGCGAGACGACGGCGCTGGGCTTCGATCCGGCGGACCACGAGTTCACCCCGCACGTCACGCTCGCCCGGATGAACGACGCTCGGGGCAAGGACGCGGTCCAGCGTGTCGTCCGCGAGGCCGATCCGACCGTCGGCCGGATGGACGTGACCGAGGTTCGCCTCACCGAGAGTACGCTCACCGACGACGGCCCGACGTACGAGACGGTCGCGCGATTCCCGCTGTGATCCCCTCGCCCCCGCGAGTTGGGGTTCACAGCTTCGCCGTCGGTCGCCGGCATCGGCCGGTCGACGCCGTCGTCAGTTCCGTGTCCGCCACCGCAGATCCGGCGTCTCGGCCGGGTCGTGCGCATCGTGGGGGCCACAGTACGTATCCCGAGGATAGCCCCACCGATGGCCGATAGACTCTATTTCGATGGGTTCATCCGTATCGTGCAACGGCTTTCGGACAAGTGGGCAATAGCGTCGTGATCGAACGCTCTGGAGCTGCCGATGCCAGAGACGGTGTCGGGGGACTAACCGAATGGCGTCGATAATACTCGTTCTCTCGATTGCACTCTTGGCGGCGCTGTTCATGTCCTTCACCGTCGGCGCGAACAGCAACTCGGCCCCCGTCGCACCCGCCGTCGGAGCGAACGCACTCTCGGTTCTCCGAGCGGCCCTGCTCGTCGGCATCGTCGCTGGACTGGGCGCACTCCTCCAAGGAGGCAGTATCTCCGAAACCGTCGGCAAAGACCTCGTCACCGGCGTGACGATTACACCGCTCGCAGCGGCGGCGGCCCTGTTGACCGCCGCGACGCTCATCACCATCGGGAACTCCTACGGATATCCGATCCCATCGGCGTTCACCGTCACGGGCGCGACGATTGGGGCCGGTATCGCCCTCGGTGGAGGATTCGCCGTCCACGAGTACGTCATCATCCTCGGCTTCTGGTTCGCGATTCCCGTCGTCGAGGGCGTTCTCGCCTATGGACTCGCGCGGGGCCTTCGAAGTGATGCGATTCCCGAAATCGTGGGGATCCCTCTTCTCGGTGGTGCAGTCGGGTACGCACTGGCCAACATCAAGCTCACGATCATTCCGACCGCGAGCGGCGCACAGGCGTCCGTCGCCCGATATCTCGCCACTACATATCGACTCCTTCCGACAGCCGTTGGGGGATCTTATACAATCGGAATGGTCGTCGTGAGCGTGATCGGTGGCCTCGTTGCGCTCGTCGGAACGTATGCACTGCTACGACGTGACGAGGCTGCCGGTATCAAGCGATTTCTGGTCGCGTTGGGACTCATCGTCGTGTTCACGAGCGGTGGCACGCAGGTCGGACTGGCGACCGGTCCGCTGGAAGCGGTGTTCGAGACGGATCTCCAGCTCCCGTCGATCTACTTGCTCGCACTGGGCGGCGGTGGGATCCTCCTCGGCGCGTGGATTAGGGGGCCGCGACTCGTGCAAGCCGTCTCGAACGAATACGCCTCGCTCGGGCCACGGCGGTCGATTGCCGCCCTGATTCCCGCCTTTCTGATCGCCCAGCTCGCAATCGTGCTGGGGATTCCAATCTCGTTCAACAAAGTGATGATCGCGAGTATCGTCGGCAGCGGACTCGCCGCAAGCTCGTCGGGTGGGAGCGGCATCTCTCCACGGAAAGTCGGTATTACGATAGGATCGTGGGTCGGCTCGATGTTTGGCGCGGGCATCGTCGGTTACGGACTGTACCACCTCTTGAACGCGGTCCCCGGGCTCGGATAGTCAGGAGACGATCTGGTCGATGATCGCGTCCTCCGCGGCTTGGGTTTTCATCTCCTCCCACGTCTCGAAATCGGTCGTGGCGGCGATATATTCGTTGAGTTGGTCGCGAGAGACGTCCTGTACGTCGCTGACGTCGTCGAGAGCCCACGGGCTCTGCGTACAGAACGCGGCGAACGAGTCGAACTCGGTATGGTCGCGCATGAAGGGCCGTGAGAAGAACGCGTCCGACTGGACCGAGGTGCCCGCTTGCAGTTCCCCGATTCGAGCGAGTGCGTTTCCGACTCGCTCTTCGAGATCCTCTAGGCCAGCAACCTGAAGATCCATGGTCGGGATGGCTTCTGGACACGGGTAAAGGCCACGACCACCGACCAGCTCGGCGCGCGTGCGCCCCCGTGGGTATCGTGGGCATCGCGGACGCCTGCCTCATTCTGCCCGCTCCGTTTCGTATCGCGACATACGGTTCGGCGATCACCTGTCCTCGACGCCGACGGCGTCTCCGGACGGGGGGCGACCGCCTTGCGTCGGTCGTGCCCGCGGTACGGCGAGCGTGAGAGCCGCCAGTTATCGACGCAACGCACGTCCCCATCGCCCTCTCGACTCTCTTGCGGCGAGAGGGACACGAATCTCGCCCGCCCCGGCATACATCCTATGTCGCGATATCGAACGGCGGTCCCGCCTCACGCTCGGCACGTGATCGTCACCGTGCTCTCACGGTCCAGTTCGTGGAAGAGTGCCTGTTCGGCCGTGCACACCTCGCTCTCGGTCGCGTTCCACGGCTGCACCGTCCCGGGATGCGGATCGAACCGCGGGGCGTCACTACTCGCCACCGACACCCGCAGCCGGTCCCCTGCGGGCACGTGGTAGTGTACGTCCCACATGTCGACCGCGAGGCGAATCGGTCCGTCCGGAACCGGAACCTCGCGGTCCCGGCCGCGGCGGTAGCGCGCCCGCCGAATCCCGCTCGTGAGGGGGTAGACGCCGCTCTCGCTCACGTGAGCGAGCGTCGCCACCACGTCGGTATCGGGGGCGTCGGTCGCGAGGATCAGATCCGCGTCGACCGGCCCCGCGAGCGTCACCCCCTCGACGAGCGGCGGGGTGGTGTAGGTACACACGTCGTCCCGGCGGTCGACCGCCCGCCGGTCGTGGGGGCCGGCGTCCACGTCGCCACAGCAGAGCGGGCCGCCGCATGTGGGTACGGGGTCGGTCGGGTCGTGCGTCCACCGGTCCGCCGGTTCGAATTTCGATGGACGCTCGCGGGCGAGTCGACCGCCGTCCGTCGCCGCCGTGCCCGAACTCCGCAGGAACCACCGCTCTCGGCCGGTGTCGGCCGGCGGCCAGTCGTCGTGCCGTTCCCACGCGCCGCCCCCACGCTCGGTGCGGAACGTCTCGACGAGACGCCCGTTCTCGAACGGCGGCCGCGGTCTGTCGCGGACGTAGGTGTCGAAGAAGGCCAGATGCGTCTCCCATATTCCGTAGGCGTCGGCGCTCGCGGCGTCGCCGAAGGCCAGTTCGCCCACCTCGCTCGACGTGTTCCCGTGGGTCCACGGCCCGACGAGGAGGTGCTGAGGGGCGTCAGACCGATCCCGCAGACCGCGGTAGTTGGTGAGCGTCCCCTGTTGGCAGAGTTCGTACCAGCCGGTGACGTGGAGGCCGGGCACGTCGATCCGGCCGTAGTCGGGTTCGGGGTCGAACGCGCGCCAGAAGTCGCCGTAGGTCGGGCGCGAGAGCCACGACTCCCAGTGCGGGACGAGGTCGGCAGGCGTCACGTCCGGGGGGAGGGACACGTCGGCGAAAACGCGGGCTGGGAGGTCGATCAGCGGTCGGTCCCGAACCGTCGCCGACAGGTCGTTTGTCGCCGCCGCGATGGCGTCGTGAGTCGCGTCGGCCGTCGCGTCGTCGAGCCGTCCCGCGTCGAGGAGGCGGTCGACCGTATCGGCCGCGATGGCGTCGAACGACCACGTGAGCATCGCCTGCGCGTTCATCGCACCGTCTTGGAAGAAGTCGGCGCGGTGGAGGTCGCTCGGGGCGAACATCGGGGCGATGGCGGCCAGTCCGTCGGGGCGTTCGCAGGCGGCGAGGACCTGTACCTGCCCCGGCGACGAACCGCCGAACATCCCGACCCGCCCCGTCGACCACGGGCGGTCGGCCAGCCACTCGATGGTCGCGGCGCCGTCCGTCGCCTCGTGAATCCACGGCTCGAACGCGCCCGCGCTGTCACCGCGCCCGCGTGTGTCCTCGTACACGACGGCGTAGCCGGCGTCGAGGGCGCGAGCGGCGACGCCACGTCCCTCGGGCGTCTCCGGGCGACCGTACGGCGTCCGCTGGAGCAGCGTCGCGTACGGCGGATCGACGGCCGTGGGCCGAAATACCCGGAGCGCGAGGTCGGTCCCGTCGCGCGCTTCGTGCGTGTAGTCGTCGGTCCGATACGCGGCCGTCGGTTCGTCCGGTGACATCCGTGGTGATCCCCTTTTCTGTATAGCGATATGCAGTTTATACAGGGTGGCTCCCCTCGACGACGGTCGATGGAGGGATCGGACGGTAATCAACGTGCGGTGCAGAGCGATTGGAGACGGCACCTCGAAGTGGTACAACGGGACACCGACGACGGTCAGTTCCGCCCGCGAGCCGCCTCCGCGCCTCTCAGTCTTGCAGCGCCGCTCGCTCCGCGGGGTCGACGCGGTGTGTGTTCGAGCTTCGCTACCCGCTCGCCTCCCCGTCGATTTGGCGTCGACGCTCTTCCACCGGCCCGGAGGTGCCGGCGGGAGGGACACGCCCTCCCCCACGGAGTTCGCGTCCCCCCGTTCACACTCGATAAATCGTATGTCGCGATACGGAATCGCCCCCGCCGCAGTAGCTGGCGGTTTGCAGTTCTACGACCCACCAGTGACGTGCGCGTCCACCGAGTGCCGCTCCGACAGGCACCGGTGTCCATCGACGGACGGGGTCCGACCGCACCCACAGCTATAACGGGTTCCCGTTCTTGTCCTTAAGAACACGGAACACAGGCGACGCACTGTGTGTTCGTTTCACGGACGACGGGTGAGACGCTTGATATGGGAGGATCCTGCCCGATTCCCCGCTCTCTTCGCGCATAATTGGCGCGGAACACATCACAGAGTTCCGCGTTCCCGACAGGAGATCCAACATGACTTTCGACGAGAACGACAGCACACGCAGTAGCTCGCGGAACACCGGTTTCCGTGAACTCGCTCACCCCCCGATCACGACCGACGAATCCTTTCAGGAGGCCCTCCGGGCGCTGGTCCTCGACGCGGATGCACACGGCGTCGACGTTTGCGGCGGATGGGCTATCGAATCGAACGGCGCCGACCGAGCGTGGGATATCAAGATTACGAGAGTCTCGAGGCGATCAGTCGTTTCAATCGAAGACTCGGATTTCCCCGCGTCGGCAGTCGCCGACGCGGTGGCAGAGCGTGACGGAGTGGACACGACCGACCTCCCGCCGTTGTACGACGCCATCGGGCCGGACGTTCTCGAAGTCCTTCACGACGCTGAGGCCGACTCGGACCACAGCGTGACGTTCGACTACGCTGGCTACACGATCACGGTCAGTGCCGACGGCACGATTGTTATCCGAGAGTAACTCGAAGCGGTCTCGGTCGTCCTCACGGAATATCGACTGGCAGCGCGGCTTGCGAACGGGCGGTGGGGAGCGTGATACGGATTGCGCGGTGGACGAGCCTCACGACACCGGTGTCCGAGCCGTGGCAGAACACCGCCTCTTCCCGGCGCTTTCCGTTTTCGACGGCGCGGATCGTGCTTATCAAGATCACATCCCGGTCGACGAGCAGTGCACGCCCGATTTCGGTCTCGTCGACGACTGTCGACCGTCCAAGCCACGTGTCACGTAGGGAAACGACCTCGATCTCCGGGTAGCGACCCTCGAGCGATTCTCGAAGGTCGTCGGTCGTCGCTCCGACGACGACGGACACGCCACGTCGATGGGCGGCCCGTAGTGTGTCACCTAGTGAATCGGTCATCACGTCCGCGTCTTCGGCCACGAGGACGAGGTTACCGTCGGCGTTGTCGACGAGTCGCTGCATCCGATTCGTGATCGCCCGGGTGGTCGAGAGCTTCCAGACTGCCCGAGAGGAGTCGGTTTCGTCGTTACGCTCGACGGAATCGACCGACTCCAAGGCCGCTCGGAGGGACTCGGTTCGAGACCGATACGCGGTTCTGAGTAACTCGACCGCATCGTCGGTCGGGATGGTGCGAAACTCCTTCGGACTCGCGTGCTGGGTTTCGATCAGGCCTTTCGACTCCAGTCCCCGTGCCGCATCGTACACCCGTGTGCGCGGAACCTCGGAAACGTCGCTGATCTCCTTTGCAGTCGCGTCTGGCAACCGGGACAGTGCGACGAAACACCTCGCTTCGTACTCCGTGAGTCCGAGTTGCTGGAGGAGGTCGGCGACCTCACGGTGATTCGCTCGCCCGGTCACGGCCATCCGTCGGGGAGTTCGTCTTGGTGGTCGGTCATGAGGCGGAGCAGCGGCGCGATCTCTGCGAAGTTCGGCCCTCGGCGGATGACTTGCGTATCCTCATCCCACTCGATGTACCCTGCTTCGGCCAACTTCGGGAGGTGAGCGTGGTAGAGTTCCGAGGTGAGCAGCTCCAAGTCGTCGTCTTCGGTTGCGAGGTCCTCGACGGAGAATTCGTCCGCGTCACGTGGATTGTGCTCGTCGAGGAGCACGAGGATTCGACGCCGGTAGGGGTGGCTGAGGGCGTCGAACATCCGGTCCAGCGAATCCGACGTGGGGGGCTCGTGGCTCATGCCTCCCGGCAGCCCGAAATGTCGCTTTCTCGCAACACGTCGCCGATCCGCTGGAGCGTGCGGTGTGACAGGTCGATCTCCGACCGGTCGTGGTCGGCGGCGGCTTCGACGAGCGCCGTTGCCTTCGGTTCGTCGAAAAATCCCGTTTCGAGGGCGATACGGAGCGTCACTCGTTCGTCCGCAGTCAGTGCGTCAGTCGGATCGCTCGCCGTGGGACGGTCGAGCCGTTCCGTCCGTCGTCGTCCCCCGTTGCAGCCGCTCGACTGATGGCCGTCGGTCTCGCCCGAAAGATTTCTCCGACTCACAGTAGCTCAAAAGGTGACTCGCTGGTGAAAGTATTGACACTAATATACCAAACTCGATACTGGCCTCGGCCTAACAAGCAAATATGGTGACTTCGTCGCGCCGATCAGGGTTCGGCGAGCGACCCGTTCTCGAACAGAATCTCACACAACGTGCGCTCGGCTGCACGTAGATGCGTGGAAAACGTCGGCTGTGAGATGCCGAGCAGTTCGGTCACCTCCTGTCCATTACTGACTCGTGGCACCTCGAAGTAGCCGCTCAGATAGGCCGTCTGGAGGACTTCGCGCTGCCGGTCGGTCAGGTGTCCCTCTAGCGCGGCCACGAAGGTTTGGCGCGTCTTCAGTGGCCGCTCTCGCGACCGGCGGGCACGCAGTTCGACGTTCAGGTTCCACTGATGGAGCCGGTCCAAGAAGTCGCGGACTGCTGCTGTGTGAGGGATATCGAGAACGGCGGTTGCGACGCCAGCGTCGATGTCGATTGACCGCACGGCGGCGCCTGCGTCAGTGAACCGCGCGGCGACTGGCTGGTCAGATACCCGCGCCCTGAACAGGGACCCATCAGTCCGCTCGGTGAGACATTGCAGGTCCTCGAACGCGAGGAGGTCCGCTGCGATGGCCCGCACCCGCTCTGCCGGCGCTCCGCGAGCGACGAAAAAGAGGTCGGCGTGCCCGTTCGAGCGGGGGACGAACCCCTGATAGTCGATGGAACACGCCGCCTCTCGGGCGAGGCGATACAGCGGTGTGTCGGCGTCCCGAACCCGGAGCGTGAGTTCGACGACGCTGTCGGTCTGGAGTGTCGCTCTGGTCTCCCTCGCGTTGATCGTGTGGGCGATTGTGTCACCGAGCTCCGACAGCACCTCGTGATTGCGCTCGTCCGCCTCGGACTGCGGGCGGTCGGCGTAGACGGTCAACACGCCGTACACCGTCTCGTCGTAGACGAGCGGGATGCAGACTAGCGACCGAGCACCGCGTTCGAGCGTCGCTTCCCGCCACGGGGCGAAGCTGCGATCCGTGGCGATGTCCGCCACCACCTGCAGTTCGCCAGTCCGTATCGCACGAGCGATGGGGTCCCGGTCGGTCGGCCCGTTCTCGACCGTGATCGACAACTCCTCGAGGTACCCACTGTCGACGCCGGCCCACGCCCGCGGTTCGACCACGTCCGTTCCAGGGTCGTGTTCGCCGATCCAAGCGAACTCGTAGCGGTCAGAATCGGCCACCCGCTCGCAGACGGCGGCGGCGATTTCCTCGCGCGTGTCGGTCGCCACCAGTGTCTGATCGATCTCTCGGATCAGCGTGTTGAGCTGGTCGAGGCGGGTCAGTTCCTCGTTTTGCCGTTCCAGTTCCTGTTCGCTCTCGGCGCGGTCCCACACGGTTTCGACGGTCGAGGCGACCATCGTCACGAGGTCGACCAGCCGTTCGTCGAACGTCTCGGAATCGACTGCACCGGCGAAGACGACTCCGTGTCGGCCCAGTGGCACGAATACGCGGCTTCCCAGTCTGGACGGCGAGTCGCCGCCGGCGATGTCGAGTGCGTTGTCGACGTCGATCTCGTCGTCGACGAACGTTTCCCAGACGTCCTCGTGGGACACCTCCGACGGTCGGATCGCGTCGAGGTCCGTTCCGGAAGCGGCGTGTTCGGCGGACCGTTCGAGGTCGCCAGTCCGGCCGTCGTACCGCCAGAGTGCGGCGTACTCGACGTCGAGAACGTCGACGGTGAGTTCGGCCACGCGGTCGCTGATCGTCTCCGGGTCGGCGTCGATCAGTTCGCGGCTCACGTCGTTGAGTCGTTCGAGGGACTGGTTGGACCGGCTCAGTATCTGTTCGGCGCGAGCGCGCTCCACTGCGGTCCACGCACGCTCTGCCGCTTCTTCGACCAGTGTGACTTCGGCATCGGTCCAGTTACGCGGCTCGCTGGTGACCGCGTACAGCGCCCAGTCCGGATTCTCCGCTTCGGTCCGGATCGGTGCCCCGATCCAAGCGCCGAAATCGAGTTCGAGCAGCGCCTGCCGTTCCGCTTCCGAAAGCGTGGAATCGGTTGCGACATCGTCGGACACGGGCGTTTCTGTCTGTATCTGCTGTATTTCTGGGACGGCTGAAAACGGATACAGTCCACTCACCGGGTCCAGATCCGGGTCGTGATACTCCGGTCCGACCAGCGCCTCCTCCTCGTCCGGTAAAAACCGGACGAAATACGCTCTATCGAGGCCCATCTCCTCGGCGAGCAGCTGGGTACAGGTCGCTCCGATCTCTTCTTCGCTCTCGAGGGCGCGTATCCGGTCACTGAGTGTGAGCAGGAACTGCTCGCGCTCCTCACGCTCCTTGCGCTCGGTGATGTCGCTGGCCGTCCCGAACCACTCGACGATCTCGCCGTCCTCGATTATCGGGAGGGCCCGGGAACGCACCCATCCGCGGGTTCCGTCGACCGTTAAGACCTGATGTTCGAGGTCGAAGACGCTTTTCGTCTCGATAGCCTCCTCGATGGCCGCCATCACCCGCTCTCGTTCGTCCGTCGGGATGTACTCCTCGACCCACGACTCACGAGGTTCGGCGGTGTCGGTGATGAACTCTTGGCCGTCCAGCGAATACATCTCTGACCAGTCGGCACTCATCCGATAGACGACTTCCGACGTCGCCGTCACGAACGCGTCGAGTTGCTCCCGACTCTCGCGCCACGCCTCCCGAACCGCTTTCCGTTCGGTGATCTCCTGAACGACCCCGATAGCCTTCGGCTCCTCCTCCCCCTCCGACCCTTCGAACGGGACGCCGGCGACGTTGAACCACCGCGTCTCGCCGTCGCGTTCGAGCCTGAATTCGATCCCCGGCGTCACCGCCTCGCCTCGCAAGGCTCTGGCCCCGGGCCACTCTTCGGGCGGGAGCGGGTCACCAGCGTCGTCGGTCGCGTACCACTCGGCCCGTTTCTCGGGATCCCGTGATGGGAGGAGATTCCCGCCTAAAATCTCCGTCATCCGGTCGTTCTGTCTCTCGTAGACGCCGTCGGCGTTCAGCACGCCGACGCCGAGCGGGAGCTGTTCGAGAATCCCCGAGAGCGTCGCCTCGCTCTCCCGTACCTCCGCCTCTGCCTGTGCTCGATGGACGGCCTCCCACGTCCGGTCGGCCGTCTCCTCGACCATCTCGACTTCGGCGTCCGTCCACGTACGTGGCTCCGATTCGGTGACGGTGAAAAACGCCGTCAGCTCGCCGTCCTTGTGAAGCGGGACGCCGATCCAAGCGGCGATGTCCACGCTCTCGTACATCGCCCGCTCCTCGGCGCTCAGGTCCGCGAGCGTCCCCGCGTCCCCAACCACCACCGTCTCGCCGGCCCGGAACCCCTCGGCGATGTACTCGCCATAGTCCTCGAGGGAATGCTCGCCGACCAACGAGCTGACGTCGTCGCTGTGGTAGTCGGCGTAGATTCGGTTGGTTTGCCCGTCGTCGAGCACCTCGCCGTAGTGGGCTCTGTCCACGTTCAACTGCTCCCCCAAGGTGCGAGCGGCTTCCTGTTGGATCTCGATGGGATCTGCCAGTGGCCTGATTGTGTCGGTCAGTTCAACACGGAAGCCGTCGAGTTCGGCTTGTCGTTCCAGTTGCCGTTCGGCGCTCTTCCGCTCGGTGATGTCGTCGATGAGTAACGCGACTTTGTTACTGCCCGACTCACCGTACGGGAACGCTCGGATGTCGTACCAGCCATCGATGAGTGGTTCACCACTCGCTTCGAAGCGTTTCGATTCACCGGTTCGCGCGACCTGCCCGTAGCGATTGAAAAATCGAGGGTCGTAGTCCTGTTCCAGCTCGCGCCGGCGTTTCCCGTCCACGTCCGTCAGGCCAGTGATCTCCTCGAACGCCGGGTTGGTCGCTAGGAAGCGGTAGTCCTCTTGCTCGTCGTCCCCGTCGAGCAGCACCTCGATGATGCAAAAACCCTCGTTGATCGACTCGAACAGCGCTTGGTAGCGCTCTTCGCGGTGTAATTCTTCTGTCTTGCGCTCGGTGATGTCGTCGTACAGCACGGCGACCGTGTCCCCTTCGCGGGGGAACAGGTGCACTTCGTACCACCGGTCGTTCGCGGGGACGTAGTTCTCGATACGCTCGGGCTCGCCCGTCTCTGCGACGCGCTCGAACGTCGCGAAAAACGAGTTTTCTTGCCCCGGAAGCACCTCGCCCGCCAGCCGTCCCTCCGCCTCGGGGCGGCTGACGCCGATCAGCTCCTCGAAAGCCTCGTTCAACTCGGCGAACCTGATATCGGAGACTTGGCCGCCGCCGTCACGGACGAGTTCACAGAGAGCGAACCCTTCGTTCATCTCTTCGAACAGCGAGTGGTACTTCTCTTCGCTCTCCCGCAACGCCTCCAAAGCCCGTTCACGCTCTATCTCGGCCTGCTTGCGCTCGGTGATCTCGAAACTCACGCCATTGAGCACTGACGGGTCGTCCGTCGACGCCCGCCCGCGCCACGAGATCCAGCGAGGCGACTCGACGTTTTCGAGGCGGAATTCGTCCTGCAGTTCTTCTCCCGGTTCGAACGAGGCGTCCATCGTGTCCTCGGCCTGTGCCGCCCCCGCAGCCGACTCCTTCTCGAGGAATCGTTCGACCGGAACGGGTCCGTCGGTCGGCGGCAGATCGAACAGCGACAGCATCGTTTCGTCGGCGCGGACAGTCCGCTCGTCGAGATCCCACTTCCACGCTCCCATGCCCGCGGCATTGAGCGCGACCTCTAACCGCTCGCCCGTCTCGCGGAGGTCCTGCTCGGTGCGCACCCGGTCGGTGACTTCGACTGCGACGTTGAAAATTCCGCCAACGGAGCCGTCGTCCATCGGAATCGGGTTGGCACTATAGTCGAATTTGGCGTCCTCGATCCGGCCGTTGCGTTCCAGCGGGAGGAGCCGCTCCCGTTCGATAGCGGCCCCCTCCCCGTCGAGCACGTCCGTGAACATCGGCCCGATTGTCTCCCAGATCTCCGGAAACACGTCCCGGGCTGGCTCTCCCAGTGCCCCCGGATGTTTGTCCCCGACCAACTCCCGCCACGCGTCGTTGTACAGCAGCACGAGGTCGTCGCCCCAGTAGATTCCGATTGCCTCCTCCGCTCCGAGCATGATGTCGGCGGCCGTTCGTAGCTCGCGCGGCCACTCGGCTATCGGGCCGAGCGGCGTCTCGGCCCACTCGAATTCGCGGATCCGTTCGGACATCTCCCCACCCGACCCGATCACGGTCGGTCCCCAGTCCGGTCGCTCCTCGGCGCGGATCGGTTCACCGCCGTTCGGGCTGTGTTCCCGCTGATCGCCCCTGTCCTGCGCGGGCCGCCACCAGACGCGGCTGTTCGCGCCGACCTTCTTCGTCTGCAGGACGCCGTCCTCGGCGAGTGAATCCAGCCTGTTGTAGATGGTCCGTTTGGTGCAGTCGAATCCTTCGGCGACTTCCGGCGTCGTCACCGGTGTCCCGGGGGGACCGAGGGCGTCGACCTTCTCCAGAACGTCGTCGGGTGCTGGGGCGGCCGTTGTCATACGACGCCTTCACTGGGCACGGACAAAAATATTCCCACGATGGAAACCTCGGCCGAGCAATCGCTCGGAGTGCCGGGCTGGAATGGACGTGACCCGTTCCACGGCGTCGACAGGTCCATGGGTGGGCAGCACCACTTCGGACGACGAGATGGAGCGAGCGCCGACGTACCGGGAAGTGCAGCGGTTTCGCCAGCGGTGGCTCTGGGCGCTTCTCGGTGGGGTGCGTCCTCGTGTTCGGACCGATCTCGTGGATTGGACTCGCAATCGTCGGCGTGGTTGCCGTGTTCCGCTCCAGTCTGGGCCTCGCGACCGCGGTCAGAGTTGCCGGGAGCGACAGCTGAGCACGGCGAGTGCCTCTGGACTTGATCGAGACGGTTCACACGAACTGCGTGCCGGCTGGCGCCCGGTAGACTCGTGGCTCGTGTATTGGGAGCAGTCTCGACTTCCAGCCTTGCGTAGCGACGGAGCGATTGTGGGCGGAGTGAGACTTCGAACGTGCGCGAGGCGTGCGCGCTGCCACGAAAGAACAAGATTTTATGCGGCCGCTGGGTAGTGGTGCCCACTATGGGCAAGAAATCGAAGGCGAAGAAAAAGCGCCTCGCGAAACTGGAGCGACAGAACAGCCGCGTTCCCGCGTGGGTCATGCTCAAGACGGACCGACAGGTAACGCGCAACCCCAAGCGGCGCAACTGGCGCCGGAACGACACGGACGAATAAATGAGCGCAAACGACTTCGAGGAGCGCGTCGTCACCGTCCCGCTCCGCGACGCACGGGCGGCACCGTCGAACGAGCGCGCAGACAAGGCGATGTCGCTCGTCCGCGAGCACCTCGCACAGCATTTCAAAGTCGAGGAGAGCGAGGTCCGTCTGGACCCCAGCGTCAACGAGGCGGTGTGGGAACAGGGGCGGAACAACCCGCCGAGCAAGCTCCGAGTTCGCGCGGCCCGCTTCGTCGAGGACGGGGAACCGACCGTCGAAGCCGAAACCGCCGACTAACGTGTTACGCGCCTCCTTCGCTGGATCGTCCTACGTCGGGGTGTTCGCCCGGGCGACCAACGACTGTCTGCTCGTGCGGTCCGACGCCGACGACGACACCGTCGCCGACATGGCGGCGGAACTCGACGTCGAGCCAGTGCCGACGACGGTCGGTGGCTCCGGCACCGTCGGCGCCCTCGCCGTCGGCAACGAGAGCGGCCTGCTCGTCTCCGGTCGCGCCACCGAGCGCGAAATCGACACCATCGAGGAGGCGACGGACCTTCCCGTGACCGAACTCCCCGGTCGCATCAACGCCGCCGGCAACGTCGTCCTCGCGAACGACTACGGCGCGTACGTCCACCCGGACCTCAGCCGCGAGGCGGTCCAGACGGTGAAATCGGCGCTCGACGTGCCCGTCGAGCGTGGTGACCTCGCCGACGTGCGGACCGTCGGCACTGCCGCCGTCGCGACCAACGAGGGCGTCCTCTGTCATCCCAAGTCCCGCGAGCCGGAACTGGAGGCGGTCGAGGAAGTCCTCGACGTGCGCGCAGACATCGGCACCGTCAACTACGGCGCGCCGCTCGTCGGGAGCGGCCTCGTCGCCAACGATTCGGGCTACGTCGTCGGGACCGACACCACCGGCCCGGAACTGGGCCGCATCGAGGAGACGCTCGGCTACATCGAGTAGGAAGATACTTCCCGCTTCCTCACGACCCTCCGGTACATGAGTGAGTTCGTCGTCAGCGGGCGCTTTCAGGATCGAACCGGACACCGCGAGTTCGAGAAAACCGTCGACGCTCCCAACGAGAACGTCGCGCGCGAGCACACGTTCTCCCTGCTCGGGAGCGAACACGGCCTCAAACGCACGCAGGTAGAGATCAGCGGGGTGAGCGCGGCATGATGGGTGGCGGCGGTCAGCAGCAACTCCAGCAGCTCTCCCAGGAACTGCAGGCTATCGACGAGGAGATCGAGGAGCTCGAAGGCGAGGTGCAGGACCTCCGCGACCGGCAGTCGGAGATCGACGACGCCATCGAGGCCGTGGAGACGCTCGAAAGCGGCTCCACCGTGCAGGTCCCGCTCGGCGGTGGCGCGTACGTCCGCGCCGAAGTGCAGGACATCGACGAGGTGATCGTCGACCTCGGCGGCGGCTACGCGGCCGAGCAGGAACAGGACGACGCCGTCGACGCCCTCGAACGAAAGAAGGGCGTGCTCGACGACCGGATCGACGACGTGCAGGAAGAGATTTCGGAACTCGAAGCCGAGAGCGAGGAAATCGAACAGCAGGCCCAGCAGATGCAACAGCAGATGCAGCAACAGCAGATGCAGCAACTGCAGCAGCAACAGCAGCAGGACGACGACGAGTAGCGGGCGATGTTCGACGGACTGAAAGAGAAGCTGGATCGCTTCCGGAGCGACGTCGAGGAGAGCGCCGAGGCCGAAGCGGAGACCGAGGAGGCGACCCCCGAACCGGAGGCCCCCGAGACGGAGGCCGACGCCGACGCCGCTCCTGACGAGACCGACGCCGACGCCGAGGCCGAGGCGGCCACCGAGGCCGACGAGAGCGGCGGCGAGTCGGACGGTCCCGGTCGTCTCCAGCGCGCCAAGGCCTTCGCCACCGGCAAGGTCGTCCTCGAAGAAGAGGACCTCGAGGACCCGCTCTGGAAGCTGGAGATGGCGCTCCTAGAGAGCGACGTGGAGATGGGCGTCGCGGAAGCCATCCTCGATCAGATCCGCTCCAACCTGATCGGCGAGACCAAATCCCAGATGGCGAGCACGGGTGACCTCGTTCAGGACGCCCTGCGTGACGCCCTGCTGGACGTGATCAGCGTCGGTCAGTTCGACTTCGAGGAGCGCATCGCCGCGGCCGAGAAGCCCGTGACCATCGTCTTCACCGGCGTCAACGGCGTCGGAAAGACGACGACCATCGCGAAGATGGCACGGTATCTGGAGGAGCGGGGCTACTCCTCGGTGCTCGCCAACGGCGACACCTACCGCGCGGGCGCGAACGAGCAGATCCGCGAACACGCCGAGGCGCTCGGCAAGCGCCTCATCGCCCACGAACAGGGTGGCGACCCCGCGGCCGTCATCTACGACGCCGTCGAGTACGCCGAGGCCAACGAGGTGGACGTGGTACTGGGCGACACCGCCGGCCGCCTGCACACGTCGAGCGACCTGATGGCCCAGCTAGAGAAGATCGACCGCGTGGTCGACCCCGACCTCACGCTCTTCGTCGACGAGGCGGTGGCGGGACAGGACGCCGTCGAGCGCGCCAAGCAGTTCGACGACGCCGCCGAAATCGACGGCGCGGTGCTCACCAAGGCCGACGCCGACTCACAGGGTGGTGCCGCCATCTCCGTCGCCTACGTGACCGGCAAGCCCGTCCTCTTTCTCGGGACCGGGCAGCGCTACGACGACCTCGACCGGTTCGATCCCGAGGAACTGGTCGACGACCTCGTCGGGTAGGCCGCGGGCGATACGCCTACCCCGCTCGCCGTCAAACGTCCATCCATGAGCACCGTCCTCGGCGTCAGGTGTGCGGGCGGCGTCGTCCTCGCGGGTGACCGGGTGGCCGTGACTGGCGGCCACGTACGCAGTCGCACCCGCCAGCACGTGTTCGACTTCGGGCGCGTCGGTGTGGCCGTCGTCGGCGCCGACGTGGACGGCTTCGCCGACCGCCTCGACAGCGAGCTCCGCACGTATCGCACCGAGCGGGGCGAGGTTCGGATCGACCCGCTGGCCCGCATGGCGAGCGACCTCGCCACCGAGTTCGACGTGTCGGCGCTCGTCGCCGCGCCCGACGACGGCGGCCCCCCACAGTTGCGGTCGATCACGGCGGACGGCAGCACGACCGACGACGACCTAGCGGCGTTCGGGAGCGGTGCATCGGTCGCGCTGGGGGCCCTCGAAGCGAGTCACGACTCCGACGCGACGCTCGACGACGCCGAGATCCTCGCTCGTGACGCCCTGCGAGCGGCCGCCGAACGCGACGCCGGCACCGGGACCGACATCGACACCTACCGGCTCTCGGCGTGATTCTCCAGCTCCGCCAGATACCGGTCGATGATGTCGCTCTTGTGGTGACGGTCGTGGAGGTGTTCGCGCAGGTGGTTTCGCGTCTTGCACGCGTGGTCACAGATGGGGCAGACGAACGCCTCGGTCATGCGGTACGTTGTCGTGGAACGGGCAAAAGCCTCTCGCCGCGGTGGCCATCAGAGCTATCCGCGCTGACGGCCAACGCTGGCGTATGGGTTCGGGGGACGGCGAGTCGCAGCCGGCGGGGAGCGACGAGTCGACAGCGGCGGCGCCGGCGTCGGACGACGGGACCGGTTGGCTCTCGTCGGTCGGCCATCGGGAGCTCGCGCTGTTCGGCGGCGTCGTCGTGATGCTCCTCGCGGCCGTCGCCCTCGGGATGGGGCCGACGGGTGGACCGGCCGAAGCCAATGCCGAAGGGACGCCGACGGCGACACCGACCCCCGCGGCGACGGCGTCGGGAGCCGACTCGAACGCGACGGCCGACCGCGCGCCCGCTATCACGATGCAGGTCCGATCTATCGACTCCTGCGGGAGTCGCTGCCGCGAGGTCACGGTCGCGTTGTCGAACGAGGGCGAGACGGCCGCCCGCGACGTACGCGTCGAGACGACGATGACCACCGACGGGAGTCTGGTCTGGGAGGGTCGTTCGGATATCGGACGACTCCCGGCCGGCGAAACCGCCACGCGGACACGAACTATCGAGGTCGGCTACGTCGACGCCGCGCGCATCAAGGCCAACGACGGCGTCATTCGGATCGAGACGACGGTCCGGACCGCCAGCGGGACGCAGACGTTCACCGAGCGACGCGACGTGGCCTGACCGCCCTGCCGCGTTTCGAAATCCTTTTGGCTCCGATCCACCTCGTCGGAACTGCGCCGCCTTAGCTCAGACTGGGAGAGCACTCGACTGAAGATCGAGCTGTCCCCCGTTCAAATCGGGGAGGCGGCATCCCGAATTTCCTCGGACCACATTCGACAGACAGCGACGCCTTACGGCGATTCTCTGCCTCAGAGTCCGATTCGATTTAACCATGATTTCACTCGCGCCCCGACGCCATCGGGCGCTTCGCCTCTCATTTGACCGGGGAGGCCCTTAGAATTACTCGTTCCCCGTATTCTCGACACGCAGGCTCTGAGAGCGGAGAATTCGGAGATTTGGCAAATAGCGACCTTTCCAATAGGTCAGAATTAATTCTAAGCGGCCTGAGCGCGGCTGAGAGCGAATTCATGCCTGCTGGCAGAGGGAATCATCGGATTAGATATTAGCGCGGCTCATATCGCAGTCTACTCGCTCTGAGGAAATTCGCCTATTCGGAGTCCGACATTAGATCCTCTGCATCAATATCGCCTTCGAGATACTGAGTCCCGGTTTCGGTGATCCGATAGACTCCATTCCCGAGATGCTGAACCATTCCGTAATCCGCCAACTTCCGACAACGCTCTCCGATATACTGGCGCGAGAATCTTACCTCTCCACTATCGGCCATCCTCTTCGGCGTACTCGTTTCGGTAGTTGAGAGATATTCGAGGATTCTCTCATCGGCGATGGTCATCCAGTCGGCGGAATACCGCATCTAACCCAAGTGCCCGGTACGGGCGAAAGCCGACTTCGGAAAAATGGATTTGACTACTATCGAAGCTAACGCGACTACGGAAAGCTATAACTTCTATACGGTTAATTTCCTGACATGGGTCTCTGGAAGTCGATCAAGGATCAAGTCGATGAATTAGATCAACGGCGACAAGATTGGGTTGAGAGTCAGATTGACTTTGATGAGGAGCGGGTACAACTGGTGATTGACAACGCAGCTGGTAATTCAGTAAATCGAGATACGCTTCTAATCCCTGTCGGTGCCGGGATTGCCCCAATTAATCTGCTTGATGAGGGGGAGCAACCACACTATTTTCTTAATGGCTCTACCGTGGATGTTGAGGGACAAGGTTCAGGAGGAGAGAGTATCGTCGGCTGGGATCGAGATCGTCGAATTGGTAGTGCCTATACAGTCATTACTGAGCAACGAGTTTTGATTATAGCTAATCACGCACGTGGATACGATGAGCATACCGTTCCCTATGATTCTATTACTGCCGTTAATTTGAACAGCGGTATTGCGAGTACTCGCTTGTCTATTCAGACTAAGAGTGCGACGTATCATTGCTCAGTCTCGAAATCAAAACGAAAATACGGATCATCCGAAGTCGACAGTGCTGCTAAATTCCTCCGGAAGTATCGCCAACAGAATCATCAAGACGATTCCACTGATGACCCGCTTGATCGACTTGAGAAACTCAAGGATCTCTACGATAACGGTGCGATCACCGAGGACGAATTCGAGGAAAAGAAATCCTCACTACTTGACGAAATCTAAACGCCGTATTGGCGAAATTCCGCCTTACGAGTAAGACAGTATCCCGTATAAGATCCGTCCTGCTGAGGCACGAGAGCCACCCGGGGGCTCCAACTCGAAATTCTGACCTTTCTATTCGGTCAAATCAAATTCTAAGGCCGCTGACAGGCTCGGAGAGCAATTTGATGGGGCGAGGCAGAGGAAAGAGTCATCTTAGCAATAGAACTCGTTATATGGCCTGCTCACTCGATTTGACCGGATTCGGCCCCATCAGCGATGAATTCGCGCCATTCGGTGGCATCTGAATCTTCAGAACTATCCAACACGCCGAGTTTCTTGAGATTCCTGAAGATTGATTCATCATACTGACGTACCTCTTCGAGTAAGGGAGCAGGAGCCTCCCATTGCCCTACATCTTGCAGTAATCCCGACTCGTTCGCTATGTAATCGGACGCCTTCGAGACGATATGAAGATCAATAGCAACTCGACGCGAGAGGATTAGATCCATATGATCGACTTCACCAGCAGTTTCGTATAGCCGGTCTTGGATCACGCCAGCAAGCTCATCGATGAACCTCTGCTGTTCTTCATCGAGCGATTGATAGTAGTGATGAGGGTCGGCGTGGAGAGAGTGTTTTGCTGCGTTCTGGTTCCCATCCGGGGCTCCGGCATTCCCACCGTGCAATTTGCACCGGCCTTCGCCAACGTGCTCGGTTCCCCATCCAGCGGGTAACTTGCAGACTTCGTCCTCACCGTTTCGTTTCGTAGCCCCGCAGATCTCATCGGTCATAGGATTGATTGTGTTGTTTCGGATTGGTGGTCTGGATGAGTTTTCTCGGGATCAATTCCCGATACTCTCTAACCGGATCTGTTCACTCTCTTACCACCAGATATGGGTATTCCCGACTGGCTTTCCGGAGGGGCGTGGAGCTTCTTCGAGTAACTCGAATGCTTCCTCGGTGCTGATCTCGAGTTCTTCGGCGACTTCCTCGGTTGAAATGGCGGGATTGTAGACCGTATTTTTCTCACGTCGGATTACTCGATCTGCGTCCTCGGGCGTTAACTCACTACTCTTACTCATCGTCATCCTCCTGTTTCCCTGCGATGGGGACATCTTCTGGATTATACTCTTTGCACTCGGGCGGTTCCGTAAGACGAATCTGTTCTTTAACACTCATTCCCTCTCGAAAACTCCGGGCGACTTCCGCTGGACTTTGATTGTAACGAGGATTTGCCCCCGGAACGGTACGCTCGACTTCAATCGTATCGGGATCTTCGCCACCTTCGATGGGAACCTCTTCAGTAACGGTCTTCGCCGTGGACTCTTGGGAGACGGTGATCTCCGTCGATTCATCTCTGTTATGGCGGCCGGCAGTTGGAACCTCGACGGTCTTGGAAGAGTCAGGGTCGGAATCAGATAGCGCGGCGATTACCTCATTTCGAGCGATCTCTTTGACGTTGACGTTCGTTCGACCTGGGTCGATGCCGCGATCTCCCAACTTATGGATGACCCTTCGAACGAGTTCGGCAACTTGGTGCTGACGTTCTCCGCGAACTACCTGCTCAATAGCCTCTGCCAATTCCTCATTTCTCTTTTCGATCTGGTCCTCGACGATATCTTTCACTTCGCCTTTGGGAATGCTGGTTGCCATCAATTGATATATAATTGACAAACTGGATAGGATTACCGGGAATCAAAATCTAATCCTTCGTACAGACTGACGACTCAACTACGTATCCGAATTCCTTGAACGCCGCCTCTCAATTGCCCGCTCGACGGCTCTTTCAACATCTCTCTTGCTCGTATCTCCGTTGAACGTCGCTCCGGAGAAATTAAAGTTGTATTCTTCGCGGGCCTGCCGAATCTCGCGTGCCCTCTGACGAATTCCTTGGGAACTACCTTCCATCGTTTCCCATTGACCTTTACGCGACGGGCCACCCGTAGCCGCAGCTGAAGGAGTATCGAGCTTTGCACCCTCAAGTTGGATACCACCAGCTTGGTCAATCATCGTCATTACCCTTTCGAGGCCACGGAATACAGGCTCAAGCGATTGAGTAACAGTACGGACGAAGTTGCTCCATGCTTCGGAGAGTGCATCAATCGCCCCAGTAACGAAATTCACGACTTCACCGAAATTGGCAATGAGCCACATTAACTGGCCGATCACCGGAATTAGGACGGTTGCCGGGCCGAGGATACTTTCGATGGCTCTCGAAGCCACTACAAATGCATTAATCCCGAACTCAATCACCTCTACCAGAGCGTTCCAAGCGCCGACGAGTGAGCGGAGGATATCATCCCAGAGATCGAAGTACGTAATTGCTCCAACGACTGCCGCAACCAATGCCGCCACGAGTAACACTGTACCGCCACTCAGAACGGTAGCGATGGCTCCTAATTTCGCCAGTAACGCGGTAATCGCGGCATCCAGAGCGGCAGTAGCGGACGCAGCGAGCGCGGCCACTCCACCATAGGTAACTAAAGCAGCAGAAACCACACCGAAAGCGGCGGCTGCAACAATCAATGAGTCGGGGAGGAGCGTAAACAGATCGAGAATTGGAACAAGCGCATCAAGGAGTATGGACAATGCTGGTAGCGTTAGTCTGAGCAACGTACTGCCGATTTCTGCGAGTTCGCGGACAACTGGAATCGCACTCGTCGCAAAGTCTCCCAGTGCAGGAACGACACGAAGGGCTTCACTTCTGAGCCATGCGATGAGATCTGGTAATTCGGCGAGGACAAAGAATGCAAGATCTTCCAGTATCGGCAGTAGGTCGGTAACCGCCTTTTCGAGTTCGGCGATCCCACGAGCTTCCTCCGCCCAGAACGTCCCTCCAAGGCGAGCGGCAACAGGTGCGAACGTCTCTCTCAATCGCGCTGCTGACCGGGACAGATCACCGACCAAGGTAACAAGGCCACCGAGAACACTCATCGCTGCTTCCTGACTGGCGAGAGTTTGGAGTGGAGCAGCCGCCTCATCAACTGCCGATCCAAGTTGAGTCATCATCCGCTCCAAAGCCTCTCCTCGTCCCTCTAATTCACTTGAAGCCGCAGCCATGGCTTCGGCTCTTCCCACCAATCCACCAACGAAGAGAGCGCCGAGAGCCCCTGCTGCGCCACCACCAGCGATAGCTACCCCTCCGAGTGCAGCACTAAGCGATCCGAGCAAACCGATTAGTACAGGCAGGGCTACGACAGCCGACTTGATGCTCGTATTGAGCGGTCCCATATTGACACTCGCACCACCTGCTGCGGCAGCCGCTGCTTGAAGCGATGATGCAAGTCCGGCTGACTCGGCTGCTGCCTCGACCGACTCATCACCTACCTCATCCACTCTACTTTCGTATGTTCTCATCGCGGCGGCAGCAGAAATGGCGGCTTCGCTGGCATCCTCGATACCCTCCGCTAAGAATTCCTGAGTGGCAGCAGCCTGAACACTATCTCTCGCAAGTCCAGCGATAGTTCGTTCGTATTCCTCGGTCTGATCCTCAGTTGTATCAATAGCACCGACCAATCCCGACGACGAGGCGATAGTCTGAGCCATCGCATCGCGGAGTTCCCGCGTACCTTCGGCAGCACTTCGCATCGAACGGGAGATACTTTCTCTTGCTGAGATAATCGCCCGCAGAGTTTCCTCCCTCATCTCTTGATTAGAATAATCTGTCAATATGGATAGGATTACCGGGAATCAAGGATTTCAAGAGACGACTCTCGAAGACATCTCCTACTATTCAAATTATCTCAACGACAATTTAAGAGGCTCAAACTTCTAAAGAATAGACATAATGGCACTTGAACCTCGATTGCCTGTTCAGAAATCGACGCGCCACGAGGCTCGCATTACGAAAGCCAAACTGGACATGACGTGGGATGAATTCGTCGCTCACGCCGCAGAGGAACTTGACCCAGATACTGACGACTAACTGATGAAACGAACGACGAAGAGCGGGGGTATGGTTGGGGAGCCTACCCCCGCGTTAATCGACGAACTGAGTATGGGAGGGAATCCGGGGATCTGCGAATTCCCGACGCCTAAGGGGACTGACCTTAGACATGAAGAAAAACCAGAGCGAGAGGAATAACGTTACCGCCGAGAGCGTCCCTAAGACGCTTGTAGATCGAACTCAGTGGATTTGCTGGCGTTACGCTGGGGACAAGAAACCTCCCTACGATCCTGAGACGGGCCAGCAGCGCGATGCTCTCAACCCCGATACTTGGTCGGACTTCGAGACCGCAGTTGACGCCTATCAAAGAGGGAACTACGACGGTATTGGATTTGTTCTAACTGCTGATGATCCATTTACCGGACTTGACTTCGACAAGGTACGCGATCCCTCCACCGACGATCTTGATGCGAGGATCGAGAGCATAATTGGTCGCCTTGACTCCTACTCAGAGGTGTCCCCCTCGGGGACAGGGATTCACACCCTCATTCGAGGAGGAATTCAACCGGATTACACTAACACCGAGAGCATTGAGGTATACGACTCAGAGAGATACTTCACAGTCACCGGGAGTCATCTGGAATGGACGCCTGAGAGTATCAAAGAGCGGCGGGAAGAATTGGAAGCCATTTGCGACCAACACCTGACGAAAACATCCAACAAACCTGAACGAGATCACGCTGAACTCCCCGCAGATGGGGACGATGAGGCAATTGAAGAAGCCCAAGAATACATTCGAGACTTCCTTTACGGGCAGGATACGGGGCCACGCGCACGAAAATACTATGCAGATCTACTCAAGGGACGATATGCTAAGAGAGGATTTGAGAATGACCGAAGCAAGGCCGAGACTACACTCTGCTCACTCCTTTATGGAATCTTCATTGATGGAGGCGCTGAGACAGCACGCGCCCGCAATCTGACTTACCACTACCTGACCCATGCGGCGACCGAAAACCCATACACGAAACGCAGCGGCGAGAGACGCAAATGGGTAGCAGGGAACGCAGACCGCCAGCGAACTTACCGACAGAATACTCTCGACTACGCGATAGAGAACTTCGAATTCGAGATATGGAACCTCTGGCGACAGAGCGGTAATCGAAAGACGAACGACTACTGCGAACACGCCTATGAGATCGCAATGGACGCGCTCTACAATCTCACCGTCGAATATGCCCTCTCCTCTAACCCCCCCACCCTGTCTATTAATATGACCCCAGAATCGCAAGACTCTGGCAGCGGGTCATTGCGCGAGAATCCATATCCGACTATGGGCGAGATTATTGAGAGAGCGCGGAGAGAGTACGAACTGACCGAAGGATCGTATGAGAATATTCTCCGCAATATTCGGAAAAAAGGTGGGGCAAAGATGGCGCGAATCGGATCGAATACGTACGTGTATTATCCAGCGACCTATCCGGACCCAGCAGACGCTTGCTACGTGAAAGTCGGAGGCGAGAAACGAGATCCCGAGCCTGAATCACAGAGAAAAGAATCAGATCAAGAGGCAATGACTGACGGAGGAACTGTTTCGGCTGAATCTGAGAGCAGTAAAAAGCTCGAACAGATCCGAAAGGCTCGACAGGGCAACGATAGATCAGACTATGAGCCGGATGTGTATCGGTGTCCAATAGACGGTTGCGATAGAGTCGTTATTGATGATCCCGGTAGCCTCCGGCATCACGTAAGACAGTCCAGCGATAGGGCTCACCAGCACCGTAGGCTGAATGAGGACTTGGAGGTGGAATTGGATGAGGTGGCGTATCACCAAACTTGGGGGCCACGTGAGGGACAAGGTCTGTCTAAACCCAGAATCAGAAGTGCGGCAATAGTAGACTGGTGAATTTTTGCCTCCAATCCTGAATGAGGAGTCCGTTATTCGATCTCTACCGATGTGGGATTCAACGGCTGTCTAAAATAATTGGGGTGAGAAATGGCGTGGCGCTTGGGATGTGAGTCAAACTTATACGTTTGGCGCTACACGATCCTGTATGCACCAGTCGTATGAGAATCTTGAATCAGATACTGACGATGGATTCCATTACTGTGGCGAGTATACGTTGCGCGCTGAAAAAGGAGGAAAAGACGTGAGTGATGGTATCAACGGCACTATGACGCTCAGAGACGATGATATGAAGGCCGTTGGAGCAAAGCCGGGAAGTCGTATCCGCTTGCGAGTTAAGCATGAGGATAAGACCGCTGAGACCGAACGTCAAATCCACGCGTCAGGACGAACAGTTACCTTCCCACTTAATGAGAGGCAGAAGCTTGGACTTGAACCGGGAGATTCAGTTGAATACTGGATTAAGCACGTCGAGCCACCGGGTGAACAAACTGCACTATCTGAGGATGAAGAGGAAGATTCGCAAGAAGACTACATTGCTGTTATCGCTGGGGAGTTTACTTATCACTATGTTTCTTCCAAGACTCCTCAACAAACGCTCTGCGGTAGATCATTAGAAGATAGGGAATTTAGGGTTGGCGGAGATCCGGGTGATGTATTTGAGGAGTGTGAAGAGTGTGCTGTGATTCGGTCGGATTCAGTTAGTAATGAGCAATTGGTGAAGTGGCTCGGAAAGCAGGCTGGATTTGAGCCATCAGATGGGAATCCAGCATACTTCAATAAAGAGCAACTGCTCGCGCTACGCGACCACATACTTGAACTTCGCCAGAAAGCGGAGGATCAACATGGAGATTGACTTTGGGATCGCTTCCGTGAGTTTTGAGGCCGAGCAATTTCCCGCGGTATGTATTCTCTTAGGTTTCGGAGCCATCTTCGTAACTTCTGAATACCGAATTATGGATTCGGAAACGCTCATTGTACGACAGGCGACGATATCAACCGGCCATCTCGTAGGCCTACTGTTGATTTTAATCGGAATTTACTGGATATGGATAGAGAGACGATCTTAGATGTTATCGAGGTATCCTCTCCTTTGTTCGACTTTCACCTCCTCACTTCTCTTATCGTAGTGCTTGTCCAGAACGTCCTGTCCCACATTCATCCGATCAGAGACCACTTTCTCCGGCACGTCCTCGGTCAGAAAGTGAGTGATCGATCCTCTCCGAATGTCGTGAGGGGAGACGTTCACCGGACACTTGCTATATCCACCGTACTCAGCCGCCTCGCAATCGTCGATATCGCGTCCCTTCGGGCATTCCTCGCCGTAGTAGCAAGGGCGGGAGGCCATGTAGACCGCATCGCGGATGCTCGACCGATTCATGCGCCCGTATCGGCTCGTGAGAAGCGGCTCTCTGCCATGATCGTCCTCTACGTCATGGCGATTGTAGTCCCGCCAATCCTCGATTGCGCGGCAAACCTCGGCGCTCAGAGCGACGATACGCTCTCCCTCCGTTCCGTTCTTGAGGGGAGTCTCTTGCTCTGGTCGATGCCGGATCGTGAGGCGTTCTGCTTCCTCATCGTAGTCGTCGAGATCCAGCGCGTGTAGGGCTCCGAGTCGAATCCCGGTGTGCCATAGAATCTCGATGATTACGTGCGGTCGGGAAGCGTGTTCGAATTTGCGCTGGTATTCGAGTAGTGCCTCCGCCTGCTCCACGTTGAGAATACTCTCGCTCTGTTCGTCCGTCTTATCGAGACTCGGCATCAGCGCCTCGAATTTCTCGTGGAGATCGGATTCGACTGCGTCGATAGAGCCGCACCATCGAACGAAGATCCGGAGGGCGTCGAGTTGCCCCCGTAGCGAGATCGGTTTCAGATCGCCGTCGTCTCTCCGCCAGGTCTTGTATCTCTGCATATCCCGACCGGAGAGCGTATTCATGTTCTCGATTCCCTCGACTTGCTGGCACCATCGGATGAAGTGTTTGAGCCGATAGTGGTAGCCGTCGAGCGTGCTTTGCGATACCTCGCGCTTTCGCGCTTCGAGGTACATCTCCTTCGCCTCAACAGGCGATATGGGTTCGAGTTCTTCGCTCATGGGTTGCTCCGAAGCGCCCGTGAGCGTCGGTCGAGCTGTCCCCCTCCCCGCGAGCGGAGCGAGCGGGGGCACGGAAGGCGAGCGCCAGCGAGCCTTCCGGAGGTTCAAATCGGGGAGGCGGCATTTTCCTGCGAATCGACGAGGGAGCGGAGCGACCGAGTTCGTGAGCAGTGAAAATGCTCCCGACCCGATTTGAGCCAGTCAGTCGCAGCCTGGACCGGCGAGCGAAGCGAGCCGCACGCCCGGATCGTCTGACGCGGTTCAAATCGGGGAGGCGGCATTACTCCCACTTTTTACTTCGTCGGGTTTCCTCGGCCGCCTTCGGCGGCCTGCGGGAACCACTCCTCGTAAAAACGTGGGGAAAAACACCCCGGACGCTCCCTGCGGTCGCGTCCGGTGAAACCTCGCTCCGCTCGGTACAGTACATGGATTCGACACGGCTCGATTGAGGATCGGGCTGTCCCCCCTCCCGCCAGCGTGGCGAGTGGGCCTGCATCCTCTTCGCAACCACGCCGTCGCGTCCGGCCACACCGCCGCGAGACGAGCTGGAGTCGCGCCCCATCATCATGAAACGGCGATAACACTTAACACGGCGCCGAATGTCAACGTTATTGAGGTATCATATGCCCAATCCAAATTTCCCCGGAGAGTTAGGGAGTATTCCGTACGAGACGATCATCGGCGGGCCACTGAACGCGGCAGTCGAGGCCAACGCGGACGCGTCGATGACGGCGGCGAAGTTCATTCAGGACGTCGGCTTTCAGGAAGCCGACGACGACTGGGAATCCGAGCGGCGGCCGGTGTACGTGACGTTCTCGTACAAGAAGAAGGTCGTCGACGAGACGTCGGGAGCCGAGACGACCAAGGAGTTCGAGATGCGGGTTCCGCTCCTGTTGCTGGTCAACATTCCCTACTTCGAGGTCAGCAAGGTCACTGTCGACTTCAACGTCAAACTGCACTCCGTCCAGACGTACGCGACGTCGAGCAAGTTCAACGTCGATAGTGAAGTCCGGGGCAAGCAGGGCTGGTTCACGGGTAACGTCAAGTGGAAGGTGAGCGCGAGTTACCAGAAACAGAAAAACCAGTCGCAGAAGATCGAGCGAACCTACGACCAGAGCGTACACGTCGAGGCGGAGAGCGTCGAACCGCCGACGGGCGTCACGAGGGTCTTCGACGTGCTTGAGGAGACGATCACCGAGACGGAGGCGACGAGTTCGTCGCCGAGTCCGTAGGTAAAGCGTGACGGGAATCGACGACTTGGAGAACTTACCGCTCTCGGTCCTCTTTTCGGGCCCGTTAGTGGCAGCCATCGACGCCAGCATCCAGTCCCAGTCCGAGAAGGTCGAGATGCTACTCGAGACCGGATTCGATTCGGACGGCGACCTGATCACGGTGACGTTCGGCTACACGACGACCGAAATCGACCCGGACACGGGGCGAGAGCGGCGCGTCGGCAAGGAGATCGACGTTCCCCTCCTGTTGTTCCTCTCGGTGCCGAACTTGCAGGTTAGCAAGATCGAGGAGGAGTTCTCCGCGCAGATCACGGAAGTCGAGGAGACCGACCGGTCGACGAAACTGGGCCGCGTCGCGGCCCCCCGACGGCTGAACGTGACGCCCGCCGGCCAGTCGACGACGTTCGACCGGAAGACGAAATCACAGTTCGACATGGATGTCCGGATGGTCGCCGAACTCGAGAACGAATCGACGGGGATGGAGATGCTGGAGCGCGCAGCGAACAATGCCATCTTCGAACAGGTCGACGAGAAGCGCACCGAACGCCTCGAGAAGCGTCGCGTGGAGTCGTCGATTACGCCGGAACGGGTCCACAAACCCGATCTGAACGAGCGCGATGACTGAACTCACGACGTTCCTCGCGTCGCTGTACGACTCGTTCTCCGAGGCGGAGATGCAGGCGCTTCAGCACGGACAGCAACGACTGGCGGAGCTTCTGGAGTCCGGCACCGTGCCCGACGACGTCTCCGTTCCGGTCTACCACGCGAGCGAGATAGCGGTCACGCTCGACGTGGGTCTCGTCGCCGAGGAGACCAAACACGGAACCGAGGTGTTCGTGACCGACGCGGACGACGCGGACGCCTCGCAACTCACCTTCTCCGTCGAGCTGTTCGAACTGCTCGAGAAGGAGGATCTCGAGGACCTCGACGACGACATCGTCTCGAAGTATCGCGACGTTGCGTCACGATCCGTCGCCGAGGCGACGGCGGGTGCGGAGGCGAGTGCGCGTGAGCGGATCGACGAGGACCGTGCGGACGAGGCTGTCGACCGGTCGACGGTCGCGAACGAATCCATCGACGTCGTCGAGGACATCGACCCGGAGCATCGCGAGGTGCTCGAAGCCGCGGGCATCGAACGGCTGACGGATCTCGTCGATCTGTCGCCGACCGAACTCTCCGAGGCTATCGAGGGCGAAGATGTCGAGGTGTCGCCGGAGCGGACGGCAGCTTGGATCGACGAAGCTCGGGGGTTGATCGCGCTCCTGTCCGAAGGAGAGGAGAAACTCCCGGTCGAACTCGTCGACGGGATCGGACCGACGTTCGGGACTCGACTTCGGGATGCCGGTATCGCGGAGCTCTCGACGCTGGTCGCACACTCTCCCGAGGAGGTAGCCGAGCTAGCGACCTCCGAATCGGTGAGCGTCTCGCCCGACCGTGCGGGCCGGTGGATCGAAGAAGCCACCACCAAGCTCCGGTCCCTCGAGGAGGCGAAGACGATGCGAACCGAGATGGAAGCGGACGAATCGGGCGGCGAAACCGACACCACGGAGGACGAGCGATGACTGACGACCCACTGAACCAGTACTTCGATCAACTCACGAACTCGGATCGAGAACAGCTCGAAGAACGGCTGGAGCGCTACCGACCACAACTCGAAGAGCAGGGATACGAGGCGACCATCGCAGAAGGCCAGAACGGCTTCTTCGCGGGCGTTCTCGTCATCGACGAGGCGAACGGCCGGTTTGGATTCCTCGAATCCAGTGGAAGCATCAACTGGCTCACGGGTGATCTCGGTGGCATCGGTGCCCTCGGCGCGGCTGTAGCGCAGAATCCGAGCGACGAACTCGAAGGGACGTTCACCGGCTCGGAACACGTCGACGTCGAGTGAGGCAGGACGCTACGGCGTGGCACAGCAGGGACGGGGCGCCAGCCGCCCGGACCCAACACGTCGGCAGCGTCGTCGGTGGCGAGGGCGGCCCAGATAGCGTCGTGGCCACCCTCGCGTTCTACCGCGCGTCGGGCCTCGACCACCACGGGGTCACCGGCGGCCCCGTCAGCGTTCCCCTCTTCCGGCCCGACTCGGCCGAGTTCTCCCCCGTCGAGCCGGTCGTTCCGGGGCCACCACGCCTACCCGTCTCGCGTCCGATGGACGAGTGTGAACACGTCGACACTCGCAATCGCTTTCGGTTGTGTGTTGTTCCTGCTCCCGATTCCCGGGACGTTCATCACCGGCGGCCTCGTGATCGTCGCCGGTCTCGCGGCCCGATTTGTCGGTTCGTAACTAGGCGGTCGCTGCTCGCGCCTCGGCCAGCCACTCGGGGTCGTCGACGGTCGTCGATCCGACGCGGGTGAGCGCGTACTCCCACTCGCCGCTCACCTGCTCGCCGTCCTGTGTTCGGCCGGTGAACGACCACGACTCGTACCGGGAGACGCCGTCCGCGTCGACGAGGACGACGTAGTGGAAGTCGGTAATCTCCGCGACGCCAGCGGAGCCACTCGTCGCTGCCGAGCCGGCTTGAATCAACTGCGAACTCGCTTCGGTGAGTTCGTAGCGCGTGACGGTCACGCCGTCGAACGTCTCGGTCCCGCGGTTGGCCATGTCGTCGTTCGTGCCGTAGGCGCGGGCCTGCGACAGGCCGACGGCGGTGCCGACCACGTCGGTCGCACCGGGGTAGGAGCCGTACGTCGCGGCGTCCGCCGATCCGGTCCGGATGTATGTGGTACCGTCGGCGACGAACTGCTCGCTCGAGCCGCCGTCGGGCTGGCCGTCGCGGCTCGACGACGTGACGCTCAGCGAGCGCTCGGCGCGCAGGTCGGCGTAGTAGTCGTGACGCACCTCGGTGCGAACGCCCTGCTCGTCCACGCCGGTGTACCGCCACGAGACGGTGAAGCTCCCGGCGTCGCGCAGGACGGTTTCGGGGTCGGTCAGGTCGGGGCCGTTGGCGTCGGGGTCGGCTCCGCTGTCGCCCGCAGCATCGGCGTCGGCGTCGGCCATCGCGTCACTGACCGCGCCGCCGCCGCCACCGAGACAGCCCGCCGTCAGCATCGCCACGACGAGTACCAGTGTGATCGCACGATTCGACTGCATGACTGTGGTACGCCCGCTGACAGCATAAAGTAGCGCGGCCGGACCCCGGTCGATTGTGACGACCGCCTCACGGTGTCAGCAGGAACAGTAGTACTCGCGCCCGCCGAACGCGGTTTCGAGGAGTCGCTCGGCCGGCCCCGGGTCGCTCGGCCGGTAGACGGCGGCTGTCAGGTCCGGACGCGTCTCGAAGTCCCCCGCGAGAAACGACCGCCAGTCGCCCGGCGCGAGAACGTCGGCCGGGCCGTCGTCCCCGGCGAGCAGTTCGATATAGTCCGCGAGGGAGACCCACGTTGCGTCGTGGACGCCGCTCGACTCGTAGCTCGCGTCCGTCACCGCGGCGTAGGCCGCCATCGGGAGATTCGCCCCGGCGGTGACGGGGAGGTCTATCCACTTCCAAGGGCGGGTGTTCACGTCCAAGAGGACGTACGTCTCCCGGTCGCGGTCGTAGACGAACTCGGCTTCGCTGAGGCCGTAGTAGTCGGTCGCCGCCAGCACCGCCCGGGCGCGTTCCTCGACGACTGGCTCGGGGCTTCGCTCGACCACGCACGCCGTCCCGAACCCACGCGGGTTACGCATCCGTGCCGTCCCGACGACACCGAGCGTGTCCGCGACGCCACTCGGCGGAACGTACGACGCGAGCGACGCGTCCGCGCCGCGGGCGACCGGCACCTCCTCTTGGGCGAGCACCTCGATTCCCGCCTCGGCAGCCGTCGCGACGATGTTCCGGAAGTCGGCTTCCGTCTCGACCCGGACGACGTTCGTCCCGACGGCCTCCTCGAACTCGCGTTTGCGCGCGGGCTTCACGATCAGCGGAAGCCCCAGCGCCTCGATTGCGGCGTCGACGCTCGTCTCGTCGAGCCACCGCGTCTCCGGATAGGGGACGCCCAAGTCCTCGGCGACCCGGTACAGCGACGATTTGTCGAGGACGGCGTCGATCACGTCCCGTCCGGCGAACGGGAGGCGGACGCCGTCGGGTTCGGTGTCGACGAACGCGTGTACCCACTCGTCCATACAGCCGAAGGCGACGAAGTCGGTGCCCGCGGCCGCGACGACGGCTTCGACGTCCGCCCGGAAGCCGTCGGGGTCGTCGAGCGGGTAGGTGACCCTCCCCGCGAAGTCGACTGCGTCGGACGGCGGGGCCACACCCTCTCCGGTTCGGTCGACTGCGACGACGGGGACGCCGTGGTCGGCGAGAGCGCGGGCGACACCAAGTCCCGTGACGTGGGCGTTGGCGACGAGCGCTGGCGGACGGTCGAACGTCGCCCCCGCCAACTGATCGAGCAGGTCGTCGTGGCTCACGAAAGCGGCCATACCGTCGGCGCGGGGCGGGACGGCTTAAATCGGGGCGGTCCCGCCGCCGAGCCGGCGCCGAGACGGTAGTCGGCGCGTCCGTTCGTTATTTGGTACCGTCAGTCGTGCCCTTCCCATGGAGTTCTCGGGCCGAACGGCGCTGGTGACGGGGTCGAGTCGAAACATCGGGCGAGCCATCGCGACGGAGTTGGCCGAGCGAGGGGCGGACGTGGGCGTCTGTGCACACACCGACCGCGAGGGGTGTGAGGAGACGGCCAGCCGTGTCGAGGCGGCCGGTGGAACGGCTGCCGTCGCCCTCGGCGATCTGGCCGATCCGGACGACGTCGAGGCGATGGTCGAGACGGTGCGGTCGGAGCTCGGGACGATAGACGTACTGGTGAACAACGCCACCTACCGCCCGAGTACCCCCTTCCTCGACGTGAGCCAAGCCGAACTGGACCGCGTCCTCGACGTGAACTTCCGGGGACTGTTTCTGACGACCCAGCACGTCCTCCCCGCCATGCTGAACGCGGGCGGCGGCGCCGTCGTCAACCTAATCGGGGCGATGGTGTATCTCGGCAACTTCGGCCACGTCCACTCCTACGGGTCGAAACTCGGCATCGAGGGAATGACCCGCCAGCTCGCCACCGAGTTCGGCCCGGACGGGGTGCGGGTGAACGGACTCTCGCCGGGGCTCATCGACGTGGGGCGCGAGGCGACCGACGAGTGGGAACGGATCGAGCGCGAGGTGGTCGAATCGACGCCGCTCGGCCGTCTGGGACGGGTGGAGGAGGTGGCCGACGCCTGCTGTTTCCTCGCGTCCGACCGCGCGTCGTTCGTCACCGGGCAGGTACTCCACGTCAACGGCGGGACGTACCCGACGCCGACGCTGGTGCCGCGGGCGTAACGGTGTCAGTGCCGTGGCTGAAACTCGCGTCTGAGTCTCTGATGGATTTATTCGCCTGCCCGGCGTAGCGTTGATTGCCGACGCCCTCCGGACGATTCCCCACGTGCCGGTGGCGTCGGTCCCCGCGACGTCTCTCCGACCCAACCGGCGTTCCATCCGACCTCGACCCGGCTCCCCGACCGGGTTCGGGTCGGCTGCTGCCACTTTTCCCCTTCCTACCGCTCCCGACGGTCACGAATGGCCGCGATGTCCTGCTGTGTTCCAGTGACGGCGTCGCCGACGATGGTCCGCTTGAGCGCCTCGGTCGCCGCCCCGTCGAGCAACGCTCCCTTCATGTCCTCGCCTCGGTGCCGTCCGGCCAGAAAGCCGCCGACGAACGCGTCGTGAGCGCCGGCGGGGTCGCGCGTCGCCACCTCGAACGGCGGCACCTCGTAGATGGATTCGCCCTCCAGACCGACGACGGCGTGGTCGGGGTTCTCGCGGGTGACGACCACCGTCTCGCAGTCGTAGCGCGTCCGGATGCTGTGGCCCGTGGGCACTACGTCGCCGTCGAGGCCGAACACCGCCTCCGCGTCCGCCTCGTCGACGATCAACACGTCCGCGTCGTCGAGGAGGTGATCGTACACGTCCAGTGCCTTCTCGGCGTCGAGTCCCGTCTTCTCGAATCGCGTGTCGAACGCGCGCGTCGTGCCCGCCTCGCCAGCCACCTCCAGCAGCGTCGCCGTCGTCTCCAGCAGGGTTTCGGAGCGCGTGGGTGTCGCGCCGCTGCAAAAGAGGATGTCGGCGTCGCGCACCACGCCCATCGGCACGTCCTCGGGTTCCGTCGTCGCCACCGCGGCGTCGTCGCGGTCCGTCACGGTCGTCGCGCCGGCCGTCTCGCCGCGTTCGACGTACGCCGTCGACGCCCGCCCGTCGTCGGTCCACACGACGCCGGTGCGGACGCCGTAACGCCGCAGGTCGCCGACGATTCGCCGTCCGAGTGCCGTGTCGGGGAGTTTCGACAGCCAGACGGCGTCCAGATCCAGCGTCGCCGCGGCGGCCGCGACGTTGCTCTCCGGGCCGCCCACGTGGGCCGCGAACTCCCGGGCGGTGGCGATGCGTTCGCCCTGTGGCGGCGAGAACCGGAGGGTGGCTTCGCCGACCGTTACCAGATCGGTCACGCTCTCCGTTCGGCCGACCGGCGCAAAAAGTGTGCGGCCGGCGACTCCCCGCGCCGCCCGCCGTGGCCCGGGTAGTCGCGCTCGAACCGACCGGTTCGAGCACGACGGCGGCTCTACGTGTCTCCGATCACTCCCCGCGCCGCCCGCCGTGGCCCGGATAGTCGCGCTCGAACCGACCGGTTCGAGCACGACGGCGGCTCTACGTGTCTCCCGTCACTCCCCGCGCCGCCCGCCGTGGCCCGGGTAGTCGCGCTCGAACCGATCCTCGATCTCCTCGCGGTCGAACGCGACGACCACCGGCCGGCCGTGCGGGCAGGCGAAGGGGTTCTCGCAGTCGTCCAGCGCGTCCAGCAGGTCGACCACCGACCCCTCCGTGAGCGACGTGTTGCCGGTGATCGAGGGGTAACACGCCAGATCCGCGAGGAGGCTGTCGGCCACCGCGTCGACCGTCTCGCCCTCCGTGCCCGCCGCGAACCCCGTCAGCGCGTCCCGCAGGAGCGACGGATCGAGGGCGGCGTCGAAGACGGTCGGCACCGTCCGCACCTCGACCGTCCGGTCGTCGACCCGGTCGGCGTGGAAGCCCAGCTCCGCCAGCGCGTCGCGGTAGGTGTCGAACAGTTCCGCCTCGCGAGCCGTGAGTTCGAGGTCGACCGGCTCGGCCAGCGCCTGCGTCGGCGTCTCGCCGCTCATCTCCGCGCACAACCGCTCGTAGTTGATCCGCTCGTCCGCCGCGTGCTGGTCGATCAGGACGAGTCCTTCCGGCGTCTCCGCGACCACGTACGTGTCGTCGAACTGTCCCAGGACGCGCAGCGGGGGCAGGCGGTCGAACGCGCGGTCCAACGTCGCCGTCTCCCCGTCGAGCGTTCGCTGGTCCGTCGGGCCGACGACGCCGCCGCGGTGCCTGCCGTCCGTATCGTCGTCCGTCTCGGTGTCGGTCGTCGCGCGCACCGGGTCGGCACTACGGTCGCTTCGGGACATCCGTTCGCTCGCGTGCCCGGACGTGTCCGCCGCGTCGCTCGTCGCCGCCGACGGTTCGGTCGACGCGTCCCCGCTCGACGCCTCGGTCGACGCGTCCGTCCCCGCCGACGCGTCCGCCACCTCGTCGAGTGTCGCCGTCCGCGGCGCGTCCGCGGCCGACCCGTCGCGTCCGGCGTCTGCCGTCGGCCCGGACGGTCGGGCTGCTCCCGTGTCGGCCGTCGACGACTCGTCGGGCGTGGTCGTCGCCTCCCCCTCCCCGTCCGCGTTCGCGTCCGCGTCGGCCGTCTCTCCCCCGGCGACCTCTCGCTCCGGCGACTCGGGCGCAATCTCCGTCTCGGCGGGCGCGGACCGCCCCCGCGGCGCCGACGAGCGCACGAGCCCCTCGTCCAGCAGCGCCTCCCGAACTGCGGTCCGCACGGCGTCGGCCACCGCCGACTCCGCGTCGAATCGGACCTCCATCTTGCGTGGGTGGACGTTCACGTCCACCGCGTCCGGCGGCACCTCGACGAACAGGACGGCGAAGGGGTAGCGATCCGACGCGAGCTGGCCGCCGTAGGCGTCGAGAACCGCCTCGCGGAGCGTGCCCGCGGTGACGTACCGCCCGTTGACGAACGTCGAGAGGTACTCCCGGCCCGCCCGCGTCGTCTCGGGGTGGCTCACCAGCCCCGACACCGACTCGACCGGCGACGAATCCGGTTCGGCGTCCACGTCGGCCATCGACGACGCGACTTCCCGGCCGTAGACGGCGAGGACGGTCGTTTCGAGGTCACCGTTCCCCTCCGTCGAGAAGACTTCCCGCCCGTCGTGTTCGAGCGTCGTCGCCACGTCCGGATTGGCGAGGGCGTACTGCGTCACGACGCGGTTGACGTGGTCGAACTCCGTCGCCTCCGTCTTGAGGAACTTCTTCCGCGCGGGCGTGTTGTAGAACAGGTCCTCGACTTCGACGACGGTGCCCGGCGGACAGCCCGACGGCTGCACCTCGCCCACGTCCCCGCCGTCGACGGCGAGTTCGTGGCCTCGACCGCCCGACTGGGGGCGCGAGCGGATCGTCAGTCGCGACACCGCGCCGATGGTGTGGAGCGCCTCGCCCCGGAAGCCGAGGGTGCCCACGGCTTCGAGGTCGTCGCCCGAACTGATCTTGCTCGTCGTGTGTTCCTCCACCGCGCGTTCGAGGTCCGTCGCGGTCATCCCGACGCCGTCGTCGCGGACGCGGACGCCCTCGGTTCCGCCACTCTCGACCGCGACGGTCACCCGCGAAGCGTCGGCGTCGAGGCTGTTCTCGATCAGTTCCTTCACGACGCTCGCGGGGCGCTCGACCACCTCTCCGGCGGCGATACGGCGGACCGTCGCGTCGTCTAGCGCGTGGATGGTCGGCGTCTCACTCACGACAGCCACCGACGGCCGGAGACACCATCAACGCCACGGTCCCCTACTCGACGTCGACGACTTCGATTTCGAACGTCAGCGTCTCGCCCGCCAGCGGGTGCGTGAAGTCGACGGTGACCGTCTCGGCGTCGGCGCCGACGACGGTCCCCGACGCGCCGCCCTGCGTCCGCACCTCCATCCCTTCGACCGGCTCCTGCCCGACCATCCCCTCGAACTGCTCGCGGTCGAACTCCCGGCTCTGGCCCTCAGAAGCCTCGCCGTACGCCTCCTCCGGCGGGATGGTGAGCGTCTCCGTGTCGCCCGCTTCGAGCCCCAGCAGTCCGTCCTCCATCCCCTCGATGAGGTTGCCCGCCCCTACCTCGACGGTGAGCGGTTCGAACTCGCGGCCGGGCTGTTCGTCGAGGAGGCCGGCCTCCTCGGCGACCGATTCCTTCGTCGTGTCGAACACGCTACCGTCGTCGAGACGACCGGTGTACTCGATGGTGACCGTGTCGCCAGCAGTGATAGCCATACCTCGGAGACGGGAGTCGGGGGGATAAGGGCTGGGATCGCTACTCCTCGGGCGCGTAGTCCTCGTGGATGCGGTCCATCCGCGCCGCCATCACGAAGTCGGTCTTGTGGAGGCCGTCGATCTTGTGGGTCCACATCTTCACGTCCACCTCGCCCCACGCGAGCGCGATGTCGGGGTGGTGCCACTCCGCCTCCGCGAGTTCGCCGATTTCGTAGGTGAACTCCAGCGCGTCGCGGAAGTCGTCGAACTCGTAGTGGCCTTCGAGGTGGTGGTCGTCGACGACCTCCCACACGTCCGCGCGGAGGTCGGCGAGGTACGGTTCGTACTCGTCGCTGGTGAGCGGGTCGTCGTCGCTGGTGCAGGCTTCGCAGGGTTCGTCGGCGAGTGCAGACATGGGCGTTCGTACGGACGCGGGCCGTTTGTACGTTCGGCCCGTCGGACTTCGTCGTCGACCATCCCGCCGACCGCTGGGCCTGCGTCCGAGACGTTCTCCGACGCCACCTACACCTCGTCGACCATCCCGCCGAACGTCTCGGACGCGTCCGCCGGCACGTCGAAGTCGTGGTAGTGTTCGCCTTTCTCCTTGCTCAAGATGTTGAGGGCGGCGGCGGCGCCGTCGCCCGCCGAGATGACGGCCTGCCACTCCTCGGCGCGCACCATCGCGCCCGTGGCGTAGGCGTCGTCGACGCTCGTCTCCATCTCGACGCTCGCCTCGACGACGCCGTCGTCGTCCGTCTCGCAGCCGAGATCCCCGGCGAGGCTCCGGTCCGCGCCCGTCGCGAGCACCAGATAGTCCGCCTCGTACTCGCCGTCGTCGGTCGTTAGGGTGAAGCCATCGCCGTCCGCGGCGACGCCCGTCACTTCCTCGCCCTGCTTCCGGTCGACGCCGAAGTCGTCGACCTGCTGGCGAGCCACGCCCATGAACTCGCTCCCGCCGATGGAGCCGATACCGGGGTAGTTGAACAGGTGCGCCTTGTGCATCCACGTCTCGTCGGTGTCGAACACCGTCGTGTCGAGACCGTTCTTGGCCGTGAACAGCGCCGCGCTCAGTCCAGCGGGACCGCCGCCGACTACAGCTACTGATGCCATACGCCGTCGTATCGTCGCGCCGCGGAATATGCCTGTCGTCCGCCTGACTACTTTTCCCCTTCTTCGAGTCGCGCCTGCCACTCGCGGACCCGCGCCATGAGGTCGACCGGCGACGTTTCCGCGAGCGAGGTCTCTTCGAGTTCGTCGAGCACCGACTCGGTCTCCGGATCCAGACCGCCGCCGTCGGATTCGGCGGGCGTCTCGCCCTCTCGGAACCCGCCCGAACTCAGGTCGAAGACGGCCTGTGTCGTCCCGTCGCTCTCACTCTCGCCCCCGGGTTCCGCGCCGCGGGCCTCGATGGCGCGCTCCTCGCGCAACCGGTCCAGCACGTCTCGCGAGCGGTCGACGACCGGCTTGGGCACGCCCGCGAGGTCCGCCACGTGGACGCCGTAGCTCCGATCCGTCGGGCCTTCCTCGATGGTGCGGAGGAAGGTGATGTCTCCGTCCTCGCTGTCGTCACCCGCGACGGCGACGTGGACGTTCGCCACCCGCGGCAGGTGGTCGGCGAGCGCAGTCAGTTCGTGGTAGTGGGTGGCGAAGAGGCACTTACAGCCGATCTGGTTGTGGACGTACTCCGTCGTCGCCCACGCGATGGAGATGCCGTCGTACGTCGCCGTCCCGCGGCCCACCTCGTCCAAGACGACCAGCGACTCCTCGGTGGCCGAGTGGAGGATGTTGCTCAACTCCTGCATCTCGACCATGAACGTCGACCGCCCGCCCGCGAGCTCGTCGAGCGCGCCCACACGAGTATAAATGCCGTCGACGACCCCGACCGTCGCCGACCGGGCGGGAACGAAACTCCCCGCCTGCGCCAGCAGGACGATCAGCGCCGCCTGTCGCATGTACGTCGACTTCCCGCTCATGTTGGGGCCAGTGACGAGCAGGAACCCCCGGTCGTCGTGCAGTTCCACGTCGTTGGGCACGAAGTCCGTCGTCGTCTCGACGACCGGATGTCGCCCCGCTTCGACGACTAGCGGCCCGGGAGCCACTACGTCGGGCCGGCACCAGTCGTGACTCGCGGCGTGGGTCGAAAGCGAGGCGAGAGCGTCGACCGTCGCCAGCGTCCGCCCCACTTCCTGCAGGAGTTCGGCGTGTTCGGCCACCCGGCCGCGCAGGTCACGGAAGAGGTCGTACTCTAGGTCGCCGCGGGCCTCCTCCAGCCGGAGAATCTCCCGCTCCCGCTCCTCCAGTTCGTCGGTCGTGTACCGCCGGGAGTTCTTCAGCGTCTTGATCTCGCGGTACTCGTCGGGGACGGTGTCCGTCTCCGATTTTCCGACCTGAATGTAGTAGCCGTCGGTCTTGTTGCGGTCGACCTGCAGGTGGGTGATGCTCGTCCGCGCCTTCTCGCGTTCGGCGAGGCCGTCCAGCCACTCGCGGGCCTCCTCGTACCGGTCGAGCAGGTCGTCGAGGTCGGCGTCGTAGCCGCGGCGGAAGAGGCCGCCCTCGGTCACCGTCTTCGGCGGGTCCTCCGCGAGCGCCTCGTCGAGTTCCGCGCGCAGAGCCGCCGCCGCCTCCCGGTCCGGCCGGTTCACGATTTCCGGAAGCGGCGAGTCCGCGAGCCGGGAGTCGGCCACCGCGTCCGCGAGCGCCGGGAGGACGCCGAGCGTGTCCCGAACGGAGAGGAGATCCGTCGCGTCAGCGCTCCCGCTCGACGCCCGCGCCGCGAGGCGTTCGAGGTCGTAGGCGTCGCCCAGCACCTCGCGCACCCGGTCGCGGGCCAGCGCCGCGTCGGCGAGCGCCGCCACGCTGTCGAGACGACGGTCGATGACCGTCCGGTCACGACGCGGGCGAGTCAGCCACTCCCGCAGGCGCCGGCGACCGGCGCTCGTCACGGTGTGATCGACCGTGCCCAGCAGCGACCCCTCGCGGTCGCCGTGCATCGTCTCCGTGAGTTCGAGGTTGCGCTGGGTCGTCGGGTCGAGGTCGAGGTGGTCGGTCGGATCGTACGCCTGCAGGCGCGTCATGGCGTCGAGGACGCCCACGCCCGTCTCCTCGACGTACGCGAGGACGGCGCCCGCGGCAGCGACGCCCGCACGGTCGTCGAGGCCGACGCTCTCCAGCGCCGACTCGCCGAACTGCTCGCGCAGGGCGCGTTCGGCTCGGCCGGGCGCAAACGCCGCCTCGTCGTAGTCGGTCACCGAGGCGTCGGTGCGGTCGCGGACGCGGGCGAGCAGGTCACCCTCGTCCGCCCGAGCGGTCGGCCCCGGCAACACCTCGACGGGGTCGAACCGGTGGAGTTCCGCGAGCACGTCCGCCGCCGCGTCGGTCGTCGTCACGAGGAACTCGCCGGTCGTCACGTCCGCGAGCGCGAGGCCGTAGCGGCCGTCGACGGCGACGACGCTCGCGAGGAACTGCGCCGCCGGGTCCGTCGTCTCCAGCAAGGTCCCGGGGGTGACGACGCGCGTAACCTCGCGAGCGTGGCCGTCGTCGGTCTCGTACTGGTCCGCGACGGCGACGCGATAGCCCCGCTCGACCAGCGCCTTCAGGTAGGGTGTCAGGTCGTCGACCGGCACCCCGGCCATCGGGTACGTCGACCCGTGCGAGGACTTCTCCGACACCTTCAGGTCGAGTTCGTCGCCCACGAACTCGGCGTCTTCCGCGAAGAACTCGTAGAAGTCGCCACACTGCATCGCCAGCAGGTCGGCGTCCGTCTCCGACTTCAGGGCGAGGAACTCCCCCACGATTCCGTCGGCGGTCATATCCCTTCTCCCGCCGTGGGCGGGTAAAACGCTGTGGGTCTCCTACGCTTCGACGGCGTCGTCGGACCCCGTCCGACTGCTCGTCAGGCGCTACTCGACGCTGTCGAGCAACGTGAACACTCGCTCGCCCAGCTGCTCGGGCGTCTCGGCGACGACTTTGATGATCGCCTCCTTGCCCACGGCGCCCCGGTCGAGGACGGCGACGGGCGTCGGATCGTGGGCGTCGACGGCGCCGAACGCCTGCCGCGCGCCCCAGCCCATCGTCCCGCTCGCGTCGTCGGGTTCGGCGTCGCGCTCGTACTCCGTAATGGGACCGTCGAGTTCGTTCGTCGCCGCCTCCGTCTCGTCGTCGAACCGGCAGTTGACGGCGAAGCGGAGATTGGGGTCGAACTCCCGGGCCGCGAGCAGGAAGCGCGCGACGTGGGAGGAGGCGCCGAGACGGACGCCGCGGTTGGGCGAGACGCCCGAGAGCGTGCGCGTGATCCGACCCTCGACGGCGGCCGTCTCTCCGACCCGCTCGGCGTACGCCGTGGCGCCGACGACGTTCATCCCCACCTCGGGGACGAGGCGGGACACGTCGCGGTCGACGAAGGTCTCGACCACCTCGGCCACGTCGGTCATCGTCCGGTGGCGGTCGGCGGCCTCGCGGAGCGCCGCGAGGTGGTGGACCGCGCCCGGCCCCTCACCCACGTCGAGGCTGTACCGGACCGCCCGCTCCATGAACGCCGTCCCCGCCTCGACGGCGAACGCCAGCGTCTCGCCGTGGGCGAGGTGGGCGGCGATGGCGCTCGACAGCGTACAGCCGGAGCCGTGGGTGGCGTCCGTGTCGATTCGGGGGTGCTCGAACGTGCGCACTGTCGCGTCGCCGTCGTCCGCGACCACCAGCGTGTCGGTCACCGTGTCGCCGTCGTGCCCGATATGCCCGCCCTTCACGAGCGCGGCGTCGGCGCCCATCGCGACCAGTTCCTCGCCGGCCTCGCGAGCCGTCTCCCGGTCGGTCGGTTCGATCCCCGTCAGCACCGTCGCCTCGTCGGCGTTCGGCGTGACGAGCGCCGCCTCGGCGACTAGGTCCTCGTACGCGGCCTCCGCGTCCGGGTCGAGGAGACGGTCGCCGCTCGCCGCGACCATCACGGGGTCGACGACGACCGGTGCCTCGGCGTCGGCGAGCCGGTCGGCGATCAGGTCGATCACTGGCGCCGTCGCGAGCATCCCCGTCTTCACCGCACCGAGGTCGAAGTCGGCCTGTACGGCGCCGTACTGCGCGTCGACTTCCTCGACCGGCAGGACGTGCGAGCGCTCGACGCCGAGCGTGTTTTGTGCCGTGATGGCGGTGACGACCGACGTGCCGAAGACGCCGTGGGCCTCCATCGTCTTCAGGTCGGCCTGGATGCCCGCGCCGCCACCGGAGTCGCTGCCGGCGATGGTGAGTGCGACCGGTGGTGAGACGGGTGCGCGACGCCGAGTCACGCTGTCCTCCCGCGAATCGACGGACTGCGCCGCCGTCCGCTTCGGCACGACGACGACTGCGTAGCGAACGTTACCATGTGCACGCGTATTACGAGCTGATATTTATCGGTGATGGACGGTCGCTTCGTCGATCTCGGCGGCAAGACCTGCCTCGTCGGTCCAAGCGGCAAGACCTATCTACGACCGGGGAAAAGTCAGGGTTACCAGATGTGGGAGCGCTCGTCCGGTCGCCTCGTCACAGTCGTGGTTGCGGCGCTGGTCCTGTCGGGGACGGCCGCTCCAGTGATCGGCGCCGTCGCGTCAGCCCCGGACCCGACACGGTCGCCGCAGTTCGACGGCGGCCCGGTCTACCAGCAGGGCGTCGACACCGACTCCGTTCGACTGATCGTCTCGGTCCACGAGAACGGCTCCGCGACGTGGACCGTCCAGTACTGGACGCGCCTCGACGACGAGAACACGACGACCGCGTTCGAGTCCTTACAGGGCGACATCGAGGCGAATCCCGACAACTTCTCGGACCGCTTCGCGTCGCGGATGCAGTCGACGGTCAGCACGGCCGAGAACGCGACGGGCCGGGAGATGAACGCCTCCGACTTCGACGTGCAGGCGGAGACACGCGCTCCGCCCGAGTACGGCGTCGTCGCCTACACGTTCCACTGGGACGGCTTCGCCGCCGTCGACGGCGACACCATCCGCGTCGGCGACGCCATCGAGGGCATCTTCCTCGACGAGCGAACTCGTCTCGTGATCGAGTGGCCGGCCGCGTACGCGACGACGGCCGTCTCGCCCGCGCCCGACGAGCGCCGGGCCGACGCCGTCGTCTGGCGCGGCGCCGAGACGAGTTTCGTCTCCGGCGAACCGAGCGTCGTCCTCCGACCTGCGTCGACGGTCACTACGTCGGCCGCTGGCGGGGACGGTGGCGCGACCACCTCGCCAGCGCCGGACGGTGGCGGCTCACCGCTTCCCCTCCTCGGCGTCGGCTTACTCTTCGCCGTCGTCGGTGCGGCCGTGTGGCGATACCGCGACCGCCTCGGTGACGGCGGCACGCCGACCGACGCTGACGACGCGGGCACGGACGCCGACGACGAAGTGGACGAACCCACCGAGGCCCGGGAGGATCTCCTGAGCAACGAGGAGCGTGTCCTCCAGTTCGTTCGCGAGCAGGGCGGGCGTGTCAAACAACAGGAGATCGTCGAGGCGTTCGACTGGACGGAAGCCCGCACGAGTCAGATCGTCCGCGATCTACGGGACGAGGGCGAACTCGAAGGCTTCCGCCTCGGCCGCGAGAACGTGTTGAAACTCCCCGACGACGAGGACGACGACTCGTAGCCTCTCTAACACGTCTATAATCGGCAGACGGCGGCGATTCAAGCCGATCCTACGCCGGGTTTAATCCGGATTAAGGGTTTTTGAGGTTCGTCCCTGTTTATTGGGTGTTCGCCCGTACTAGCTCTCGTGATGAGCCGAGACGTTCCGGATGTCGTCGTGTTCGCGCTCGTCGTCGCTGTCACCGTCAGCGTGGTGGCAGTCCCGGTGTCGGCTCTGGGGCAGCCGACGACGGCGACGGCGACGGCGGAAGTGGGCGACGAGGCGCAGGACCGGGTGGCACAGCAGACGACGGCGAACGGCACCGCGACTGCCACTGCCACGCCCTCCGGGTCGACGGCGGAGGAGAACACCTCGCTCGCCCCCGGACAGCAACTCGCAGGCGTCGTCGGCGTACAGGGTGCCGAAATCGACGGCGAACTCGATGAACGGACGCTGGCGACGCGGGTCGCCCGGTCCGAATCGAACGCGTCGAAGGCGGATGTCGTCGCGACGGAACTCAACACGGTCCGCGAGCGGCTTCGGACCTTACGGGAACGGCAGTCCGACCTCCGCGAGGCCCGTCAGTCGGACGAGATATCACCCGGCGAGTACCGGGCTCGGATGGCGGTCACGGCCGCTCAGATTCGGGCCGTGCAGACACAGCTCGAATCGAGTGAGCGGGTCACTCGGGACCTCCCCGATGCCGCGCTCGAATCACGTGGCGTGAACCGGGAGGAACTCGACCGACTGCGACGGGACGCCGACGAACTCCGTGGTCCCGAAGTCGCGGAGATAGCGCGGCAGGTCGCCGGCGACGACGAGGACCGCGGGTTCGCTCCCGAGCGCGGTCCGGCCGAACTACCGGAGCCGGCGCAGGGCGACGACGAGGACGAAGACGAGGAAGAGAGGGAGCAGACCAGCAACGGCCGCAGCGACGCCGAAGACGCCGTCCCGCCGGCACAGGGGAGGAACGGTGATGGAAACGCGGCCGACAACCGCACGACCAGTACCCGTCCGCCAGAGGAAGCCGGTGGTGGCAACGGAAACGGTTCGGAGGACCCGGGAAACTCGGGTGACGCCGGGAACGGTTCGGAGGACCCGGGAAACTCGGGTGACGCCGGGAACGGTTCGGAGGACCCGGGAAACTCGGGTGACGCCGGTAATTCGGGCGACGCTGGCGGTGCGAACGATGACCGCGCGGGCGGCTCCGACAATTCCGGAGGCTCGGAGGACGACGCGGGAAACTCGGATAGCGCCGGTGACTCGGGTGACAGCGGCAACGCCGGCAATTCGGGTGACGACGGCAACGCCGGCAATTCGGGCGACAGCGGCAACGCCGGTGACTCGGGCGGCGGTAACGCGGGCAGTGACGGCGGTTCCGACGACTCGCCCGGCAACTCCGGCAACCGCGGAGGTGGGCGCCGATGACCGACACGCCGTGTGTGTTGATCGTCGACGACGAACCGGCGCTGCTCGACCTCTACGAGACGTGGCTCGCCGACATCGATGCCGATGTCGTCCGGGCGACCTGTGGTGCCGAGGCACTGGCCCGCTGTGACGACGCTGTCGACGTGGTGATCCTCGACCGACACATGCCTCGCGTGTCGGGCGACGAGGTGCTCGAAGAACTCCGGGCAGGCTCCCGTGAGTTCCGCGTCGCGTTCGTGTCGGCAGCGACCCCCGACGTTCGGATCGTCGAGCTCGACATCGACGCCTACCTCACCAAACCGGTCACACGCGAGGAGTACGTCGACCTCGTGCGCTCGCTCGTTCGGCGGGAGACAGTCTGTGAGGCGGTCGAACAGTATCTGTCGAGTCTCTCGAAGCGTGCGGCGTTGCTGGAGTCGGAATCCCAGTCCGTGCTCCGGACCGATCCGACGTACTCCGCCTTCGAGGAGGAACTCGGGCACCTCGCCGAGCGAATCGACGGTTCTCACCTCGACGACCCGTTTCTCCGGCGCGTCTTCGCCGACGGCGGCCAGCCGGACGCGACGGTGACGCTCGACCCGACGGCGTAGGCGGTACCATTCGGTTTCGCCCCGTCGAGCCGATTATTGCATCTTTTTGTGTGCGTCGTCCGAGCCCTCGGCCATGTCGTACGACATCGCGCTCATCCCCGGCGACGGGATCGGACCGGCGGTCGTGGACGCGGCTATGCCGCTCCTCCACGCCGCCGCCGACGCACACGGGTTCGACATCGAGACCACGCGCTACGACTGGGGGACCGAACGCTACCTCGGGGAGGGCGCGATGATGCCCGACGACGGCCTCGACACGCTCGCGGGCCACGACGCCATCCTGCTCGGCGCCGTCGGCCATCCGGACGTGCCGGACCACGTCACGCTCAACGGCCTCCTGCTCCCCATCCGCAAGGGCTTCGACCAGTCCATCTGCAAGCGGCCGGCGATCCTCTTCGACGGCGTCGACAGCCCGCTGAAGGGGTACGAGGGCGGCGACATCGACATTCTGGTCTTCCGCGAGAACACGGAGGGCGAGTACGCCGACGTGGGCGGGCGCGAACACAACGGCTTCCCGAACGAGGTGGCCGTCCAGAGCGCCGTCTACACCCGGCGCGGCACCGAACGCATCGTCCGCGCCGCGTTCGAGGCCGCTACCGAGCGCTCGGGCCATCTGACGAACGTCACGAAGTCGAACGCGCAGGCCCACGGGATGGTCTTCTGGGACGACATCGTCGACGAAGTGAGCGAGGAGTACCCCGACGTGGAGGTGGAACGCCTCCTCGTCGACGCCGCGAGCATGGACTTCATCCGCCGCCCCGACGAGTTCGACGTGGTCGTCTGTTCGAACCTCTTCGGCGACATCCTCACCGACATCGGCGCCATCGTCACCGGGAGCATGGGGCTGGCGCCGTCGGCGAACATCGACCCCGGCAACGACCACCCGTCGATGTTCGAACCCGTCCACGGG
>Ga0207757_100182_pt1 | contig 51255 bp, 46 predicted proteins | sample A23P3SouthBayCA_2_FD_187752 | JGI IMG/M metagenome (GOLD analysis project Ga0207757, IMG submission 187752) | Aerobic enrichment media microbial communities from Eden Landing Ponds, California, USA - A23 P3 (2) (SPAdes) | ecosystem: Environmental > Aquatic > Marine > Unclassified | place... | reverse complement strand
CCTGCCGGTCGAGCCGACCGGGCGTTCGTCGGGCCCCTCGGTTCGGGCGAGCGACGACCCGCTCGTCAGGGGCATCAGCTTCCCGCCACCGAAGTCGTACCTCACCGCCGAGTTGCGCAACGACTCCGAGAGCCTGGTCCGGGCGAACGACTCGCCGCTACTCGCGCGCGGGCGACTCGGGAACGGCCGGACCCTCTACTACGGCTACCTCCCGGGCGCCAGCCAGTTCCAGTTCAACTACCAGTACCCGGTGCTGTGGAAGCGGCTGGTCTACGAGGCGGCCGGACGGGAGCCGCTCCCGCGGACCAACTACGAGACGGGCACGCGCCTCTCTGTCCCCAACGGGACGGCGGTGGCGGCCCCGGACGGGAGCCGGACCGCGGCCGACGGCTCGGTCTCTCTGGACGCCGCGGGCCACTACCGCCTCGACGACCGGCGGGTGGCGGCCGCGCTGCTCGACGCGGCGGAGTCGAACGTCTCGGCCCCGGCGCTCCGGACCGGCCCCGACGGCGTCGCGCGGTCGCGGGAGGAGGTCGTCCAGCGGCCGCTGGACCTCTCCCCGGCGGTCGCGCTCGCCGCGCTCGGCGTGTTGCTGACGGAGGTGGCGCTGCTCCGGCGCCGGGGTGACCTGTGATGTCGCCTCTCCAGGCCGGACCGGGGACCGAGCTCCAGGCCGGGCTCCCCGTGACCGGGCTCCAGGCCGGCCTCCCCGGGACCGAGGCGGCCGAGGTCACCGTCAGGGGCGTGACCCTCGGGGTCGAGTTGCCCCTCGTCGCGCTGGCGCTCCCGGTCGTGCTCGTCGCGCTCGTCGCGCTGACGTTCCACCTCCGCGGGGCGGCCGGCGACTGGAGCCGGCGCCGACGGCTGGGGCTGTTCGCCTCACGGGTGGTCCTCGCGACGCTTCTGGTGGCCGCCGCCGCCGGGCCGTACACGGTCACCGCCCGCGAGACGCCCGGCGACCCGCGGGTCCGCCTGCTGGCCGACGAGTCCGACTCGATGGCCGTGACCGACGCGAACGTCGACGCGCTCGCGGCCGCCATCGAGGCCGAGGGGGTCCCGGTCAGCCGGTCGGTCGTCGGGTCGGGCACCACCTCGCGGCTGGGTGATGCCGTCGTCGCCAACACCGAGCGGGACGCGGAGCTGCTGGTGGTCTCGGACGGACAGGTGACGGGTGGTCGGTCGCTGGGCGAGGCCGCGGAGGTCGCCACCAGCGCCGGCGCCACCGTTCACGCGGTCCGGCTCTCGACGACCCGGACCGAACGGTACGTCACCCTCGCCGGCCCCACCAAGACCAGTGCCGGGGTCGGCAACAGTTTCCTCGTCCGTGTCGGCGGGGCGGACCTGGGGTCGAGCACCGCCACCGTCACGGTCACGGCCGACGGGACGCCCGTCTTCACCGAGGAGATCTCGGGCGCGGGCGCCGCCGAGTTCACCTACACCTTCGACGAGGTGGGCTCTCACGAGCTGGTCGCGAGGGTCGACGCCGACGACGTCCACGACGGCAACGACGTGGTCCGGCGGAGCGTCCGCGTCGTTCCGAAGCCGCGGGTCCTGTACGTCTCCCGCGGCGAGTACCCGCTGGAGGGGCTGCTCGACCGCCTCTACAACGTGACCAGCCGGCCAGCGGTGCCGGACGACCTCGAACCCTACCAGGCCGTCGTCCTGCAGGACCTCCCCGCGGACGAGGCGGGTAACGTGACCGCCCTCCAGCGGGCGGTCATCGACGGGACGGGCCTGGTCGCGGTCGGTGGTCGGAACGCGTACGACAACGGCGGCTACGCGAACTCCTCGCTGGGGTCGATGCTCCCCGTCAGCGTCGGCGAGGGTGGCGGTCGGACGACCCGGATGGTCCTCCTGGTCGACGTCTCCGGCAGCTCCGAGGCGGGCATGGAGACGCAGAAACGCGTCGCGCTCGACGTGCTGGAGCAGCTCGGCGACGGCAACGAGGTCGGGGTGGTCGGCTTCAACTGGCAGGCCCACCTCGTCAACGATGTCGTCCCGCTGGGCTCGAACCGGGAGCAGCTCCGCTCGAAGGTCCGGCGGCTCCAGAGCGGCGGCGGGACCGACCTCGGGGTCGGGCTGCAGGGCGCCGCCGACCTGCTCGACGGTCCCGGGACCGTCATCGTCGTCTCGGACGGGCAGGCCCAGGATGTCACGTCCCGGGCGGTCGCCCGGCGGCTGAGCCAGCAGGGCGTGCAGGTCGTGACCGTCGGCGTCGGGCGCCGGGTGAACGAGGACCTGCTGTCGGACGTGGCGTCGGCCACCGGCGGGCAGTATCTGCGGGCCGACGAGACCGACCGGCTCCGGCTCCTGTTCGGCGGCGAGTCGCGAACCTTCGCCGCCGGGAAGCTGACCGTCGTGGACCGGAACCAGTTCATCACGGCCGGGGTCGAGCCCGAGTCGGACCCCGGCCTGGCCAACGAGGTGTCGGTCAAGTCCGGCGCGGAGTTCCTCGTCGCCACCGGTGACGGGGAGCCCGCGCTGGCCCAGTGGCGCTACGGCCTCGGCCGGGTCGTCTCCGTCACGGCCTACGGTGTCGACGGCTCGCTGGACGGGCTGCTGGAGCGGCCGGACTCGCTCCTGCTGTCGAAGTCGGTCAACTGGGTGGTCGGTGACCCGGAACGCGACGCCCGCGGTGTCGTGTCCGCCCCCGACGCGCGTGTCGGCGAGCAGGTGACGGTGCGGTACGTGGGCCGTGAGCGGCCCGACGGCCCGCCACGGTTCCGGCAGGTCGCCCCCGAGACGTACGAGGCGACGCTGGTTCCCGAGGCACAGGGCTTCCGCGAGGTGCTGGGAGCCACCGTCGCGGTCAACTACCCCCGCGAGTACGAGGGGTACGGCCAGTCAGACGCGCTGTCCGGACTCGTCCGGACGACCGGCGGACAGCAGTTCGGCCCGGGCGAGGCCGCGGCCATCGCCGAGACGGTCCAGCAGTCGGCCAGCCGGACCCGCGAGGTCCGCCGGGAGTGGGGCTGGCTGTTGCTCGTCGGCGCCCTCCTGCTGTTCCTGCTCGAGGTGGCGGCCCGGCGAATCTCGCGGTACCGCCGGCGAACCGCCACGACCGCGACCGCCGCCGACGACTGACCACCCCTCGGGCTGACCACCCCTCGGTTCCGGCGGCCTCTTCCCGTGGGCCCGGGCCGACGCCCGGAGTGACGGGGGCGGTGCGAGCCGAGCGCACCGAAGAGATTTGTGAACCGCGGGGCTGGGTCCGGTATGAAGCTCCTCGGTGGCAGCATCAACGTGGTCCTCGTCCTCCTCGTCGGCGCCACCATGGCCGGTACCGCCGGGGCGACCCTCTACTACCAGGAGTCCGTCGAGGACCTCCGGGACCGGAACGAACAGCTCCGCCAGCAGAACGCCGAGCTGGCGGCGGACGTCGACGAGAAGCAGGAGCAACTGGCCACTGCCGAGCAACGACTGCAGCGCCTGAACCGGAGCATCGACACCCGCCAGTCCGACCTGCAGCAGGTGACCGACGATCTCCGGGAGACCGAACAGGAACTCCGAGAGGCCGAGGACGAGCTCCTGCAGACCCGCGAGTCGCTGCAGACCGCCCGCTCGCAGCTCGTCCAGCTGCGCTCGGAGAAACAGGGACTCGAGGAGCGTGTCGCCAATCTGGAGGACCGCCGGGACCGGCTCGAATCGACCAACGACGAGCTGCAGGCCCGCGTTGACAGCCTGCGAAGCCGGGAGCGAACGCTGGAGAGCCAGGTCGATGACCTCGAGTCCCGGGTCGAGGATCTGGAGACGGAGAACCAGAACCTCGAGGACGAGAACCAGCAACTCCGGACGGAGAACCAGAACCTCGAGGACGAGAACCAGCAACTCCGGACGGAGAACCAGAACCTCGAGGACGAGAACCAGCGGCTGAAGCGGGAGCTGGAGGAGTGCCGGAACAACAACGACGGCAGCGGCGGGTCGAGCTCGTGACCGACGACGCGTCCGACGGTGGTGCCGACACCGCCCGGAACGGTGAGGGCGACAGCACCCCGGCAGCTACCGCGCCCCCGGAGGAACTCAGGGAACGCGTCGAGCGGGCCGTCCGGCAGGTCCGGCGCGAGGCTCGCAAGGCCGCGGCGGTCCACGCCGTCGTCGACGGCGTGGTCGTCCTCCTGGCGGCGAACCTCGCGCTGACCGTCGCCGGCGTCGTGTTTCCGGGCCCGTCGTGGCTGGAGACCGCCGTCGTGGTCAGCCTGGGTGTCGTGGCCGCCACCACCGAGTTCCTCGCCCGCACCCGGCAGCCACTGGTCCAGCAGTTCGAGGCCGTGAACCCGCAGGTCCGGGAGGCGCTCCGGACGGCCCGCGACGCCGCCGCGGACGGCGCGGAGACGCGGGTCGCCCGCCGCCTGTATGCCGACGTGCTCGATGGGCTCCGGTCGGCCTCCAGCGGCGACCTGATCTCGACCCGGCACGTCTCCGCCGGCGCCGGCCTCGTCGTGATACTGGCCGTCTCGACGGTCGGTATCAGCGCCGCCGGGCTCGGCCTGGGACTGGGCCCCGGTGCCGACGCGGGCGGCCCGACCGACGGTGACGTGCCGACGGGCGGGTCCGGCGACTACGACGGCCTGCAGGACGGCGACGCGGTGCTGGGCGAGGAGACGAACGTGAGCGAGGGTGACGAGTCCGAGGACGTCGTCATCGGTGGCAGCACCGGCGAGGCGGGCGACGCCCCCGCCGGCGACGGTGGCTTCGACACCGGCGGGTTCGCCTCCGAGGGCTCGTACGATGCCCAGCAGGCCGGCTTCGACTCCCCGGACGACGTGGAGAACGCCGACATCATCCGGGAGTACAACCTCCGCATCCGTTCCGACGATGACGAGACATGATCGCCGTGGCCCCCGCGCCGACTGGCGTGCCCCCCGCGCCGACCGGCATCTCCCGGAACCAATCCCGCGACCGACCGCGGTCCCCGAACGACCCCACATCGAACCCCCACACATGAGTCAGGACCCCACGACCGACGACCTCGAACTGGATATCGACGAACTGCAGACGAAACTGGCACGCGTCCGCGAGGAGGTCGGCCGGCGACTGGTCGGCCAGCAGCGTGTCCTCGATGACCTCCTCGCCTGCGTCCTCGCGGACGGGAACGCCCTCCTGGAGTCGAACCCGGGGCTCGCCAAGACGCTCACGGTCCGGACGCTCGCGAACGTCACCGACCTCGACTTCTCGCGGGTCCAGAACACGCCGGACCTGATGCCGTCGGACATCACCGGCACCGAGATCATCCGCGAGGGCGAGGGCGGCAGCCGGGAGTTCGTCTTCGAGCAGGGCCCCATCTTCGCCAACGTCGTGCTCGCGGACGAGATAAACAGGGCGACGCCGAAGACGCAGGCCGCGCTGCTCGAAGCGATGGAGGAGGGACAGGTGACCGCCGCGGGCGAGACCCACGCGCTGCCGGACCCGTTCTTCGTGATGGCGACGCAGAACCCCATCGAGCAGGAGGGGACCTACCGGTTGCCGGAGGCACAGATGGACCGCTTCCTGCTGAAGATCCTCGTCGACTACCCGTCTCTGGACGAGGAGCTGGCGGTCGTGGACCGGTACACGGGCCGCGTCGACGAGGCGATTCCCGTCGAGCAGGTGCTCAGCCGCGAGGAGCTGCTGGACGCACAGACACTCACCCGGGAGGTCCCAATCGCGGACGACATCCGCGAGCGGGCGGTCGAACTCGTCCGAGAGACCCGCGAGGCCGACCACATCGAGTACGGGGCCTCGCCCCGCGCCAGCATGGCGCTGGTGGTGACCGCCAAGGCCCGCGCGCTCATCGAGGGGCGGGCGTACGTCAGCGAGGACGACATCGAGCGGATGGCCAAGCCGGTGCTCCGGCACCGGGTCGTCGTCGACTTCCGGGCCGAGCGCGACGGGATGACACCCGACGACGCCGTCGACGAGCTGCTATGACGGGCCATCCGACCGTCGGGTGGTGCCGATGACCATCGACCCGTCCTTCCTGGACGAACTGGAGCGGTACGCTCGCTCGCGCGAGCGGGACGTCTCCTCCCGGTTCAGGGGCGAGCAGCGGACGAAGGAGCGCGGTGAAGGGCTCACGTTCGCCGACTACCGGCGGTACTCCCCCGGCGACGATACGCGTCGCATCGACTGGAAGCTGTTCGCCCGGACGGACGAGTTCTACGTGACCGAGTACGAGGCCGAGCGCAACCGCACGCTCCACGTCCTGCTCGACACCAGCGGGTCGATGGGGTTCGCCGGGGACGAGGGGACGCCGACCAAGTTCGAGTTCGCCGCGAAACTCGGGCTGGGGTTCGCGTACCTGGTCGCCCGCGAGCACGACGAGTTCCGGTTCTCCCTGTTCGACGAGCGCCCGCGCCGCATCGACCGCGGACGGTCGAACCGGGGGGAGGTCCTGTCGCTGGTCGACGAGGTGGAACAGGTCACGCCCGCCGGTGAGGGTGACTTCGGCGGGGCGCTGGAGGCGTACGCCGACCAGATCGGGTCGCGGTCGCTGGTGCTGGTCTGCAGCGACTGCCTGGCGCCGGCCGACGAGGTCGAGCGGGGGCTGGAGGCGCTGGCCCGGAACGAGGTGATACTGGCGCGGGTGCTGGACCCGGTCGAGCGCGACCTCCCCGTGAGCGGCGATGTCGTCGCCGAGGACCCCGAGTCGACGCGGTCCCTACGGACCCACGTCGGGAGCCGCCGGCGCGAGCGGTACCGGTCCCGGCTGACCGAGCACGTCGACGACGTGGCCGAGCGGGCCCGGACCCTCCGGGTCCGACACCGGCTGGTCGAGTCCGACGCGGACTTCTTCGACGCGTTCGGCGAGGTCTGGACGGCCTGAGACGAGTCGAGCCGACTCCGACCACGCTCTCCGTGTCGTCGCCTACAGCCCGAGGAACTGCCGGATACCGCTGGCGGGCTGGGTGTTCAGCACGTCCGCCGGTTCCGCCCACCCCCGGCGCGCCGTGTGGACGCCGTATCGGATGTAGGCGTAGCTCTCCGGGCGGTGGGCGTCCGTGTCGATGGCGATTGTCGCGCCCTGCTCGACGACCTCCTTGACCGCGGCGCCCCGCAGGTCGAGCCGGCGGGGGTTGGCGTTGATCTCGAGCGCCACGTCGTGCTCGGCGGCGGCCGTGCCGACCGTCTCGAAGTCCAGGTCGAGCCCGGAGCGCTGGTTGAGCTGGCGGCCCGTCGGGTGGCCGACGATGTCCGTCGCGGGGTGCTCGATGGCCGCGACCACGCGGTCGGTGCCGTCGCCGTCCAGCGCGGCGTGCGGAGAGGCGACCACGCAGTCGAGTTCGTCCAGCACGTCGTCGCCGACGCTCAGGCCACCCTCGGCGTCGATGTTCGCCTCGACACCCGTGAACACGTCCACGTCGGCGTCGCCCGCGACCTCACGGACCTCGGCGATCTGCTCGCGAAGCTCCTCGTCGTCGAGGCCGACGCCGCCCACCATCCCCGGCCCGGTGGCGTGGTCGGTGATGGCGATGTACTCGTGGCCGAACGCGGCCGCGCCCTCGGCCATCTCCGCGATGGTGTTGTTCCCGTCGGACCACTCGCTGTGGAGGTGGAGGTCGCCGCGCACGTGGGGCTGCTCGACGAGGTCGGGCAGGTCGCCGGCTGCGGCGGCGTCGACCTCGCCGCGGTCCTCGCGGAGTTCGGGGGGCATCCACGGCAGGTTGACGGCCGCGTACATCCCGCGCTCTGCCTCGCCCGCGACGCGCTCGCCCGCCCGGGGTCCGGCCTCGTCCTGTTCCTCGTCGCTCAGGTCCGAGATGTCGAAGACGCCGTACTCGTTCATCGTCAGCCCCCGCTCGATGGCCCGGTTTCGCAGACGGACGTTGTGGTCGCGGCTGCCCGTGAAGTACTGCAGCGCCGCGCCGAACTCGTCGGGGTCGACCACGCGGAGGTCGACGCGGAGCCCCTCGGCCCGGACGGATGCCTTGGCCTCGCCCGCCTCGATGACCCGGTCCGTGCCGTCCCAGCTCGTGAACGCGTCGAACACGGTCTCGGGCTCGTCGCTGGAGACCAGTACGTCCACGTCGCCGATGGTCGGCCGCCACCGCCGGAGCGAACCCGCAGCCTCGGCACGCTCGACGCTACTCGCCGCCTCCAGGTGGTTGATGACCCGGTCGGCGAGCGGTCGGCCCTCGCCCAGCAACTCGCGGCCGTGGCTCTCGCGGGCGAAGTCGATGCCCTCCAGGATGTTCTGCTCGGTCTTCGGGCCGAACCCCTTCACCGCCTGTATCTTGCCGGCCTCCGCGGCCGCTTCGAGGTCGTCCAGTGTCTCGACCCCGAGTTCGCGATACAGGTCGCCGACGGTCTTCGGGCCGACCCCCTCGACCCGGGTGAGCACCTCGATGTCAGCCGGGAGCTCCTCCCGGAGGTCCGCCAGTTCCTCGATTTCGCCGGTCTCGACGTACTCCACGACCTTCTCCGCGATGGCATCGCCCACGCCCTCGATCTCCTGGACGGCGGCCTCGCCCTCTCTCGCGAGCCCCGCGATGTCGGCTGGGTGGCCCCTGATGTTCTCCGCGGCGCGGCGGTAGGCCCGTGGCTTGTACTCCACGTCCATCGCCTCCAGCCGGTCGGCCATCTCCTCCAGCAGGTCCGCGACGGCGGCGTTCTGGGTCATTGTTCGTGTGAACTCGGCCCTGCGTGATAGTTCGGGCGGGTAACCGCCGGCTGGGAAAGCTTGAACGGGCAGGTCACCGAACCGCGGATATGAGCCTCGCTGCCGTCTTCCGGAAGGATTTCGAGGACGCTGTCAGGTCCAAATCGCTGCTGGTGTCGGTCCTGCTGTTCGGCCTCTTCGCGGCCCTGCTCGCGGCCCTCCAGTTCTTCCCGACCCTGTACATAGACGACGGCAGCACCGCCCCGGCGACCACGCTGGCCCTCCTGAACAGCATGCGACAGCCGGCGGTGTTCTTCGTCCCGCTGTTCGGCCTCATGGTCGCCTACGACACCATCGTGGGCGAGCGCGAGAGTGGGAGTATCCGCCTCCTGCTCGGCCTCCCCAACTCCCGGCGGGAGGTCGTGCTCGGGAAGTTCCTCGGTCGGACCAGCGTCGTCGCGGTCGCGGTGCTGGCCGGGTACACCGTGGCCGGCGGCATCGCCCTGGCGACGTACGAGTCGTTCGACACCGCCGTATTCACCCTGTTCACGCTCCTCACGCTGGTCTACGGGGCCGTCTACGTCGCCATCGCCACGGGGTTCTCCGCGGGGATGCGCTCGCGACTCGGCGCGTTCGTCGGCGCTGGTGGCCTCTACTTCCTGTTCATCATCGGCTGGGATATCGGGCTGTTGCTCCTCCAGCTGGCGATCTACGGGCAGGACATCCCCGAGGCCGGCCTGCCCGACTGGTTCAGCTTCATCGGGATGTTGAACCCCTCGACCGCGTTCATGCACGCGGCCCGGACCGTCATCCCGGCGTACCGCGAGATCACCTTCTACCCGGAGGCGAGCGCCGCCTACGCCCAGGGCTGGGTCGGGTTCCCCATCCTGGCGGTCTGGATAGTTCTCCCGCTGGCGTTCGGCTACGTCCGCTTCCGGCGGTTCGATGTCTGACCACTCCTCGTCACGGTCGGGCACCGCCGACCGACGGGGTCGGGCCGCTCCACCCGGTGGCAGCGTACTGTCCGGTGCCACGATGCGGTGGGTCAGTACCCGCCGCGCTTCCCGGTATCGTCCTCGCGCCCGAGCGCCTGCTTCAGGAACTTCATCCACCGCTTCTTGTCGGCGGCCTCCTTCGCCTTCGCCTCCTGCTCGATGCTCGTCGGGCCGAGCGACTGCAACGCTTCGAGCGCCCGGTCGATGCCGATGATGGACTCGACGAGCTCCTCGCCCTCCGCGAAGGTGAGGTCGGCCGCCTCGGCCTCGTCTTCCAGCCGCTGCTTGCGCTGGAGCCGCTCGCGCCGCAGGTTCTTCTTCGCCTCCTCGACCTTCTCGCGCTCGCCCGGCGGGACGGTGTCCCGGCGCTTGATCTCGAAGACGAACTGGTGTAGTTCGACGGTCTCGCCCTGCACCTCGATCTCGTCGGGGATGTCGGCACCGAGCGTCGCCCCCTCGCGCTCGACGCGTTCGAGGAGTTGCTTACGCTCGAACTCTCGCATTGACTCCGCTTTGGGGACTCCGAGACATTAGTGGCGCGCTCTGGACGCGACTGTCGGGGACGTTTCGGGGTGTATCTTTATCTACGGTCGGACAAGCCGTGGCATATGGTCAGGGGGTGGATTTGCGACCGCTGTGAGCGGGTTCATACGGGGAACCCCACCGAGTGTCGCAGTTGCGGTCACCACGTCCTCCGACCGGCAAGCGGCGAGGAACTCCAAAAACGGGCCAGCGGGACGAGTGCTCCAGAACCGATTGACCTCGACTCGCGGCCATCGTACGGCGGCACTCCCGAGGAAGAACTCCACTCGGGTCCGGACCTGAATCCCGACGGAAGTATCAAAAATGGAACCGAGACCCCGAATATAACCTCCGATGAAATCGAGGTCGACCGCGCCCAGACCTGGAGCCTTCGACGAGTCTTGCTGGTCGCGGGGATAGTCGCCCTGCTTGTACTCGGGGGAGTCTTCCTCACTGGTGGACTGTAGCCACGGTGTCGAGACTTGCCGCTGGAGCGCGCCGTCGATGTAGGAATCTATTCGGAGGTTCCCCTCTCCAGTTCACGCCAGCGGCGTGCGCTCCACCACGGTCCCGTCGTAGGTCGGGTACTGCTCGACCAGTTCCCCCTCGGAGACGTCGCCCTCCTCGACCATCTCCTCCAGCAGCCACCACGCCAGCTCGACGTGGTCGGATTTGACGGTGTAGAACTCGTCGGGCACCCCGAGCGCCTCCAGCTTCTCGGGGTCGAGCCACGTCTTCCCGTAGACGAGCGTGCCGTCGTCGGTGATCTCGTCGAACGGGCGGCGGATGTTCCGGGCCATCCGCTTGAGTCGGTTGCGGTGCTGGGCGGCGTCCTTGAACACGCTCGTGCAGAAGTAGACGCGCTCGTGGTCACCCATCACCTCGAGGATATCGTGGCTCCCCTCGACCGCGCTCATGTGGCCGTCCTTGAGTTCGAAGCCCGCCTCCTGCATCCGGCGGTAGTTCCCGTCGGACATCTCGAACTCGTTGATGTTGCAGAACTCGGCGGCCCCCTCGTCGAGGAACTCGAGGAACTCCGGCTCCGCGCGGATACCCGGAATCTCGAAGGAGGGTGTGAGTCCCTCCTCGCGGGCGATGTAGAGGATCTCCTCCCACTCGGTCCCGTGGAGGTCGCCCCACAGCTCGAACGGCGGGTGGAAGCGGATCTCGTCGAGACCTGCCTCGCTCAGGCGGCGCATGTTCTCGCGCCCGCCCGTGATGCCCGTGTACAGGTGCGTGTGGTGGTCCTCGCCGAACTCCTCTTTCAGCAGCGAGAGGTACCGCGTCGTGCGCGCCATCGCCTCCTGGGGCTCGCCGCCCGTGATGGAGGTGCCCAGGGCGTCCATCCGGTGGGCCTCCTCCAGCACGTCCTCGTCGGACTCGACGGGGCGCTCGTTGGCGTACACCTGGTTCACGTTCTTCCGGTTCTCACCGAGGGGGCAGTAGAAGCAGTCGCGCTGGTCACAGTAGCCGTAGACGAACAGCACCATCTTCCCGCCTTCCGCGCACTGTTCGCACCCCTCGGAGATCATGTGTGTCTGCCCACTGTTGTCGGAGCGACGTGAAAAGTCGTGCGTCTCGTCCACCGGCGTGCGTGGCGCCCGCATGCCGCCACGAACCAGGGTGAGCTACACGGGGGGGACTACACACCTGTGGAGATGCGGGATGCCTATATCCGAATATCAACTATTGAGTCCAATTTAGAACACGATAACGGAATGGATGCGAAGTATATAATGTGTTTGTAGTGGTACAAGCTCTTCTGGTGGACATTCACGAAACGCTTTAGTGGGTGGCTGGCATGGACACTGGTGATGGCAGTACGCGAGACCTCCGACGACGGTTCCGACCTCGAAACGACGACGACCGACTTCCCGGCCGGGCACACCTGTCCGGACTGTGGCGCAGCGGTGCTCAACGGGCAGGGTCTCTACACCTGCTTCGAGTGCGAGTTCTCGCTGACCTCCGCGGCGTTCACGGAGGAGAGCACGTTCGACCACCCGGTGTTCCGCCTCTGATGGCCGCCACCGAACCCTCCGGCGACGGCGACCCGCTCGCCGGCATCCCGGCGGCCACCTGCCCCTTCTGCGGTGGGGCGACGGGCATCGTCAGCGACCTGGCGACGTGTGGCGAGTGTGGCTGGATGGACGCCGCCTGACCCATCCCGGCGCCCGGCACTGCGGCTCGATCTCCTTTCCTATCTCTCTGACCTCATGTCTCTCTAACGTGTGTTGTCGAGCCACATGCACGGCCGACAGGCCCATATCCGCCGATGGCGTGGCGTCGGATATGACCGAGGAGTCGCCGGGGAGGAGCCGTCGTTCGGTTCTCGCGGCCGGCGCGACCGCCGCCACCGTCGGGCTCGCTGGCTGTGCGGGCCTGGCGGGTGACCTGTCGTTCGAGTCCGGTAGCGCCACCGTCACGGCACAGGCACGTTCCGAGGCGGGCTATCAGGAGGCCGGTGTGACCGCGATTCCGTTCAGCCGTCAGGTCTCGCTGGGGCCCATCCGGCGGACGGTGGAGGTGACGAACCTGCTGGCCGAGTACGACCGCAGCGTCGGCCTCGACAGCGGTGGCCTGACCGACGGGCTCGGCATCCCGACCGACGCGCGAGCCGCGGTGTTCGCCGCGTTCACGACGCCGGCGGTCGACGTCTTCGGCCGGACGCTCAACCCGGTCGCCAACCTCTCGACCGACGAACTGGCGAACCTCATCCAGCAACACTACGGCGGCTTCCGGAACCTCGCGACGGACGCCGAGCTCTCGGGAACGCTCCTCGGGCAGTCCACGGGGGTGACCCGGTACACCGCCGAGGCGGACCTGCTGACGACCGCCGTCGTCTCGACGGACGTCCCCATCTACCTCTACGTCGGCACGCCCGTCCGGGCCGGCGAGGACTTCGTGCTCACCGTCGCGGCCCACCCGCGGGCCGCCGGCCCCCGCGAGGGGACCATGCGGACGTTACTCGAGGGCGTCGAGCACGCGGCGGGGTCGGCCTGACCTGCCAGCCACCCACAAGCGAATTAACCCGGCCCGTCGTAGGCAGCCGCGACCGTGCTGCTCGTGCTGTGTGTGGACCTCGATGACGATCTCGGCCGGAAGACGGACCACGATACGCCCGTCATCGGCCGCGAGCGTGTCGAGCGTGCAGCGGTGGACCTGGCGACCGCCGACCCCGAGGACTCGGACGTGAACGTCTGCTTCGAGGGGTGTCACCTCTACGACCGTATCACCGACGAGACCGTCGAGGTGGCCGTCGTCACCGGCAACGAACGCGGCGACGTGGCCGCCAACCGCGAGGTCGGCGACGAGGTGGACACGGTGCTCGCCTCCCTCGCGACGGGCGAGGACGTCCGCGCGCTCGTGGTCACCGACGGCGCCCAGGACGAGTCCGTCATCCCAGTCATCCGCTCGCGGGTCCCCATCGACGGCGTCCGCCGGGTGGTCGTCCGGCAGGCCCAGGACCTCGAGTCGATGTACTACACCTTCAAACAGGTCCTCTCGGACCCCGAGACCCGCGGGACCATCCTCGTGCCGCTGGGCATCCTGTTGCTCATCTATCCGGTCGCGGTGCTGGCCGACCTGCTCAAGCTCCCCGGCTCGACGCTGGGGGTGGTATCCGCGCTGCTCGGACTCTACATCCTCGCACGCGGGCTCGCGGTCGAGCGCACCATCGACCGCGTGGTCGAGCGCGCCCGGACGAGCCTGTTCACCGGTCGTGTGACGCTGGTCACGTACGTCGTCGCGGCGGCGCTGCTGGTCGTCGGCGGGGTCACCGGTGTCGACCTCGTCGAGACGCTCCGCGCGACGGCCGGCGGTCGGCTGGGGCCGGGGCAGACGCTCGCGGCGCTGGTCAACGGTGCTGTCGAGTGGTTCGCCGCGGCCGGCGTCATCGCCTCGCTCGGGCGCATCACCGACGAGTACATCGCCGGCGACTTCCGCTGGCGCTACCTCAACGCCCCGTTCTACGTCATCGCCATCGCGGTCGTCCTCCACGGCGTGAGCGCGTTCTTCCTCGCGCTGCCGTACGCGGACCTGGCGTACCTCGCGGCCGCGCTGGCGGGGGGAACGCTGCTGGGGCTGTTCAGCACGCTCGCCTTCGCCATCGCGGAGCAGCGTGCCCCCCGGCGGCCGGACTCGAAGGCCGCGTAGTCCGGGTCCCGGTGACGGCGACGGCGTCCCCACCGAGCGGCCGAACGTTCACCGGGCATTCGGAGGTGGGTTGATTACCTTCCCCGCCGAGCGGCCGGTTATGGGTGACGAACCCTCCGACGACCGACACCTCGCGACAGACTCGCTTCACGCCGGCCAGGAGCCCGACCCCGCCACGGGTGCCCGGGCGCCGCCGCTGTACCAGACCACCTCGTACGTCTTCGAGGATGCCGAGGACGCCGCCGCGCAGTTCGAGCTCTCGAAACCGGGCTACATCTACTCCCGGCTGATGAACCCCACCCTGGAGACGCTCCAGGAGCGCCTCGCGGCGCTGGAGGGTGGCGTCGGCGCCGCGGTCACCTCCTCCGGGATGGCCGCGTTCGACCTGACGACGTTCCTGCTCGCCGAGGCCGGCGACAACATCGTCTCCGCGTCCTCGCTGTACGGTGGCACCTACACCTACCTCACCCACACCGTCGAGCGGCGGGGCATCACGACACGCTTCGTCGACACGCTCGACTACGACTCATACGCCGAGGCCATCGACGAGGATACCGCGTACGTCCACCTCGAGACGATCGGCAACCCGGCGCTGGACACGCCCGACATCCAGCGTATCGCGGACATCGCCCACGAGCACGGGACGCCGCTGTTCGTGGACAACACGTTCGCGACGCCCGCGCTCTGCCGGCCGCTCGAACACGGCGCCGACCTCGTCTGGAACTCCACGACGAAGTGGCTCCACGGTTCGGGTACCACCATCGGCGGGGTCGTCGTCGACGGCGGCTCGTTCCCGTGGCAGGAGTACGCCGACGACTACCCGGAGATCGCGAAGGACAACCCCGCGTACCACGGCGTCAACTTCGCCGAGACGTTCGGCGAGCAGGCGTTCACCTACGCCGCCATCGCCCGCGGGCTGCGTGACCTCGGCAACCAGCAGTCACCGTTCGACGCCTGGCAGACCATCCAGGGCATCGAGACGCTCCCCCTGCGGATGGAGCGCCACTGCGAGAACGCGATGGCCGTCGCCGAGTTCCTCGACCAGCACGAGGACGTGGCGTGGGTCAACTACCCCGGCCTCGAATCGCACCCGACCCACGACACCGCCAGCGAGTACCTCGACGGGGGCTACGGCGGCATGATCACCTTCGGGCTGGAGGCCGGCTACGAGGCCGCCCGCACGACCGTCGAGTCCACCGAACTCGCCAGCCTCCTCGCGAACGTCGGCGACGCGAAGACGCTCATCATCCACCCCGCCTCCACGACCCACCAGCAGTTAACCGACGAGGAGAAGGAGTCCTCGGGCGTCACCGACGACCTCGTCCGACTCTCGGTCGGCATCGAGGACCCCGGCCGCATCATCGACGACCTCCGGCAGGCCATCGAGGCCGCGACCTGAGCACCCCCGGAGCACCGGGTCGCGGGAGCCGGCCCCTCCCGTCGTATCGGGCCACCCGAAACCGGAACCGAAACTAATTGCCCATATGACGATTATATGGCGCCATCATTTGTTGATTGGTTGTCTTAAGTTCGTATTATTCCTAGTACTAGTGTCTTATGGGCGATGGAATCGTACGGATTCGTACGATGGCCTCCAACTCGACGTTCCCCAAACTGACGCTGTTCTGCCCCGAGTGTCCACACCGCGCTCCCATCGACGGCGACTGGCGACGGGTCGAGCGGTCGGATGGAGTCCAGCTGCGCTGTCCCAACTGCCGAGCTGCTATCGACAGGCGGTTCAGAGGATAGTTCGAACTGGCGTTATTATCGCCAAAAACGAGACATAATCCCACTACTTCGGAGATATCATCTGGGAATGGAGAGTGATTTCCTAATCATCCTTTCAGCCCGCTCCCGCTCAGCCCGACCACCACGTCGTCGTCCGCGTCTACCACTCCGCGCTCCCGGTACGCGCGCAGTGCGGCGGGCGCGACCGCACAGGTCGGCTCGACGTAGAAGCCCGCACGGTGGAGCGCGTCGAGCTCCCGCTCGACGGCCTCGCTCCCGAGCGCGATGGCGTCCCCGCCGGTGGCGTCGACCGCGCCGAGTATCCCGTCGAACCGGACCGGTTCCCGTATCTGGATACCGTCGGCGGCGTTGTTGTCGCCCGCGGCGGCCGCCTCGCCGTGCAGCTCCTCGACCACGGGTGCGTACCCGGCGGCCTGTGCGCCCAGTAGCCGCGGCATCGAGTCGGTCCACCCCGCGTCCCGGAGCGCCCGGAAGCCCCGATACGCGCCGAGGAACATCGTCCCGTGGCCCAGCGGCAGCACCACCGCGTCCGGCACCGACCAGCCGCGCTGCCACGCGAGTTCGTACGCCATCGTCGCCGTGCCGGCGAAGAAGTAGGGGTTCCACGCGTGGCTCGCGTACCAGCCCTCGCCCGCCTCCACCGCCGCGATGCAGGCCTCGGTCACGGCCTCGCGCGACCCCTCCACTCGCTCGACTGCTGCCCCGGCGCGTTCGATGGCCCGCACCTTCCCCGGCTTCACGTCTGCGGGGACGTACACCGCACAGTCGATACCGGCCCGCGCCGCGTAGGTGGCGATGGCGGCGCCTGCATTGCCCGAGGAGTCCTCCACGACCCGTTCGACGCCCAGCTCCGCGGCCCGCGACAGCACCGCCGTCGCGCCGCGGTCCTTGAACGACCCCGAGGGGAATGTCCAGTCGAGCTTGAACTCGGCGTCCCACTCCGGCGCCTCGACCAGCGGCGTCGGCCCCTCGCCCAGCGTCACGTGCGCGCCGACGGGCAGGAACGCCGAGAACGCCCACAGCCCCCGCGAGAGGTCGAGGTCGGCCTCGGCCGGGCTGTCGGCGTCCGGCAGCGGCTGCTCGTAATCCAGCGGCGCCCCACACTCGCAGCGCCAGCGGTCGGCGTACTCGTTTCCACACGCGGGACAGTGGAGGTCGCTCATGCTGGCGGGTCACGCGGGGACGGCGTGGGCGTTTCGGTGGGCAGGTCGTGCCAGCGGAACATGGCACGGGCGTCGCCGGAACAACCAGCAACAGGAACCGCCCAACCGGTCAAGCAACAGTGACCTGCATACGCGCGCCGAAGGCGCGCGTTTCACCGCTCGGAGCGAGCGAAGCGAGCGGAGAGCGGGTAACAGTTTTTCAACCAGTTTTTACGAGGAGTGGTGCCCGCAGCGGCGCGCTCCGCGCGCCGCGAGGACACCCGACGAGTAAAAAGTGGGTTAGTATTGATCAATGTCGGTGCCGACCGAGCACACGTACTCCCCGGTCGCGATCTGCGGGAGCCGTCGGGTCCGCCAGAAGATGCCCGCGGTGTCGGCGGTCACCTCGCTCTTGACCGTGCCGAACGGGTCGGTCACCTCGAACAGGGTGTCGCCGCGCTCGACGGTGTCGCCGAGGTCGGCGTGGAAGGAGACCAGCCCGCCCGCGGGGGCGCCGTACTGCTCGAAGCCGGTCGCGCGGGTCTGGGCATCGGGGTCGTGGGTGCCGTCGAGGAAGTCGTAGTAGGTCAGCACGTTCATCACGCCCTGCAGGCCCAGACGGATGGACTCCTCGTCCCAGCCGACCGACCCCCCCAGCTCGGGGTCGATGGTGGGGATGCCCTCGTCCGGGGCGGCCCGGGCGAGCTGACCGTCGGGGCCCTTCTGGTCGAGGATGTAGCCACAGCCGAACACCTTCGCGAGTTCGAGGCAATCCCGGTGAAGGCGGTGGCGCGGGCCACAGCGGACGCGGGTCTCGTTTATCATCCGGCTGGTCGACCCCTGATGGAGGTCCAGCACGAGGTCCGCCCGCGTCGCGGCGTCGAAGGTGGCGGCGGCGATACGCTCGCTGGCCGTGCCGTTGGCGTTGCCCGGATAGGCGCGGTTCAGTTTCGTGTCGTCGATGGGGTTGCGGTGCTCGGCGATCTGGAAGCCGTAGTGGTTGACGATGCCGACGATGAGGAGCGTTCCCGAGAGTTCCTTCGGGTTGATTCGGGGGTAGAGCCGCTGGACAACACCCAGACCGTTGAGTTCGTCACCGTCGCTGACGGCCTGCACGTACAGCGTCCGGCCGTCCCGAGCCCCGTTGACGACGGCGACGGGGAGCCCCACCTCCGACCCGTCGCGGGCCTCACCGACGGGTAGCCGGCCCGTGTCCTTCTCGCCGGGGGCCGCACTCGCCGTCCCGAGGCTGGTCATGGACGCTAGTCATCCCGGGCCCGTTATTAGGAGGTTCGGTATCCGCCCGCCCTGCCGGTTTCGGGCCCGACCAGCCGCGATGCCAACCGATTTGCACGCGCGTTCCCTACCGGTGTGCGTGCCCGACCTCGACGCCGATGCCGCTGACGCCGACGCCGCTGACGCCGATGTCCCCGACCGGCCGGGCGTCGCCAACGTCGTCGCGGCGCTGAACGTCCGCCGGAACGCCGCTATCGGCTTCACGCTCGGCGTCCTGTTCACCGTGTTCGTCGTCTACGTCTACGTCGTCGTCCCCGACCGGCCGTACTCGCTGGCGCTGTGGGCGACGCTGGGGTTCGTCCTCGCGGTCGGGATGGGGCTGTTGCTGACGGCGATACTCACGCTGCGCTCGGCGCTCCACCGGGCGCGGGAACTCGACTGACGGGCCGCGTCAACCCGTCTCGGGTGGTTCGTCGCCGGCCAGTTCGCCGAGTCGACCGGCCCCCGAGCGGGTCCCCTTCGCGACGAACCGGTCGTTCGCCCGGAGCCGCGTCTCCGGCCCGGGCGAGACCACCCAGTCCGACTCGCCCGTGGTGGCGGACTCGGAGGGGTGTCCCCGCCGGACAGCGATGACGCGCATCCCGGTCTCCGTCGAGACCTCCGCGTCGCCCAGCGTCGCCCCGTCGAGCGGGCTACCCGGCGAGACCGTGTAGCGGACGATGACCTCGTCGGACTCCCACACCGCCTCGGTGATGACCGGGTGGGTGCCCAGCCCCCGGAGGACGCCCTCGCTGATCTCGACGGCGGCGTCGGAGATGACCTCCGTCGCGGTGGCCAGGTGGACCAGCCCCCGGAGCGAGACGGGGTCGTCGACGCTCGCGGCGGCCCGGAGAATCCAGGCCTCGAACCGGGACTGCAGCGCGTCGACCTCCGCCTCGAGTTCGAGCACCTCCTCGGCGAGCGCCTCGCTGTCGTACAGGATAGCACCGTACGCGAGGTCGACGGCGAGTTCGCTCATGTCCTTCATCAGGACGATGGAGTCGAGCGCCCGTTCGAGGTCGGCGATGGCCGGCTCGTCGGGGGCCGGTGGCTCGTAGGGCTGGCCACAGAGTTGCTCGTGGACCTCGGCGATCCCCTCGACGGCACCCCGCAGGAGCGCCACGTCGCCGGCCAGGATACGGGTGTCGTGGGCCGGGTTGAGCAGCCAGTCCCCCTCGCGTCGGATGGCGATGACCCGGACACCGGTCTCGGTCTCGAGGTTGGCCTCGCCGAGCGTCGTGTCCGCGAGCGGGGAGTCGGCCGCCACCCCGACCGGGACGAGCGCCTCGACCGCCTCCGGCAGCGCCGTCCGCATCGAGTCGGGCAGGCCGACCTCCTCGACGACGACCTTCGCGATGTCGCCGGCGGCGTCGCTGATCTTCTCGGCGGCGCCGACAACGCCGAGAACGGGCGCGAGCGCTTCGGCGTCCTCGGGATTCCGCGCGGCCATCAGCAGGCTCATCCGGGCCTGCATCTGGAGGACGTCCATCCGTTCCTCGAGTTCCAGCACCTCGTGGGCGACCTCGGTGCTACCGAGCAGTACCGCCGAGTACGAGAGGTCGATGAGCAGTTCGGCGGTGTCTTTCATCTCTGCCAGCACCTCCTTGACGCTCACCGGCTCGTACTCGACTGCCATGCCCCGCCTTGCGCGGCACCCGACTAAAACGTTCGCGGACCCGGCGCCCGCCGTGCCCTCCGGCACCGGCGTTCGGGGATGCCGACGCCGGGCTGTCATGTAAGCCCGTCTTCTGGTGGCGAAGCGCCTAAGTCGGGGGCCGCGGAGTGATGTGGTGAACGTGCACATTCGTCGGTCCTCGCTGCCGTCTGCCCTCCCCACTTGCCCGAGGTGGTTCACGTGAAGAGCCCCCGAGAGGTGGCGCGGCTCCTCGTTGACGAACGTCGTCGGCTCACACTCGTCGCCATCCTCGTCGCGACGCTCCTGCTCGGCGCGGCGGCACCGTCGGTCGAACTCTCGACCTCGCTCGAACAGTTCCGCGGCGGTACCGAACCCGCCGCCGCCGACAGCTACGTCGAACGGGAGATGTCCGGCTCCGTCGCCGGCGTCGAGCAGTCGCTGCTCGTCGTCCGCAACACCAACGAGTCCGCCGGCGCAACCGAGCGCAACGTCCTCACCGAGGAGGGGTACCTCACGGTGTTGCGCATCCAGGAGCGGCTGCTGGCCAACGAGACCGTCAACCGGACCCTGGTTGCCGAGCAACGGCCCATCTCCATGGCCAACGCCGTGGCCATCATCGCCATCCGGGAACAGCAGGGTGTCTCGGTCGACGAGATGGATATCGAGCCCCGGCCGCCCCTCTCCGAGCAGAAGGCGGCCCTCCGGAACATCTCGGAGTACCAGCGTCGCCTCTACACCACCTACGCCATCGGCGAGGTGCTGTCCGACCCCGAGCACACCTGGCCGGACGGGGGCGGTTTCGCGTTCGTCCCGCTCAGCTACGAGGGCAACGGCAAGACCGCGCCCGCGACCGGTATCGTCCTCTCGCACGACGAGGATACCGACCCGAAGAACCTGACCACCGCACAGCTCACGGCACAGCGCATCGCCGCCGACGAGCTCTCGGACCCCGAGCGGGACGCGCTCATCATCGGGAACGGTATCATCAACGCCGAGTTGCGGCAGTCGTCGCTCGACAGCCTCACCATCGTCGGGCCGCTCGCGCTCCTGCTGATGGTGTTCATGTTGCTGTTCGCCTACCGTGACCTCGTGGATGCCGGACTCGGGCTGCTCGGTGTCGGGATGGTCCAGGTCTGGACCTTCGGCTTCATGGGCTGGATGGACATCACGTTCAACCAGCTGTTCGTCGCCGTCCCGGTCCTGCTGATGGGCCTCTCCGTGGACTACGCCATCCACGTGTTCATGCGCCACCGCGAGGAGCGCCCGCCCGACACGGGCGGCGAGTCCGACCGGCGCTCGGCGCCCCGGTCCCGCGGCGCGGCCGCCGACGGTGGTACGCGCGATACCGCTCGGACCGATGGGGGCCGCCCGGAGGACGACGAGGCGGCCGATACCGCCGAGACGGACGACGAGGCGGCCGACACCGAAGACGAGGAGGGCGGTTTCGTCTTCGGCGACGACGCGTTCAGTGACCCAGAGGAGGGGTCGGACGGGGAGCCGGAGGACGGGGCCGACACGTCTGATGCGCCCGACGACCCGGCCGCGGGACCGGACGGCGCTGCGGACGACGGCGACACCCCGGACGCCACGCCGACTCCAGGCGAGTCGGACCGTACGGCCGAGCCCCCGGCTGGACCGGGAAGCACGCGTGAGCCCGACCGGACCGCGTCCGGTGGCGGTCGTGACCCGGACCCGCCCGGCGGCCGCTCGGGTGCCACCGGCGGGCCGTTCGACGACATCACGGACACGATGACGGTCGGGCTGGCCGGTGTCGGGACGGCGCTGGCGCTGGTGACGCTGACGACCGCGACGGGCTTCCTCGCCAACCTGACGAGCGGCGTCGGCCCCATCCGCGAGTTCGGCGTCGTGAGCGCGGTCGGCATCGTCGCGGCGCTGGTCGTCTTCGGCGCGTTCATCCCCGCGCTGAAGGTCGATGTCGACCGGTTCCTGGAGGCACGCGGCCACGACCGACGCAAGGCCGCGTTCGGGACGCAGGGTCGCTTCGAGTCGCTGCTGGGGACCATCGTCACGTTCGCCCACCGGACGCCGTGGCTCGTCGTCGGCGTCGCCCTGCTGGCGACGTTCGCGGGCATCGCTGGCGCCACGCAGGTCTCCAACCAGTTCGAACAGGATGACCTGCTCGTCGACGACGGCGACGTGCCCGGCTGGGCCGACGACCTCCCGCCCGCCTTCCAGCCCGCGAACTACACCGCACAGGAGAACCTCGACTACGTCGAGGAGGAGGGGTTCATCTACGACGGGACGTTCACCCAGTACGTCATCAGGGGTGATGTGACACAGGACGCGGCCCTCGACCGGGCCCAGCGGGCCGGCGACCGCGTCAACGACACCGGCGTCGTCCTCCAGCTGCCGGACGAGACGTACGCGACCCAGACCCCCGTCCGCCTGATGAACACGGTCGCCAGCCGGAACGAGACGTTCGCCCGGGTCAAGCAGCAGGCCGACACCGACGGCGACGGCATCCCGGACCGGAACATCGAGGCGGTCTACGACACGCTCTACCGGGTCGCCCCGGAGGCCGCGCCGACGATGGTCGCGCGCGAGGACGGCGAGTACGTCGCGCTCCGGGTGAAGATTCCCGTCAACGGGACCTACTCCGAGTCCACCATCACCGAGCGCGTGCGCAACGCCTCGGCGCCGGTGCAGGGGAACGGCCTCCGGACGGTCCCGACCGGCCAGCCCATCAAGAACCAGGCCGTCGCCGCGCAGCTCCTCTCGACGGTCAACACGGGCCTCCTCCTCACGCTGAGCATCGTGCTGGTCATCCTGATGCTGGTCTACCGCCGGACCGAGGGCTACCCCTCGCTCGGTGTCGTCACGCTGTTACCCATCACCTTCGCCCTCGCGTGGATCCTCGGGACGATGTTCGTCCTGGACATCCCGTTCAACGTGATGACGGCGCTCATCACCTCGTTCACCATCGGTATCGGAGTGGACTACGCCATCCACCTCTCCGAGCGGTACATGCAGGAACTCCACGCTCAGGGCGACATGGGCGCCGCGCTCGAAACTGCCGTGCTCGGCTCGGGTGGCGCGATGCTGGGCTCGGCCATCACCGACATCGCCGGCGTCGGCGTGCTCGCGTTCGCCATCCTCGTCCCGCTCCAGCAGTTCGGCATCATCACGGCACTCACCATCGCCTACTCGTTCATCGGGGCGGTCGTGGTGCTGCCCGCACTGCTGGTGCTGTGGACCCGCCGGTACGGACCCGACGAGGTCCGGGGCGGAACCGGCGCCTCACGGAGCCGGTCACCGGAACCGATGAGTGTGGACGACTGACCCCGCAGCCGCGTGTACACGAGATACAGAGCGCACTCGGAGGGGATTTGCAGCAGAGTCAGTTGGTGCGATCCGGTCGAGTGAGACGAGCCCGGGCATGACGTTCGCCAGCCCGGAACGCCGTTGGCTTGCGCACGACGAGCGGGTACTCCGGGCTGGTGTCCGTTCTGTCGGTAGCGATCGCCCGCATCAGCGCCACGATAACTCGTCGGTGTAGAGCGGTCTCGATCTCACAGAAATCCAGGATGTTCTCGAAGTCACGCTCCGTCTCCAGTCGATAGATGATGAGTTCGGTGTCCTCGAATACCACCTCCAACGCTGCATCATAGCGGGCGATTCGTGTTTCGAGTACGCGTTGGAGCGACGCAAACTCGCCCCGAACCCTTCGGACCGTCTCTGGGACGTTCTTCGCCGGGTCTCCGTGCTCGGCGACCGTCGTTCGTAGCAGGCCTTCCGAGACGACATCGGACGCATCGCCTCCCCGTATCGTTTGGATGGGAATCGATTCCGGGGGCGCTTCACCCCCACTGTCTGCCCGCTGCTCGGATGTTTCGGTGGTGAACTCTGTGCCGAAGAGGTTCATGCTATGCGGTAGCATTTCTCCACAGGTGCTATTAGTGCTACCGCCCATCCGTGATGACTACGCCCGGGAGGCTCTATCGCGATCTATCGAGGTTCATGTGGGAGTACAGTCCTATCCCACGATGACCACGGCGCCGTCGGTCTCCAGCAGGTCACCCTTGCCGTCGTAACGGCGCTCCTCCTCCACGTCGAACATGTCGGCGGTGAGTTCGTGCTCGCCGGCGATGAGCGTCGCGTCGTCGCCCTCGCCCTCGAGGACGTACTCGCCGCTCTCGATGGCGGCCTCGATGTCGGGCACGTCGCCGCCGAACTCCGGGCCGACGACCGAGTAGTCGAGGTCGATACCCGTCACGACCGTCTCGACTTCGGGGGCCTCGTCCAGCAGGTCGAGGGTCTCGACGTGCATCGCGCGGGCGATGTCGTCGACGTAGTCGGCCACGTCGCCGTACACCTCGACGTGGTCGAGTTCCGTGTTCAGCGCGAGGTCGCGCTCGGACTTGTACTTCCGGAGCGCCGAGACGACCTCCAGGGCGCGCTCGCCGCCCTCGATATCGGCGTCGAGGCCGAGCGGTTCGGGCCAGTCGGTCCGGTGGATGCTGTTCACCGTCGCCCCCCCGTCCGCGGCGGTGGCGTCCTCGCTCGTGGCGCCCACGGAGTCGGCGTCGACGTACATGTCGTGCCACAGTTCCTCGGTGACGTGCGAGAGGACGGGCGCGAACAGCTTCAGGAAGCGCTCGTGGGCGGTCCGGAGGGTGTAGCGGGCGCCGGGGTCGTCGGTCTCGCGGATGCGCCCCTTCGCGATCTCGAGGTAGTCGTCACAGAACGTGTGCCAGAAGAACGACCGCAGGGAGTCCCGGTACTTCGAGAACGCACGGGATTCGAGGTGTTCGGCCGCGCGCGCGGCCTCCTCGTCCAGCCGGGCCAGCAGCCACTCGTCCAGTGCCGCCAGGTCGGGTTGCTCGTCGGGCACCTCGTCGGCGGGCGCGAGTTCGTCGACGAGTTTGGAGGCGTTCCAGAGCTTCTGGAGCAGGCGCTCGCCCGAGACGATGCCCTTCTCCTTGTACGGCAGGTCGTCGCCGACGCTGGAGCCGGCGGCCCAGTAGCGCGCCGCGTCGACCGGGTACTTCTCGAGGACCTCGTCGGGCGCGACGATGTTGCCGACGGATTTGGACATCTTCTTGCGGTTCTCGTCCAGCACCATCCCGTTGATCATCACCGACTCGAACGGCGGCTCGCCGGTGTGCTCGTAGCACTTGACGACCGTGTGGAACAACCAGAACGAGATGATGTCGTGGCCCTGGGGCCGCATGTCCATCGGGTAGAGCTCGGGCCGGGCCATCGCGTCCGAGGCGGGGTCGTCGTCACCCTCGGCCCAGCCGGCGTTGATGAGCGGCGTGAGCGAGGAGGTGGCCCAGGTGTCGAAGACGTCGTCCTCGGGCTCGAATTCGTCGTGGCCGCACTCCGGGCACGCGTCGACCGGTGGCTCGTCCGAGAGCGGGTCGACCGGGAGGTCGGCCCGGTCGGCGACGACCGCCTCGTCGCAGGATTCGCAGTACCAGACCGGGAACGGGATGCCCGAGGAGCGCTGGCGCGAGATACACCAGTCCCATTCGAGCCCCTCGATCCAGTGTTTGTACCGGGTGAACATCTTCTCCGGGTACCAGTCCATCTCGCGGCCGGCCTGGAGGTACTCCTCCTTCTTGTCGAGTATCTCGACGTACCACTGCTCGGTGACGAGGAACTCGACGGGCGTGTCACACCGCTCGTGGACGTTGACGCTATGGGTGATGGCGCGCTTGTCCAGCAGCGCGCCCGTCTCGTCGAGGTCCGCGACGATGGCCTCGCGGGCCTCGTCGCTGTCCATCCCCTGATAGTCGCCGGCCTGCTCGGTCATCGTGCCGGTCTCGTCGATGGCGATGCGGAGCGGGAGGTCGTGGGCCTGGTACCACTCGATGTCCGTCTGGTCGCCGAAGGTACAGCACATCACGACCCCGCTGCCGGTCTCCATGTCGACGCGCTCGTCCTCGATGATGGGGACCTCCTGACCGAAGAGGGGGATACGGGCTTCCTCACCGACGAGGTGTTCGTTCTCGTCGTCGTCCGGGTGGACGAAGACGGAGACGCAGGCGGGCAGGAGTTCCGGCCGGGTGGTGGAGATGGTGAACGCCTCGTCGGAGTCGACCACGTCGAACTCGATGTCGTGGAAGTGGCTCCCGCGCTCGTCGTCCTCGGTCTCGACCTGCGAGATGGCGGTCGCACAGTCCGGACACCAGATGGTCGGGGCGCGGCGGCGGTACTCCCGTCCCTGCTCGTAGAGGTCGATGAACGACCGCTGGGAGATGCGCTGGACGCGGGGCTCGATGGTCTGGTAGGTGTGGCTCCAGTCGATGGAGACGCCGAGCGCCTGCATCTTCTCCGTGAAGTCGGCCTCGTACTCGGCACAGACCTCGCGACACTTGCGCTGGAACTCCCGGCGCTCGAAGTTCGAGTGCTCGATGCCGAGTTCGTCCTCGGTCAGCCGTTCCGAGGCGATGCCGTTGTCGTCGTAGCCGAAGGGGAAGAACACCTCCCCGTTGGCCATCCGCTGGAACCGGGCGACGAAGTCCTGCAGGGTGGCGCCGTAGACGTGGCCCCAGTGCAGGTCGCCGGAGACGGTCGGCGGCGGCGTGTCGATACTGAACGACAGGTCCGGGTCGTCGACCGACTCGTAGGCGTAGGTGTCGGTCTCGACCCACCGGTCCTGCCAGGCCGGTTCGACCGCGTCGGGGTCGTAGCTCCCGCTGGGCATTACCGTGAGGTGTGCCCGGTTCGCGGTTAAAGGCCTCGGTCCGGTGGGGACGGGTGGCACGCGACGGTGCGGACCGAACCGCCAGCGGGCGAACCAATCGCATAGATGATAGATATATGGCCAATTCGGATAATCGCCCGAGGGCACCCGAACCGGTTGGGAACCGGCTCGGAACGTCGGGACCGCAACCCCCTTCTACGCTGGAACCCCAAACAGTGGACATGACCGACGAGCGCCGGTCGACCGCCGAGGACGATGCGGCCGGTGGTCCGGACCCGGAAGCGCCTCGCGACGACGGCGAGGCCGAGCCCGGCCACCCGCACGCGGGAGAGCGGTGCGCGTTCTGTGAACTCCCCATCCCGACCGACGGGGTCGAGGTGAACCACGACGGCGAGACGTATCGCTGCTGTTCGGCGGCGTGCCGGGACGCACTCGAACGGGTCGAGTTCGACCCCGCTGCCGGCGGTGGTCACCGCCGCGTCCGCTCGGGCGTGGCGGCGTTCGACAGTTCGCTCCCCCAGGGGTTCCCCCGGAACGCGTTCGTCCTGCTGGCCGGCGAGGCCGGCAGCCGCGACCGCGCGGTCCACGCCGAACTCGTCTGGCGGGCGCTCCAGCGCGGCGAGCCCGCCGTCGTCGTCTCGTTCAAGGAACCGCCGGGGAGCGTCGTCCAGCAGTTCCTCACGCTGGAGTGGAACGTCCTCCCCTTCCTCGAATCCGGGCAGCTGCACATCGTCGACTGCTTCACCTACCGGCTCTCGGACCGCGACCGGATGTTCGACCGGATGGACGAGTGGAACGCCCATCTCTACGACGTGGCGACCGACGCCACCACGACCATCCGCGACCCCACCGACCTCGGCGAGGTCCGCAACAAGGTCGACAACGCGCTCGAGGCACGGGACATGGTCGACGAGGGACTCGTCCTCATCGACTCGCTGACCGAGCTGGGGACGCTCGTCCAGCCGGTCCAGGCGTACGACTTCGTGAAGGACCTCCGCGCGGATGTCTCGAAGGGCCGGTTCGTCCCCATCTTCGCCGGCGCGACCATCGCGGGTGGCCACGACGGCTTCCCCCACGACCTGGGCTACGTCGTCGACGGCATCGTCGAGATGCGGCTCAACGAGGAGATCATCCCGGACACGCTCATCAAGCAGGCCCGCATCCGGAAGCTGAACGGTGTCCTCGTGATTCCGGAGTGGCACGCCTACGAGTACACCAGCGGGCTGGGGATGGTGACGTTCGACCCGGAGGAGGAACAGGAGAAGACGCGTCGCCGGCGGGCCGCGGCCGCGCGCGAGAACGGCGACGCTGCGCTCGATGCCGAGGACGGGAACGGCGACCACCGAAAGGGGGAGACGCCGGCGCCGGTCGGGCCGGAGTCGGCGCCGCCGGACGAGCCCAAGCCCGGTGCCGAGGCCCGCGACGACTGACGGGCCACCTGTTCTCGGCGCCGGCGGTCCCCCGTCCACTCGCCGCCCGGCGATGCCGACCTCGGCAAGGCTTCGGTTCAGGGACAGGGTTATCCCCGGCGCGGAGATAGCGCGGGGTATGCACGACGAGACGCAGCACCACGTACCATCGGCTGCAGGGGGGCGAGCGGACTGATGCGCGTCGTCGCCAAGTTCGGCGGGACCAGCCTCGGGAACGGGGACCGTGTCAACCGGGCCGCCGACTCCATCGCCGCCGCCGTCGAGGCCGGCCACGAAGTCGCCGTCGTCGCGAGCGCGATGGGGTCCACGACGGACTTCCTGCTCGACGCCATCACCTTCGAGGCCGACGACAGCGACGAGGCCGAGATCGTCAGCATGGGCGAGCGCACCTCCGTCCGGATGCTGAAGGCCGCGCTCGGCGCGCGCGGTGTCGACGCCGAGTTCCTCGAACCCGGCCGGGACGACTGGCCCGTCATCACGGACGCCCACGGCGAGGTGGATGTCGAGGAGACCCAGCGCCGCGCGAAGAAGCTCGCCGACCGCATGGACGGGGTCGTCCCCGTCATCACCGGCTTCCTCGCCCAGGACCACGACGGCAACGTCACGACGCTCGGGCGCGGCGGCTCCGACACGACCGCCGTCATGCTGGGCAACTACATGGACGCCGACGAGGTCGTCATCGTGACCGACGTCGAGGGCGTCATGACGGGCGACCCCCGCGTCGTCGAGGGCGCCCGCAACGTCGGGGAGATCTCCGTCGACGAGCTCCGGAACCTCTCGTTCCGCGGTGCGGAGGTGGTGGCGCCGTCCGCGCTCTCGTACAAGACCGGCAAGATGGACGTCCGGGTCGTCCACTACCAGCACGGTGACCTGCTCACCGGCGGGACGAGCATCGAGGGGCAGTTCCAGAACCTCATCGACCTCCGGGAGGGGCGGCTCTCCTGTATCACCGTGGCGGGCCGGGCCATCCGGAACTCGCCCGGCGTCCTCGCGGAGCTCGCCAACGCGCTCGGCGAGGCCGGCATCAACATCGACTGTGTCGCCAGCGGGATGGACTCGGTCACGTTCTACGTCGACGACGACCGGGCCGAGGAGGCCGAGACGGTCCTCCACGACGCCGTGGTCGAGGACGACATCCTCTCGTCGGTCACCGTCGAGGACGACATCGCCGTCGTCCGCGTGACGGGCGGCGAGCTGCCGGCCGAGTCCGGCATCCTCCACGACATCGTGGACCCGCTCCACGACGCACACATCACCGTCCACGACCTCGTCACGTCGGCCACGTCCGTGGCCGCCTTCGTCGACTGGGAGGACCGCGAGGAGACGCTGGAGATCATCCAGAGCAAGTTCAAGTCGTAAGCCGGCCGCCCCGCGCGTTCGAGTGCGGGGCCATCAGCTCTCGCCGATGCGGAACTCGAACCGGGCCCCGCCCGCATCGCTCTCCGTCGCCGCGACCGTCCAGCCGTGGGCTTCCGCGATGGTACGAACGATGGTGAGGCCGAGGCCGGTACCGCCGGCCGTCGAGACGCCGTGCTCGAAGACCGACTCGCGTTCGGCGTCGGGGATGCCGCTGCCGTCGTCGGCCACGTAGAAACCCGCGCCGGCCGTGAGCGGGCCGACGGTGACGGTCAGGGTGGCCGTGGTGTCGGCGCCGTGCTCCACACTGTTCCGGAAGAGGTTCTCCAGCAGTTGCTGGAGCCGGTCGGGGTCGGCCTGGAGTTCGGGCACCGGCTCGGTCTCGAGGCGCGCGTCGCCGGTATCGACGGTCGTCCAGGCCCGCTCGGCGATGGTGACGATGTCCACGGCCGAGATGTCGCCCACGCCCCGGCCCTCACGGGCGAGCGTGAGCAGGCCGTCGACCAGCGACTCCATCCGGTCGAGCGCGTCACGTGTCCGCTCCAGTTCGTCCATGCCGTCGTCCTCGAGCGCCATCTGGAGGCTGGCCTGTGCGATGGCCAGCGGGTTCCGGAGGTCGTGACTGATGACGCCCGCGAACTCCTCGAGCCGGCGGTTCTGTCGGGCCAGTTCCTGCTCGCGCCTCTCGACCGCTCGGCGGGAGGCGAGGTTGTCGAGTGCCGCGGTGGTGTTGGCCGCGAGGATGCGCGCGAAGTAGATGTCCTCGGCGTCGAACTCGTCGACCTCGGCCGACCCGATGATGAGGAGTCCGTGGCGCCCCAGCGGGACGTGCAGTTCGCTCCGGAACGCCGTGTCCGGGTCCATCAGCTCGGCGTCGGCCGTCCGGAGGTCGTCGTAGACCCGGAGCGTCCCCTCCTCGAAGCTCTCCCACGCGACCCCGGCCCCCGGCTCGATGGTCGGTGGTGGGGACTGGCCGATGATGTCGACCAGTGCGTCCGTCCACGCCACCGACTCCAGCCCCACCGGGGCGTCGTCCGCGGCCGCCCGTTCCGACAGCGGGGCACCCGGGTGGAGGTGGGCGCCGACGAGTTCGTAGCCGAGCCGGTCGTTCGCGGCGTCGACAGCCACCTGGCAGATGGCCTCGGCGTCCCCCGCGATCATCAGCTCACGGGTCGCGTCCAGCAGCGACGCCAGCACCCGCTCGCGGTTCGCGTCGGCCGCCCCTTTGTCATCAGATGGCCCCGCCTCCTCGGGCATCACTGCCAGACACTACGGCTGGAGTCGACATACGTCCATCGGGTGCGCGCTCAGGCACCTTTCCGGAGCCGCTCGCCCGCGGCCGCGGGGAGCCCCGCCTCACGCACGGCCCGGACTGTCCGCTCCACGTCGTACGCCACCCGGTGGAGCGTCGCCTCGGGGCTGCCGTCGAGCCCCAGCGTGGCGTACGCCGCATCGGGGTCGCCGTCGGAGCGCCGCTCCGACGAGCCCGCGCTCGCGCTACTCGCGCGGACGCCGTCCCGGGGCTGGCCGACGCTCCCCGGATTCAGGACGAGCCGTCGCTCGGGCCCACCCCAGCCGGACCGCTCGAACGCCCGACACGCCTGGACGTGTGTGTGGCCCAGCACCAGCACCCGCTCGTCGTCGAGCAGTGACTCGTCGAACAGCGACGGGTAGACGTAGCGGTCCGGGTCCTCGGGGTGGCCGTGCGCGACCCGGAGGCGGCCGTCGAACGCCGTGCGGACCGCGGGCAGTGCGTCGAGCCACGCGAGCGCGTCCTCGTCGAGTTCCGCCCGGGCGTGCCGGATTCCGGCCCCCGCCATCCCGTCACCGATGTCGGCGCCGACAGCGACGGCGCGGTCGTGGTTCCCCTGCACCGCCAGCACGTCCCCCTCCCACTCGCGGAGCGCCGCCACGCACTCGGCCGGATGTGGGCCGTACCCGACGACGTCGCCCGCACAGACCAGTGCGTCGACCGTCGGGAGGTCGGCGAGGACTGCCTCCAGCGCGGGGAGATTGGCGTGCACGTCCGCGAGGACAGCCAGGCGCATCTACCGGTGACGGCGGACCCGCGGACAATGAACCCGGCGTGTGGTGTGTCACCGCCCCGTGTCCACCCGAAGAGAGGGGCTCCACCCGAAACAGTGGAAGCGTCTGACGTGGTGGGCAGAAGTTATACTGGCCGGTGGGTGCCGGTTCGAGTCGAAGCGAGGGGCCACAGATGAAACAGTGGAAGCGTCAGACGCACGGCGTACGGCGCCGAGTGCGCCGTGCCTCCCGATGAGTAGTCAGGGTGCGGGCAGAGTGAGAGGGGAGATAAACTCTAAATTCTGGGCATTGTTCTCAAGATGGCCCACTAAGTGGGGAATATTGTTTAGATCCTTGTTATCTGTCTACTCCGGCGTGAACGCGGCCACATCGAACCCCTCGCCGTCGCGGGTCGCGGCGGCCGCACAGACCGCGTGTTCGAAGTCGAGGTCGTAGGCGGCGCGAGCGGCCGCCTCCGGGCCGTCGACCTCGAAGTCGAACGCGACGGGTGCGTCCTCCTCGTAGGTCGCGACGAGCGTCGGTTCGTCGACCTCGCGGACGAGCAGGGCATCGCTCCGGACGGTCCCGATGTAGGCGGCGTCCGGGCCGAGGACGCCGGCGATGCGGGGCGTGTCGTAGTCGTCCTTCTCGAAGTCGAGTGCGTGCAGCGCCGTCACGAGCGCGTCGCGGGGCGGGTAGCCCAGCGTCAGTTTCTCGGCCACGGGGTCGACGTGCGAGCCGTTTCCGATGGCGGTCGCCTCGCCAGCGGGCGTCTCGACGACGCGCAGGCAGTTGTAGGAGATGTAGGGGTTGTCGCTGGGCGGGGCGTCCGGCGTGGGCTCGATGGTGACCGTCTCGCCGTCCTCGCGGACGGTGGCCTGGCGGTTCGGGAACGAGCGCGAGGAGACGCGGTAGGCTGCGGTTTCGGGGCCGACCACGAGCAGGCGTCCGACGTACATGGACGGGCGTGCGGGCAGCGGCGGCAAGTGCGTGCCGGTTCCGGGCGCGGCGGGCACGCCGTCCCCCGCTCGACCGCCGCTGAGGTGGCCGGACCGTTTACCCGGGCGGCGGTCCCGTGCCCGACCAATGGATACGGACTGGTGGTACCGGCGGGTCGTCCTGCCCGCGGGCGGGCTCGGCCTGCTGCTGGGCCTCGCGTCGCTCCTGCTCACGGGGACCTACCGCGGGCCCGCGGACGGCGGCCTGCTCGCGCTCGTCGGCTACGGGACGTACGCCCCGCTCGTCGACTGGCTCGGGCTGGCGGGATTCGCGACGCTCCTGCTGGCGGCGGGCTTCCGGGCCCGGTACGTCGCTGCCGGGGACGGGGACCGCGCCGACGGGTGAGCGGCGTCAACCGTCGAACCAGTCGGTGAAGCAGCCCTCGATGAGGGTCTCGGCCTGCCAGTCGATGTAGTCGGCCTGCATCCCCCAGATGGCCTGACCGAGCGGGACACCGTGGTTCACCCGGCGGGCGACCTCGCGGTACTTCCAGCGCGCGGGCGTGATGCCGGTCTCCCAGCGGCGCTCCAGCGGGCGGACGTAGCGGTCGATGTCGTCGTCGCTCAGCCCCCGGAGTTCGAGCCCGTCGCGGGCGGCGTCGAACAGTTCCTCGAACAGCACGTCGGTGTCGGTCGTCTCGGTCCCCTCCAGCGTGATCCAGTTCATGTCCGCCTCCAGGCCATCCTCGACGGCGGCGTAGAAGTTGTCGCGGGCGTCCGCCCACGGGAGCGAGCGGAGCGGATGCTCACGGCGCGGCAGCGACTCCATCAGCCCCGCGAAGACGGCCAGGAACGCCATCGAGTCCCGGACGGTCGGCTGCGCGGGGAGCGGCCGGAACTCGATACGGGCGTTGGCGCCGGCCCGCGATGGCCCGTCGAGGACCGGCCGGACCCAGCGCCAGTAGGTGCCGTGCTTGTGGCGGAAATGCGCGAACCGGTCGTCGAAGCGCCCCGCATCGTCCTGCAGCATCGGGACGACGGTGCGGTCGGCCGCGATGCGGTCGACGACCTGGTCGATGTCCTCGACGTCCTCCGGGAAGTCGACCTTCGCCTCGCCGTCCGGGTTGAGGACGGACTCGAAGACGGTGACGCGGTTCTCCATCGCGCACTCGCTCAGCACCTCCTCGGCGTCGTCCGTGTCGTAGAGGTCCGGCGGGAAGAACGGGCTGTTGACCGAGAGCGCCACCAGCGGGCCCGCCACGCGCAGCGCGTACCGGAACCGCTCGGGCAGGTCGGCGGCCTGGGCCATCTGGTAGTGGGGCTGGATGGAGGTGATGAGGCTCTCGGGCATCACGGTCCGCGCGTCGAGGTGGACGTGCGGGGCCGACAGCGACATGTCCTCCTTGAATCCGGTGTTGGCCATCGCGTGGTAGCGGACGGCGTCGCTCATGTTCGTCGCCAGCACCACCCCATCCTCCTCGATGCTGTCCGCCAGATACGAGGACGCCGTCTCGCCGATCGGCGGGACCGTCCACATCCCGTCGCTGACGAGGCGCATCCCCTCGGGTTCGCAGGCGGCCTGTGCGGCGTCGAGTTTGGCCTGTACCTCGCGCTCGGTCGCGCGCAGGCCGTACGCCGAGCAGGGTTCGGGCGAGGTCTGCATCTCGGCGTTGTGCAGGCCGAGTTCCTTCTCGAAGCCGATGTACTCCAGCAGCCGTCGAGGGACGCGCTTGAGCGCGTCCGTTTCCGCGTCGACGGCGTAGAACTCGTACTCCAGCCCGACGATGGCCTGGGAGTTGTCGAAGGTGCCCTTCTCCACCTCGCGCTTGAGGTCCTCGACCTCCGACTCGACGCGGGCGGCGAACTCCTCTCCGTCGGCCTCCAGCGTCTCACGCACCCGCGCGGCGAGCTCCGAGCCAGACATTGTTGCGTGGTCGGTGGCCGGCCGATGGCTTCAAACCCTGCGGTTGATAGACCTGTCGGCTCATCCGAGCCGTTCCAGCGCCACCGTGACCCGCTCGCGGTGGAACGCGACCGCCTCGTCGGCGTCCACGACGGGGTAGCGTGGTCGCGTCACCTCGCCCCGTGAGTCCGCGGCCGAGTCGGCCATCCCCAGCAGCCGGAAGGCATCGAACGACGCCTCGGGGAACGGGCGCACCTCGCGGTAGCCCGCCCGATACGCCTCCCGGAGCGCCGCCACGTCGGCCTCCGCGCGGAGGTACCAGTCACACAGCGTGAACTCCGCCTTCGCGGCCGAGAGCCCAGGGTGGGCCGCGAGCGGTTCGCCCCAGTCCAGCACCGCCGCCACCTCGGGCGGGTCCCCGCTGACGACGACGTTCCCCGGCCGGTAGTCCCACGGGAACAGGCGGGCCTCGTCGGCCGGGAGGGAATCGAGTCGGTCGCCGAGCGCCGCCTCGACGCGGGGTTCGAGAGTCGCCAGCGCGTCCGGCCAGTCGGCCAGCGCGCGGCGCAGGTACTCGCGGTAGAACGCGCCCGCCGGGAGCGGCTCCGTGACGGCGAGGTCGTCCCCGTCGGCCGTCACGCGGCCGGGCGCATCGAACGCGAACGCGTCGTGGACGGCCGCGAGGTGTCGGCCGAGCGTCCGGGCGAGCCGTTCGCGGGTCGCGGCGTCGAACCCGGTGAATCGCTCGTGGAGGTCCGCGCCGGGGACCCGCTCGGTGACGAGGTACGTGACCCCGAGGTCCGCGAGTTCGCCGGCCGCGAGGACCCGTGCGACGGGTACGTCGGTTCGCCTCGCGACGGCGCGCGTGACGGCGGCCTCGGCGGCGAGCGACCGCTCCCGGTCGCGGTACTGCACCGCCACCTCGCGACCGTCGGCGAGCGTGACCAGCGCGGTCCGCTTCGAGTTCCCGGTGGGTGGCTCGCGGACGGCGGCGGGCGTCGCGGCCAGCGCGCGCTCACAGACCGCGGCCACCACCTGCTCGCACTGGTCCGGCACGGCCCGGCTCTCGGGGCCGCCCGCACTAAACAGTCGCGGCGGGCCGGGTGCGCGGCGGTGGCTGGCCGGGTGCGCGGCGGTGGGTCGGGGCCGCGTCGCTTCTTGCGACGGGCGGGGATGCTTTAGGAGAGGGCGTCGTCGGCCCCAGCATGGACGAAGGCGAGCCGCGCCGGGGCGGGGGCGGGTCGGGACCCGGGGACGGCACGGAGGACCGGCTGGTCGCAGCCGTACACGCGGCGCTGGCGGACGAGACCTACGAGCGGTTCGACGACCGCGTGGCCGAGCAGGCCGTGCAGGTCGCGGCCGACTGCGAGGCCGGCCGCCTCGACAACGCCGACTACGCCGTCGGCCTCGAACTCGAGGCGTACACGGTCGACCCGCAGGCGCGCCTGCACGACGTGCCGGAGGGCGCGCCCGAGGCGGGCGGCTTCGCGCCGGAACTCGGCCGGCACAACCTCGAGGTGAACACGCCGCCGGACGTGCTCTCCCCGGCGGGACTCGACCGGCAGGCCGAGCGCCTCGACGCGGCCATCACGGACGCCCGCGAGGCCATCGCCGAGGCTGGCACGGCGGCGGGCGTCGACGGGCGTGTCAGGCCCGTGCTGGACTCGATGTGGACGGTCGCGCCGCCGGAGGGCACGAGCGCCTACCTCTCGGCCGGCGAGGCGCGTGACGGCGTCTGGATCGCCGAGAACATGGCCACGGACGCCCGCTACCACGCGCTCGACGCGGACACGCTCCGCCGGATGGACAACGGCATCCCCATCGACCTGCCGGGCGCCGAGCATCACTTCCCGTCCATCCTCGTCGAGTCGCTGGCCACCTCCGTGCAGCCCCATCTGCAGCTCCCCGCCGCGGCCGACGTGGGGCGGTACATGCGCTACGCCACCCGAATCCTCGGCCCGGCGGTCGCGCTGACGGCCAACAGCCCGTTCCTCCCGGCGGACCTCTACCCCGAGGCGGTCGACGCCGAGGCGGTGCTGGACGGCCCCCACGAACTCCGCGTGCCGGTGTACGAGGACAGCATCAACCCGCCCGGCATCGAGAAGGTCCGGGTACCCGACGACGTGGCGGACGCCGAGGCGGCCGTCGACGCCATCGTCGCGGACGAGACGTTCGCGCCCTTCTGCACCGACCCCGAGGACGTGCCCGACGACGCGCCCTACCGCGAGCGGTTTCCGGAGTTCGCCCACAAGCACGGCACCTTCTGGCGCTGGGTCCGGCCGGTGTTCGGTGGCGACACGCCCGTCGCCGCCGACGGCCGCGCGAACGGCAACGACGACGCGTCGGTTCGCCTGGAGTTCCGGCCGGTCCCGACCCAGCCGACGGTCCGGGACTGTGTCGCCGTGCAGGCGATGGTGGCCGGCGCGCTCCGCGGCCTGGACGAACTGGACCACCCGCTCCGGGAACTGCCCTGGGCGGCCGCCCGCGACTCCTTCTACAACGCGGTCGCGGACGGCCCCGGCGCCGACCTCGCGTGGATAACCGAGGACGGCGACAGGACCGACAACCCCGACATCGCGCTGGCGGAGCTGCTGTCGGTCGCCCGGGTCGGGCTGTCGGCGGCTGGGTTCCCCGAGGACGAGATCGACCGCTGGATCGGGCCGCTCGAAGCCCGCCAGGTGACGGCCATCACGCCCAGCGTCTGGAAGAAACACCGCGTCCGGGCCGGCATGGACCACGGCGAGACCTTCCACGAGGCCGTCGAGGCGATGCAGTGGGAGTACATCGAGCTGAGCGAGGCGACCGATTCGTTCACCGAGTGGCTGTAGGAGGACGTCTTTGGTCCTCTCGGCGTTCCTCGGGGGGACCACTACGACCGAGCCACCTACGAAGCCCTCGCGCTCTGCGGGGCCAGGCCTCGCTGCGCGCGGGTGCGCTCCTCGGCCCTCACGCGCTTAGAGGCGGCTGGCCTGCGGCACAGCCGCCAGCGCGCGCCCGTTCGACTGACGGGGAGAGCGATTCTTCACAGTCCACGGGCCGGGAGCGCGTGGTGAGCCGCTTGCCGGCGAACCCGCGCGACCTGGGGAAGGGCAGGGCTGCCGCTCGATGACACGTCCGACTTCCTGGTGGAATCGAAGGGCGAGCGGGCTCCGGGCCTCTGACGACACAAGCACCGCAGGGTGAGCGGAGCGAACCCGAGGAGCACAGCGAGTCAGAGGCCCGGAGCGCGCGAGGGCTTCGTGGGTGTCTCCGTTGTCGTCGGTCCAATCGCCCGAGCGCGCGAGGGCTTCGTAGTTGTTCTTCGAGTCCCATCTCTCAATCTAAATATGGCCCTTTGGGAAGGAATATGCCCGGTTTCTATAATAATTGAGAATTTTATAAGATATAGTCCAATCTAGCAGCAATCACGGAACGAACGCCCTTATCCCCCCCGACGGACAAGTCCCCTCAACCAGCCATGCCCGCATTCGAATCCCTGCAGACCGTTCCTCGCTCGGAGGAACTCGTGGACAAGGCGTTCTCCCGAGCGGCGCGTGCGGGCCGCGCGAAGCAAGGCGTCGAGGCCCAGGAGTCGATGCTCATCACGGCCTCGAACATCCTGAGCGACAACCTGGAGAACGTCGTCACCAACTGGCCGGATTTCGACACCGTCGACCCGTTCTACCGTGAACTGGCCGACGCCGTCTGCCGGGACACCGAGGGTGTCCCCGGGGTGGACGCGCTCCGGCAGAACCTCTCGGAGGTCGGCTGGGCGAGCCGGCAGATCAGCGAACTCCGGAGCGACTACCAGGGGCGCATCCGCCGCGCGGACTCCGACACCGCGCGCAAGGTCCGCAAGCAGGCGTTCGCGCGGTTCGCCGACATCTGTGAGGAGGTCGAGGACGACCTGCTCGCGCTTGGCGAGGCACGCGAGGCGCTGAAGACCCTGCCCGACATCCGCGCGGACGAACCCGCCATCGTCGTCGCGGGCTACCCGAACGTCGGCAAGTCCTCGTTCGTCAACCACGTCACGAACGCCAGCAACGAGACCGCGAGCTACCCGTTCACCACGACGCAGATTCGCGTGGGCCACGTCGAGCGTGACCACATCCGCTACCAGCTCGTGGACACGCCCGGCCTGCTGGACCAGCCGGCCGACGAGCGTAACGCCATCGAGTCACAGGCCGTGAGCGCCCTGACCCACCTCGCCGACGCCGTCCTGTTCATGGTGGACGCGAGCGGGGACTGTGGCTACCCCATCGAGGCCCAGCTCGAACTCCGGGACGAACTGGAGGAGCGGTTCGCCGTCACGGCCGACGCGGACGACGAGCCCGTTCCCGTCCTCACGGTCTGCAACAAGAGCGACCGCTCGCGCGACGTGGACGCGGACGCGTACATGAGCGTCACCGAGGGCGAGAACGTCGACGGGGTGCTCGACCTCGTCGTCGACGCGGTCGGCTACGAGCCGGAGCTCCCGTTCGACGAGTAGCCCCCGCGACGCGTCGGCTCGTGCGGCCACGCGCGGTCCGGCCCGTAAGAGTCAATCCGGCGGCTCGGCTACCTCGGCGTGTGACCGAGTCGCTCCGGCTGAAGCTGGCCGATGCCCTCCTCTACGCCGTCGTGCTGACCGCGGTCTGGGCCGCCGTCTTCCTGCCGCCGAGCCTGCTGCTTGGCGGCGACCTCGTCGGGGTGAAGTGGGGGCTGTTCCTGGTCGGGCTGCTGGCGCTCGGCACCGGGTCGTTCAAGCTCCGGCCCGGGAAGCGCTGGCGTGCCGAGGACGACGGCCTGGTCTCCGGCAGCGACGGGCTCATCTCGGACAGTCGTGGGCAGTCGCAGGTCCAGCGGCTCGTCGACCGCCTCCCCCCGTTCCGCGGCTCGCCGCTGGCCGACGACCAGCGCTTCTCCGATGGTCTGAAGCTCCTGTTCGGCGCCGTCTGTATGCTGCTGACCTCGTTCCTGCTGGAGGCCGTGCTCGGCGTCGGCGTGCCGACGGTCGGGTGAGGCGCCGACGAACGGATGCCGACGAACGGATCCACGACGACCGGATGCCAAGGAACGGGCGCCGACGAACGGATGCCGGCGAACGAGTGTCGAGGGGTCGTTGCGGCCGTTTCGCGAAGCCGACAGGTATAGGCACGCGGGCAGGCAACCCGTGGGACATGACCGACGCGGGAGAGCAGTCGGACGACATCGACCCCGCCGAACAGCTGGCCGCGAACGCCGAGGTGCATACCAGCGCGTGGGGGGAGACCATCGAGGAGATGCAGGCCCGCGCCGCGGAGTACGAGGCGGACGGCTGGGAGACCCACCACGTCGCGACGCTGGACACGTCGACGGCGTCGGCCGATGAGGCACAGGCTGCCCGCGGCGACTACGGCTGGGGTATCCTCCACACCATCCCCGACAACTACGTCGAGGAGTTCGCGGACGCCGTCGACCGCGGCGACTTTCCGGAGTACGACGTCTTCCGCCGCCTCGTCGACGGCCGCGTCTTCCACCTCCTGGTCCTCCGGGACCCCGACGAGCGCATCGCGCTGTTCGTCGCCGGCAACTACCTCCTCCAGCGGGCCGAGGGCTGTATCGCCACTGCCAAGCGCGAGGGATACGTCCAGACCTGGCTCATGGGGACCGACGGAACCGTCGCCGGGACCTTCCGCCACGAGGCCCCCGAGAAGTTCTTCCCCCGCTGGGACGACTTCGCGGCGTACTTCGGCCGCGACGAGGACGCGGAAGACGCCTGAGGCTACCGGCCACGAACCGCGACGGCGACTATCTCCTCGGCCGACTCTCCGCTCCGGACGTACCGTGCCGGCGAGCCCCCGCCACCTCGCTTGAGGGCGAACACGCGGAGCGTCACAACCAGCCGCCCACCGTCCAGCGTCGCGCGCAGCACGGGTCCGACGCTGGTGACGACGACGTACGGCGGCGCGGCCACGGGCTCGGCCTGTAGCCGCCCGCCGGTGGCGGCCACGCACTCGCGGAGCACCGTCGGGAACTCCGCCAGCACGCCGGCCCGCTCCAGCGTCGCACGGAGCGGTTCCACCACGGCACCCCGGTCGGTAGTCGACGCGTCCGTCCAGCCCGCAGCCACGGCGTCCGCACAGTCCCGGACCGTCACGACGAGCTCCCGTCGCTCGCCGAGCAGGTGTGCCCGGACCGCCGCCGCGTCCAGTCCGTCCGGCACGTCAGTCGGCGGTCGCGGCGCAGTTGTTCGGCCCGAGTTCGAGTTCGAACGCCGCCTCCGCGTCGGCCGTCTCGCGCCCGAGGTTGACCGCGATGATGGTCTCGTGGTTCGCGGGGCGGGGCGGCATCGCCGCGAGGACGCGCTCGACGAACGTCTCGCGGTCGACGGCGAGGAGGTCGAGTGACTCCCGCAGGTCGCCGAGGCGCGCGGTCACGCGACCGTCCTCGACCTCGTCCTCGCTGGCGTAGTGGCCGGGTGCGATGAGCGTGCCGTCGTCGAACGCGTCGAACCGCCCGGTCAGGGTCTCGTGGAGGGTCGCCGCGAACGCCTCGATGTCCTCGTCACCGGCCTCCAGGTCCGGCCGCGCGACGCTGTGCGTGAACAGCGAGTCGCCCGTCAGGAGGAGGTCCCCGACGCGGTAGGCGAGCATCTCGGTGGTGTGGCCCGGCGCGGCGACGGCCTCGAGTGTGGTGTCTCCCACGTCGAGCGTCTCGCCCGCATCGAGGAGCGTCGCATCCCACGCCAACCCGCGGTCCGTGGCCCCCGCCGGGAGGACCGCGGCCGCGTCGGTCGCGTCGGCCACGGCCCGGACGCCGCTGACGTGGTCGGCGTGGACGTGCGTGTCGACGGCGGCGACGAGGTCGGCCCCGTGCTCGCGCGCATCGGCCGCGTACCGCTCTGCGAACGCGCGCAGCGGATCCACGACGACGGCCTCGTCGCCTGCGACCACGAGGTACGCGAGACAGCCACTGGAGGGCCGGCGGTACTGGAGAACGGTCACGCCCTCGGGCGTGGTCCCGGCCGGGAGCTCCGCGGCCTCGTACAGCCGCGCCCACCCGTGCATGCCGCCGGCGAGGTTGTACGCCTCGTACCCTTCATCCGCGAGCAGGTCCGCGACCTCCGCGCTGGCCTCGCCGCGCGGACAGACCGCGACGAACGGGCCCTCGGGGTCGCCGTCGTCAACATCCGTGACGAGGTCGGCAACGCCGCCGGTCACGCGTGCGCTCACGAACTTCATGTACGGCACGTCCAGCCGCCGGGGGGCGTCGATGCGCCACTCGTCGATCTCCTCGCGGTTCCGGGTGTCCAGCAGGGTGAACTCGCGGCCCTCGTCGAGCCACGCCTGGAGGTCGGCGGGCGTGAGCGTGCCCGCCTCCTCCGGTTCCGGGGATTCGGCCACGGGGTCGCCCGCGGCCGGACTGGCCTCGGTGGCGGCTCCGGGGTCGGCGTCGTCGGTCATACGCTCGGGTAGGTCGCGCCCGGAGATAAGCGTGGGGCGGTGCCCGTGGCCGGGACTACACCTATGGCGTTCCCGGTCGACCGTCCGGCCATGAACGGCGAGGAACTCGTGGCGAACGTCCGGGCCGAGCGCGAGACCGAACTCGGCCGCCTCGGCTCCGAGAAGGCGGTGGTCGCGGCGACCGGGGCACAACTGGAGACGAGCCCGGTCCTGAGCGCGGCCGCCCGACTCCTCGACGGTGGGGCGGATACGCTGGCTGCGTGGACCGACGAGGTCGAGCACGAGGCCGCCCGCGCGGCGTTCACGGATGCGGGCGGCAGCCTCGCCGACCACCGGGACGCCATCCTCGGCATCGACGACGACGCGAGCGCGGACGGGGACGTACCGTACGTGGTCGACGAACTCCGAACCGCCGAGCGGACGCCCGAGCGCGTCGCTGCGGGGCTGGTCGCGCTCCCGCTCGTCGCCGACCGCCTCCTGCTCCAGGTCATCAACTTCCTCGTCAACGAGGGTGTCCGTTCGGGCGCCGACACCGTCCGCGAGGCCCGGAGCGACCTGCAGGCGATGCCCGAGGACGCGGCCGATCTGCTGGACGACGTGTGCGACGACGACGGGGACTGGGTGACCGCACAACAGGCCGCGACCGACGCTATCGGGACGGCGTACGACGAGTACGCCGAGCGGCTGGAGGAGATGGGGCTGGACCCGAAGCCCGTCTGCTGACTACCCCCGCGTCGCCTCCAGGTCCACCGTCGAGATGACCAGCGTCGAGAGGTCCGTCTCGGAGAGGTTGTCGTTCTCGAACGCGCGGAACCAGCCCTCGCGGGCCTCCCAGCGGCCCTTCGGCTCGCGCTCCTCGGCCGGTTCGTCGGCGTCGTACACCCAGACGGTAACGTCCGTCGCCGGCCAGCCGTCGGCGTGCGCGTCGAGCAGTTCCTGCAGGATGCTCCCCATCTCGTTTCGCGGGACGCCCGCCTCGGGCGCGGCCGTCTCGTAGGCGACGTGGAACGTCCCCTCGGTGACGGTGTAGTCCGTGATGTAGACCCCGTCGGCCATCAGGTGCTCCTCGAGGTGCTCACCGAGGTCCTGATGCGGGTCCTCCGATTCGCTCATGGCGACCCCTTCGCACTCGGGGTGTTAATCGGTGTCGTCGGTCCGGTGCGTGCGCCCACGGGAGTGGGTGTGGCCTCACACCGGCTCTGGCGGCTCGTCCTGGAACGCCACGACCGCCTCCCGGAAGTCGTCGGGGACGCGGGTGGGGCCGTCCTCGCCGACGGCGACGTGGGTGATGGCGCCGCTGGCGACGACGCGGTCGTCGTCGGCCTGCCGGCAGACCCACTCGAAGTCGGCGCTCGAATCGCGAACCGCCGCGACGCGGAAGCCGTTGCGGAGTTCGTCGTCGAACTCGGCGAACGAGTGGTAGTCCAGTTCCGTGTGGACGACGTGGAAGTCGACGCCGCTCGCCTCGAACTCGTCGTACGGGAAGTCGATGGTCCGGAGGAACTCCGAGAACGTCTCGTCCTGGTAGGTGACGTACTCGCCGTAGAAGACGACGCCCTGCGCGTCCGTCTCGGCGTACCGGACGCGGTTCTCGTAGACGTAGTGGAAGCGGTCGTCGGCCGGGTCGTCGGGGATGGTGTCGGCGTCCATGCCGGCCCCGCGGGCGCGGGCGGGTTAATGCTACTCGTCGTCGGTCGCGTCTTCGGTCGTCCCGTCATCCCCGTCGCTGTGGACGGTTGGCTCCCCCTCGCCCTCCTCGCCCCCGTCGCCATCGTGCAGCTTCCGGGTCATCTCGCGAGCCTCCTCGATGATTGCCTCGTGCTCCTCGTCGTCGATCTCACCGCCCGGGACGGAGGCCGTCTCGACGTCCTCGGGGATACCGGACGGTCCGTGGTCGTGGCCGTGCTGGTGGTCGTGACTGTGCTGGTGGCCGTGGTCGTGACCGTCCTGCTCACTGTGGCCGTGGGCGTGCCTGTCGTCGAACAGCGCGCCCGAGCGCTCGGTCGGGTCATCCCGGCCAGGAGCGGTGCCGTCCTCCCCGGTGGTGTCCTCGAACACCTGCGGGTACTCGCGCTCCTCGAGGCGGTCCGTGTGGTCTGCCAGCGCCGACGAGAGCTCCGCCTCGTCATACTCGTTCCACGCCGGGACGTGCTCGTCCAGCCAGTCGGCGTGGGCCTCGTCCCGGAGTATCGCGGTGAACGCGAGGTGGTTGGCGAGATGGCCGATGTCGGCCTGGGGGTCGTCACAGACCGGACAGGCGTAGCCCGTGCTCATGGCCGGGTGTAGTGGGTGCGGATACAAAACCCGGGCGGTGAGTGCGTGTGGTGACTCAGCTTCCGGGACGCACCATCACCAGCGCGTCCGTCCCGTCGTCGTAGTAGCCGGGGACGGTGTGGTGGTGGGTGAAGCCGAGGTCACGGTACAGCGAGAGGGCGGCCTCGTTCCCGTCCCGTACCTCCAGTTTGACGCGGGCGGCGCCGCGGCTGTCCATCACGGCGAGTCCCCGTTCCAGCAGACGCCGGCCGATACCCTGGCCGCGATGGTCCGGGTGGACGGCGATGTCCTTCACGTGGCCGATGGGGCTGCCGTGGTTCGGAACCGTATCGGCGACGATGTAGCCGGCGATGGTGCCCGGGTCGTCGTCGCCCTCGTCGCGGCACTCGGCCACCAGGAAGCCGGGCGTCCCGAGGAACCCCTCGAACGCCCCGTAGGGCCACGGCTGGGGGAACGAGGTCCGCTCGATGCGGAACACCTCCAGCAGGTCCGCGCGGGTGGCCTCGCGGACCACGAGCGTCCGACGCGGGGGGGTGGCCGTCACGGGCCGCTCTACTCCCCCCTGGAATTTAAGCCCTGTTGCCGGGTGTTCGAGGTCGATACGCTCGGTTCCGATGGGTCGGCCCCACTCGCGACGCCCGGGTCGCCGTCCGCCCGCTCGGCGTCAGCGACGATGGGTCCACGACGTCCACTCTCCCGGCGTGTCTGAGTCTGTACGCCGATGTCAGTTCGTGTCTTCTCGCCAACACTGGAGGACGTAGCTGTGGCCACAAGGTTCATACTCCTGCCGAGGTTACGCTCAGGTGCACCCGATCAGGGTGCATCCCCACCCCCCCACCCCGCTTTTACTACCCTCGAGCCACGGCCACTGCGACCTCATGCTCGGTGAATCACCGATAGCGTTTGGTTCCCCGAGTCCGTGAGACCAACAATGTCCGACCGGGGCGACGGTGTGGAGGACTACTACGCGGTGCTCGGTGTGTCCTCCGACGCCAGCGTCGCGGCCATCGAGGCCGCCTACCGCGACCGGGTCAAACAGACGCATCCGGACCTCAACGACGCCCCGAACGCGACCGAGCAGTTCCAGCGCGTCAAGCGGGCCGAGGAGGTCCTCACGGACCCCGAGGAGCGGGCCCGGTACGACCGACTCGGGCACGAACGATACGTCGGTGGGGGGGCCGATACCACCACGGCCGACGCCGGCGGCAACGCCGACGGCCGGTCCCGCCAGCGCCAGCGCGCCCGCTGGACCGCCGAGGGCTGGGCCGGCTCCAGCTCCGCTGGCGCGGCGGGTGCCGGGGCCGGTACGTCGACGGGGTCCGGCCCCCGGCAGACCGCCAACTCCGCTACACCACCCGGCGACGCCGGTCCCTCCACCGAGCCGATGGATATGGGTGACCGCATCACCATCGCGGCCCGGATGCTGGAGCGCTACCGGTTCGACCTCGCCCCGAAGACCGCCATCTTCGGGCTGGCGACGTTCTTCCTCTACCCGGTGTTCCTCGCCAGCAGCTTCACCCCGAAGTTCCCACTCGTGGTCAATCTCATCCTGCTGTGCTGTCTGCTCTGCACGGTCGGCTACCTGCTCGCGACCCCGGAGGTCGGTGTCCCCGTCTTCGGGGCGTGGTCGCTGTTCGGCCCCATCATCTTCATCTTCACCGACCAGCCGCTCCTCTCGTGGGCCGGGTTCTTCCTGGTCGCGGTGACGTTCGTCCCGCTCGGACTGAGCCTGGCGATCGTCGAGCTGTTGCGGATGGACTAGTTGTCGTCCTGCCTCATCCATCCACTCGCAGGTTGCCGATGATATGCGTGCCAGGGGCTATACTACCTGGCTCTTGTTCTCGGCCCACGCCGAGCCATCCGTGCGTCCTGCGTTGGGTGTGTGATTCGCGACGCTCTCCGGGCAGGCGCGAAAGAAAGGGGAACGTTCGTCGGGGGCTCGCTCAGTCGTCGGCGGGCGTCGCGCCGGAGTCGCCGCCCTTCGCCTGCTTCTTCGTGTGCGACAGCTTGCCACCGTCGGCGAGGATCTCGCGCTCGCGCTCGGAGGCGTCGAGGTTGGCGGTGAACTCCCACTCGCCGTCGTTGACGCTGACCGTGAACTCCTCCTCGCCGCCGCGGACGCCTGCCGCGACATCGTCGAGGATCTCCAGGTCGTCGCCCTGCTCGAGCTGCTCGTAGGTCTCCGCGTCGATGGTGAGCGGGATGAGGCCGAAGTTGAACAGGTTCGCCTTGTGGATGCGGGCGAAGCTCTGCGCGAAGACACCCTCGATGCCCAGATACATCGGGCAGAGGGCGGCGTGCTCACGCGAGGAGCCCTGACCGTAGTTCTCGCCGGCGACGAGGAAGCCGCCGTCGCTGTCGAGCGCACGCTGCGCGAACGTGTCGTCGACACGCGAGAGCGTGAACTCGGACAGCTTCGGAACGTTCGACCGGTACATCAGGATGTCCTGCGTGGCCGGGATGATGTGGTCGGTCGTGATGTTGTCCTCCATGTGGAGGAGGTTCGGCCCCTTCAGCTCGGAGTCCAGCTCGTCCTTCAGCGGGACGTCGCCGATGTTCGGGCCCTTGACGAGGCCGTCGTCGACGGCCTCGTCGGGCGCGATGAGGTCGGCCTTCGAGCCGTCGTACTTGTCGGGGAGCTCGACGCCCGGCGCCTCCAGGTCGCCGAGTTCGTCGGCGAGGTCACGCGGGTCGACGATCTCGCCCTTGAGGGCGGCCGCGGCCGCGACCTCCGGCGAGGAGAGGAAGACGGAGTCGTCCTCGATGCCGGAGCGGCCCTCGAAGTTGCGGTTGAACGTCCGCACGGAGACCGAATCCGACGCGGGGACGTGGCCGATGCCGATACAGGCACCACACGTCGCCTCGGAGAAGTTGACGCCGGCGGCCATCAGCTCCGCGGTCCAGCCCTGGCGGGCGAGGATCTCGGAGGCCTGCTTCGAACCGGGCGCGACGATCATCTCGGTCTTCTTGTCGATCTCGCGACCCTCCAGCATCTTCGCCGTCGGGAGGATGTCCTCGTAGCCACCGTTCGTACAGGAGCCGATGATGACCTGGTCGACGGACGTGCCGGCAGCCTCGCGGACCGGGACGACCTTGTCCGGCATCGAGGGCTCGGCGATGAGCGGCTCGATCTCGGACATGTCGACGACGATCTCGTCGTCGTACTCGGCGTCCTCGTCCGGGCCGATGTCGACGTACTCGTCGCCGCGACCCTGGCGCTCCAGGTAGTCCTTGGTCTCCTCGTCGGTCGGGAAGATGGAGGTGGTCGCGCCGAGCTCCGTGCCCAGGTTGGTGATGGTCGTCCGCTCCGGCACCGTGAGGTTCTCCACACCGGGGCCGGTGTACTCGAAGATCTTGCCGACGCCGCCCTTGACGGTGAGGCGGCGCAGCATCTCCAGCGCCACGTCCTTGGCGGTGCTCCACTCGGGGAGCTCGCCCTCCAGCCGGACGTTGACGATCTCGGGCATCTCGATGTAGTACGGGCCGCCACCCATCGCGACGGCGACGTCGAGGCCGCCGGCACCGATGGCCAGCTCGCCGAGGCCACCGGGCGTCGGCGTGTGGGAGTCGGAGCCGAGCATCGTCTTGCCGGGCGCCGCGAAGTTCTCCTTGTGGACGTTGTGGCAGATACCGTTGCCCGGGCGCGAGAAGTGCGCGCCGAACGTGCCCGCCGCACTGCGGAGGAAGCGGTGGTCGTCCGTGTTCTTGAAGTCGAACTGGTAGGTCTGGTGGTCGCAGTACTGGGCCGCGATCTCCGTCTGGACCTCGTCGAGGTCAAGCGCCTCGAACTGCAGCCAGACGAGCGTCCCGGTCGTGTCCTGTGTGAGCACCTGGTCGATCTCGATCCCGATCTCCTCGCCGGTCTCGAGCTCCCCGTCCACGAGGTGGTCGGAGAGGATCTTCTCGGTAAGCGTCTGTCCCATTGTCGTCTGACGATGTGCGACCCTCGAATATAAATCCGGCGTGTCCGCCGCTTCTTGCGGGGTTTAGGCGGGCCTCAAGCGCCCGAAATCGGGGGTTTCGGTTCTCCGGACTCCTGCGCTGTGTGCCCCGATACCCCCGCTGCTGGCGGCGCGTGGTACCGTCACGCTCCCCGTCGCCGGGACCGCGGGCTTATACGCTCGGGCCGGCAAGCCGCCCGTATGAGCACGACTCGCGTTGCGGTCGCCTGTCCGTCCTGTTCGCCGGGGGACGAGACGGTCCACGAGGTGTTACACGAGAGCGGTCACGCCACCGTCCGCTGTACGGAGTGCGACCACGTCCACAAGACGGACCTCCCGAGCGAGCCCACCGTCGAGCGCCGGGTCATCGTCTCCCAGGAGGGGGATTCGTTCGATGCTCCCGTCGAGTTCGACCCGGACGAGACGCTGGCGGTCGACGACGAGTTCCTCGTCGAGACCGACGAGGCCATCCTCTCGGTCGCGGTGACAAGCCTCGAACTCGCCGGCGAGGACGAATCCCCGCGGACCGACGCCGCGCCCGTCGACGACGTGAAGACGGTCTGGACCCGCGTCGTCGGCAACGTCTCGGTCGACCTCACCCTCCACCCGAAGGACGGACGCCACGACTCGACGTACTCGACGACGGTCCGGGTGCCCGGCGACGAGGTGTTCACCGTGGGCGAGACCCAGGAGTACGGCGAGAACGAGTTCACCGTCGAGGGCATCTTCCTCCGGAGCGACGTGGAGCGCTACGGCCAGCAGAAACTCGATTACGCGGGCGACCAGGCGCCCGCCAAACACATCAAGCGGGTGTACGCCCGCGACGAGACCCGGAGTTCGAACGCCTGGTCCGGGTGGTGAGACCCGATGGCGGATGCGGACTATCGCGAGGCCCGCGAACGGATGGTCGAGGGCCTCGTCTCGGGCGGCCGCATCAGCGACGACGCCGTCGCCGAGGCGCTCCGTGCGGTCCCGCGCCACGAGTTCGTTCCCGAGGGACGGCGCGATAGCGCGTACGCCGACCGGCCGCTCCCCATCGGCGACGGGCAGACCATCTCCGCCCCCCACATGGTGGGCGTGATGGCCGAACTGCTCGACGTCGGCGCGGGCGACCGCGTCCTCGAGGTCGGCACGGGCTGTGGCTACCACGCCGCCGTCACGGCCGAACTCGGCGCCGAGGTGTACAGCGTCGAGTTCGAGCCTCGGCTGGCCCGCGAGGCCCGCGAGCGCCTCGCCCGGCTGGGCTACGATGTCCGCGTGCGCGAGGGCGACGGCCACGAGGGCTGGCCCGAACACGCCCCCTACGACGCCGCGTATCTGACCTGCGCGGCGGACGCGTTCCCCGAGGCCGTCGTCGAGCAGGTCCGCCCCGGCGGGCGCCTGCTCGCGCCGCTCTCCGACGGGGTCGGGCAGACGCTCGTGGCGGCCACGCGCCGCGAGGACGGCTCGCTGGACCGCGAATCCCACGGCGGTGTCCGCTTCGTCGAGATGCGCGGTGGCTGACGTTCGGGCAGTTCCGGCGCCCGAGCGATGGAATTATCATTGGCGGGTGCTAGCCACCCACACGGGCAGTCGAGACACATCGTCTCTCCCCCCAACGGCTGCCCGTAACCTGCCCCTACCCGGTAGGGACCCGGTGCTCGGCACGCCGGGTTCGTGGTCCCCCTTTCGCGTGGCCGTGGCTCCCGACTTCGGGTACCGACAGGAACGGACCTCCCCAGAGGGGTGTAGCGTCGTGTGGGGCGACGCCTCCCCGACCGCGCGCGGCCTCGGATGCTACATGCGGGTCCCGGCGCCCGGTGTGGGGTCAGAGGCGGTCGGGTATCCCGCAATCCCATGTGAGTCCCGTTCGCTAATAAACGCGGGGGCCACTTGCCGGCCCACCTCGGACGCGTGGGACGTATGCCCGGGTGTGAGAGCGTCGGTCGCTTCCCAGCAGCCCTCGCTCTCGACGCTCCCCTCGATTCCCTCCCGGGCCCGGAACACCGCCGGCGCGTCGCTTTTCACGCGCCGTCACCTACACCCTCGGTATGGCCGACTGCGTCGTCTGTGGCCGGGAGACATCCGTCACGGCCGCCTGTCCGCACTGCGGCCAGCCGGTCTGTGCGGCTCACCGGTCGACCGACGCACACGACTGCCCCGGCCTCGACGCCGAGCGGACGCGCGGCTGGATCATCGACCTCGACGGGCCGCAGCCGAAACCCACCGACCGCGAGGACGGTATCGCAGCGGGTACTGCCCGTGAGGACGGTATCGCAGCGGGTACTGCCCGTGAGGACGGCACCGCAGCGGGCACCGCCCGCGAGGACCCGGACTGGGTCGACCTGCTGACCCCCTCCCGGAGCGGCGCGTACATGGCCGTCGCCAGCGTCCTCGTCCTGCTCGTCGCCGCGCTGCTGGTCGTCTTCGCGGCGCCCGGCCCCGGCGCGGCGGCCGGCGACGGCCTCAGCGAGACCCGTGTCGAACGGCTCGTCGCCCAGGAGGTCAACGACCGCCGGGCCGCGAACGGTCTCGGCGCCCTCGACTACGACACCGACCTGGCCGAGGTGGCCGCCTACCACTCCCGGGACATGCACGAGCGCGACTACTTCGCCCACGAGGGCCCCGACGGGGAGACGGTCCGCGACCGCTATGCCCGCTTCGGCATCGACTGCAACGGCGGTGAGAACATCTACCTCACCCGTGGCGGCGGGCTGGCCGCGACCGAGCGGACGCTGGCCGAGCACGTCGTCCGCGAGTGGATGAACTCCGAGGGCCACCGCGAGGCCATCCTGAAGGAGCGCTTCACCCGGCAGGGCATCGGCATCGTCATCGTCGACGGGTCGGTGTACGCCACGCAGAACTTCTGTTAAATTCGTTTAATTTTCTTAATCCTATCAGGATAGAAATATAGCCACTTTCGAAGTTTTATCTGCGGTCCTGTCGTCTATCTTGGTCGGGCGGCTTACGAAGCCCTCGCGCTCTGCGGGGCCGGGCCTCGCTGCGCGCCTCGCCTTCCGTCAGAGCAAGCTCTGCCGACCTTCGCCTCGCTTCGCTCGGCTCAGCTTCGAGTCCACCAGGGACCGCCATTGGTCAGTCGGTAGCCGTGGGCCTCACGCCTCCCCATCCGCCTGCAGTGCTCACTCGCTCCGCTCGTTGCGCGCTTCGCCCCTCGCACGCAGTGCGGCGGCCGGCTCTCCGGGCACGGCCGCCAGCGCGCGCCCGTTCGACTGACGGGAGGAGCGACCTGCCACAGTCCACGGGCCGGGAGCGCGTGGTGAGCGGCGGGG
>Ga0207757_100181_pt1 | contig 51821 bp, 39 predicted proteins | sample A23P3SouthBayCA_2_FD_187752 | JGI IMG/M metagenome (GOLD analysis project Ga0207757, IMG submission 187752) | Aerobic enrichment media microbial communities from Eden Landing Ponds, California, USA - A23 P3 (2) (SPAdes) | ecosystem: Environmental > Aquatic > Marine > Unclassified | place... | reverse complement strand
TACGCTCTACGATGTCCGGAATCGATTACGACATCGCAGTATCCAGACCACTGAACGAATCTACGATCATATGCTGAAGGTCTAATCCAGCTTGAGGACAATGATCGGCTTTCCAACGCGACTTCGCAGCAACTATTAACACGTCCAACGCCGTGGATGGGCTGGAAGCTGAGGGGCGCTCATCGATCCCAATCGAAACGCAGGGAGGGCCGAAAAAGACACGCCAACTGAGAGCAATCGGGAGCGACTCACAGTACGAATATATCGCCAAGGCCTGTGGCCACGGCTGAATATCTCGATGTGACCCACGGGAATCGAACAACAATTGGACGCGCTTATCGCGCGGATTATCTCCGTAGAGACCCTGTCTGGATGGCATGCCGACGATGGACTACGAAGCGGCAGCCGCCCGAGTACTGAACTACGTTGAGTCAGCCACGCATATCCACCCGGAGAATAAGCGACTGGTTCAGGCGTATCACAGGGACATGGTTCTCGCGGACATCAGTCCCGCACAACAACAAAAAGTACTCTCTCATTTCAAAATCATCACTGACCACGTCGGTCAGACCCCGTTTACGGAACTCGACAAAGACGATATCGTGGATCTCGTCGCGTGGCTGTACACCCGCGGAACGAGCGCTTCGACAGTCGTTGATTACAAGCAGGCGATCAAGCAGTTTTGGAAGTGGATGAACGATGGCGAGGACCCCGAGGAAACCAAGTGGATCCGGCGCGGGCCGGTAGAGCAGAAACGAATCCTCCCACAAAGTCTCCTCACACCACGCGATGTCCAGGCGTTAGTCGATGCGTGTCGCAACGAACGTGACCGCGCATTCATCGCTGTACTGTGGGAAACCGGAGCCAGGATTGGCGAACTCATCGACCTCCAAGTAAGCCACATCGAGAACACGACACTGGGAAAGCAAGTCGTCGTTGCAGGGAAGACCGGTTCACGCCGACTACTCCTGCTCGAATCCGAACCGTACCTTGACGTGTGGCTTTCCGCCCATCCCAACAGCCGACCAGATGCGCCGTTATGGTGCAAAATCGATGAAACGCAAGGCTCCCCAGATGAAACGATCAGCTACCAGTACATCCGCTTACGGATCCTCGACCAGGCACGAGAACGAGTCGGGGTTGAGAAGCCCGTCAACCCCCACCATTTCAGACACAGTCGCGCAACCTACTTAGCGAACTACCTCACAGAAGCACAGATGTGCGTCTGGTTCGGGTGGGTCCCCGGGTCACGTGTCCCCGGTCGCTACGTCCACCTCTCAGGCCGAGATATCGATCACGCGTACCAATCGATGCTCGATGAACCGGGCTACACCCGTCTCGCTGGAGCGAGTTGAGCAACGGTTCCCGAACAAGATTCACCTGAAGGCGACTTGGTTTTGGGAAACTGATTACTGGCGTCCCGGTGAATGGCGCATCAATGCCCCAGATATTCGATTTCTACTGTACGAATTCGGACTGTGACTTCGAGATGCCGTCCGGCTGGGGGTACTACATGTACGCGATTGCGGATGACGACGAACGCGTCCACTGTCCTCATCCCGGGGAGATGGGGCGAGCGAGAGAAGTGATCGGCAAGGACGCAACCCAGAAAGAGATTGACCGTCGCACCGGATTCAACACGTACTGCTTCTGCATCCACTGTGAAACCCAGGTGGATCTGGACTTGGATAGAGATGAAAAAGCGTGTCCAGAGTGTCGGTCGAATGCGGTCAAGACTATTGATGAACTCGTCGACGAACAATGCCCTGTCTGTGAAGCTGGAACGGTTATCGCCGAAGACACCGGCGCAATAGCATAGCAGAACGGTACGGTGTGACCGGAAGCCAACGCACCCGGCCACTCGGTCGTGCCGTTGCGCACCTCCAGAACTAGCGTTGCTGCTCGTCTACTAGCGAATCGATGTAGTCTTCGAGTGTATCATAGACGGGGTCGAACTCGGGGAGGTCTGCGACCAAATCGGGAAGCGTGTTCTGCCAGCCGTCACGGATCTCGTCTCGTTTCTCTCCGGGAAGCCCGTCTCGAAGGTCGATGTCCAGACCGTCGTGTTCACACTTCCGCGTGAATGCCGGAAGAATAATCGAGTCATCAACGTCAGCCTCCGTAAGCATCCGATACAGGTCGTAGTAGTCACGCGCCTGTGACCGCTGATAGAGTGCTCGTAACTTCTCCGCGAAGATTTCTTCCAAGCTGTACGCGGTCAGCTCGAATTCCGGGACATCCTGGTAACCGTGGCGATGGTCCACCGAAGCAAACGCCACGTATTCATCGATCATCACGTCCAGACTCGTCGTGTTCTTGTGACCGAGCACAGCGTCGTACTGAATATCAATATCAACGTAGTGCGTCGGATACGCTTCTTTCTGCAGTTCGCGGTGTTTGGTCACCTCGAAGTCGATACCGGAGGCGATGGTCGCGTCTTCCAATGCGCGTTGCAACCCCGCTTCGCTCCCGTGATACTCTCCCTCGACACCGAAATCGAGGTCTTCCGAGTAGCGCCACGTCTCCGGGAAGTACAACTTGCTGAGCGCAGTGCCGCCCTTGAACAGCAGGTTGTCACCGTAGGGACTCGTGTAGATCGCCCACAGAATCCACGAATTGACGTAGTTCTTCTCCGCGTAGCCGAGTCGAACATCCAGCTCTCTGGCCAGCCGTCGGAGTTGCGCTTCGGAAATCATGAGAAGTCACCAGGAAGGAGCGATTCGGGGTCAACATTTAGGCGGAGTTGGTACGTGCTGTCCCGGGTTCCCGTCGCTTCTCTCGTCGGATCGAGCAGTGGGTACCCGGTCGTGAAGCTCTCGACGAGGTCCTGGTACTCCGGAAGGTCGATGTCCAACTGGTCGGCGAGATACACGAGTCGTTTGGTTGCGGCACCATTCCCAACCCGCCGCAGGTACTCAACGACGCGTTCCCACGAACAGCGTGTGTCGACGGCGTTCTGCATTGCCTTCGCAAGCTCGCTGATACCCCCGCAGAACTCCGGATGGTCGGCGCAATCGACCAGCGTCTTTTCGATACTCGACAGATTCACCTGGTTCGACCCGACCGCAGTCGGTTGATACCCGAAGAACTTCTGCTCAGTAACCGTCACCGGACGGTACGTGACCCCGTGGATTTCACGCTCTTGGGCGCGCTCTGTCGTCACGATGTACACCGTGCGGGACATCTGCTCCGTCAGCCCGTGGTGATTTAACGCACTCCAGTACCCGATGTACATCGGCTCCACAAGTGCTGCCGCGATCACGAACTCGTGTTCGGTATACACGGCGTTCTCACCCGCAGCGAGCGGCAGAATCAGATATTTCCCGTGCGCGATCCGCTCAAGCCACCCTTTCTCCTTCAGCGCATACGCCATGTCCTTCGCCGACTTTCGCGGAATGTCAAGCGCGTCCGCGATGTCACTAATACTGATGACCTGCCGGTTCTCGCTTGCGAGCCGTGACAGTGCCCGCGACTCACGCGTCGACAGGCTCTTCCGTTGAGTCTCTTCGTCGTTTGTTGACTCCATAGCCGCTCAGCGTACATAGAGTCTAAATCTTCTCTCGGTATAAAGGTAGTCGTTGAGAGTCATTTTGATGAAAGTCGTCTCCACAGCCGCTCATAATACATAGACTCTAAATATGTCTTCGACACCGACACAAAACAGGAGTGTTCCTTCCGTCACCTGTATCATACCGCCGCGAGTTGCTCCGCCAGTAATTCGAGTTCGTCAGTCTCATCGATAGCAGCAAGCCACCGATCCGGAAGCTGTGACGCTCCAAACCGCGCGCCAGCGACTGCGCCAGCAATCGCCCCAATCGTATCGGTATCACCGCCACGATTGACCGCCGTCACAATCGCGTCCTCAGCACTGTCCGCGGTGAGGCCATCGTGGAGTGCCGTCTGTAGTGAATGCACGACGTACCCTGACGTTTCCAGCGTGGAGGGTAAGTCACCACGAGCGAGTGGTCCGAGCGCCGTCACAAGCTCGCCAGGCGCGTCCGCACCGGCGTAGTCGAGCGCATCCTGCAACGGCGCGTCCGCGTCGTCGAGGAGGCCAGCCAACGTGAGGTTCAGAATCGCGCAGCCTTCCGTACACCGCGGGTCAGCGTGCGTGATCTGTGAAGACTGCCGACTCACCTCTGCGAGTCGATCCCAGTCCGTCGCGTACGGGATGGCGAGCGGTGGACACCGCATCACGCTCCCGTTGCCTGCGTTCTGCCCCTCGCGGCTCTGCTCCCACACGTGCTGGCCTGCCTCGTCCCACGTGTCACCGTGTTTGAGCCGGCTGAGCGACCGCCTCGTCATTCCTCCAATATCGAACGGGCCACTGTCGTACCACGCGACGAACCGCTCTGCGACATCCGCCGGATCGAACGCTTGGTGTTCGACGAGACTCCGAGCAATACACAGCGCCTGTTCAGTGTCGTCCGTGATCGTCCCAGCCGGCTGGTTCCACGTGCCGTGCCCGACCATCTCGTCAAGCCGTCCGTGCTCAGCGGAAATCTCTGACGCAGACGTAAACTCGACTGGCCGGCCAAGCGCATCCCCACACGCTAATCCAAGTAACGCACCACGCGCTCGATCCAAATCCATACGTCCCTCAAGAACTACCGCTGCGAAAAATGTAGGGTAGCAGTCACTCGCCGGGTTTCGTTCCGGTACGGAGGTTCTCCCGGTACTCAGCCCACGCCTGGTACATTTCGGTCCGTTCCTCTTCAGTCATCGTGTCGTGCTCGTCCGCGTCGTAGAACGGGAGTTCGTCCTTTTCGGGCATCTTCATGAGTCTCCCGAGCGGGTAGAGTTGCTGGTAGTAATTCTCCAGCACCCAGTCTTCGCCGTGTTCGTCGACAGCTTGCTGGATGTACGGGGCAGCTTCCGGGTACTTGTCGGCGAATGTCTCAGTCATTGGGAGTCGTGTGGTGGGGCTTGTTGGGTTCTGTGCGTCCGCAGATCGGGTTCAGGCGTTTGTGAATTCAGTAAGCGAGTGGTTTGGACTGTCTCGGTTCCACTTGCCGATCTGGATGAGCTCGAACGTGTCTATGGAATCGTCAAGCTCGTTGGCGAGTTGGGTCTGAACTGCAGTGGAGAGACTGTCGACAGGGATTGCGGTGAGCGCGTGCTGGGTGAGGAAGTAACTGGTTGCAAGACTCGTCGGGGCGACGACGATGACGTCCGAGCCATCGACGTCGTCGAGCACGAGTTGGGCATCCCGGTACTGGAGCACTGTCGCATCCAGGTCGCCGACGGGGAAGAGGCAGCCCGCAGCACCGTACTCGATACTCGCCCCCGCCGACTTAAAATGCCCCTTGTGCATAATCAAATAGAAATATATGCCTTGAAGGTATTAACTTTGTGGTGGGTTGGTACCTCGCCCCTTCACTATCGCACCCTCATTTTGACTACCCTCGGCGTCCCACCGGGCAATATGCCCCGCGACCTCTACGACTGCACCGCAGCTGAACTCGCCACCCACTCCGTCGAACACCTCCAACACGACACGCCACCACGCACCGCCGCCGAGTGGCTCGCCGAGAACGGCTACGACGCCGCCCCGGTCTACGCGAACGACGACCCAATCGGATTCATCCACGAAGACGACGTCACAACCGACGACGACGGCGACACCCTCGACGACCACCTCACCCCGCTGACCATCGGCCACATGATCAGCGGCGACACCTCATTCACCGACGTCCTGTCCGCACTCATCGAGCAACCAGTCTATTTCCTCGGCGGCCACAACAACGTCACCGGCATCCTCACCCGCGCCGATCTCAACACCGCCCCAGTACGCATGTACCTCTTCGACCGCATCACCTACCTCGAAGAACACCTCCGCGAGCTCATCCTCGACAAGAAACCAGACTGGAAAACCACGCCCGTCACCGCAGACGAACTCGACGACATCGAAGACCGGTACGAAGACGCACAAGCCGCCAACGTCGCGTTAGACGAGATCCACTACGCCCAATTCTCCACGCTCGAAACCATCGTGACCAGCGTCGAAGCCTGCTGGCAAACCTGTGGCTTCTCCGCCAAAGGCGGCGCAGACACTCGGCTCCACGAAGTCACCGACCTTCGTAACGATGTCGCGCACGCCAACCTCCTTGTCGAAAACACCGACAGCAACGAATTCCTCAGCACCGGCCGTACCACAGAAAATCTGTACGATACTCTCGAAACTATCGATCAAGTCCTTACCAACCTGCAGGAGGCCGGGTACGCCCCAGATCCATCTGACACACGAACCCCCGCGTAACACCAGTAAGACATCACTCTACGTACTGGCCAGTACGGTACACTTAGCTACCATAGAAAGACTACAGGCACATCAACGATGGACGTTCTACTCATCACCCTCTTGCCAAATCTATAAATGTACGACTTGGGTTCACATTAGCATGGTTCCCTGGCGGGTGTATCAACAAATCGCCGTTGACCTCGATGTCTCTCCCGAAACAATGCACCTCGTCAACGTGCTCGCTGATGGTGGCTACCTCACCGAAAATCAGCCGCCGTATCTGAATTACGATTTACCCGATTTCGGTACGCAGGTCACGTGGCTCGACGAACACCCAACGCAAGGAATTGCATTCTGTAAGGAGCGCTACGGGAAGGACGCCGCGGTCGCCGCGACGATCCATGCTGTCGGCTCAGAGGTCGCCTCCCGTACAGAGGGCGATTTAACGATGGGATTCGCAATCCTCGGAAACTACATCGACGACTTTCTACAAGACGTCTCACGGCGCGACATCTCCGCCGAAGTCGAGACCGTCCGGTCGTATTTCGACGCGAATACGATGGAACTCAAGCGAATCGAAGACGCACATGACGACGACGAGAACCCGCACGAGTACTGTGAGTACTGCGGCGAAGCACTCGAAACAGCATTCAGTTATCGCTGCGAAACATGTGGCACGCGATTTCCCGGCTGGTCCGGACTCATCTTCGGTGAAGGCGAAGAACAAAGCAACTCGAAATGGCGCGAACAGCTCGACGTCACCGTCCTGAGCCAGAACACCGAGAAACGATTCCTCGTTCTTCGCTCTAACACATCGCTTCCCGGGTGGATCGAAGAAGGCGGACAAATCGGACAAATCATCGACGGTAGCCTCCACGACATGGGGCGCGTCGTGAATATCGATAACCGCGACATTCAGGTCGATTACTGGGGCGGCGTCGCCACAAGCCTCGAAGCAGGACAGGACATCACGGTTTGCAGCTCCGAAACGATGATCGCCACAACCCAGCAACTCGGGTTGTTACGAGAACTGCGCCGCGACTTCGCCGGCTGGCAAAACGAACAGAACCCAGACCCGACGGTGGCGAAACTCGCTATCAACGGCCCACGCCTGTCCAGCACGCTGGACCAATCCACAATCACCCAGGCGACGCCTATCGAGTTAGCTGATACGCGGAGTCTCGATGGATTCGAACTGGATAACTCACAGCAATCCGTGCTGGCCGCCATCCTCGGTCTCGAACCCGGTGACCTCTCACTCGTCGTTGGTCCGCCTGGGTCCGGAAAAACTGAGGTTATCGCCAAAGCCGCTCACGAACTTGCGAACCGAGGCGAATCCGTGCTCGTCACGTCGCACACAAACATCGCGGTTGACAACGTTATCGAGAAACTCAGCCATCAAGAGACGCATCGACTCGTCCGTGCTGGCCGGCCAGAGAAAATGTCGAAGGGCACGTCTGAAGTGATGCTCTCGAAAGTCATCGACGAGAGTGACGATGACTCCGTGTCAGAGTTGTTGGCCGAAGTTGAGGATCTCAAATCAGAAATCAGCACCATGGGTGATCAGCTGGAGCACGACCAAGAGCAATACGAGGTGTTGCAGCGAGCGGCCGAAACCGGTCCGGTGAACGGCACGCAGATGAGCGAGGTCGAAGACGAGATTGATGCGAAGCAAGCCAAACTCTCCGAAACGCGGCGGAAAATCCAGGAGCTCCAGTCGGAAGCGGAGAAAACCTCCATCGAGAACGCGGACATTACCGGTGCGACGATCATCCGCTCCCAACTCGGCGGGCTCGCCCAGGTCCAGTTCGACACGGTCATCATCGACGAAGCAAGCCAAATCCCCGTCCCGCTCGGCCTGCTCGGGATGATCAACGCGAACAAATGGGTTGTCGTCGGCGACCACCACCAACTCCAACCCGTCCTCAAAACACTCTCAACGAGCGACGGCAGCCCACCCGACGACGCCTCGATCTTTTCGTTCCTCCGCAACCGGTACGACATCGACCAGTGGCTCGAATACCACTACCGAAGCCACGCCGACATCATCGGGTTCTCGCAAGACCACATCTACGACGGAAACATCACCATCGATGACTCCTGCCCCAAAGGATTCGACTGGGATCCTGCACCTGACCCCGATTCGAACGTCGAAGCCATATGCGACGGCCCGCCCGTCACGTTCGTCGACGTCACCGGCGAGCAATCCTGGCGCAAACGCTTCAGCGGCTCCGTCAACACCGCAGAAGTCGATGTCGTCGCAGACCTCGTCGCCCACCTCGTAGACGAACGCGGCGTCCCCGAATCCGAACTCGGCGTCATCACACCGTACCGTGGCCAACGCACCCTCATCAGCGACGAACTCACCGACTACGGCAACGTCGAAGTCTCAACCGTCGACGGCTTCCAAGGCCGCGAGCGAGAAACAATCATCTTCAGCGCCGTCAACACCGAAAAATACGGCCTGCAATTCGCCGGGAACAAGAACCGCTTCAACGTCGCCTGCACCCGCCCGAAAGACCAGTTCATCATGGTCGGCAACCAAACCGCCATCGAAAACGAAGCACCGTGGAAAAACACGATCCGCGCATTCATCCGATACGCCAGCGAGCACGGCGGCGTCTTCAACTGGGACGGTGGCCTCTGGACCGACGGGATCGACCCATCAGACATCCCATCACCTGAACCGCGTGACCAACCCGACATCATCGACCCACCGACTGGACAGTCCCCCGATACAGGTAGCACCACGAACACGACTACCGGTACTGGGAACGGCACTGGTGACGACCCACCCCGCACCACGACCGGTGACCCACAACTCCGATCCCGAGTCAACGACATCGTACAGTTAGCCCCAACATCAAACGGTGAACTAGCCGACGCGTGGGGACTCCAAACCGGGAAAGAAGCCTGGCAATACCTCACCTCAGAACTTGAGGACTACTACGAGCGAAACACCGACCACAAGATCCAACCAACTGAAAAAGCCCACGAGCTCGTTTCGACCCCAAACACATCATAAGCACCGAACCGCATCAGCACCAATCCTGGCACAACTATCTCGGTCAGGATCGCCTCCGACGCGGAGCTTAAGCGTTCAAACCGCGCAAAGCTACCCGGACGATTGCTACAACGGACCTCTGTTGACCAGCTTTGTGTATGTCACAAACGGCTGATGAATATAGATATTAAACTCGATGGCGAACCTAACACTAGCCGCAACAATAATCCATTATGATAAGAAAACTCAACTATGGACTGCGATGAGTGTGGATCTCTCCTTTCGTACAGTCATCAATCTACGCGACGGTACGAGACCGAATACGAAGAGTCAGGGGTAATCGGGAGGGCCTCAACAAATCAAGACGAGTATGTCTTTGAGTGTGAAGAATGTGATTCAGATGCTACTCACGTGAAATTCTTCTCGCTGACTATTAGGCCACAAGGAGCAGAGAATATCGATGGAGTACTTCGGTTCTGCCGTGATGAGGGCATTATTGGCTTGGGTTGGGGGGTAGAGGATTACTCGTTTGAGAAGCCAAAATCCTATTTGCGATATAGGCGTGATGAAGAAAACGAACCTGGAAAGGTAAGACGGGATATCAAAGATTTTGTCATTTGGATGGAAACAAATGATATCGTTTTTCTTTACGATAAGCCGACATCTCAGTACTACCTCGCTCAAGTAGAAGGTGACTGGAACTGGGTTGATGACGCTGATCTCTCTGAAGCTAAGCGTAAGGAATTCAAGCGAAATGATATTTGGCAGTTCCGGGACGCTACTTGGCACAAGATGCCCCGTAAATATCTCACCGGAGATGTGCTTTCAGGAACTCCCCCTCCCCAGTCAACTCTCCATAAGAAAGATTTCAACGAACAACAAGCAAAGTATCTCGCTCTTCTACCCGGAGAACCCGATGTCGATGCCGATGCGGATCTCGAAGCTCTTCAAGACCGATTACGTCAAGAAGCGTTTGGAGTCAACGGCGATCCTGAGACTCTCCTTCGTCCGTTGACCGACGAGGAGTTAGAGACAATCGTAGTCAGTTATGTCCAGCGACATACTGACGCTGTGCTCATGCAAAATACAACGAACGATGATCTACCGGATGTGGAATCATTACTCCGAGCGACTGGGGACGATGGGCGTCCAGTCACGATTGGGACACAGGTTAAGCGTGGGGGACTTTCTAACAAGGGAGATCTCAAAAACTTCCTTGAAAATGCGGATGAACTCTACATTTACGCGAGTGGAGAAACAGGGATTACCGGAGCCACAGAGTTGACCGATCGAGAGGTTGCCGAATACATGTGTTACTATATTGCTGAACTTCCCCCGTCAGCGCTCCTACGATTGGAACAGATATACGGATGACGTCGGCATATTGTGATAGCGGTTTCTGGCATCAGTGCGAATTAAACCACCAGCTCTCTGAGATGGCTGGAGGAATGACACAGTCCGGGGTAGCTAATTCCTCACGAAAGAGCAATTTTCCAACCGATACGTGCTGTCTATTAATCAGGGCTGCTGAAACTATCCTTGATCAAGAGTTTCGACTAAGCTTACAGCCCTTGCTCTACCTCCTGCAGCGCATCAATTGCGTCCTGCAAATGTACGCGCAGTTCCTCGCCGGCACCGTTCTCGTTCACCGCTTGATCAGTATCCTTCACGCTCTCATTCGAGGTCTCTGCTTCGGGGGTGGTCTCAGTCGCTCCCCACGTTTCTGTCCGGCCCAGTGAGTCTGGGTCCTGGTCAGGGACTGCGTCAAGCCGCTGCTGCTCATCCCTGTCGTCCTCTCCTGTGTCGGTCGTGGTGGGACTGCGTTCCGATCGGTCGCTGTCGGTCGGCCGTCCCCCGCGGTTGAACGCGGCCAACGGGAAGTCGTACGCACAGGCTCGCTTCTGCTTGTTGAACGTCGTCCGCCGCGAGACATCGAACACGTTGATGACGTCACTGCGATCACACCCGCGGTCGAGTGCCTGTCGGACTTTCTCGTCCTCCATACGCTGGAGCAACAACTGTGGGTCATCTGGGATGTGCCCGCGAGCGGAGTTCTCGATCTGTTCGGTGAGTCCCCATTCCCCGGTCTCGACGTCCTTATCGACGATCTGCCGGTCGCGGGCTTCGACCAAGTTGTCGAGTCCCATCAGCACCCACAACCGCTCACGAACCGCTGACACCGTCAAGTCAGTCGGCACCCCGGACGCAATATCACCCGTTCGCGCCGGGCCCGCATCAGCCAAGTACCGCAGGATTTCGATGTCCTGCGGAAGCAACACGCTCTGGTCTTCCTCCGTGATCTCGACGGGCGCGTCGTCAGGCGTGCTCTGTTGATGGAACCAGCTGTGGCACGACCGGCACAGCAACGTCAGGTTCTCCATATCATGCTCACCCATATCGTCCGGGTCGCGTTCGATGTGGTGGACGTGTAGCGTCGCTAACCCGCCTTTCTCCGGGCCGCGTCGCCCGCAGACTTGGCAGCGATGGGAGTACTCGTCAAGCACCGCTTCCCGCGTCTTCGGATCAACTGTCTCGTGGCACTCCTCAGGCGTCAACCGCTCCGTTCGTTCACCGCTCGATTCGCTCATCCTCGTCGCGTCGTCGTGATTGTGTGACTCTGTTTCTGTCATTCGCTGATTTCCAGTGGTCGGTTCTGCAGCTGTTCACACCGCGGAACGGGAAGTCGTGGAGTATCACTTCAATCCGCAGCCCGTCGTACCCGCGTCGCCGCCGCGTACCGCTCACAGTGCATCCGGCGGCACCACCCAGTCACGCACCCACCTGCCGCGAACCCCGTGTCGGACTCGATCCACCTGCATCTCAGATCGACCTCGTCGGCGTCAGCGACTTCACTTTGAACTCGGATGTCGAACAGTACCGCTCCGCAACGCGGCCGAGCGCCCGTGTCCGCAGCACATCCGCCACGTTATGCAACACGAGCTCCGCAAACTGCCCGTCCTCGAACGATGTCACAGCCTCTGCACTATTGTCGAACGGGTCGAGATCTCCGTGCGAGCCGCCGCACAACACGTCGTACGCCGTCACGAGATCACCCTGCTCGGTCCCATCAACGGTCGTGTTGAACCGGTCAGTGACGAGCGGCATCACGTCTGCGTACGGCACGTCGACGAACGGCCATGCTAAATCACGCTGCGCGTACCGCGTTCGCAGGAAAGGTACGTCGAACCCGCCATTCCACCGCTCTCCATTGTACGCGACGAGCAGCATGTCATCACGGATCCGCTCCGCAACGAACTCAGACACTGCGGCCAGCAACTCGCTTTCAGACGCATGCGCAGACACTCGCACGAGCGTCTCCGACACCTCAGACTCAACAGCCGATTCAATACCCGACGCGTCCCGCTCGCCAGTCTGCACGAACACTCGCACACCCATCGGCACCGCAAACCCGACCGTCGTCACCTCGTCATCAACGTTGAACCCGGTCGTCTCGATATCGAACGCCACCTGCTCCAACACCATCACACACCACCTCCGTCCGACGCGGCCGCCGCACGCTCCGGCACTCGGTCCGCACCGCTCGGGCGCAGCCGAAACTCCCCGAACCCGAACCGAGAATGCGTTCCAACCCGCGTCACACCGTTCTTCGCCGTTCGCACCGCGTCATCTCCGACGTACTCGACGACCTGCCCGTGATCAACCGTCGCCACAGCGTACGACTCCTCACCATTAACGAGGCGTGTCTCCCGGCGACGCAACCCGCCAGACTGCACATCCCACCACCACGGCACCGACTGTGAATCCGCGTTTGGAGCCTCGCTCGCTAGCACGTACGGCGTCACAAGCTCCAACTGCAACTCGTCAGCCCCGCGCACTCCAGCGTAATCCAACGCATCGAGATCTACGAGTTGTGTCTCCACCACGGACACCTTTCCGAACCCGTAATTCCGCGCCCCACCAACACGAATCCCGTCCAGTACATCCTCCGCGACCGGTACGACTCCGTCACGCCCGGCGTGCAAGTAGCAGTGCAGGAACCACGACACTGACCGGCGGTGATCCCGCATCTCCGCCGGCCGCCCGAACCAACACGAATCGTCGAACGCAAGACGGCCACCATGAGTTTGCAACGGGTGTACGTTATGCGCGTCCCGCGGCCGTGAATCCAGCAGCCACCGCTGCGCCGCGTCCCGAAACACGAACAAGTCCTCGTACGACTCCACGTCCGGCAACGACAACCCGAGCTTCCCCGCATACCCATCCTGCGACGCGCCTGCCGGGTACTTACCGTACTCACCCGGGAGAAACACGCCGTGACTCACATGCAGCGCCCCACGCGTCGCAGCACCGACACGCCGCGCCACCGCATTGAACACGGCGTTCCCCGACACGAAATACGGATTGCCGGAGTACGACGACTCCAACTCGAAGAGAACCTGTTGAAGCCGCGTCATCGACCCTCACCTCCACCTCGACGGCCACGGCGACCATGCCCAGCGCACTGCGCCGGTGCGAACGCCGCGATGTAGTCCTCGATAAACTGTAGCGCCACCGACCACGAACGGATCCGCCGCAACTGCGAATCCAGCACGCGCCACCGACGTGACCCGGCCACGTCAAACGGGAGTGCCGGGAGCCGCGCCCACGTGTCTGCGAACGACCGCGCCGGCACATCACCCAACCGCGCTGCCGGCCGATCCCCCGGCTCCCCAGTCACAGCCAACGAGACCCCACCCGTCGAGAGTACTGTTCGATGCGGTGTTACAGACTCCGTGTCTGCAGCCTCAACTGCCAGGAATAGGTCGCCGAACTCGTGACCGTTCCGGTAATTATCCAGCAGCACCGCCGTCAGGAGCGTGTGGTACTTTACTGACGTATACGGGTAGTACGGCGACTCATTGAACCCCGCTGGCAGCGTCGCCGACACCCACGTCGCGTGCAACTGCTCAGCGTCATCGGCCACGAGCAACTCGTCCAGCGATTCACCCGACTCACTCGAAACGACCTCCCCAGTCAGCAACGACATACGCCGCCACGACGCGTACGCATCCACCGTCTGCTCCGGATCACCACGCGGCCGACTCAACAACGCCGCATCCCCGTCCGCCCCGTCCGGCACCGGCTCATTCACCCGCACACCGCCAATCGAATCCACTGCATGGCTATGCGTCCGCGCCCGCAGCTTATGCACATCATGCCGATACGCCGCCACCAACGGATCCACCGCATCGGCATCAACCTCCCCCTCAGAATCGGCGATCGCATCACGCATCCCAATCACCTGCCCGGCCAGCGTCATCATCGTCGTCGTCCGTCGACGTATCCGCCTCTTGTTCCTGGGCTGTGCGGAGCCCCGTCGACGGCTCCATCAACTCATCGAGACCATCAGTGTCGGAATTACCAGTCGCTGATGACCCGTCAGTCGCAGCACCCGCCTCTCCACCGCCAGACGCAACAATCGACTCCTCCGATGCCGTCCGTTCTTGAGCAGTCCGCAGACCAGTCGCTGGCTCGGCTAGTTTATCCAGCTCCGCACCATCCTGATCCACATTCCCCGGATCATCATCACCAGCATCCCGGTCGTCACGCCCACCAGTCATGCCGAACCACCCGCTGACCTATCATCACCAGGGAAAGGCACGTCACCATCACGCTGCGCAACCCGCGCCTGCAACGCCCTCACGAACTCCGGCCGACACTCCGACCGCCACAACTTATCCTTCTCCTCCATCGCCGATGTCGTCGCCTGCGCCCGATTGAACACACGCCGCACCTCCTGCTCAGTGTACAACGGATTGATCACCCACACGTCAGCAATCCCAGCGCCGAAATTCCGTGCACCGCCGACTTGAAACCCATACTGGTCACTGTGCGCGTCAAGGAACGACACCGCCTCCAACAACAGCCCCACGAACTCCGGCTTCAACTCCCGAAGCGTCAACTTCCACGTTCCCTCAACATTCCCAAGCATATCCCGATCCGCCTGGCGGAGCGGCTGCCCACCGTCTTCCTCGTTCCGAGACCGCACCTGATTCGAGATTTGACGGTAGTGAGCCTCCGCCTCCCCGTCAAGAACGTCCACGTTCCTGCGGATCGGGGAGAACGTCACAGGCCGGCGCAGCAATTTCCCCGGCTGATCACCGAACCCGCCGAACAAGTCGTAGACGACGCACCCATCATCGTGTTCATCCAGACAGGTTCCCTTCTCATGGTACCCGGACTCTAAGTCACGCTCGTACGTCTCCGCACGCATGTAGTCCGCATTCGGTTCACCAGGGTGGCACGCCGTCGCCCCTGCAATCTGGACAACTTCCTCACACCCGTGCCGCAGCCAGCCTGACAGGGTGAACGGGCTTATCTGTCCTTCAATCTGATTCATCGGATCATCCGACTCATACCGATCCGCCGACGCATGGTGCCGATCCGTGACGATCCCATCACCAGGAGACAGCAGGTCGATTTCGAGGCCAATGTACACGTCCGGCAGCAGCATCTCCTCCACCGACCGCGGCACGTCCAGCTCGACATCGAGGTGCGAATCAACGAGCCCCGACTCACCCGACGTCATCGCTCACCACCCCAGAACAACCCGTGAACCACACCGCCGTCTGGATGACGCGCACGACGCCGCGCCTCTCCCGATGACACCTCTGCTGACGCCTCGTCCGGCTTTGATTCCTCAACAGCAGACGCGACGTTCGCAGACGACCCACCATCCGGGATCTTCCGCACCGACTTCGTCGCCGCCGAACTCACTCCCACCACTTCGGGATCCAACAGCACCGGCCACGACGACTGCGTCGCCCCGTCCGAGCACACCCCGATGCGGCCCTCGACAAGCAATTCCCGCACACCAAGCGTGTACTCCGTGGGAAGCTCATGACTCTCGTCACCGCACACTACGTGACCGACCTGAAACATCACCTCACCAGCCGGCCGAAACACGTACACAACAACCGCATCACCCTCACGAAGAGAAGAGCCGCACACTTGACACGTCGCGGCCCCTTCCCCGAGCGAAATTTTTTCCAGTTGATTTATTTCTTCAATGAACTCTCGATCCGTGCCTTCTTGTCGATCTGGGGTTGAATCTTCCATTGGGGTTACCTCGGATTACCAGGAAGCCCCGCCCGCGTGCACCACCACGCGGGTATCCTCTCACGCTGGATCTCCCGTTGGGCCGGGCCTCCTTATCCAATGCATTAGCCTGCATTGGTAAAAGCGTTACCATTGCATTAGGATGCATTGGGTGCAAGAGATTAAACCCCTTCTACAGGTAGATGCAATGGACGGAGTAATGCCCAAAGATCGAGATGAGGAGACGGGGAAATACACCGAGCGGTATACTCGGGAGAATTTTCTCTCTGCCTTAGAATCATTAGGGGGATCAGCAGGTACTCAGGAAGTAGCCGACGAAGTTGATTGTGCCTACAGAACTGCTCATGCGAAACTTTCTGAGCTGGAGGAAGAGGGAAGACTCACCTCTCGAAAGGTTGGGAACGCTAAGCTATGGGAACTAGATTCTTCTGAAGATGGATAGCCCCGATTTTCTTTGACCTCACGGTGGGGTGAGCGATGGTGAAAGTCGTGAATATGGTCGGTTCAGGCTCCCTTGATCTTGAGATTGACCTTGAAACACTCTCTGAAGAAATCGGTCAACCTCGGGCTCGATATGACCCTGATAAGTATCCTGGCATGTATCTTCGATTTGAGGAAGATGGCCCGCTGATTACCGTATACAGGACTGGCAAATACATCATTACCGGGCCGACTTCAGAGGAGGAATTGTTCGACCTTCGGGAACGGTTTCTGAAGTTCCTGTCCGATATGGACGTTATTGAAAACGCGACTGACGAGTGGTTCTCCGTTCAAAACTACGTATGTACTGAGGATCTCGGCCAGACTCTGAATCTTAATGCGCTCGCTATCGGATTGGGACTGGAACAGACAGAGTACGAACCCGAACAGTTCCCAGGCCTTATTTATCGCCCTGAAGGACACGACGGAGTAGTTCTGCTCTTTGCTTCCGGCCGCGTCGTGATTACCGGCTGTCGGAGTGTGGATGCGGCAGAAGAGATATTCACCGCCCTGAAGGACGATTTGGCGGAGTTTGTTTGAATCGGGTAAGTTACATTCTCATAGGTGATGTCTCCCCCGGCCAAATCAACATTTAAGTCGGGGGAAGGAGCAAGGTGCTGTATGTCCATTTGGCTCGTCCAATCGAACCCCTCCACCAGACTCAATATCCATGACTGACGAGCAAACCAAAGAGATTCGGCAGCGTTTAGACGAGGACCTCTCTCTAGATGAATTCGAACGCGATTACCGCTCCACCGGAGAGGCGGCAACCCAGTTCTTCCAGGACCTCTTCGTTCAGGTGCTCAATTTCGAAGAAACGACCTCACCACTGGGTGACGCAACCTGGCAGGACATCCCTGTTCACGAGTGGCCGAATACAGCTCGGGCGAATGCTGCCCGGCTCTTCGCCGAATCAGGAAACTTCCGCGTAATCTACGTCGAACTGGAGAAGCTGACCCGGACAGCCGAACGGAATGCTATCCAGAGCCTCACACGGTCAGACCGAACGAGCGGGTGGGCTATTGACGGCTCCTTCCTGACTGTATTCCACGCCCCTGACGAGGACGTCTGGCACCTCGTCACACCCTACGAGGAAGGCACGGACGACATCACGACTGGCCGTCCTGTTCTGCGCCGGTACACCCTCGGGGAAGGCGAGACCCACCGCACCGTTGCAAATGCGCTTTCGAGTATGGATGCCAGCAAAGGGCGGCTGGCAGAACGCATCGATGAGGCGTTCCGAGTTAAGCCTGTCACTGAGGATTTCTACGAGAACTACAAGAGCGCCTTCGACACGCTCAGTGAGGAACTTCGCCGTAAGGGACTGGAGATTGAGGACGCCGACCGGTACGCACACACGATGCTAAACCGGTTGATGTTCTTCTACTATCTCCAGAAAAAGGGCTGGATTGGTGACCGGAAGGACTTCGTCCGATGGTTCCACCAGCAGTACGAGGAGTCCAACGAGGAAGACGTGTTCCACGAGAAGTGGCTCTCGGCGCTGTTCTTCGAGGGCATGAACAGCCCGGAAGGTGGAGATATCGATGCTGACCTCCCCTCCGAAGTCGAGACGGCTATTGCTGAGCTCCCGTACATGAACGGCGGGCTCTTCCAGCCGACCGAAGAGGACGAACGCGACACATTCCTGTCCGACTCCGCACTGAAGTCAGTAATTGAAGAGTTCCTCGAACAGTACAATTTCACGGTCACTGAGGAGAGTCCCTACGACATCGACGTCGCCGTCGATCCCGCGATGCTCGGGAAGATTTACGAATCACTGATTGCCGAGCAGGAACGCGGTGAGGCTGGTATCTTCTACACTCCTCGTGTTGAGGTGGACTTGATGTGCCGGATGGCACTGTACGAACAGTTCTGCGACCACGCCAACGATCTCAATTCCGAAGGCAAACAGAGAATTGTCGAGTTCATCTTCAGCGAGCCACAGGACTGGGACGCGGAAAGCAGTGGAGAAACAGAGCAACTAGAGAACATCCTTCACGAACTCAGTATCGTTGATCCTGCCTGTGGCAGCGGTGCATTCCTGGTGGGGATGAAACAGGTTCTTACCGAACTATACCGAAAGCTCGGTACGACCCCGGACTACCACCTCAAAGAGCAGATCATCAACGAGAATCTGTACGGCGTTGATATCAAGGACTGGGCCGTCCGGGTGGCTGAATTCCGGCTCTGGCTTTCGCTTGTTGAAGGAGAGGACAAAATACCGGAGCAGCGCCCGGTACTTCCGAACTTCTCCTTCAAGCTCCACACTGGAGATAGTATCATTCAAAAAATCGGAGATGACTTCTTCTCAATCGAGGATATTGGAGCAGTTAGTGGAGAAACCCAAGATCATATAGAAGAACTTGAGAATCTGAAGGAACGTCACTTCGAAGGCGGCTCTGACTTGAGCGAGGAAGTTCGACAGAAACAGATCGAAGTTGTAACGTCTTACATTGACCACCGAATCGATGATCTCCAGGAAACATCGTCACAGAGCAAGTTGGGAGGAGGGATAACTGAAGAATCGTCAAAGAAACAACAGCAAGCGAAACAGCAGATACAGCGGCTAAGGGAACTGAAGGATTCTGTTGCCGAAGCGAGTGAAGGGGATTTCTTCTTGTGGGATCTCGATTTCCCCGGCGTGATGTTAGAGGGCGGATTCGACATTGTTATCGCTAATCCCCCGTACGTAGATCATCAAAACATAATTCGACAAGACTTGACTCAGGAGATGCAGGACGAGATGGATAGTTCGAAGGTCCAATCTCTAAAGACATCTTATAAGAACGATCTTGTTGAATATGTTAGACAGGAATTCGACATCAAAGCCTACAAGCGGAGTGACCTATATCTATACTTCTTCTTCAAGTCTATCGACATTCTTCGTGGCCAAGGAACATTGATGTTTATCACATCAAACACTTGGCTCGACACCTCTTATGGAAAGCGGCTGCAGCAGGGATTACTCGAACTGACTGATCTCAAGTATATCATAGATAATCGAAAGAGACGGAGTTTCGAGAATGCTGATGTCAATACGGTCATAACTGCTGCTAACAAGACCACGGAGCGGTATCTGGAAGGAGACGTCCAGTTCGCTGCATTCAGGAAACCGTACGAACAGATTGGAACCCCCGACGACATGACGAAGCTCTTGGTCGATTCTGCAGGTGGAGAATCTGATGAATTCGCGGTGGGTAATGACCGAGGAAAAATTAAGCGTTTTGACGAGCTTCGTAGTGTCGGCATCACTGAAGAAGTTCTATGGCGTCTCGGAGAAGGGACAATATCCGAATCACAAGAGACGCTAGATGAGGCGGCTAAATCATCAGATAGAACGAAACCTAGTGGAACATATAAAGGAAACAAGTGGGGTCAATTCCTCCGAGCCCCCTCTGCGCACTTTGACTTGCTTGAGGCTGGCTCAAACGTTCTAGTACCACTCTCAGAAATCGCAGAAGTCGGCTCATACCTGAACACAGGGGGTGCCGACGATTTCTTCTTCGTGGATCTCTCAAGTGGTGACCCTGAGGAAGACGATTTCGTAGTGGTCCGTAACCGAGAAACGGACGATACCTTTGAAGTGGAATCTGAGTTCGTAGTTCCCTTCGTAGAGTCTCCTGGCCAGATAGAACAAATTGACGTGTCGAATAATGAGTTTGATTCATATATTATTTCGATACCCAAGGGAACAGATATAAAAAGTAAGAAAATTGGAGAGTACGTAAAATGGGGAGAAGGTGACGGGAGAGAATACGATCAGGCATCGGGCCGAAAGAACAAAGACGAGTGGTGGGTGCTTGGCCAAAGAGCAGAAACGAACACGGAAGTCGTCTGGCCAAATAGACAGAACGACCGGCACTTCGTAGCGTACAACCCAGAACGAACGGTGACCCATCGGTTCTATCGGATAAAGCCAAAGGAAGATGTCAATCTGACATCTAAAGAATTAGCTGCGTTGTTAAACTTCTCCCCAACATCGCTATTCACTGAGGTACTTGCTAGTGCTGGCTTGGGTCAAGGTGTTCTGGACGTAACAGGAACGACCCTACGACGAGTTCCCGTTGTGGATCCAAAGGCACTTTCTGAAGACGTGCGTGCTCGAATTTTAGATTCATTTGATGAGATGGCTGAACGAACCATGGGGTCAATGCACCAAGAACTCGGGTCTGAATCGAGCGATTCCATCGATATTGACTCGATTAAAGAAGATCGCAGGAATTTGGATAAAGCGATCTTCGAGGACTGTTTCAATATCGACACAGATGCACAACTAGATGCGTATAGTGCTATCCTACGTACGATCAACGAACGCATAAACAAGTCGCAGAGTGTATAATGGTTGAAGAAAAACGCTCAGAAATTGGAATAATCGACAATAGGCAGCATTCACATCTAGACGAAGTCCTGAAATCTGGGCTCGAAGGCGATGGAGTAGACCGGATTCGGATCGCTGTCGGGTACCTCTATATGAGTGGCCTGAAGCGACTTCGTCCAGAGCTGGATGAATTCCTCGACAATGGCGGAACACTCCAAGTCCTAATAGGGAATCCGGATCAGCAGGGTTTGGACGAGCTCATAGAGGCCCATCAGAACCTCCGTCTCACGGGGACGAAATTCAAACAGTCACAGAACGTCAAATGGAGTGAACGCACAGAGATTCGTGCCGAAACTGCAGACAACTACTCGAACCAGCTGCTCTACGAAGACCCCACTGCGGAGAATCAGGCGTTCTTTACGAAGCTGATGGATTGGCTGGAACAGGGACGTATTCAGCCTAAACTGTACCTTCAGGAGCGGTTCCACGCGAAGGCGTATCTCTTCGAGAAAGACGAAGGAAACATCTTTACTCCCAAGGATGTCGGCGTCGTCGGCTCGTCCAACCTAAGCCTCAGCGGCCTCCACAGCAATACGGAACTCAACGCTCCAGTCTACAACGAGAAGGTCACCCAACTCAAGGATTGGTTCGACGAGTTATGGGACGACGCCGTCGAATTCGACGCCGACCTTCTGGACGCGTTCGAAGATTCCTGGGTCTCGAACAACCCAGGACACGTCTCAACGGACGACGAACCACCGGCACTGCCGGGCGATTCACTTCCGGACGACACCACTGAGACACTTCGAGAGGTGAGTAGTGGTACTGGTCTCCCTGCACCGTACCTGGTGTATACGAAGATTCTCTACGAGCTCTACAAGGAGACGCTGGAGACTGCCGAGGACTATCTCCAGTCGTTCGACGTGTACGAGGACCTCTATGAGTTCCAGAAGTGGGCAGTGAATCGCGGGATCCGAATCGCCAACAAGTACGATGGGGTCCTCGTCTCCGACGTCGTCGGGATGGGAAAGACGTTCGTTGGCCTTGGTCTCCTCGAACACTTCCACGCGCGAAATCGTCTCCGCGGCAACAAGGGGAAGATGCTGATCATCTCGCCAAAGCATCTCCAGCCGATGTGGGAGCGGATGGTCAACAAGCAGTACAACTTCAACGCGGAGGTGATCAGCCTGGGGATGGTGTCGAAGGAGGGCTACCACGAGACGCTCTTGGAGGAACACGACGACACGACGGTGTGTCTCGTCGACGAAGCCCATCACTTCCGGAACGACGATACGCATCGGTACGACAATCTGCAGGCGTTCCTGCCAACGGTCAACCAGACGATTCTCTTGACGGCGACGCCGTACACGAAGAGCGCGTGGGACGTCTATAATCAGATTAAGCTGTTCCACATCGAAGACCTCACGCAGATTCCGATTACGCCGCCGAACCTCTACGACTTCACGCAGATGGCGGAGAACGACGAGACGGATCTCTCGAATCTTCTGAGCCACGTGATGGTGCGGCGGACTCGTCAGGACATCATCGACCAATACGGTGAGGAAGATGAGGAGGGTAATCTGTATCTCCAGATGGGTGGCGAACGACGGTACCTCCCAGATCGGCACTTACAGACGGTCGATTACAATCTGCACGAGACGTACTCGACGGCGGACGGTGTGAATGATTCACTCTACAATGCGATTGTGGAGACGCTGGAGGACCTCACGTTCGCTCGGTACTCACTGGGCCAAGAGGAATACCTGAAGACAGGGTACGCGAATCAGGACCCGTACCAGAACCTCTCATCGATGGGGAAGAGCATTCGTGGGTTGATGAAGTCCAACCTCCTCAAGCGGTTGGAAAGCAGCGTCCATGCCTTCTACACGTCTCTCAATCGGATGCTTCGCAGTTACCGAACGTTCCGCGATCTCCTTGATGAAGGCACGGTCGCTGTCGGGAGCGACGTCTCCGAGCTCATCAACAGTGGTGAGCAGATCGACACCATCCTTGATGAAATTGACGAGATGGTCGAGGAAGGAGAGTACGCAGAATATCAAACGGAAGCCTTCCATCTTGAAGAACTGAAGCGCGACCTTGAGACTGACATCCAACTCCTCTCTGATCTCCAGGCCACCTTGGAACCGTTCCATCAGGACATCCAGAACGACTACGCGATGGATGACAAGGTCGAACAGCTCCGGGGACTCCTTGGAAATCTTCGAGTAGGCACCCATGATATTCTTCAGCGCGGTGATCGGGCTGAGAAGCTGATTGTATTCACGCAGTTTACAGACACGGTAGAGTATCTAGAGTCTGCGTTTGAGCAGTTCCAAGACCGCGGGCTCATCTCTGATGACGTTCGGTTTGCCAGTGCCACGAGTGACACATCGAACGTCGAGAGCATCATCCAGCGTTTCGCTCCAGAGGCCAACGATGCACGGGATGAAATTGACCCCAGTGACGAGATTGATGTCCTCTTTGCGACCGACGTGGCCGGGGAGGGTGTCAATCTTCAGGATGCGAATTTAGTCATCAACTACGACCTCCACTGGAATCCCCTGCGTCTAATTCAGCGAATCGGTCGTGTTGACCGCCTCGGGAGTGGCCACGAGGACATCTACGCGCTCAATTTCCTGCCTGAAACGAAACTCGAAGAAGAACTCGGCATAGTTGACCGCGTTGAGTCTCGGGTCCAAGAAATCGGTAGAATCCTAGGTGAAGACGGCGATATTCTGAGCCCGGAAGATAACGTGAACAAGTCGTACATGGAGGACATCTACGCCGAGGAGGATATCGAGAAGGTCGAAGACGACGTGAACGAGATTATCGGAAGCGACGACCTCATCGGTCCGGCAAGCAGCCTCCAGGATCTCAAACAGGAACACCCGGATCTCCTCAGTTGGTTGGATGACCGTGACGGTATTCGGAGTGCGATGGAGTGGGACCGAGAGTACGACGGCGTAGTCATTGTCTATCGGCAAGGAGACTACACGACTCCGTACCTCGTGACGTTCCCGAGCGAGGGGGGCCAAGACCTTGCCTCACAAGAGAAGGATACTATCGTCGAAACCATCACGTGTCCTGTTGATGAGCCTGTTGCGGCCGTTGATGCCGAAAAGTTCGATAGTCGCTACGAACGGGCGGTTCAGGTGGCGCGGTCGGAGTTCGGGGATGACATGGGTAAGCGCCGTCAGTTTCAACGAGAGGCCCGACAAGGTGCGAGTATTGACCGAGACTACGTGATTGACGAACTCGGGGAAGTCGCGTCGTCTGTGGAAAACACCGACCAACAACAGACCCTAGCACAGTTCCAAGATATCGTTGAGACTGTATCGGCAGACCAGATTCTCGACGAGTTCAGAGACCTCCGTAACGAAGAAATCACAGGTGAAGAGCTAGTGGCCGCTGTTCGAGAGATCATCTCTCGGTACAATCTGCAAGAGAAATACGAGGAACGCCAGGAGTGGGCGGAAGAACAGGAAGAGCCTCCGCACGTCGTAGCGGGAATGTACTTGAAAGGCGAAGAGTAGCTCGCCTTACACCGCGCTGAGATTCAAATACCATTACGCGCAACTTGGTGGTGTGAGTCAGTTAGAGCAACTCCCCACGACTGATTCTGGGCACGTAGTGAAGCGGCACGCAATCGACTGGTTGAGCGGTCTGGATGAGGCTTCTGAACAGGAGATTCGAGAGTCGGTCGTTGAGAAGCCTAATAACTTCAGCGGAAGCAAATACGCGACCGAAATATCGGATATTCGGGTCACAGGATCGCCTGAGTTCGTTGAAGCAGTTGGAAGCCTGTTCAAGCCGCTCCTAGAGTTCGAGGGGGAAGATACACGGCTTGAAATCAATCTTCAACGGACCGAAGACCGCGATACAGGGGAATTGACCGATAATTATGCGTTGTACCTGTCCGTCGCAGAACGAGGGTAGCGACCTTTAGGGGCAGATTCCAAAATCGGCTGTGATTCGATCTATTCTTCGACTACTTCGCCTTTTGGAACCTCGACAGTCACCTCTTCATTCGGTGCAAGTTCGTCGAAGTTGGCTACCGCTGTCGGTGTTCCGTCGGAAAGTCGTAGAAGGAATTCAAGATCGCCATCGGACGGAACTCGGACTTTACCGACAACACCGCCCGGGCCGCCGCCGTTGAAATCTTGTAGCTTCGGAGACCGCACGTAATCGGTTCCATAGGCCATCTCGTGCATCCGCTCTAATTGTTGGTCCCATGTCCGTTTCCCTTTGTCCTGTGCGATTTTCTCGAAGACGTCTGCGCTGACTTCGATAGTTTTCTTTTCAGTCATAATCAGAGTCCAGACACTCCATGCCTCGGATACCGGTACAGAAATTAATGTCCTTCTTAGCGTGAATCAGGTGCCAAACAAGGGAAGTCGGACAAGAAAGGAACAATCGACGACTTATTATCACCGGACTGTAACGGGTTTCCCATTCGATGGATTCTGGGAATGAGTTGACTGAGCTGTACGATTCTCTCTCCGTTCTGTATGGGTCGTTGCCTTCTGGGGTGGATTCGGAGTGGAGATTGGCGTTGCGGTCTGTGCTATACGGTGATGAGTTGTTGGCTGATGAGGCGTCGTGTTATGGCGCTCAGCAGAAGGAGCGGAATTCGGGGAAGCGGAAGGACTACGCGCGGCGACATGGCGATGGGGATCGGGTGACGGGGTTTTCGGCGATTCGGGTGGCGGAGCCGCGCGAGTCGGATAAGCAGTACGTGCCGTCGGGTGCGAAGTTGCCGGTTGCGCCGGAGTCGGGAGAAGTGCTTCCAGTGAACGTCGCGTCGGCGGAAGTTGATTGGGGGATTTCGCTGCTGGCTGAGTTTCCAGCTGAACCCGCAGCGGACCGTCTAGGTGACGGCGTCAATGTGTTGCTTGATCCGGCGCGTGTTCGTCGAACACGAGAGAACAGAGGAGGCGGCGCGACGGCGAGTGGGACGACAGTGTTGTTTGTGAGTGATACACATCTCGGGTACGAGAACCGTGTGAAGACGGGGAGTGGGGAACAGGTGTCGTGGATTGGTGAGATTAATACGCGGGAAACGATGCTGCGGATTCGAGAGATTGCGTTGGAGCGGGAAGTTGATGCGGTGATTCATACTGGGGATTTGCTGGATCATGAGGTGGATGGGGTGACGCTTGATGCTGCGACGTCAAGTTTGCGTGACTTGGCACGCTCCGAGATTCCGGTCTACTGTATTCTTGGAACGCATGACCACCAATCGGCGGACCCGAGGCATCCGACATCTGTTGATGGTGGGGCGTGGCTACAACAACAAGTGCAGGACGAGACGCTCGTTGAGTTATCGGCGTCGGGGACGGCGGTTGCTGGCGGACCGGTTGATGCGTACGGTGTGTCGGCGAAGAACGTCGGGCTTGACGATATTCGGTCGTATGATTTGACTGGGTGGGAGCCATCAGAGATTCCGTTTGAGGCGGCGTCGCCCGGCCCGAACATCCTGTGTCTACACGAACGAGTGACGCCGTATGGCGGCGATGAGGCTGATGTTGATGTAGACGCGTTGCTGGCGGCGTCACCTGTCACGTTTGATTGTGTCTTAGTGGGGGATGAACACTCGCCGCGTGGCGAGAATTTCGAAACCGGGTACACGTTCGCGGCAGCTGATGGGACACCAGTGCTGTACACCGGCCCAGCCACACGGGTGAATGACGCATACGAGAACCGAGCGGCGTTCGTGACGGAACTCTCGGTCTCTGCTGCGGGAGTGACAACGACGCGGCACTCGATATGACTGAGCGGTCGTAGATACCAAGTGCTGATAACCATCACCGTCGTCTGACCCGATAATGCAGCGCTTCTCGGAGGGAGATCGTGTCCGGGTCGATATTCCGGATGAGACGGATCCCGATCATCAGGAGTTTCACGGGGAGCATGGACAGGTCGTTGCCGTGTTGAGTGATGATGCGGATTCGGTTACTGCTGACGAGCGAGATGCGCAGCTCTACCGGGTCGCATTTGATTCGGGTGAGACAGCTGATTTCCGGTGGCGTGACTTGCGACCACCAATCGACGACACCTCCCAAGCATAGTTCTCGACAGCTCTCAATCAGCTTCAGGGCAGATCTCTCGGGGAAAGGATCATCATCCTGCTCTGTCACTGTTTCGTCATGCCTCCGGATCGGCTCCGTAGTATCGTCCCGATGTTTGGCGGTGGGACACGGTACGTTGAAACGCTGGATGCGATTCTTGCGTTCGTTGAAGCGCATCAGCCGACGACGGACGAACTCGTCGGATGGCATCGGGGTTCGTTCCAGAACGTGTCGAGTCGGGACTCGATTCTGCGGCGGGTGCGGTATTTACAGCAGGTCGGGTTTCTCCGTCAGGCGAACGATCACTGGGCGCTTGGTGATGCTGGTCGGGAGTACGTTGAGCAGGATGACGTGGCGACGCTGCTGCGAATTATGTGTGGTCGGAACGTCGGGCTCCGGAGTCTCATGTATGCGTTGGCTGCTGGGCCGATGACGCTCGCAGAGGTAAGTGAACAGCAGCTCGACACACATCCAGAGTTAGGGTGGAGCCCTGGCGAGACCGACATGGCGAAGCAGCGGGTGAATTGGCTGCGAAGCATGGGCCTCGTCGAGAAGTGCGGCGAGGAGTACGCGTTGACGGAGGACGGCCTACACTTCGTTGAGAGCGCGGTGGCGGAGTGGGCTGACTCGGACTGGACACCGTCGGTGAGCGATGCTGGGATGCGTACTGGGACGTACGAAACGAGTGTCCACGCACGGTCGGTCGATCCGGAGTTCCGAGCGACAGTACTGTCCCGGCACGACCGGACGTGTCCAGTTTCCGGGGTGGATCATCCCGGCCTATTGGACGTGGCGCATATCCTGTCGTGGAGTGAGTACCCTGAGTACAGGGCGGACTTGGCGAACGTTGTGCCGTTGAGTAAAACGCATCACGCCGCGTTTGACCGTGAGCTGTTCACGTTCGATCAGGATTGTTGTCTGTTGGTGAACCCGTCGTTTGAAACGGAGAGTGACTTACTACAGCGAACCATTATCAATCGAGCAGGTGAGCGGGTTCCATCGCTTGAAGAACGTTTAGATACTACGTACCTTGCAGAACATAATGCGGAACTCGCGTGGGTGTGAGTTCAGGAACTCCAGCAGGAGTCCAGTCCAGCCACCACACCCCATAAGAGTCTCACCAGTACGTGTCTAGACGTGCTTAAAAGCCGGCTCAGAGCCTACAAAACGTGGGAACACCACGTCCTTACGCTCTTTGCTTGCAGGGGAACTCCCTGGTCACTACGTTATCGTTCTTCCGTGCGCACTTAGTAGTGGTCATATGAAAACAAGCGGAAGTAGGCACGAATACGCCGAGAGGGCACACCCAATTCATAGCAGAGTTGTGCCCTCCGGTACAGATGTTTATTCATCTACAGAGGCAGACATCCGAGCGGAGATCCAACCAGCGCGATAAGGTTACTTGCGGCCTTTTCGCGGCGATAACTGCGGGAGATTCATGGCAGGCTTCTTATTCAGAACTATTGTTGGGTTGCTTGAATTGGCTCAGGATCTACGAGTCAAGTTATTTCAGAGTGCCCTACAGAGACAGTAGCATAAATGCCTGCTTCAGACGAGCAATTGCGGGAGTATTACAGAGAGTTTTTGGCTGAATCTGGAAGCGAGTTCGCTAAAGAACGCGTGGAAAAGAAAGAGACGTTACCGGGCTTAATAACGGAGGAGAAGGTTGAGAACTTTGAGGAAGGGGATGTTCGAGAATTAATCCGGAATCTCTGGGCGTTTCGAGGGTGGACAAACAAGGACTACCTCGTCGATCAAGTTCTGGAGGACGGGATCGAGAACGTAAGAACGCAGTTCCGGCAGGCGTTCTATGAGACGGAAGACGTTGCTGAGAAATTCGATGTTCTGAATGAGAACGTCAATATGCTCGGTCCAGCCAGTATCACCGAACTCCTCACATTCACCTATCCGGATCAGTGTGCGATATACAATCGTCGGGCACGGGAGGCCCTCCAACAGCTCGGGTATGATGTTGTCAAACGATTAGACACTGGTGAGGAGTATATAGAGTTTATTGAGACAGTGGAGTTGCTCAAAGAGCGACTTGATGACGTCGAGAAGCAAGAGGGGAATTCGGAGATTGACGATTTGGTTGACGTGGACTATTTCCTCTTCTACATCTCGAATCTGGATATCGACGAGGAGGACGGGGAGGAAGTCTCGGAGCCACTCGATGACTTCGACCACGAGGAGTTCAAGCAGAAGCTCTTGGAGATCGGGGATGGGCTCGGATTCGACGTCGAGGATGAGTATGAGGCCGGTCCCGGGGCTCGCCTGGATGTTCGGTGGAAAACCCGAGTCGCAAATTTGGGTGTGATTTCATACGCGTTCGAGGTTCATCGTAAAGGTAGCCGTGATTCGGCACTTCTGAATCTAATGAAGGCTCAGAATGCAGATCCGACGCTACAGAAGCTAATTATTGTGTCCACGAAGGATGAGATTGAGAAGTTCCGGGACGAGGCTGATGCCATCTCGGCAGACCTTACGAAATCGATTTCCTATTTCGAGGCAAGTCAGGTTCAGCGAGCGGAATCCCGGCTCACAGATCTCAAGGATATCCTTCAAGATGCCGACCTTATGGTTGACCTCTAGACTCCTACTGACTGCCGAAGCTCCCAAGTGTTCTGCAGTACTTCGGATTTAGTGTCAGTCCCGCCCTCGGTAAGAAGGCCGATGTGGCGAAGGTGGTACTTGAACTGAAAGTGAATCCCTGATTTGTATACGGTCGGATCGCTGAGCACTGATTCATCGATGTTGCCATCGGCAGTGAGCACGTCTTCGCGCCTGGATTGGGTGAAGGAGACTTCCACGGCGAGTGGTTGGTTGATACGGCAGGCTTCTCGGACGACGGCGTCGATGGTTGCGGGGTTGATGCCGCGTTCGTGGAGGCGTTCGAGTGCTTCGATGATGAGTTGTGTTGGGTCGTATTGGATAGCGACTGAGCGGGCGAGTTGCGCCCAGCGAGGTGCGAGGTCGATGAATGGTGTGGAGCGGCCTTTCCAAGAGGCGAATTCGTCGAGTGCAGCATCGACGGTCCCGTGGTGGGCGCGGGCGAAGCGGACGACTTCTGCACCGAGGTGTGTGAGTGCCTCTCCACCGGGCTGATTGTCGACGAGCCCGAGGAGAATTGCCCCGCGGCGGCCGCCTGAGACGCTGTTGATCACGTGTTCGGAGTAGATGTCATCTGTGTCGCCATCTGCTGCGAGGGCGAGTGCGTAGCCGAGGTAGTTCTTCGGGTGGTTGACTGGGAAGCTTCCTTCGGTGAGTTGGTGTGTTGTGGCTTGGAAGCGGATTGCGTCGATGGTGGTGGAGAAGTCGCCGACGCCGGTGACACGAGCGGGTTCAATGAGTGATGCGTCGTGCGGGTTTTCGACGCCGATGACGCCGATGTTGAGGTCGCGGGCCAGGGCGCGTGCCTGGTCGGTGATGCTTTGGATGGGGGCAGCGACGTACCCGATGTTGACTTCGGATAAGTGACCGTGCGCCTGGTTGATGCCAGTTCGGACATCAGCAGCACTCGGATCGCTATTGTGGCCTTTCGCTTCGATTACCGTGACCGGCGTTGTTGCGGCATCGGCGTTCAAGACTTCGAGAGCGGGCATTCCGACGCCGAGGAGATCAGGTTCCCCGTCCGTGAGTCGAATCGTGTTGTACGGCGCAAGGCGTCGACGCAGATCGTCAGGGATCTCCCACCCACCCCACGATGGTCTCGTGAACTGCGTTTCCGTGACAGCGTAGTGATCTTGATTACCGCCGAGATCAGGGTAGAGGGTGTCTTTTGCGGCAGCAAGAACGGCCGGTTCGGTGAGCGTAGCTGCCATTACGAGGGCTGTTATCAACCAATATTCATTAAACTGACCTCTCCGAGAATTGCGGTCTAACCATAGGTGTCAGGTCTCAAGTGGAGGGAAAAGATATAGCTATTCTGTTAGATGTCGCTTTATTGGTTGATCATTGAGGGTGGATTAATTCGCCACCGGTAAACTGAGGCGAGGAGCGGGCGTGCGAGCTATTATATTGCCCGGATGTCAGGAGGGCTGTATGAAGGTTTCCGGGGAATCAGAAGCGGCCTGTGTGCGGGATTTGCGTGAATCTCGGTTGAAAACGTATCGGGAGATGCCGAACGATATTTTATCCCATTATACTGATGAGGGTGAAAACGAGGAGAATTACTATGGGCGGTTCGCGTATGAGCTGATTCAGAACGCCGACGATGCAGTAGGCAAGGTAGACGGAGAGAATCCACGCACGGCTCGGTTCGAGTTACAGACGGGGGATGATCCGTGCCTGATTGTTGCAAATTCTGGACTACCGGTTGATGCGGACGATACGCGGGCGTTGACGGCGATAGGGGATACGACGAAGCGTGACGCCGAGCGGAAAGCAACTATCGGGCATAAGGGGCGAGGTTTTAGTTCGGTGCTTGAGATTACGGAGCAGCCGTATGTGTTCTCCACGGATGTTTCGTTTATGTTTGACCGGGAACGGTCGCATAAGTGCATCAGTGAGGTAATCGCGGAGGTGGACGAGTGGTCAATGGACGATCTTCCGGGGATTCCGCTGATGCGGTTGCCGTTCGCACCGGATCAATGCCCGGATCGTGTGGAGACGTTGCTGGCGGGTGAGTATGAGACGGTGTTTTATTTCCCGCTTCGGGCGGATGCTGTCCCGGATGTTCGACAGTCACTCGAAACGCTAGATGCCCAAACGGTGCTGTTCTTGCAGAACCTCGGGCGACTAGAGATTGCTATCGATGGCTCGGTGACGGCGTGGGATGTTGGCCGGCATGAAACGGAGATTGATGCGGTAAATTCGACTGTTGATCTGGTGAAGATTCAGCAGACGGCTGAACAGACGGATAGCCGGACGTATCTTCGGTTCGCACGGAACGAGTTACCGCTCGGGGAGCATACAGCAGGAATTTCGAACAATACGTGGGGGGAGGTTACAGAGACACAGGTGAGTGTCGCGTTGCGTGCGGAGCGACGTGAGGACGGGTTACACCTGCGGCCAGTTGCAGGAGACCCGTATGCACATGTGTTCTTACCGACAGAGGAACGCTCGCCTGTACCGGTGTTAATCAACGGGGCGTTCGATTCGAATTTGTCTCGGACGGCGATTGAGCTGACAGACCGAGAGACAGACTATAACCGGTTCTTAATTCGTGAAGCCGCGAACATCCTTGCGTCGGATGCTGCGGCCGTGGCGCGTAATACGGCGACGACGGCGTCTGAGTTGTTATCGTGTATTGATTTCACGGCGTGGGCTAATCCTGCGACGCGGGAGGAGCATACCTTCCGGGATGAGCTTATTCGGGCGATTCAGACGGAGTTTACCGAGGTATCGTGCGTTCCTTCCACGGGGGAAGACAGTGAATCAGGGTATGTGGCCCCGGAGGATGTTCTGCTACCGTCACATCTTTCGCAGGCGCGTGAGGCGCTTGTAGATTTCGTTGCGCACTGGGATGGGTCACCGGTGGACGTTGCTGACGGTGATGTATACGGATATTTCCCGGCAGCGTCGTTATTAAGCGAGGAGCATAATCACGTGCCAGCGGTGCTGCGGACGCTTGGTGCGGCTGAATTATCGGTCGTTCACCTCCCAGAGTTGATTCCAGAGTTACCAGAGGAGTGGAGAGATATCGATCCGTACCCGCCAGGCCCGCAACGAACGGCGACGGATCCCGTCGTCGAGTTACTTACTGCAGTCTGGCCGCAGCTTGATGACGACGAGCAAGAGCGGTTCGGGAGGAACGCTCGAAGTCACCCGCTCGTACCGGTTTCAGTCTCAACGGATGGCGGAACAGTAACACGGGTCTGTGCGGCTGAGACTGAGCTATACATCCCACCGGAGGACAGTGAGCTTCCAGTGGAGATCCCGAGTGTAGAGTTCGTGTTGGAGTACGTGTATCGACCGCGTGGTCGACTCGGCAATCAGGCGTTGCCACAGGCAGTGCAGCAACGACAGAATGTAATCAAGCAGGTGTGGCGACCGGATTCCTTCCAGTTTGAGGAGTTAGTCCGTACGACGGTGACACCACGTGTAACCGAAACCAATCCTGCAGAACGGGATATCGAACTGGAGATTCGGTTGTTGGGTGTGTTAGAGGAGTTAGGACGGGAAACGGCGACGCCTGATGCGCCGCTGCCGCTTCAGGATCGATATGAGAGTCAGCCGCTATACCGACTCTGCCAGGTTCGTATCCCGACACAGAATCACGGATTGTGTCCCGCGTATCGCGTGTACTTTGGCAAGGAATGGGCCGCGGAATTAGAATGCAGCAGCGTACAAGAGGTGTTCGAGGCCGCGGATATCGATGTACCGATGCTCGTTGATCCGGACGAGTTAGAAAACCGGTTAGCGGCGGCGGGGTTCGAGTGGGATGAGGGGCTGAACTCGGGTGCGTGGAAAGAGTTCCTCCAGTGGCTTGGTGTGTCGCCGCATTTGCGGGTACAATCGTTTTTTGCGCCAGGTGAACAACGTCAGTTCTCGGAGACAGTCGCGGAGGGCGGAGTGGCTCGACCACCGAATGGCGCGTCAGTACTCGGAGAACTTGATGAGGATGAGTGGGATCGCTATCAAACGCATCTCGAAGCGGCGCTTGACGAGATGGATGCCGGCCGGCAAGAGTATGATTCGATATATGCAGTGAACAGCGTCGAGTACTGGCCGGAGCTTCGGCAGGCGGCGAGAGACGAGACAACACAGACGCCGGTCGGTGAGGCAGTGTTGAATCATTTGATCGAGTGGTGGGACCCGATATTTAGCGAATATCGGGAAGCCACGCTGGCCACACATGGTGTAAGTGGCTTCGGCGGGCGGAATTCGAGCTCGCAATCCGATGGTGAGTTCCGTGTGGTTGGAACGAATCTGTGGCTCTGGCAACTCCAGACGAGTCGTTGGTGCCCCAGTACGCGCGGTGCCGTGACGCCATCTCATGCCTGGGATCCGCCGGGTGCACAAGCGAAGTTTTTCGAGCTGGGCGGGCAATCACTTCTCCCGATTCTGCGGCGGGATCATGATCCTGCAGTCTACGAGGCACAACCGTTTTTAGAAGAACTCGGGATTCGTCAGCACTTATCGGCGGAGACCTTCACCCCGAAGGACGCGCGAACGGTTTGTGACGGCGTCGTTGACGTGTGTACGTCTGGGGATGTTGATATTGCAGACTCCTTACGAGATATTCAGCCGGTTTACCGGCAGATACAGGATTTGGCCCCACCGGTTGATGAGGACGTACCTGACGAGAGTCCGTGGACAGATGCCCGGCAGGAATTAGAGGATACAGAGCTATTGTGTCGGGTCGATGATTCATTCGAGTTCCGGGCTGCTGGAACAGTGTATTTTGCACGGTCGCCGAGTGTCCGCGCGGACTATCCCTTTGATCAGCTACCGTTTTTCGTTCTTGAAGAGCAGCGCGCGGCACGAATCGGCGAATACTTCGGGTTAACGGACTTCACCGCTGCTATTACCGTTGATGGTGAGCCTATTGATGAGCGTGCCAAGCGGACAACGGCGGTGATGGAACACGTCTCCGAGTGTGCCCCAGCGATTCTTTGCCGGCTTGAAGCCGAACGCCCCTCACAACGCCTCATTGATCAAGATCTTGCGCGGATGGAAAAATTCCTAGACCGCGTTACAGTCGTTAATGAAATTGAGGTGACGTACACCCTGGATCCGATTGATGCGGACGAAGTGCTTGAGGAAACGACGACAACTCCGTTCTATTTGCAATCGCAGTATCGGGGCTCTGTTGAAGAGCGCTACCCATATATCGCCTATCGGGAGCACGAGCGCGAACAATGGCAGCTCGTTGCCCGCGCATTGTGTGCGTATCTTGATGTTACCCAGTTCGAGGGGATTGACGCGCTCCTGTCGGCGTCGTCGACAGAAGAGCGCCGCCGATATCTCCAGTATGCGAATGCACCCGCTGGATCACATGCACTTGCGCACAAACGACAACGTCTACACGAGGATGAGGAAACTGAACGCAGCCAGTTTGGAACCCCCTCCCCGATGAATCACTCCACAAGTGAGAACGCGAACGAGGGAGGAGGTACGATTGAGGAGGGGGCGGAGTCTACCTCTGCTGACGCAACCGGAAACGGCGATACGGAGTCTTCCACACAGCAGTCATCGACGACGCGGTTGTACGACACAGCCGAACTTCGCGTCGGAAATGAGACGATCTCGGTCGAACCGAGTCCGACGACGGACAGCGAGGATGTGGAAACCAGTGACCTCGACGAGATTGATGACATCGTATCGGACAAGGACGAACGCGTCCTCACGGAAACGACATCCAGTAGCCGGGCTCGTGACCAGTCTGCGTACGACGTTGAGGACCTCGGGATGGCGCTTGCCGAAGCCTGGGAAGCAACACGGTTACGGCGAGACTACAATTGTTCGAATCCGCAGGAGTACGTATTCCGAGTTGACGAGCGGCATCTCGTCGAGGAGGCAAGACAAGGGAACGCTGCAACAGCGCTACAGCAACTGGAGGAGAACGCCGGTATTCCAGAGCACTTCCCCGGTTTCGATTTATTGACAGTGAACCCGGAGACAGGTGAGGCGGATCGTCTGATTGAACTAAAGGCTGCCACGTGTCGCCGTCGCAAGCCCTCGGTTTCATGGAACGAATGGACAACCGCTCGCAACGAATGGGTACAGCAGCGAGACACTCCACTCTACTATCTATATGTAATTGGTCACCTTTCGAAGACAACTAATCCAGACCCATACATCCGGACAATTGCGAATCCCTTCCGCCTACTTGATGCGCAAGTCGAGCACGATGTGAGCGTTACACGATCTATCCAGGTCGATATCGACGCCTTCTCCAAAGCAGATGTGGACGGCGTCACAGACTCCGACCCAGTTGTGGAGATTCCTGTCGAGACGGAGCCAGACATTAATGAGTAGTCACACTATGAAACGCGATTACGACGGGACATTAGTCACGGCACCGTTCGGGGGCGAAAACGTCGAACGGACAGCGCGGGACGAATACCGAGCCCTCCTTGACGAGTACGATTCTGAGGATGTGCTCATCGTCACGGGTGCGCCGACGAGTACAGACACGTTCCGGGAGACCTTAGGTGAGGAACTGCCGGGCGCGGCGACGCCGTACGTGACGTCGTCGGTGGTGCATGCGACCGATGTCCTCAACCAGACTGATGACCGCGTCATTCTCTCCGACGCCCTACGGCGGGAACTCCTGTACCGGTTCCTCGCAGACTACGAGTGGGAAACGGAGTACCTCCAACGGGCGTCTGCGCAACCGTCGTTCATAGAGGACGTGGATGCCGTGATGGGCACGATCTCCTGGCAGACGGTCACGCCTGACGATACTCCAGAACTCCGTGACATCACGGCTGCGCTCGACGCGTTCCACGAGTGGCTCGCCGATCACGGGCACATGGAACGCGGGCAACTCATCTCGGAAGCGCTCGATGTCCTCACCGGGGATGCCCGCGACGAGGTCGTTGATTTCGACGCGGTGCTCGCGGTCGAGTTTGAAGAGTTCTTCCCGCTTGATCGCGCGTATCTCGACGCGCTCGCGGGAGACTGCGAGCTTGTCTGTGTCGCCGAAGAGAACGCGAGTGTGCGCCGGACGTGGGTCGAGACAGGGCCAGTCACGGACTACGTCTCGTTCAGCGAGTCCCGACTCGGGGCATCGGGGACGCCGTCGACGCGACCAGCTGCGACGGCAGCTTATTTCGCCGACGAAACGGTCCCGGAAGATCCGGAAAACGGGTCGGTGTCCGTCCTCGCTACAGACTCCAGCGACGAACAACTCGCTGAGATTGCGAACGAGATTGAAGAGCTCGTCGTGCAGCCGGACTGGGGGTACGACGACATCGCTGTCGCCACGAAGCAAAGTGGTAGTGCTGTGACGGACATTATCGAAGCGTTCGAAGGCACCGGGATTCCGACGGAATCGACAACTGTCACGGGGTTCGGTGACGACCCCGCGATTCGGGAACTCCTGGCGGCCGTTCGGCATCTCGCTGACGAGGAAGATGATGTGCCCGACCACGGTCCGGAGCTCGATACGGATCGCTTAGACCGTGTCAGCGAGATGGAGAGCCTCGAAGACGCGATTCACTGGTGGGCAACGGACTCCGGGTTAAAAGAGCGGATCGCGGAGCGAGCGGCCCCGTTGGATGCGCGGGCGCAGTTTGGGAACGTCCGGCGGGCGTTCCGTATGGCCGAGTTCCTCGAAGAGACCGAGTTCGTGGAAGCGACGTGGGAGTCCTTCAGGGAGATGCTCGAACGCGCCCATGAATACGCACCGAAGCAGAATCAGACGAGCGTGACGGACCTCGACGGCGGCGTCCGCGTCGATCACTTGCAAGCGATCAAGAACGAGTCCTTTCGCGCGGTCTTTCTCGTAAATCTTGTCGACAGTGAGTACCCAGGTGACCCGTTCCTGACACGGTTGTTCCCGAGCGAGCGAGTCGCGTCGATGCCGGACTATCCGGGTGTAACGGAACTCGATGGAGCGGATGTGGATGCGACGTTCCCGACGACGTCGACAGCGTCAGGACGACCGTTCGCGCAGTACCACACGGAGCACGCGCGGCGACGGTTGGCTGTCGGTGCTGGCGCGGCGACAGACCGGCTCTACTGTTGTCTCTACGAGTACGAAGACACGGAGCTCGAAGAGCGTACGCAGGCATCGCGGTTCCTCACAGCAGCGTATGAGGATCTTCCGTGGGTGACTGAGGCCGATGAGCCACACATTACGAGTGAGCAAGCGGCGGAGCAGTACCTGCTGTCGCGGGTTGACGACGCGCTCGCGGAGGTGCGCCGCGCGAACAGTCAGGACGTGACGGTGTCTCTTGACGAGGTCGAAGCGGAACTCGGAGAGATTCAGGACCTGCTCGAACAAAGCGGCTCCCGAGGAGACGAGCTCCGAGAAGCGTTGCGTGCACGTGTCGAATTCGCTAACGGGGAGGTGCGGCGATGAGTTCGTCGCTCTCCCCGTCGCGGTTAGCGAACTACGCGACGTGTCCGCGGCTGTACGACTACCGCTACGCGCAAGACGTGAACGCGCCGGACCGTACAGAACTGTATCTCAACCAAGGAACGATCTACCACGAGACTATTGAGGACGTGTGTGATGCGACTGACCGCGATGACGACCCGGAGACGATACACAACCGGGCGATGCAGGTCTTCGATGCGAAGTGGGACGAACACAGTACCCCGGATGACTACGAATCAGCTGCGCATCAGGAGTACCAGCGAGCTGAGAACCGCGCTGCTATCGCGTCGTTCTTCGATCCGGACGGCGGTGACGGGATCGAGCACGCTCGCTACTCGGTCGCCACGGAATGTTGGGTGGAGTGCGAGGTGGATGGTCGAGAACTCCACGGGAAAGCTGATAACGTCGTCCGGACTGATGACGGGCTGCACATTTTCGACTACAAGCGGAACACGGACGGGGTTCTTTCGTCGGGGACGGCCGAGTACCTTGGCGACCATTTCGACGGAGAGGCCCACGAACCGAAGCGGGTCCGGAACGCGTTCCAGACGGCGACATACGTCGAAGGCGTGAAGAACGAACCGGTCTACGAGGACGGGATGGAGGTTCGGTTCAGTTTCTACGGGATCCTCAACAGCACGTCGTTCGAGAGCACCCCGAGCGGATACGACGTGTCCGCGCGTGGCTGGCCTCGGGAAACCACGGAAATCTACGAGAACCACTACGACACGATTTGGGCGCTCATCCGGGACGCCCACGATGGTATCACGGGTGAGACGTACGAGCCGGAACCGCTCGACCTTATTACTGAGGAGGCGTGCCCGGACTGCGACTATCGAGAGATGTGTGCTGACCGACTGTCCACGGAGGTTCAACGATGAGCGACGAGTCCGAGTACCCGTCTTGGTTCCCGGTGCCGGAAGAAGACGTGTCCCCAGAGCCTCAACAGCGGACAATCATCAACTCCGATGCGTACCCGATGCGTGTGCTCGCAGGAGCAGGAACGGGCAAGACGTTCACGATGGTGCGGAAGATCGAGCACCTCATCGACGAGGAAGACGTTTCGCCAGACCGGATTCTCGCGTTGACGTTCACGAACAACGCGGCGGACTCGATGCGGGAGAAGCTTAACGCGAAACTCGGGACAGCGGGGTACGATATCGACGCGTACACGTACCACTCGATCTGTAACGAGATTCTCACTGACTACGCCTACGAAGCCGGGATCGACCCGGACTTCGAGGTCGCCACGGACGCCGAGAAGTACGCTATCGTGCTGGATGTTCTGGACGACATCGAGTACCGGTCGGTCAAACCCAACGTGTACGGCAGCGACGGGTACGCGTCCGGAGCTGCGTCGAAGCTGCTCAGCTTTATCGGGTCGATGAAGCGCAGCGGCATCTCGCCAGACGACATCGACGCGTTCCTCGGGCCCGCCGACCGCGTCTACGATCTCGCCGACCTGCCGGAACGCATCGAAACGATTGCCAGCGATCACCTCGGCGGCCGGTCCGTGTCGAGCGTGCTGGACTCACTTCCCGATGTGCGCGATGAGCTCGCCGCGGAACGCGACGCATTGGGTACGGACGGGATCGAAGCCAGTGCTCGGGATTTCCTCGACCGACTCGTCGATCTGTGTGATGCGCTTGAAACCGCGTTCGAGGCCCACCAGAATGGCGAGCGTGAACTGCCAGACAACGCGTACAAACTCCCGAAGTACCTGTTCGGAGGGTACGCAAGCGGTGCTCCGAAAGGGATTCCCGACGATCTGGATCTTGAACTCACGGACCACCTCGACTCGTTTGTTTCCGACTGTCTTGCTGCCCGAGATCTCACTGCCGGGTACGCTGCGTACGAGCGAGAACTGGACGAGCGCAATCTCATTGACTTCGACGGCCTAGTGGTCGAGACGGCTGCGCTGATGGACTCGCCGGTTGGTGAGGAAATCGCCGAGCGCTGGGACTACGTATTCTGCGACGAGTTCCAAGACACGGATCGCCTTCAGTTTGACCTCGTCACGTCACTCGTTACCGACGATAATCTGTTCGTCGTCGGGGACGACGATCAGGCGATCTACGAATGGCGCGGCGCGAACGTCGCTAATATCACCGACGAACTGGACCAAGCGTTTGCGGCGCTCACGGACGAACCGCTGGAGGAGAACTTCCGTTCCCGTCAGCCGATTCTCAACCTAGCGAACGAGGCGATTCAGAAACTCGACCACCGTGAACAGCACAAGACGCTCACTCGCGTCGATGAACCCGCATACGACGGAGATACCGTCGTTACCGTCGAACTACCGGACGAAGACGACGACTCGGACGGTGCAGCCCAACTTCGTACTGTCGTACAGAATTTACTGACCGGTGTAGCAGACAACCTCGATGAGACGTACGATCCAGGCGACATCGCGTTACTCGTTCGGAAGCACGCCCACGCGACACCTGTCATCGAGGAATTCGAAGATGCTGGCATCCCGTACCAGGTTGCTGGCGATCTGGCCACGGAATCAGTCGGCGTCGGAACTGTCACTGCCTACCTGAAGGCGCTGGCCCGACCGGAAGACGAGGTGAGTTGGAATCGCGTCCTCCTGATGCGGTACCGGCTCTGCGATGCGGATCTCCGTACGCTCAACGTGGGCGACGACCCGCTCGTGGACACGCTCCGCGAGACTCCGCTCAACGAGTTCGCGGAACCCGACCGCGTCGCAGAAGCCCGCGAACACGTCACAGAGCTCCTCGCCATCCGTGATTCGGCGTCGCTCAGTCACCTGTACCGCGAACTCATGGACATCACGAACATCGAGTGGTACCTCAGCGAACAGGAGCGCCGGGATCTTGCCCAGCTGGAGGACGTCATCGAACAGTACGGGGACAGTGCTGTCCAACCACCGCTCACCCCGGAGTTCATCGACTCGCTCGAACACTACGACTCCCTGTTCGACGAGAGCGGATCGACACCGACGAGTCAGCCGGACGTCGCCGACGACGCGGTCAACGTGATGACTATCCACAAGAGCAAAGGCCTGGACTTCCCGGTCGTCCTCATCCCGCAAGTCACGGCCGACGAGTGGGCCCCGAGCTCACGTACGTACGACGCGCTCGAAACTAGCCTCTCGGATGGCGCGGAAGCAGCGTTTGCGCAGGATTTCGTCGAGCGGGATGCCCGTGAGACACGCCGCGTGTTCCACGTCGGAATCACGCGTGCCGAGGACATCCTTGTCCTGCAGGGTGGCAGCGAGGAAGGAGACGATGCTGCGGACGAGGATTCGGTTTCGGAAGTGGTCGGCGAGATTCTCCCATCTCGAATCACTTGGCAGCCAGAGCGAGGACATCTCCCGCTCTGGACCGATGTCCAAGAGTGTCTCCCGGACGACGCAGTAGACTGGACGAACACGCTGGCCAGCGAGACTGTCGGAAATATCGGCGGTACCGTCAGGCACGATGGGGAAGAGCTAGCGGTTAAGATTGCGCGCGATCGCGTGCTAAACCTGGCAACGGCCACCCTCGACGGGAATCTCTCACCGAGAGCCGAGCGGGAGATACTCCGGGTTACGTCGCTGACTGGCCCGTCGACACCGTCGCCGTCGCTTTCCCACAGCTACACGTCACTGGCGGCCTACGAGGAATGCCCGCGAAGTCACTACTTGGACTACGTAGTCAACGCATTTCCCGATTACCAGGAAACCACAAGTGACGCCGGGGGTGGCGTGTCGCAACGTACAATCGGGTTGTTGTTCCACGACACCGCTGAGCAAGCTGCGAATCAAGACGTGGAACGCCGTGAGGAATGGTACGAGATTTGCGGACGACTTGCCAGTCAGCGCCGCGCTGAGGACGCGCTCCCGGCGGCAAAACAGTGCATCGACCGGTATTTCGAGTTAGATCTTCCCAGCTACGAGGTCATTGACGCGGAGCGAGAGTTCGAACTCAATATCGATGGGCACGAACTCGTCGGCTATATTGACGCCGTCTACCGGACGCCTGACGACGAACTGGTCGTCATCGACTACAAGGCAACCGAACGCCACCGCGACCTACAGGACGACAAACAACTCCCAATCTACCTGTTAGCGTGCCGTGACCTGTACGATGAGCCTGTCGCACGTGCGGGATACGCCTATGTCGGAGACATCGGTCCAAAAGTCGAATCCCGAGCGTTCAGCGACGGTGACCTGGCGGCGGTCAGGGACGACGTGACGGCGTCGATGAACCGCATTGCTGAGTTCTCGTTCGGTCGGTACACTGCTGGTGAGCACTGTCAGTGGTGTCAACACAACCAACTAGCCTGCGCGCCAGATTCGTTCACTGTCGGTCCAGGATTTGAGGAGTGACCAGTCGGAACCGCGCGATTGAACTGACGGCCGGTATTCCCGTCTCTTCAGCCCTGTTTCGCTTGGATCTTTCACCAGGCTTGGTTCGGTACTTTGTTCGCAGTCCGAGCAACTCTCGGTTGGGCCCGGTTGACCGAATGTTTAAGTCATTATCGTAGTAATCATTACCCAGAGTATGACCTTCTACGACCGGGAGGCGGAACTCGATACCCTCACCGACGCGGTGGAGTCCCCAGGTGCGGACTTCATCGTTGTTTACGGGCGACGTCGAGTTGGGAAGACGGAACTCCTCAAAGAGTTCTGCGCCAATCGTCCCCACATTTATTTCCTCGCTGCGCAGGAGGCCGAACATCGACAGCGAGAGAAGTTCCTCGACCAAATCGCAGACCACTTCGACGAGCGCGTCCCGAGAATCGACGGGTGGGACGAGGCGTTCGAGTACCTCGGGGAGCAACTCCAGCGTGAGGATCTTATCGTCGTCATTGACGAGTTCCCGTATCTCGTCGAAGAGAACGACTCGCTCCCATCGTACGTGCAAGGGTTCGTCGACCAGGAACTCGATGGGACGGATTCGATGCTCGTACTCTGTGGGTCGAGCGTGAGTACGATGGAGTCAGAGATCCTGGGACACGAGAGCCCACTCTACGGGCGACGAACGGCGCAACTTGACGTGACGCCGTTTTCGTTTCACCAGGCCCGAGAAGTCATCTCGTACGACATCCAGGATGCGATTCGGTCGTATGCCGTCACGGGTGGTACCCCGATGTATCTCACACTGTTCGACTACTCGCAGTCGCTCGCGGCGAATATTCAGTCGCACGTACTGTCACCGTCTGCGGTGCTGTATAACGAACCCGAGTTCCTCCTGCGAACTGAACTTCGAAACCCAGCTCGGTACATGAGCATCCTCGAAGCAGTCGCACTGGGCCATACGACGCCGAACGAAATCTCCGGCGCAACAGGGATCGATTCGGGACCGCTCTCGAAGTATCTCCAGACACTTCGCCGACTACGGCTCATCGAACGAAATGTTCCAGTCACGGCCTCGGGGAAGAAATCCAAGCGGTCGCGGTACCAGGTTGCCGATGAGTTCCTTCGGTTCTGGTTTCGGTACGTCGAGCCGAATCGATCCAGTATCGAGGAAGCACCAGAGATCGTGTACGACGGGACGATTGAGCCGGACCTCCCAACGCACGTCGCAACCACGTTCGAGGACGTGTGTCAAGAAACCGTCTGGGAAGGGATTCGACGCGGGACATTCGACCCGTACTCGGAAGTCGGTCGCTGGTGGTACGCCGAGGAAGAGATCGATATCGTCGGGCTGGCACCGAACGACGACCGAGTCCTCCTTGCCGAATGTAAGTGGACGACTGAGCCAGTTGGGGAAAGCCTCGTCGAGAGCCTGCGAGCGAAGGCGGAGCACGTCCGATGGGGACCGCCGGATCGAGACGAGCAATTCGCCCTGTTCTCGAAAAACGGATTCGTCGACGGCCTCGAAGCACAACTCGATAACTCGTGGTCCTTGTTCACCGTATCGGACATCGATGACCTACTCACACCGTCTTGAGCACTCTGACACCAACCATAGAGAACGTCAAACAAGCAGAACGAACCGCTGACGAAGGACGCGACATCCTCATGGACGAAGTCGTTGATGGACCTCGATGGGACACGACGTAGTTCGCTGTTCACGACTGTTTTCGAAAGTGCGGGTCGAGAGCTGTTTGCCATTTCTTTGTTCAGCGATTCAGCGTCGTCGGTCGTACGTATTCGTGTGGCACTCTGCTGACGAGGTTCGGAGTTCGACGAAAACTCTAAAAATCCCGTTGGTCGTCGGGTGATCAATCTGAGAGTGACTTTCGGATTGTTTCTGTCTTGTCGACGGAAGGTCCTCGCGCGGTGCTGGGATTACAAAAATTTCGTCGACAGATCCTCGCAGATCGGTTCGCGCGCGCGGTAGTCTGGGCTCTATTTTGCCACTGACTCTCGGCGTTCTGGTCATGCAATTGTTATTATCGGCGGTATAGTCGTGCTGTCAGTAGGATGTCTACGCTGTGAATGCGAATTTGGCTTCTAACGGCCTGTAGCGTTGAAACCTCGGACTCAGCGGACGAGGCTTTATATAGGGGTGGTTCATGATGGCAGGCTACCCCGATGTTGAATGAAACGAACCTTCGACGCTGCCGGACAGAAACCTCGGTAGATCCGGAATTAGCCGTGACTGAGCCGGACATAGCAAATGTATCGCCGATAACTCCGACTGCGCCAGATCCCCTGTGGATAAACAAGGATCACGGGATACCCGAGTTCAGCCGGTCAGTTGACACCGACCACCTCGCCGAGATCATCACAACGGTAGCTGATCGACTCGCACCAGCTCTCGCTGAGATCCCAGACTCACTCCACGAACGAGTCGATACGTGGTGTCTGTCTCACGGATACAATGATGCGACTACCAGTACCAGGAGACGCCTCGTCGCCCGCCAGGCCGTCCTCAACCGGTTGCTAAAGGCCACCGTGTATGAGTGGCATCATCGACGTGGTGAGTTGCCGGAGTTCCCTGCCGATACGTGGGAGATAACACAAAGTGTTGCAGAGGTTGGGGCGAATCCAGGTTTCGGAGAGTGCGTGTTGGATTACTTTCTTCTCCATGTCGATGAATCGGAGATGGAGGTCATCGACGAGAATCGAGATCGGTTGCTTGCGTCCACGCAACCCGCGGAAGACATCGGTCGCCTCTACGAGGCAGTAATTCCGAAAAAATACCGACAATCGCTCAGTCAGTTCAGGACACCACCTGACATCGGTCAGTTGATGCGGTTATGGGCAGGGGAAAGCGACAACACCGTCGTCGATCCTGGGATGGGCGCTGGCGTCCTATCGAGCCCGTTTCATCCGGACTGGCGATTGAGTACCGATTCAGCACGCGTAATCGGGATTGATCAGAGCCAGCTCGCCCTCCTTATGGGAAGCACTGCGCTGACCTTGTACGGGCAACCACACGAACTGCTTGAAACAGATTTCCTCAATATCCCACCTTCGGATCTGCAGCAAGATCTGGATGGGATCGTCTGTAACCCACCGTACACGAAGGGAGATTCACTCCCGGATTGGTACAAAGAACGGATTAACACACAACTGGAGAAGACCACAGGACTCGAAATCAGTGCTCGGTCACCGCTCCATGCCTACTTTATATACCACTCACGCGCTTTCCTGTCGCCGAGCGATCGTGCGGCCTTCATCACCCCGCAAAGCTTCCTCAGCAACCGATACGGAGAGTCACTCAAACAGTTCCTCCTCGACAACTACGCAATCAAAGCCTTCGTACAATTCAACCCGGAGAGCTACTGTGTCTTCGATAACGCCGACACGACCGCTCTGCTCACGTTCTTAGAAGCGAAGTCCGATAGTGAGACAGGTGGCGAGACCCGCTTCATTCGTGTTGACGAGAAGATCGAGTCGAAGACGATCCGTGACGCAGTCGAGAACGGCGAACCGGGGGAAACTGAGTGGGGAATCATCAACCGTGTCCCACAATCCGAACTTTGCCCTGAGAAGAACTGGCAGGCCCTGTTCGACCCTGTCGAGATCGATACGAGTCACCTCCCGACTCTTGGGACACTCCTCACCATCCACCGCGGGCCAACAACAGGTGAAGTCAATCTCTTCTGCTTGTCACAGCAGGAAGTCGATGAGAACAATCTCGACGAACGCCACCTGTCGCGGATCGTCCGTAAGCCGAGTCAGATAGATGGATACGACTATCAGGAAGCCAACTGGAAGGGAGCACGCGAGAAGGGAGAAGAAGTCTGGCTCTTGGACCCGGACCAGATACCCGGAGTGCCGAATACGATTGCGGAGTTCAAACAGGAGGTCTCGAAAGCGGCAAGAAGGGAAGGGCCTGAGGGATCCGTCATTAGGGATGGGTACTCGGAAGTGCGAGAGTACCTTCGAGAGGGTGTAATTGAGTACGGGCTTAGTGACACGAGTACGTTCTCGAACCGTCCGTACTGGTACCGCCCACGACGAAAAGACCCAACTCGCGTCCTTGTTCAAAATGCGAGCCGGGATCAGTTCAAGTTCATCCTGAACGAAACAGATATTCGGCACACGAGCGCTTGCTACGGCTTCTACGACATCACGCTTTCTGAGACCGAACTGAAAGCGTTACTGGCGTACCTCAATAGCCACGTCTTCGAAGAGGTTGTTCGTGAGTACAAGCAAACGCGGGATGGGGGGTTCGACAAAATCGAGCCGGATCAATTGGAACAGGTTCCGGCGATTGATCCACCGAAGATGAGCGGTGAAACGGTGAATACGCTGGCTGGCCTGTTCGACGAACTGCGGCAGACAACACGAAAGAACGACGACTGCAACCCAGTACTGGATCGTATCAATGTAGTTCTTCAGCAAGAACTCTGACTTGACCAAGAACAGGGCTGGTACTTTCGAGTAACAATCTCTGTGATATCGCTAACTGAGAGGTCAGTTACCTACCAAGCAATCGCGCGATGAAGCCAGTTGATTCACTATCGTTCCCGTTGTCTTCTGGACCTCTATTCTGCTGAGAAATCTCAGATCCTGTTTCAGCAGCACCATTCAGTAGCTCATCAACCGAGTACCCGATCCACTCAGCGAATTCCTCTGGCGCGCCGATGTAGACACTAGTAGAAGACTTCTCGGACATGAACCGCTTGGGGAGACGCTTCTCGTAGTCGTACACCTCGTATTCTTCGCGGTCGAAGTCGGCCGTGATGGCGTTCGGTTCCGACTCGAACGTGACACGGCCGCCTTGAATGTCGCGCTGCCACTTCAACCGCCCCGTGTCGTACGTCTTCTCGGCCGGTTCGTCGGCGGGGAAATACTCGGGTTGCTTTCGATCGGCTTCGTCGTAGAATTCGCGGACAATACGGCGGACGTCTTCGATCGTGCCGTTCCCGTCGGTCCACGGTTGTTCGGTAAGCATTCGGCGGGCCACGTAACTGAAAATCGGGTTCTGCCGTTCCAGCACGCCCGACAGATCTTTTTGCGCTTCGCGGAAGCCCGGATCCTCCGGGTTGGAGGGGAAGGAGACATCCATGCTCAGGATTTTCATTCGGTTCCGGAACTCGGATTTCGGGAGCGCGTCGTTGGTCGTGAAGATAAGGCACGGCTGATCAACGCTGGTGGGCGTCCAGTCCCCCCAGTAGTTTCGGATCGGGCTCCAGCGCTGGATCTTCTCTTTTTCGGCGTCGATGATGGCGTACGGGAAGGACGTGTCCCATTCGCGGACCCCGCGGACCTCTTTGACGCCGATGTCGTCTGCATCCACACCGGAGATGACCGTGTTGTCGGAGACGAGTCGCAGGATGTACTCGGTTAGCTTGTCCTTCCCCGCGTCGCTCTTTCCTTCGATGTAGAGGTGCTGCAGAACGTTGTCTAGTGTCCGTGACGGTGACGACAATGCCTCGGCGTACTGGTTGGCGAACGGGGCCCAGAACCCGTAGAGGAACGCCTCGTACATCTGCGCCATCACTGCGGTCTCGGATTGCGTGTGGCCGTGGTTCTGGACGGTCTCGATGTAGTCTTCGATGGTTTCGAGGCAATGATCCAGGACTTCGGGGGTCGGCTCGTCGGTGGCGACGAGAATCATCTCGTCGTCCTCACCGATCACGACTTGCTCTGACTCTGGGAGGACGGACATCGTCGGGATGGACGTCGATTCCTTGACCTGGTTGTTGTACGCGCTCAGCGGCGCGGTGATGCTGTGGTCCTCAACGGTCGCGCCACGGTCGCGGAGCCCGGCCCCGAACTCGTCGGCAGTGTCTTTGTCCACCTTGCTGGTTCCCATCCGTATCTTCTCGTCGGGCGCACGAACCCGCGGCCGGTCGAGCCCATCCGTCAACCCCGTCTCGTGATCTGACTCAACGAGTCCGACATCCGGAGACTCGTCCTCGTCCGGAGCATTGGGTGAGTCGTCCTCGTCCGAGGAGTCCTCTGGTTCGATGACGTTGCGGTCGGCGTTCTCGGGGTCTTCGACAAACGCGACTGTCTCCTCGGCCTCCTCAGGGTCGTCAACGACGGCGGTAACCTGATCAGCGACGTCTTTCAGGTCCTCGACGGCGTCCTGATTCAGGGCAGCAGTGTCGCTCACGTCAAGGTCACCCGCACCAACCCAGTACTCGATACGGTTCTCCCGCTCTTCCGCTGAATCGGCCTCCTCCAGTGCTTCGACAAGCCCTTCGAGGAGTGTCTGGTCGCTGTACCCGTCACGGTACTCGTCGATGAACCGCTCGAACTCCTCGTCCAGTTCGGTCCCGACATCGGTCGTAATGACGGAGATCTGGTTCGTGTGGTACTCCCAAGAGTTCCGTGAGAGGTTCGCTGACCCTTGGACGAGCTTCACCGTGTCGTCCGGCATCACGATTCGGTAAATCTTCGAGTGGACTGTCTTCCGGTTCTTCAATCGAATCGTGAGTCGGTCGTCCTGTCGCAGTCGCACGAGCGACCTCGCTGTCGATACTTCGCTCACCTGGTCAGCGTAGTCTTCGGCGTTCCCGATGAGTACGTCAAGTGAACCAATGTCGTACTCGGTCAGCATCTTCACCATCAGATCGGGCGTTTCCGCGTACGTCACGGCATCCACGTGACGAGCGCCTGCGAACAGATCAAGAAAGTCAGCGCGCTCTTTCACCATCGCCAGACGGTATTCTGCAGCACCGGAGCCGTAGAATTCCGGCATATCTGCGAATCGGTCGAACGAGATATTCGCTGTCAGTTCGTCCATACACACGGCAGCAGTCTGAAACGAATAAAACCGTGCGGCAGGGCGGTAGTAGAATATCCGTAGCCGACACTTGGTGACACTTCGACAGCGATGAACGAGACTGACATATTCCCCCGCCCGGAGACGAGGAAATCCCACGGCACTACACCGCTGGATTGGATTGTTAATACGTAGGTTGGTTCTGGTCGCGTTCCGTCCATGATCGCTATCAGTACCTCGATATCGGATCTCCGCTGGGAGTACTAACGTTCGGCAGAATGTACGTACACACGTACTTGTGGACGTACACATGGATGTACACAAGTACGTACCCAGAGACGTACTGCCGAACGCTTGCCATCCTCATCCCAGTGCCGTCACTGAGAGATTCGAAAGCACCGAGTTAGTTGGACGAGGGGTGAACAGTATCCCCTTCTCGGTCAAGAATTTCCTTTTCGACGAGACGATCGATCCCAGCAGACACCGCCTCCTCGTCGCCAACGGAGAGCTCTCGGACGTTCGAAAGAACACGTTCGCTGATCGCGCGTGGACTCCGAAAACCCTCATCGACCGCTTCCAAGATACCGTACTCAACTTCGAATTCGGTTGCGAACTCCGACACGCGATCCGTAAACGAGGATGGCAGCCCGGAAAGCGACTGTACAGCCACCTCGATAGTAAATAACGGATGAGATTGATTACGGATATGCGTCGCTTCAATTGATCCCGTATTGAACGGGCGCTGTTCCTCAATCTCGTTGAGGATCTCCTCGTAGGCGAGTCCACGCTGCGCGTACGTCCGCATATCCTCAATGTCGCGTCGTCTGCCAGCCCCTAAGTCGCCACCGGACACTGCCTTCAACAAGAACAAATCCTCATCAGCGAGCACGTACGCCGTTGCATACTCCCCTGTCCAGAACTCGTCCGCCCGGTCGTGCATGCTCTCTGTGATCCAGACTTTCCCGACAACCTGTTGCTCGAACAAGTCAACCCGAAACCCGCGGTCGGGATGGTAGAGCTCAACCGTTTTCCCAACCCCTTCGAATGACGCGGTCGGCTCACCCGTCACCTGAAACCCTTGTTCTCGAAGGGCGTGATAGACGTGTTCGAATTCGGTTGGCACGCCGAGGGCCAAGTCGATATCTTCGGTTTGGTCTTTCAGCCCGCGAACTGTCATTGCAGACCCGCCAAGGAGGTACACGTCCACCGATTCTGAGAGCCACCCGTCAAATTCGGCAAGAAACGTCTTGATGGCCTCCTCGCCACTAAAGACGGTCATTTATGCGACTCCATACTGGTCTTTCAGCACCGCGTATTCTTGAGCACTCGGCAAGGGACCTCCCGACCCCATCTCATCGTCGGCGTCGGTGCCTTCGTCTATAAGACGATACATCCGAGGTATCATTGAGTCCAGACCGTACCAAGTCGCAGTCTCGGTGAGTGTTTCCTGTTCGATTCGTTCCTGTTCGATGAGCAGCATCGCGTAGCTCACGCGTCGGGAGTCAGTGTTGAGGGCGAGCGTATGGCAAACGATGTCTGCAAGGGTGAGATCGTCGTCTGGCGCGTACCAGAAGGCGGGTTCTCCTGCAAGGAAGAACTGCAGGCCGTACGCCTGGAATTCCGCTAATCCAGTCATGTCCCAGTCGTCGGCGTTCTGGAGTTTCTCCGCGTCTTCGGAGGTTTGTACTTGGACGAGCGCGCGTTTCGGGTCACACCACGCAATTGTGGCACTGGGCGCGAGTCGCCGAACACGGTTGCGGTGGCCATGCCTGACGACGGTGTTGGCGAATTCGAGTAAGGGGCGAAGGTCGTCGGCGAGTGCGTACTCTGGGCCGGCGGGCGCGAGCATCGCTCGGTTCTTCAACGGGGATAACGCCTTGTGGACGGCCTGTCGCGTAATTCCTAATCGGTCAGCGATCGTGGTGATGCGGCGTGGTTCATCGAGATACCAGCAGACCTGTATCGTGGCCGGTGAGAGGAGGTCCTTCCAGTCCACGTGCCCGAGGTTCGATGTCAGGCCTCGGTACGCTTCGACAATCGGATCGTCAGAAGCGCGCAGGACACGCTGGTTGTGCTGCGCTCTGGACTCGTCCAGTACCCCTTTGTCGAGTAAGTCGTCAACGACGCGGTAGACCTGCTTGCGACTATACCCGGTTTCTGCAGCCAGCTCTTGTGCGGTTGCGTCCGCCCCGGAACTCAGCACGTCTAGAATAGCGAGCCCGGCCTTCGTAAGCATCCTTGTAAACTATATTGTCCCATCAGTTAAAAGAGTTTCCGCATTTTAGTTTACAACCAGCCTCTTATACCGTCGGAATCGCCCCCAGGTGAAGGATTGTGTCTTCCAGCCTCTTCTCAGCTGGAACACAGACGAGAATCCGCGCGGGACGCGAAGAGTACCGAATCGAGTTTAACGAATTGGTCGTGAAGAAATCCGAGGGGTCGCCCACGCACCGCTCTGTGGGCATTTGAACCGTGAGTATGATGCCGCCTCCCGGATTTGAACCGGGGACAGCCCGATCTTCAGTCGAGTGCTCTCCCAGTCTGAGCTAAGGCGGCGCGCATTCGTGAGGTGGCCGAGGG